>Ga0209093_1001866_pt1 | contig 11936 bp, 8 predicted proteins | sample SidtaG_4_FD_187450 | JGI IMG/M metagenome (GOLD analysis project Ga0209093, IMG submission 187450) | Marine algal microbial communities from Sidmouth, United Kingdom - Sidmouth_Male1 metaG (SPAdes) (version 2) | ecosystem: Host-associated > Algae > Red algae > Unclassified | place: Sidmouth...
CGCTTTCAGTGCCATGCCCCAGGGTAGTCGCGGACGACAACCTTCACTCGCCAAACGGCGTATATGTTCATTCGGATGGTCTGCCCAAGCGAGCATTTGGGTCATCATTTCAGGATATTTTTCGATGAATGGGCGCACCGCAAATTCAGCCGTACTATATTGCGTGAAATGTGCCATCGCCTTTACCGAAGTCGCATAATCATCCAAGCCGTACTGCTGTACAAAATCAGGAAAAACCATACCCAGCAAGCCGTCTTTTATCGTCGGAGCTACTTGATTCAAGACCTCAATTTGCGCCTTATAATCGCCCGGAATTGTTGTTTGCATCACTTGCGTGACGTGGCGCATACGTTGCTTGAGTTCGCGCCCGTCCCAGTCGCTGTCAAACACCCGGCGTTCAAAATTCGCCGTGTCAAAGCCCGGACTCGCCGCTGCAATTGATGCCGCTAACTCTTGAATAAAAGCTTGATTATAAAGGGCTTTTAGTGTGAATTTTTCCATGTTTTTAGCGAATGGTTGATTGGGTTGAATGAGTTTAGGAAGGTAACACAGTGACTAATAACTAATAGAGGTGTTCATAAATAAGAAAGAGTTATGCGTTTTCCACCCCCCAGCCCCCTCCGAAGGGGGAGATTCTCGCGTGTAAATGTCCCCCTTTGGAGGGGGTTGGGGGGTGGACTCGCGTTAGAATTTTTTATTTATGAACAACATTAATTAACCCAATAAACTTAATCAACTCAATAAACTAATCACAAACTACTGCTTACTATCAATATCTCTGGCGATGTCTTCCAACTCTTTTATGATGTCGTTCATTTCATCGTCAATTTTTTCGCTTTCCTTTTTCGGGTCAGCCATTTTGCTGTTTTTATTGATGTCGATGAGTTTGTCGAGTTGGTCTTTTTTCTCTTCTAATTCTTTGACACGTTCCGGCAGATTGCCGCCGATTTCTTGTGCTTTACTGCTGATATTTTTGAAGGCTTTGTTGAGTTTGGTCATGGCGTCGTCGTATTTTCCGGCATCATAATTTTCTTTTTCTGCCTTCAAAAAACCAACAATCGAACCTACAAGTTCTTTGGTTTCTTTAGCTACGACTCTTCCTCTGGCTTTGTCTTCTTCTGTTCCGAAAAACATATTGTAGCCCATCAAGCCTACAACAACGAGTATTACAAGTGAAATTAATTTTCTTATCATGGTTATAGCGATTTTTGATTCAGCGATTCAGTGATTCAGTGATTTTTGATTTTTGATTCAGTGATTTTTGATTGAAAAACCAAACGACTATCAAATCACGTCTTTTTTTAAATTTTGAACATAAATAATACGGGCATCTTTGTCCGTATTTCACGCTTGATGGACAGGAATGTCCGTGTTACGTTTGCAAATTAACTATAAATCAAATCATATACCACATTTTTATGATGAAATTCCAAATTCCAAGTACCAAACTCCAATGAAAGACATCAAGGAACACATCCGCATTGGAATTTGGTGCTTGTCATTTGGGATTTTTCAAATTACTCAATCATCTTCACTGCCATGCCATCGTAAGCACCGAGTATCGGCGCGGCGAGTACTTCTGTGCCACTTGCGATGCCTTTTACGATAGCGTTATTGCCATCAAATTTGACCAATTCTATTTGTTCTAAAGTTAATTTATCATTTTCAACAATGTATAATTCTCGATTTTCGGTCAGTAATTTACGTGGTACGCTGATAGCATTTTCGATTTTTTCGGTGGCTACAAAGCCATTCAAAAACATCCCTTCATTGAGGTCGGAACTCGATACGCGAATAAATACTTTTTGAGTTTGAGTCGTCGCATCAATACTTTTTCCGACACGCGCTACTTTGCCCGACCACTGCCCTGCTACTGCATCCGAAGTCAATCGTACTTTATTGCCCGGTTTGAAAAAATTAACTTCTTCGAGTGGTACAGTAGCCATCAACTCATAAGTGTATGGATTGATAAATTCGCCCAATTTTTGCCCTACGCGCACCAATGCACCCGGATTGATAGCCGATTGCGTAACCACACCATTAAAAGGCGCGAAAATGATATATTTACTAAGGTTTTTTTCGCGACTTTTGATATTTAAAAATTGATTTTCAAGATTACGCGATGCGTAGAAAAACTGCTCGCGTCCGCTTGTGGGTATGGGAAGTTCATTTATGGATTTTTTGACATCAAAACCATTCACGTAATTTTTCCATTTTTGAACATCTGTCACCCCATAACTGCCCGTATTATAATCGTCATATTTCGTCAAACTTTCCTCTAAACTCTTGATACTCAAATATTGGTCAGTAATTCCTCTGGCATCTACAAAAAACTGCTCGCGGTCGGTACGGGCTTTGGGCAGGGCGCGTATATTTCCATTCAAATCAAAAGCATCCACATAGTTTTTCCAAGTCAAATAATTATCAGGAAAGTCGCTTTCTAAATCGTACAAAACTGATAGAATTACGCCTTTCAAGCGGCTTTTTTGCGCTTGTAGATTGAGACGTTGTTGGGTGTCATTGATGTCGTCGATAAAAGCCGTGACGGAGGCTTTGAGTTGGCTTTTTTGTGCTTCGAGATTGAAGCGGGCTTCCTCATCATCAATCATCATCATGGTTTCGCCTTCATCGTAATATACGCCTTCGCGAAAGTCCTTTTCCGTAGGACGTAAGGTACCCGATACGTCTGCATAAATTTCGATTTTTCGCTTGGCAGTCAACATACCGTTGATGCCTACTTGCGATTGAATGGCATCATTTTGTGCAGTAATCGTTTGTGCATAATTGATGTCGGGCTGCACAGTAGATTGCTTTTTTTGTGGAGCTTCTCGGTTGCCTATTTTATTGCTGATAAAAACTCCTCCTACCAACAGAAGCAAGCCTAAAATGATGCTACCTTTACGAATTATTTTATTTGACATGTGAAGAAGTAAAGTTTAAGAGTAAGTTCAAGTGTAAGTTTAACAAATTAACAACGTAGGTGTTTTCAGAAGAAGAATTATTGACAATATTTTGTTCTCAATATTTAAGGAACGATAAAATAATAACCTTTCGATTTGATACGATTCTTTTGTCGGAATACTTTCCCGAATCAAGTACGGGACAGGCTGTTGCTACATCAGTTATGTAACTTGGCTACATGCCTTCTTTGCGTCTGGTCTTCCAACAAAATAATTCGCCTGAAATCGAAATCTTATTATTTTATCGTTCCTAAGTACATTGTCAATTAAGTTTCTTTGTGTTTTTTGACGTTTATTTTGAAATGAATCGACCCAAAAATGAGCGTTCCGAATGCTTTCGGGATAAGGAGTTTTTGGGGAAGAGTCATTTTAAAAGAAATACTCAAAAACGCTAAGAAACTTATTTGACAATGTACTAAGTTTATTTACTCATCATTTTTACCGTAGTACCCTTTTTATCAACATTCAGGAGTAATGACAGATACATTGATAGCTAATCCCCCTTCTGATGTTTCTTTATATTTGCTATTCATATCCATAGAAGTCTCCCACATTGTTTTAATTACTGAATCGAGAGAAACTTTTGAAAGTTCCGGATTGCCCTCCAATGCTAAATTAGCTGCCGTAATTGCTTTCATTGCCCCCATTGCATTCCTTTCAATACATGGTATTTGAACTAAGCCATTGACAGGGTCACAGGTGAGTCCCAAGTGATGTTCCATAGCTATTTCTGCTGCCATTAAACATTGTGCCGGCGTTCCATTCAGCACTTCTGTAAGTGCAGCGGCAGCCATAGCGGAGGATACTCCTATTTCTGCCTGGCAACCACCCATAGCGGCAGAAATAGTCGCACCTTTTTTGAATAAACAGCCTATCTCACCGGCAGTTAGCAAGAATTTCTTAATGTAATCTTTGCCTTGATAATCACAAAACAAATAATAGTACATGAGTACTGCCGGAATGACACCCGCTGCTCCATTGGTAGGAGAGGTAACAATGCGTCCCATTGCTGCATTTTGCTCATTAACTGCAAGGGCGAAACAACTTACCCATTTATTGACAGAGTTAAAGTCTTTGGGGACTTTTTTTATAGCTTCCAACCACTCCTCAAGGGTTTCAAAAGATGCTCCGTTTAAAAGTTTATCACATAAAGTCTTGGCTCTTCTTACGACATTCAAGCCTCCGGGAAGTATGCCTTCTGTGGTACATCCTTCAAAAATACATTCCAAAAATACATCTAAAATCTCTTCTATTTTCGCATCAATTTCTTCTATGCTTCTTAATGAAACTTCATTCTGAAATACAATATCTGAGATACTACACGAATGTTGCCTGGTGTATTCATTAAGATCATTGGCTTTATTTATGGGGTAGGGTAGTTTTTTTTGCTCTCCGGTCTCAGCTGTTCCATTAGGTGACTCTATAAATCCTCCGCCAACTGATGCAAATAGTGTTTCCTTAATCACTTCTGTTTTGGAAAATGCTGTAAATTTAAGTGTATTTGGGTGAAGTTGATGCGATATTTCTTCAAACAGGATATTCCGCTCAAAATTGAATGCTATCGTATTGGAATTTACCGTTATTTGCTTGGTCTTTTTGATAGTTTGAACAATTGAGCTTATTTTTTTTGTATCAATTTCTTTTGGGTCAAACCCCATTAGACCAAGAAGAACTGCAATATCCGTTGCATGTCCAATTCCTGTTTTTGACAAGGAGCCATACAGTTGGACTTGAATGCTTTCTGATTTGGCATCTAAGTCCTTTGCAAATTGCAAGGCAGCCTTCCACGGACCTAAAGTATGTGAACTTGAAGGTCCGACTCCTATTTTAAATATTTCGAATATGCTTATCGATTTCATTTTTTTTAATTGTAGCGAACGGTTTCGCGTATGTGGCGTTGCGAGCTTTTGCTCGCAATTTAAAAATATAGGCAATAAACTTACGTATATTTTTCGTTTACATACTCAAATTTACACCAAAAGTCTGAAAATAAAAGGAGTATCGAAGATTATTATTGTGCAAGTAATACGCGGCGCAAGCCGGAGGCATTACGCTACGGCGGAGAAAAATTTCTGTGCAGGAATTTCCATCACATCAATCGCCATATCTTGCATTTCTTTGTATCGGTCTTTTTCGGCTTCATCGGGTCGTACAAAATTAAAATTCATATATCGCCAAAAAGCGGTGGCAGTTGCGGCGTAAGCTGTGAATGCTTGTAATGCGTTTTTTTCTTGTTGGTTTAATGGATTTTTAGCTTGATAAGCATTTAATAAATGTTGTGCTTTTTCCAAGTTGAGTTTTCTGTCAAAAGTACAAGTTCCGACGAGCGTCATGCCTATATCATAGACTCGGTAGTAGTAAGTAGCTTCCTCAAAATCCATTATTGTGACTTGCCCGGTTTTTGTATTTGTGATGATATTATTATAAAAAATATCGCCGTGAATCAATGCCTTCGGCAAACCATCTTGGATGAACGATTGGATGTAATTGGTCGTTGATTTCAGCCATTTGGCGAATGGCGCATCAGGCGCGTGTGTCTGCGCTTCCGGGAAATGTTCTATGCCATAGCCCAATTTTCGGGGAACAAATTCGGGTGCTTCGAGGGTATGCAAGGCAGCTAAATCGCTGCCCAATTTCTCCATTTGTTTGTTGGAAAAATCAGGCGTGATAATGCCTTTGATGAATGTTTTGAGCAATAAGGGTTTTCCTTCAAAATCGCCTGCCCATGCTCCATTTTTCGTTTGAATAATTTGTGACGTATTGAATTTATTTTCATTTAAATGAACTAATAAACGCGCAAGATTGGTGGCTTCGGTGACGGATTTTTGTTCGCAAATGGTCAGGATGTATTCATCTTTGGAGGTTTTTATTCGATAATTGGTGTTTTCAGAACCGCCACTCAATAATTTATATTCCAATATTTCTCCGACATCATATTGGTCGAAAATTTTCTTTATAAATGCCTTATTTAGATTGGTATAATATGTCATAATTCGTAAAAACGTAGCACCGTGCTACGGCTGCGCGGACTGGATGCCGTCATTTGTTGGCACAAGAGTGCCGCGTTACGTTTTCCATCACGTGCATGAGGGCTTCTTCGAGATGTTCGTGGTCGCATAAATATACTCTTTCGCAGCGTCTTTTGGCGAGTTCGATACTGTGGTGTGTGGCTTGTTCGGGCAAATCGTTGGTGTGGAGTGCTTTTTTGATGATGTCAGGAAATTTGGCGGGATGCGCGGTGGCGAGACAAATCACTTTTTTATCACCTAATTTATCTGACAATTTATTTGCAGTGCAAACAGCCACTGCCGAATGTGGGTCTAATAAATAATTTTCTGTTTGGTAAATGTCTTTTATCGTTTGCAATGTTTCATCGTCATTAATTGAAGTGGAAAGAAAACGGTCTGTGTAAGTTTGGTAAGTTTTTTCATCAAATTTAAGGTTGCCTGTCTGCTCGAAGGTGTTTATCCACACCTTCATTTGCGTTGGATTTTTTCCCGTAACAAAATATAAATATCGCCAAAAATTCAAGGGAATGAGAATATCAATCGCCGAAGAAGCTGTCTCGTGAATGGGTGCTTTTGAGAATTTCCCTTCCGAAAAAATTCTATGCAGACAAGCGTTTTTATTATTCCCGACTATCAATACATCAATCGGCAATCCCATCAATCGCGCGAGCGAACCCGCACATAGGTTGCCAAATCCGCCCGATGGTACGCAGAAGTGAATCGGCTCGCCAATCTCCTCCGCGAGTTGGAGATAGCCGTAAAAATAATGGACGGTTTGCACCATGATTCTGCCCCAGTTGATGGAGTTGACGCTGCTAAGGTTTAGTTTTTCTTTAAAGGTTTTGTTGGCATACATCGCTTTAATGACGGCATCCAAATCGTCGCCACCTTCAGGACAACCGGACACACCGACGGCATGAATATTCGGATGTGGGAGCGTGGTCATTTGGCGTTGTTGTTCGGGCGTAATCATGCCTTTTGGGTAGAGTGTCCAGGCTTCGAGGTTGGATTTTCCGGCGGCATAGTAGGCGGCGGCAGGTCCGGTATCACCCGTTGTGGCTACGACCAGCGTTTGTTTTTCGCCTTTTCTTTTTAGGAAATAATTGACGGTATTTACGAGAAAAGCCAATCCTACATCTTTGAAGGAAAGTGTTGGTCCGTAGAATAATTCCATGAGGTAGGTACGCGATTTGGTTTTCATCGGATAGAGTGGAATGGTGTCTTTTTTTTCAAAGGTATCGTAAGCGGTTTTGATAATTTCCCGCAAATCACTCGGCGGAATAATCTCCTCAGAAATGAATAGCGAGACGATTTCAAATACCAATTCGCGGTAGGATAGATTTTTCCATTTGCGAAGCGTTTCCAACGAAATTTGCGGGAGTGATTCCGGCACATACAAGCCGCCGTCGGGTGCGAAGCCGTTTAGAATCGCTTGTTCAAAATTTACTTTTGGGGAATCTCCTTTTATGCTGACGAAGTTCATGGTATAGCGATTGGTATTTTGACAAATCCAGTGAAATGAATTTAGGTACGAGGCACTTTTACATTTTACATTTATTATTTTACATGTGTGTCACACTCATTTTACATTTTACATTTTACATTTCAAAAAAAGAAATTTAATTTACGGTGTGCTAAGGGATAATTCCGAAAAATATTAGTTTTCTTCCACAGCAGCTTTTTTACCTTCCTCAATTATTGTGTTTACTTCTTCTTTAAATTCTGAGTCAATATAATTCTTGGTTTCAAAAGTTGATGAACAAATAAAAAATTCAGAAAATAATGGAAGATGATCTGACCCCCATGCAGGTAGCGTTTTTAATTGTGTGACTACTATCGCTTCAGAATGAAAGAGTAAATCTACCGGAAATCTTAAAAACCAGAATTGTGCTGGAAATGTACCATAGATACCTCTTTTAAGTCGTGCATCTGCTAAGTTGGATAATTTTGCAAACTGCTTGGAACTTTTTGACCAGCATACCGTATTAAAGTCGCCGGATACTATCGTAGGCAACTGATGTTTGCGGATTGATTTTGCAACTTTCATTAGTTCTGCTTCTTTCTGCTTCGACGTTGGTTTTTCAGTGGGGCTTGGCGGAGGGGGATGAATACCCCAGAAAATAAATTCATTATTTTCTTTATCTTTTAATCTGATTTCGATGGATGGATGCTCTTCTGAAATTAAATAATGTACCCTACATTCCTCCACTTTTAACTGGGTAAACAAATGCATACCGTACCTATTTTCCTTGGGAATTTTATAAGTATGCTCAAAATCTAATTCAATTTCTGAGAGTGCTTTTTCCCATTCCTTATTAGTTTCCATCGTCAATAATATATCAGGGTTCACCTCTTTTATCATTTTAATTAGACCACCATAATTCTTATTTTCTTGTAGCACATTTACACTCAAAAGAGAAAGTTTGTTTTCAGAAGACAGGACTGATTTATTTTTTATAAAAACGTATGGGAAAATAATTATTAAATGATGTAAAACCGAAACTAACAGTAAGACAAATATGATACTATTATAAATTGTGTCCCCTCCTTCTAAAGCAAAACCAATTGCAAGCATAAGTAGCAACAAAACAATAAATTGCACTCGAAGATAATCAGCCATTCTGAAAAACCAGTGTTTGATATTAAATACCGGCAAAAAACTCATCACAATAAATATAAGTGACAGAATTAAATATATATGATTTATATCCATATTACCTAATGTTGAATGATGATTTTAAAGATTTCAACAACATTGCGATTATCTGAAACTTTAAGGAAGTATATGCCACTGCTCAACCATGAAACATCTAGAGATGACTCTTGAAGTGAATTTTCGATTTTGCGCGTTGGTATAATTTTACCAGCTGAATTTAGGATTTCAAATTTAGTAGCACTGGGGCTAAAGTTTTTGAAATGCAGCATGTTGTTGGCAGGAATCGGATAAACTAAAAAATCACTTTCTGGATTAGCCGGACTAACAGAAGTAGTGGTGTCTTCATCAGCATTTGGTCCCACATCATCCGTCGTTAAAGGCATGTAACGAATGGTTTCAAGGCTATAATGATCAGCTCCCGGATTGTTAAATATCGGTCTTTCTTGCCCCTCAATATCTTCATTCATTGACTCAATATTTAAAGTGTTTTCATATAGAGGTGTCGAAGTAGTCGTTCTCCAAACGTTGATGGAATTATCAAACTCCAGATATGGGTTTTCATTAATGACTTCATTTGCGTCAAAAGAAGTGGTCGTAGCACCGGTTAGTATGGCAGCATTTCCTGTCGGGTACATTAGGTTGCTTATCCATGTAATATTATCCCCTTGGTCGTTATCGGTATCTACGATTTCAACTAAGCTATTTTCTGACCCACTAATAAGGTTATTTGCGATAATAATATCTTCTAAGTCTTTGTTATAGTTGTCGTTATTGTCATATCCAATCTCGATGCCGTGACTGTTATTGATGAGCGTGTTGAAGGCAATAGTAACCCTTTCTGCTCTAAAGTGTTTGGATAGGCTGGAGCTTTGACCATCAATGGCATCTCCCAAAGTAAGTGTAATCGGAGCATCCCATCGAGTACCATTCAAGCCTTCCATGTAGTTGTTGATAATGATATGGTCGGTACCGTATATACGAATGCCGCCGGTATATAAATCTGACCCGGCAAGCGATGTTCCTACGGGCTTTCCATCGCCAAAAAAGTAATTGCCCTCCACTCTATTTCGATTACCATGTCGTAGCGATAGAGTTCCGTAACTTCTTTTGAATGTATTGTGTCGGATGATGTTGTCGCACGATTTGACGGATACAATTTCGGGGTCGCCGTCACAGTCTTCAAATAAATTATGTTCTACAATTGTGAAGCCACTGCTAAGTGACATTTCACTCCATCCGATTCGTATGGATTCTTGTTCATTGACTGCTCGTGGTCCATTATTTTTAAAATAATTATGGTCTATTCTATCGTATTGAGATTGGTAATAAACTTCTTCCGAGCCGGTATCGTCAAATGAGCCATCTATGGTTATGTAGTGTCCGGGTGTGTTTTTATTTTGAAATGTATTATGGTCTATTCGATTGTGATGACTTGGGAAATCGAAAGGGTAAGTATTGTCATTCCAGACGCCTCCAACAAAAACCCATTTAATGGATTCGCTTGTTTCTAATTCAAAAATATTTCTGGTGATTCGTATGTTGTTGCTACCTTCTAACTTGACTAGGGTATCTTCTCCTTGACCATCAAAAATAAAACCTTCTAAAGTTACATATGCTGATTTTCGGATAACAAAATGAGATTCGCCGGTCAAGACAACTCCTCCAATTGTTTCAGCTTTGATAATGACCCGATTACCTGCGGTTGCTACCACTTCAAAAGTTGCTTCAAAGTCATTATAAGTTCCATTTTCCACAATAAAAATCCCTCCATTTGTAGCCGCATTAACAGCATCGGCTAAATCATCCGGGTCATCAAAAGTTTGTGCATCAATGCTTGAATAGGGGAGTAGGAAAAAGAAAGTAAGGAGGATGTTGGTGTAGTTAAATTTCATAATATGTAAAGTTTTTTCAACTTAAAATTAATCTTTTTCTGAAGTTATTTGAGTATTCAAACGCCCATTTTTCATAAAACATTCGCCTTGCAACTATTCCCTATTTTACTCGAACACCATCGGCTTTTTTTTCATCTAAATTGTTTTGGTTTCAAATTTTTACTTGCATTTTCTGCGATTTCTAAAATTCTCTTTTGTCTTGTCGCTTTCCTTTTTGCAGAAACAACCCAATATAATAAAATCTTTTTGGCGGACTTACTTAGACTGTCGAAGTATTCCATTGAGCCTTTATGATTTGCAAATTCTTCCTTTAAATCTTCTGGAATTACAAGAGCTTCAACTTCGTCCAATATTGTCCAAGAACCATTTTCTTTTGCAACTTCAATGCTTTTGTAACCCCTTTCTTCCATAAGTCCTTGTTTTATTAAGACTTTCACTTTATCCTTATTTATCTTTGACCAATTACTTTTGGGTTTTCTTTTACAAAAGTATTGCTTATATTTTTCACTATCAATTGCCTTTTTAGTGCTATCAATCCACCCAAAGCAAAGTGCTTCATCAACTGCTTCACTCCAACTTAAATTAGGGTTAGGAGATTTTTTTTTATAAAAAATTAACCATATTGAATCCTTTATCAAATGGTTTTTTTTGAGCCAATTTCTCCAATCTTCCTTATTTGTAGGACAATAACTGTTCATTTCCTAAATGTTAAATTCTTAGCCTTGTTGAATGTAATAAAGTCGTACTAATTTTGGTGTAATAAAGTCATGCTAACTTTACTCCTCAAATCAAAAAGGGCAGATTTTATAGGCGCGTAGCGTCAGCCCTCTTTGCAACGAGGAGTGAATCCCAGCCCAAAAAGGCGCGTAGTTCCGATAGCTATCGGAACTACGCGCCTTTTTCGAGAGAGGTGAGCAATGTTGTTACAAATGGGGTCGGTGCTATGCACCTTTTTATATATAATTGCCCCTAATGTTTTACACACTCATATCTTTTCTATTTGTAGCTAACGGCTGGCATAAATGGCGTGTGTCCGCATATAAGGGAAGACGAAAAAAATAATCTACCCGTCTGAATTGTTCTTTTTCTTATATGTTTCACTAAATTTTCCTTATCCCGAAAGCATTCGGGACGCGTCAAATTTAGCCAAACATATAAAAAAAATAACGGCTTCATTTGGGGTAGATTATTTTCTTCCTCTTCCCTAATATCAATCCACATCCATTCGTGAAGCAAGCAAAGCCTTATCCTTCGGTGTAGCTGAAAGCGCAAACTATTCAATATCAAGATATTTTCGATAAATCTTTAATTTGTCCAACGTTAGGGAAGACGAAAAAAATAACCTACCCGTTTGAATTGCTCTTTTCTCCATATGTTCCCTCAAATTTTCCTTACGTAGCTCGGCTATGTGCGTCAAATT
>Ga0209093_1001867_pt1 | contig 11934 bp, 13 predicted proteins | sample SidtaG_4_FD_187450 | JGI IMG/M metagenome (GOLD analysis project Ga0209093, IMG submission 187450) | Marine algal microbial communities from Sidmouth, United Kingdom - Sidmouth_Male1 metaG (SPAdes) (version 2) | ecosystem: Host-associated > Algae > Red algae > Unclassified | place: Sidmouth...
GCCGCCGTGCGTGTGTGCTCTTCGGGGTTTCCTTCCGGGGCGGGTATTCCCCGACAGGACTACCCGGCGACACGGCCTGGCTCGCCTTCCCCCCGACTGGGTGGGGTAGGCTGGGCGTGTTGCCACACCCGACATTGATTGATATTGAACGTATAGTGTTAGGATGAGATTTTTACAACATTTACAATTGTTCATGCAAACGGCAACATCTACACATAGAATTGAACATGTTGCTACCAACATTAGCGCACGGAACTCTGTCAGTCGCATCCCACAGAAGCACTCGTGAGATTGAACGCTCATTGTCCGATATCAACCGGCGGCCGCGCATGTAGGAGCAGCGCGGCTGTCTCCTTCCCCAAGAACGTGCGACCACAAAGCGGTCCCATGATGGAAAAGGCGGCGATCCGAGCGGCTGCCGAGGGCATCCTCCACAATCGTTTCATGCACGAGGACTTCAGAGATGGCCAACTCGAGGCCGTCAAAGCGGTTGTCGACATGGACGTTCTTAACGTCAGCGTCCTGTCCATTATGGGCACTGGCCACGGAAAGGTCCGACATATCTCATCTTCTCTGATTTTGGAACTCCGAGACGCCACCTACAGCTCAAATGCGGCATCTGTTGATTTTTGGGGCTCATATTGACTCCAGAATCGCTTTGCTTTCTCTCAAATGCATTTGGCGCGCGTTACAAACAGACCGCGATCGTGGGCGTGGCAGCAACGCTCTAGCACATGCACGAGCGGTCTCTTACGGTGTTTTTGACTCCGGTCAACGGCATTGGTAGGCAGCGCGTCCGGACATTCCAGGATGCTGGCATCGAGTGTCACGGGCTTTGGGGCAGCACACCAGAGAAGGAGCGCCTGAACCTGAACGAAGCTGTGGTCTCCCGTACTCTTGTCATCCTTGTTGCGTCTCGTGAGGCCATTGTCAACAACACTACCCTGATCAGCAAGGTCAAAGCCGAGCGACTCCGACTCGTCGCCTTTGATGAGGCCCACTTGTTTGAATATTGAAGCCGCTGGCGTCCCGATCTCACTCTCGCTGCCTCACGTTTGGATTTCGGTCGACGCCTAGCGCTGTCAGCGACTGTGCCGATCGGCAAGACGTCCGTTATACAAGCGGCATTAAAATTCGACGAGCCTCTGGTTGTTCATCGCGGTCCCTTCCTGCGCCGCAACCTTGTCATCCGAGTCATTCGCCGTGACTCTGTTTACGGCGGTGGCGACTCCTCTCGCATCGACAAGTGCCATTCCGACCTCGAGCATGCTCAACGCGTTGGGCAAGCCTTTTAAATGGCCACTACCGGTCGAGACGTTGGTGGAAACATGATCATCTTCACTCCGTCTCGGTCCGAGGCGGCTCATGTCGGCTCGGAGCTTAAGAGCTTGTCCGAGTCGTTAGCGCTCCTTGATCGCTGTCAGGTGGAGCCTATTCAAGTTTTCATCTACGACACTGGGCTGGACAATCGGGCCGCGACTGAGCAGCTGTTCGCCTCAACGACAGGGATCGTTGTCGTCGCCACAATCGCCTTTGGAATGGGCGTGCATTTTGCTTATGTGCGAGCAGTGCTGCACTTTGTACGTGTTGCGCATGTTCTACTTCTGAGACTGACTTGCTTCCACCCATGCGTGATTGCATCTCGGAAAACTGGCCCTGATCGTCAGTGTGTCGAAGCTGACCATCGTCAGTTCGACTAAGTGAGGTTCCTAGATCCATTTGTGTGCTTCGTTTTATCTAACTTGTTTATTTGTAATCACTGCGTTCCTGAGTTTGGTACCTCGCTCTCTACTGCCGCTTGTTTCCTACTCTTTTGACGACCAGGGAGGTGCTTGCTCTGTTTCGGAGTACGCGCAGCAGATTGGTAGGGCTGGCCATGACGGTGGTCAAGCTGTTTGCATCTGCTTCTTCAATCCACGCGACTCGTGGGGTGTGCGTCACCGCATCAATGAGAAGAGGATGACGGAGAGTGAGTCGTCCACGCTCTCCGCCAAAATCTTCGACCACACAACCGTATCCGGCAGAACCTCATTCGTGCACGTGACGGACTTCCGGGCAGCATGCGTCGGGCCCAAGCAGGTCAACCACGTGCTGGCCGCCCTCCAGCGTTTAGGTGCCAGCAGGGCTGAAAGAGCCGTTCCATGCAGTGTTGCCGTGCGGCCAGGCAAGAGCACCCTCGACGGCAGTGAAGATCTCCCTGACGATGCGCTGTCGCTCTGGCGGGGTCACATTTCTCCGCAGTTTCGGTGGCGCTCGGCACACAGAGTGCCGATGGAAAGGTTCGACGTACGCTCTATGTGCGGTGCAGTCCCATTTCTATACCGCGGAGCGGCGGGCCTTGCTGCAGTACATGGAGCCGTTGAAGAAGTGCGCCACGAAGGACTTCTTGTCGTGGACACCAGCGAGACCTTCACGAATGTCATGCCTCTCGACATTGTCGCCGACATCGAGCAGGACGGCTGGCCGAGGCGTCTGGTCGACATCCTCAAGGCCGATTCCCAAGCGGACCAAGAATCACTTTTGGACACGCACTCCATCTTGCAATCGAGCGGCTAGATCAATCGGCAGCTCGCCTCCCGCTTTGGAGCTGAGTCTAAATTTAGTCTCCCTCTTTCAAATTGCCTGTGCAGCGGATGTTCTCCTGATGGGCCTTCCTTACGTGCTCCTTGTCCTATATTTCCGGAGATGTAGATCTAGTCCCCACTCTCTCTTCGTGATAGGCTTTTTTGTGGTCCCTTCTCTTTTGATCCTTTTTCGTTCGCTGCATTGGTCCTCTTCATGCCTTTGCCTCGTTTCATCTTCACTTGTACACGGCTGGACACGCTTGTGTTCTTTTAGTGTTCATTGGGGATGGTGTGGCTCGCAGTGTGGTTCGCGGTCACACGCATCCCACCCCCGCTGTTCTTGCCTGATCCATTTCAATTGTAGGCCGGCGATGTCAATGATTTTGATGTATGCTTTGCAGGTGTGATTCGATGCGCAATGTTGCCTGTTGTTTGAGTTCTTTTGCTTTTCAAGATAGATGTACGAACGACAGGATTGTTTGAGCTCTCGTTGGTACATGGATTGTCGTGGATTGAGAGACACTTGTAGAGTCGAGGGGCGCACCGATCCTGTGCCGCAAGTGCCAGGGTCGTGTCGGACGCGCATCCCGCCGCCGCCCTCGCTGGTCATCTTGTGCACCAGTGTCGGAGTATAGGGACAGCAGCTGTGCACAGCCCCGCGCACGAAACGCGACATAACGTAGTCACTGCACATTGACCTATCACTTTTCCCTTCTCTTTGCGCATCATACCCAGCACTACATGACCGCCTCTTACGAAATGTGGGCCGCCAACACGATAAACGATCACGATGCCAATACATGATGATCGGTATTTCCCTGCAACGCCGCACTTGGGTGGCCCCCGGCACCTGGTGCGCGCACTGCGGCTTGCTGATTGGGGCGACGTCGGTGCTGAACCTCAACAGTGTCCGTGCGTGCGTTACAGCTGTTGTCGTAAGCACACGTGCGATATGATCGACGGAAAACAAATCCGCAGCATCGTAGCGCGTCGGCGCGTCGGCTTGTGGCGCTTGCTGCCTGCAGGGCGTGCGTCCACATCATCCTCCCTTTATATTTAGTTATGTGCGTTCGACGGCGCCGCTTTCTGGGCGGCGCCGGCGCCGCCCAGCGTGGTGGCGCGCAGCGTGCGATTTGCGAGTATGCCGAATGGTAAACGAGCATCACGATCCCGCCCGCCGCCGCCGCCACCGGAGCGCCACCTAAAAAGCAAGATCCCTCCCTGCCATCGCTGCCGCCTTCAGACCGCCGCCAATCATCGCAGCTTCACCGATTGTACAAACACCACCAAACATTTGCCTGTGTACGCCAGCATGGGGAGTGGGGACTGCAGCGACGGCCAACTCGCACGGCGGTTGCACCGCGCTCGCTCGCTTCTTCCACGTACAGTGCAATCAGCGGCTGCGGGTGCGGAGATGTCAGCTCCCCTGGTCCGCCGTCCCCACAACCCCCCACAGGTGCCTACAAGCCACAGCCGGCGGGGGGAGTGATCCGAGCTCCCAAGTCCGGGCGGCGCTCCGCGGCGGGCGGCGCGGCGCGGGGTGGGCGGGTTCCCCGCAGGCCGCCGACGGGCCGCTTCTTCCGCGTGCAAGCCCGCGATGTCCGCGTTGAGCTCGGCTTTGCGCGCCGGAGACCGGCGGGCGAGGGCGGCCAAGATGCCGCCACCGCCGCCGCCGCCGACGCCGACGCCGCCGCCATCACCACCACCAGCACCGCCGCCGACGGGCGTCGGCGGCACCGGCGAAGGCGGCGGTGACGACGGCCATGCGTTGGCGTCTTCGGCGGCAGCGGCCGCGGCTGCCCGAAATCACAGGTCTGGCCCAGAACCCTCTCCATGCCCTCTTCAGGCCCAAGCAAGCGGCCCAAAACTCTCAGGAAATCTCATTGTGGGTTGCAATGGCTCTGCGTGACTCCTGCAAGACACGGTGATTGGCTTGCAAGATTACTGGCGGCAACTCTCAGCCAATAGTTCGATCGTGGCTTGTTGAACAGCCAATCCGAGTTCATTTCTACGTCCTGTCGTCGGCTCTGCCTCCCTTCTCTCTGCAACCGCCATTTTTGGGGGGTTAGGAATAGATAGTGCCTGTCCATGCGTCTGTTGATTGGGTGCCAACAGCCACGTCAAGTCTACTCCAAGTTTTTTTCATGTTCTTCCACCGTCCTCATTTGTGTTTTCTGCATCTAAATCCAATCGTTCCTGCCCGATGCGCATCAGTAAACCAGCAAGCGCGTTCGCTGCAGTCGCGGATGCGCAACGAAGTTCCAATCCTGTCGACCGCGGCGATTAGGTCCTCACAGGAGGGGCCGATGCACGTTCATGTAAGTACGTTGTGCAAGAGAGAAACTGTACACACATCGGTGCCGTGATTCCGGGCCTTACAAATCGCCACATTGCTATCACGGCAAGAATTGGTGGCACACTCTCCCCACGTTGTCCGTGGGCGTGTGTGGCCCAGTTGACTTGGCGTTGTCCCGCTCGAACCGTGCGGCGTCGTCTCGGCCCCAGCCACCTCCAACCTCCACAACGTCTTTGTTCTTCCTGTGCTGCTATTGTTGAGAACTTCGGCGTATGTGAGTACGTGTATGTGCGTGCAAGTGCTTTATTCGGATTGCTTGTGGTGGACAGATCGGCTTTCGTCCCTTGTTGTATGCGTTTCCTCTGCTTTCCTTTTGCGCCGCCGTGGATCGAATTGTGTATGTGCCTTTGTGCGTGCCCTCTGACTTGGTCTGTTTCGGCGCACGCTTGCTTGTCTGCTCGCTTCTGTTTCACGAATCGAATTGCACAAGTCGTCCCGTCTTCTTTCCTTTCTGATAACCTTGATACCGTCGACGTCAGTCGGAATGTTCTCGAAGCGGGGGGGGAGTTCGGGGTGAGGCGGGGGGGCGTGTGATGGGGCGGATCGGCAATGAGAGAAGGTTCGTCATCTAGTGGAGGATGGCTGGCTCGGCGATCTGGTGGACCGAGACGTTTGTCGCAGGTTCTCCCTGCTCTATTCTGACTTCGTTCATGCGCTAGTTTTCCTCTGTACGCGTGCTCTTTCTTATTCGCGGCTGTCCTTTTTTTCTCTCGCTCGTGCTCTGACCGTCTTCGCACGGGATCTCATCAGTGCATCTTTCCCGGTTCACCGACCTCAGCACCTATTCAATCAATAAAACTTGCACACGTGTCTCAACTGCTGCCGAGGACAGCTGCCGACATAGTTAATTATATTCAACACGAAGGCCTTTATACTCATGTTTCGGAATATATTTGTTATCGGGCTCGCATCGGTGGATGCCCATCCTGGAGTCGATCGTTGATGTAGCGAAAACGCCCCCGATGCACTGTATGCCCGCATCCGTGATCGGATCGAAACATCCAATCCGCTGCACGTGTACGAAATGAGGACGATGGACCACGACAGAACACTCGTCCACCAATGAGGTGACGCGAGTCCCTGGCTTGATGAGGGAATCACCAATTGAACGACGGTCTCCTATGAAAAACCCAGATGTCCGCTTTTAGGCCCTCTTGCCTAAAGGTGTATCTCACTCTTTACGACGGATAGAAAAATCGTTGCTGAGGACTGAGTATTGCACCAAGGGTCACGAAACTTTCGCATGTGATAGGATAGTGGGTGGTCGTTGCCTCCACAAAAAATGGCGCTATGAATCTCGAGTACCTGGGAGCTGGCTGTCGGTGAGAGTCATTTGTGAAGCGTTGGACCCGATCGCGGCGCTCTGATCTCGTTGCGCAACGCAGAATTGACAGATATCGGCTTACACATTGAGTGTGCAGCGGCCTGGCAAGCATTCTGAATCGGCTGGAAGCCCCCCTACTAGATTTGGGATCGAGGGGGGAAACACTTGCAAGAATAGGACCCCTGCTGGAGAGCAGCGCTTCACTTTTGGTGTGACCCCCTGGCGCTTCAGAAGTGCATGTTTTTGACAACCAACTGGATGTAAGGCTTTCTATGGTCAATTGCGACTCCTGTGACCGTCACGTGCACGATTTATTGCTGAAGCGTATACGGTACAGGATCGAGGGTTCCGGAAGTGCCCCTTTTGTACGTGCCTATGTTTTTTGCATGCGCTACAAGTCGTCCAGAGACACTTGGAAGTTAGCATCTAGCGATGCACTCTTGGAGCTCTTGAGTCACTCTTCCTTTCTATGTGCTTTTTTCTCGAATACAGTGCGCCCTTGGCGGCTTTGTGCCAGCCTGAAGTCGCGTCTCCGCCATCCGTCTTATTGCGTGAGATGCACCCTTCGGCGTGCCCTCTGCATCCATTTCCTTGCATTGTTTACCTTTTGATACTTCGGCGCATCTCCCGCCTGACCTCGATTGACCTTCTCCCTCCGCCGGACCACCACAGGGAGCGACGGGCAATCAACCTTCTTTGATATCTTCACAGTTTGTGATATAGATTGCTCGAGTACCGTGCACCACCAAGCTTGCCGGATACACCACCGATTCTCAGCCTATCGTTTGTAGACAGTCTACTTACGGGAAGGTCAGCGTTGTGCTGCGTATCCCGGATATCCTTGGCGCGCCCGCCACCCAACGATCCGCTGCAGCGGGCCGCTTGTCCGAAGGGGCGGTTTCGCTCATCCGTTGGCGCGCTCGGCGCGGCCGACGGCGGCCCCTCGGTCGCGTGCGGCGCCTGCACTGTTGTTTCTCTCCTTGGAGCGGGCGGCACCGAGTGGTGCGCGTCCCAGGGGTCACCCAGCCAACGGCTGCCGTCTGCCTGGCTCGGCCCGTTACGCAGGGCGTGCTAAACTGCCCTGTCTCGGTGGCACATGCACCGGCGCCGTGTCACAGTCTCCTATTGTCGCGCACCCTCCTATTCCCCCGCCCAGGCCCACCATCCATCCACCTATCGCCCTGTCGTACGGGTGCTCCCTGTGCTGTGTGCCACACCCCTGCCGTCTTCGTGCGCTGCTGTGTGACCACCCTCACCCTCACACGCCTTCTCATCTCGTCGTGCGCCTGCGTGTCCCCAATCCGCCACACCCCCCCCTTTCCCTCCCCCCGTTCTCTCGCCGCCGAGCTTTCCGCCTTGGCTCCCTTGTTTTTTCCCTCATTCCCACACTTGCACGCTCTCCTTCCTCCCCCTCGACAAACCCCACACCGCCCCACTATGTTGCACTCGACCAAGCGGGTGCTCCTGCGCCCCCTCCACGTGTCTCCTGCTCTCGATGAGGACATCGCGGCGTGGCAGCAGAAGTTGTCCAACGTCTCAGCGGCCCTGTCGGCCGCGTCCGCATCAATCGACGCCCAGCGTGACGGATGGGAGCGCCTCTTCACTGCCGCCGACACGTTTGCGTCAGACCTGCACACGCTCTACCCTAACGACGACGAGGTGCGGGCGCTCGGCAAGCGCAGCCGAACTGCGACGGCAGCGTTGCTCGCGGGCCTCGCCACCGTTGACGCGCCTCTCAGAAGCGGCGGCGCGGGCGGCGGCACCGGCCCGCCGCCGCCGCCGCCGCGGCCGCCGCCGCCGCCGCCGCCCGGTGCGTCGTCAACAGCGGCCACGGCGGCGGCCGCTGCGCGCGCATCTTCGGCCGCTGCGGCGGCGGCGGCGTCCCACCGGACGGTCAAGGCGTACCTTGCGGAGATCGAGACGCTCACGCGCGAGTACCCCAAAGTCGCCGCCGCGCGACGAGCGGTTGCGGCCGCCGACCGCCGCGTCGAGGCGCTGCTCGGCAAGCGCCGCGTTGACGACGCCAAAGTCGGTCGTGCCGCGGAGCGGCGCGACGGTTGCGAAGCTGTGTACGGGGCACTCAAGGCGGGGCTTCTGGAGCGCATGCGCTCGACGTACGCAAAGCACCCGGGGGTATTCAAAGCGGCCTACGCGGCGTTTTTTTGCAGCTGGGAGGCGTGTGACGCGCGCGCCGAGGCAGAGCTGGGGGCACTGGGGGGAGTCGCCCGCACCCTTGCGAGCCGCGCGGGGTGAGCGCCCGCGCCCTGTGCGGCTTGCTTCTTGTCCTTGGACGTGAATGGGACTGAGAACAGTGTGGTGTAGATGCTCGGCGCCCGTGCGCGGCACGTGTGCCGACGCATCCCGGCGGGTACGCGTAGGGTGATGCGCGTCTGGCTTGCCCAATTTGTGTGTTGGGGCGGTGCGTGCGTGTTATGGGCACTCGACTGGTCGATAGTTGCAATGTACGGTGTTTTGCTTTACTGTTGCATTGCTTCGTGCGCCCTTCTCCTGCGCGCTCCACGAGCTGATCGAGCCGCGCCGTTCGCAACCGATGCGACGTCCACGGTGACGAATCGTGGGGCTCCAATCACGGCGCCCTGCCGTTCCCCATCGAGCCCACCGCATGCCGCACGCCCGCTGGCGACCCGCCCGTCGCCGGCAGTCGCCGGCCTCACGGCCGCCACGTGCGTCTGCCCAACGGGGCTCATGGGGCCCGCAACGCGGTGGGCGCCGCCCTCCCCCCCCCGCCGTCGCCAGTGCCACCAGCGCCGCTGCCTCGGGAGCCTTCCCCCAATGCGGACCCCACACTCCCCCGCTGCGGCAAGCCGCCCTAGTTACCAACGGAACTTCCGCTACCGCCGCCATCTCCCCACAGCCCGCCGTAATTACGGGCGTCGCCCTTTTCCACACCCGCCATCATCGTCGCCGCCACCGTCGGCAGCGGTGCGGGCCTCGAAGCGTGCACCGAACCGTCGGCCCCCTCTTCGTAGACTGCAAACCCGATGTCCACGTCGGCCGCGCCCACAAGCAGCTCGTAGGCGTGAACATACTCGTGACGGATGACCGCTACCGTCACGCCATCCGTGACACGGCTGAGGTCGTGGGCGAGCTCAAAGGGGTCCTCCACGCTGAAATGGTGGCGGTCGACGCGGCCGCGCAGACGGCGGGGATGGTTCCGAGCCCGGGCGGGAGGGTGGGTGGTGATCCACACCGGCCGCAGCGTCGGGCGCGGCCGGCTCGGCCAGGTCGGTACTGGCGCCGCGGTCAGCTGAGGTCGGCGGTGGCAGCGGGGCGACGAGGCTGCCACCCCCAGCGCCTCTGACGCCATCGGCAACGGCGTCGCTGCCATTGCCAGGTGCCACCGCACCGACCGCTGCCGTCGTCACCGCCGCCACCGCAGCCTCCCGCACCTTGCTGGCGACCGCCCGCACGTCGTGTGCTGCTCTATCTCCAGCCAACTGAGTGGCTTAGCGCTCAGGCAGCTTGGCGACGGAGGCGTCGTCCCATTCCTTTTCTGTTTTGGCGAGGGGCCGCCCCGTTCGCGCCGACACGAACACGCCGCCGGACTCCCACTTAAAACGCATATTAGTGGAGGAAGCCAAGCAAAAGAGCGGCGTCCGAGTCCGCGTTGCGCGGTACGGCCGCCCAGCCAGGCACATCGGCCGCGTCGGCTTCAATGTATGTAGGGTTGGTCAGAACGCCCAGGGCGTTTTTGAGGACGTCGTTAAGGGCGTCACCAGGGCGCTACTTGGGCGTCGTGCGCCCCTAACGCCCCAACTCAAAAGGGCGTCAGCAAGGCGTCGCGAAGAGAAAGGTTGCATGGGGGTCTATTGCAGACCGCCCAATTTTGGCCGATCCGAACAGGAACAGAAGCACTCATATGTTTTCAAACTTCCATGATAACTCCGCACTTATCATGCATTTATCAAGGCATGTTTCACAGCAAGTCGGCAAGAGAATTAAATTGGAACTGGAGGTGGTACAAGACCCGGCGGTCGGCGACCCGGCCGCCGTCGTGCCGACCGCTGCGCCGGACACCGCCCCCCGACCCCCCCCCCCCCCCCCCCCCCCCACCCCCCCCCCCCCCCCCCCCCCCCCCCCCCCCCCCCCCGCCACCCATTCCCCCGCCCGTCACTATCGCCGGCCGCCCCCTCGCTCTGCCGATCGCGGGCGGCTGCCCTCCTTTGGCTCGCACAGACTGTGTCCTAGAGGTACGTGGCGTTGGCGCACTCCCGGGGGTCGGCTTCTCTTTTCGGGGGGGACGGGGGGGGAGGCCGGGGGAGGGCGCGTAGTTGCTTATTTTATGGCGGTAGGCACGATCTTTCATGTGGTGCTCTTTGTGACTGTGTCGTTTTGTCGTTGACTTCGTCCCTCTGCCGTTGGCGTGCACTTGCGGTAGTGAAGATGGTGCGGCATCAGCCTGTATACTATTCTTGAGTCGTCACTGTTACCCACCCATCTCGTTTTTGAGTCTGCCGTTCACATAAGCGTGTTTGGAAATCTTGGGGCATTCTGGTTGCCGCTGAGTAGGGCGTTCTGGCGGGCAGCATAGACGGCGGCGGTGGAGGGGGGAGGGCGTGAAGAGTCAGATCTGCTTTTGGATCGCGCGAAAAAATAACCCAGGAAGAAGCGCCGTCATTTTCCTCACTCTATATTCACTCTCCCCTTGCGTGCCTTCCCCCTCTTGCGGCGGCGTGAGCAAGGAACCCAACTGTGGCGCCATTTGGGGCGGGGGGACAGCGGCGCTGCAAAGACGAAGACGACCACGCGCAAGCAGCAACAGACAGCCAATCAGCGACCGAATCTCTTGTGCAAGCATTTTGCGTTGCAGCCAATAAGCAGGTGAGGCGCTGTAAAGAGGTCCCGTTCCGACAGATGACGGGTCCAGCGGCCCGACCAAGGTTGTTCGAATACTCGCGCCCTCCCGTCGTTTCCCTTCGTTTCTCGTCGTTTCTCGTCGTTTCTCGGGCGTTCTGCCTCGGATCCGCGTCAGATGCGGGCTCCGAGGCCCCAGAGTTGTGCAAGACAGGCCCGATCCAGGCAAAATCACCTCGGAGACATCGTCACGGCCTCCCGACTCGCCCATCCATTCCCATCCAAGCCCATCCCCCATCCAAACTCGTTTTGGATGGGCGTTTTTGGGCGCTCTGGGCGCCCTCCGGTTTCCCATCCAAATGCACTTTGGATGGGCTCTTGGGCCTGAGGCCTATTCACAGTTCCCGTAGATTTGTGTCTGGGTTTGTGTTTGTGTGAACCCCGTTTCCAGGCACTGGGGAGGGGTGCCTTGTGTGGGAAATCAAGTGCACATAAATACGTTTCTCAATCAGCGAGTCCTTCTCCAGTTCTTTCGCACAAGTTCTCACCCGCTTTGAAACGACGGTGCCTTGAGTGACCCCGTTTCCCGCGGTCCCACTTTGGCTTCTTGACTGGGCGCGCGCCTTCTGGCGAGCCCGCATTTTTCGCCCGCACGCCTCATCCTCGCAGGGAGCGCGCGAGCGACCCCGTGAGCTGGGTTGCCGACCGTCCCGCTTTCGTTGGTAAAAAGAGGCGCACGTGAGTATAAATGTTTGCTTTGACCCACTCCTCTCATGCCACACCTTGGACCGCAGCCACCCCCCCCCCCCCCCCCCCCCCCCCCCCCCCCCCCCCCTCCCCCCCCCCCCCCCCCCCCCCCCCCCCCCCCCCCCCCC
>Ga0209093_1001869_pt1 | contig 11928 bp, 14 predicted proteins | sample SidtaG_4_FD_187450 | JGI IMG/M metagenome (GOLD analysis project Ga0209093, IMG submission 187450) | Marine algal microbial communities from Sidmouth, United Kingdom - Sidmouth_Male1 metaG (SPAdes) (version 2) | ecosystem: Host-associated > Algae > Red algae > Unclassified | place: Sidmouth...
ACCCACGCGCGTTCAGGCACTTCTCGTATTCACAGCCCCTTTTTTTCGGAGTACCGCCGGAACTCCCATATCTATCATCTGAGAGACTTTGGCTCCTGGAGGTCCATTTCCGACGCTCCCACATCGATTTTGGGACAGGTTTTAGTGCATGAGATATACCTTTAGGCCTAGGAAATGAAATACGGTCGGATGATCCGGGACCGATTTTTGCACTAGTGGGCTCATCTGAAAGAGCGCACGACGGGCATCATGGCGCACTACGACACTGGCCGCACCCAACCTGTTCATCACCACGGTCGGCTGGTGGGGGGCGTGTTTTCGGTCGGGTGACCTAGTACCGATTTGTCCCCAAGTGGGCTCATTTAAAAAAGCTCGCGATGGGCATCACGGCGCACTTTGGCACCGGCCGTACCCGATCTGTTCATCGCCAAGGTCGGCCGGTGATGGGCCGATTGGCATTTCCTAGGCCTGGGAGACGATAACCTCCGACATTGCCCGAATCATCCCGACGACGAGATGCGAACCGGGCCCGTGGCCCAGATCGCGATTCCGATTCGGGCCTGGGGCCTCGACCACGATTATACTTGATGCGATTCAGGACGTGTTACCCATGTGCAATAAGGGGGAGTGCTCAGCAATGCTCAGCAATTGCACCCGGTCAAGTTGTATTTACATGTGTACTTGTTTTGTAATTGATTGCGAGTGATCTATGTGGGGTCATTCTTCCGGGAGATGTTGGGACGTGTGCTGACCTGATGTGGGGGCCATGGGTTGGTCCCCCTGCCGGAGATTTGCGATGCTCCCACTGACGCTCCGGATATGTAGTGGTCCGGACGCTGCTTTCTGAGAGGTGCCACGGACGTGGCTGTTGGAGTGACCCTCTGTTGCTTATGAGGGCGGCCGTGTGTGGCTGGTGACCCCATTGAGATAAACTCAAAGCACCCACCCCACAACCGCCTTCATCACACGGGAAGAGGACGGGCGCAGTCGGGGCGCGCGCGCGCACGACTTATCGCAGGATAGCCTGATCCAGTGATTGAACGCCCGCCAAGAATCTGGGCTGGCCCCAGGTGGTCCCGAGCCTATTTGTAAATCGGCGTGCAACAGTGTGAATTGATGTAAGTGCCTTGGTTGTATTTAAGTCCGGAAACCAACCACAGAGCCACATTCTCCCGCCAGCCCAGAAGAGGAGGAACACTGGCGCTTGACTGGGTGTGCAATGTGATTATATCGGGGTAACGAGGCGCGTGAGCAAAAGAACACAGAAAGCGGACGTGGTCGACAAAGACCTACCGCCAATCACCCACCCCTCACTGGGGTTGTGCTCTTTACGACGTTCCTGTCTTCCAGAAAGGAGGGGACCGCCGCCCGCTAGTCAAAGCAGGTGGCCCCTCTTGTGCGTGCATGCCAGGTGTACGCAAACCTCGGCCCCACCCGCCCAGGAGACCCCAGGGCGGGGGGGCGGCACAGACAGTCCAACAAGCACGCAGACACAGCCCGGCGGACGTGGTCCACGAGCCCCCTGTGCGACGCAAACCAAGGCCCGAACCGCCTTAGAGGAAGTCGGTGCCCTCCCGGCGCCTCGAAGTGGACGCCGGCTCGCACAATTCAAAGGTCAGACCGCCCTGGAGGCGGTTGGTTTCTGTGGGATAAAGAACGTCTCAATGTAAACCAAGGCCGACCAGCAGATACACAGTAAAGAGAATCCTATCACCAAATTGGTGCGGAAGAAAGACCTTTGTCTGGATAACGTCCGATGGGGAGCCGGGCGTCGTCATCGACGAGGAGCCCGGGCCCGTGGGAATTTAGCAGAAGAGACGAGAGCGTTGGTCAATCGACCGAGAGATCGTCCAAACGACGATCGCTAAGGACGCTCGAATGACAGTGCAAAAATAAAAGAGACAGGTAAGCAAGACGAAATAAAACAAGGCGAAAGTAGTCCCCCCAAAGGGCGAGCCACAGGCAAGTTCGGCTGCGAAGCACAAACGAGCCAGTCAACGGGGCCACCCTGTGGGTCGACCCAAATCGGCGGGGAATATGCTACATGCCCCCGAAATCAGATTCGAGCCGTCCCGGCGAGTGCCAATCGGCGGTGGTGGATCAGCGGTGGCGCGTGCCACTGCACCCTCCAGCGCGAAGCGCGCGACCTGGCGTGGCGCCAACGGGCAGATCGTCACTAACGATCGGTGACCCGCGTGACGGAGGACACGCAGCGGTTGGCGCCAACCCGGGCAGTGGATCAGACGATCCGAGAAGCCGATTGGCGGTGGGCTGACCAGTGGTCCAGACGTAGCGCGTGCTCGTTCTGGCACCAAATGTAGGGGCAAAACAGGCTGGAGTCGACCCGTTCAGCCACATCTTTGGTGCACGAAGCCCTTTCTCGTGTGCATTTGGTGGTGCTCTTGATGCACAGTGAGGTCAGAAGAAAACATGAATGCCTCCCTCAGTGCACATATGCACACGCATTTGAGGCGCAGGCCGTGGCGGCGGCCGCCCACTCCCCCCTCTACGGAGGCTTGGGGGGCCAGACGACACGCGACCAAGCATTCTGCACCAGAATGACAACCGAACACCCATTTCGGATGCAGGCTGACACAAATAATGCGCACGGCATTCTAAATTGTGGACACTTGGTGTGCATATCGTTGCTGGCGCTGTGCACGTGCTCCTGCCGTGCGAGTGCACTATTGGTCGTACGAAGACTTAGCGCGGTCGGAACAGCGTTGAACTCACAGTGGTGCAGAGAACGGTGCTTGCGGTCATAGGACTGTAGCTATCGGCGATATCGACACATGCATGCCGTCGTAGGACGTCTTGAGGTACTCCAACAGGCCAGGGTGTGGTATAGGAGGCACATGTGATGCGGAAAATGCGCGAAATTGCAAGAATCTGTCTGATCGTAGAGAACACGGGTTTGGACCCGCTGTGCAGCTCACACGGACCTCGGTGCGTTGCTAACGCGGCGGGGGGCGTGCGTTGGCCGCGACGGCATTTAACCGCCGAACGGCGCCGGCTTCTCAGGGCGTGTCGCCTTTCAAAACCGCACGGCGTTCACCGCCTTTGCCGTCGCCGTGGCGTGCTTCGCCGTCCGCTTCGTCCTGGGCGGGCTGCCCCCTTGCGGCACGGCCGTCCCCGTCGCCGTCTTCACCGTCGTCGTCTTTTGACGAGTTTCGTCGGTACGACTGTCGGCACGGTAGTCGGCCGGGCAGCCCTTGCGCGTTGGCGGTTGCAGAGCGTGTCGCTCATACTCTTCCATGTCGCCCACACCGGGCGCGCGGCGTTTCCGTCGCCTCGGGCGGCCGATTGTCGTTGTCGGCGTCGTCGTCGCGGGCGCGCGCCCTTCGGGCGGATTGCCGTGAACGTCGCCGTGGTTGCCGGTCGTTGGCGTGTCCGCCGGTTGTTGGCGAGTCCGCAGGGGTGTGCCACCCCCTCCGGTGTCGGTTGCTTCTTGTCCCGGGCGGGCTGCCCCTCCCCACTGGAGCACGGCTAAGTCTTCCGCGCGCGGTCCGCCGCCTCGGGTTGATGTTCCACCCTTGGCGCGGGCGTGCGCCCCGTCCCATCGGCGTAACACCTCTGGCGGTAACCGAGCCGATTGGCCACCCTAAATCTCAATGGTCACAGCTTTGTAGCTCCTCGATTATTTCGACCGGGTTGTCGGAGCGCACTGGGGCGGAGGGACGTGGCCCGGATCGTCACGACTTGCCGTGGCGGCGTGGTAATGGAGGGTAGGGGGTCGTTATCACGACAGCGGCGTCGGACGACGCGGCGGGTCGAGCATGTTGGCGCAGGAGTCGGGCGGACGCCCAGGCGATGAGGAGCCGCGGGCGCCTATGCCGGTCCACGGCGTCTACGGCTTCATGAGCCCATATGCGGAGGCCATGCGCGGCGGCGTGCCGTGGCTGTCGGACGACACGCTTTACGACGCGGCCGTCGACAATCGCCGCCAGGCGCATCTGCGCATCTCGGAGGGGCGTTGGCCGGCATTGACGCAGTTCCGCGACGTGTTGTCGTCGAGTCATGACGAACACGTCGGCGAGCTCCTCGCGGAGGTTCATGGCGATAGCCAAATGGGAAAGCAAGGGGCGCAACGCCAGACGTACGAGGTGCTCTCGTTCTGCTACGAGATCACCCGCTACGGGAATCCGTTGCACCCGTACCACGTGGTACGGGTGCAGCGTACGTTTATACGAGTGCGCGTTACTTTTTCCCGTGCGGGTGACAGGGATATGTCAGGTCGCGGCCAACAACTTTGGGCGTCTCCGCCGGGCGTGGCCGCGCGCCGTCTTCCTTGTTGTGGAGGAAGGGTGGTGGGAAAGGTTGTCTTTCTTGCCTCTGTGTCCTACTCCCTGGGCTCGCCCTACCTGCTCATATACCCTCAGCGCCACTCGTGCGGGCGCTCAGACCCCGCACACGCGCCGCCCCGGCCCACAGGCACCGGGCGCGCCCCAAACGTCCTCCCACCAGTCGCCCGGCCACCGCGCCCCTCGCGGCGCCGGTCCTCCCGCAGTGCCCGCACCGCCCCCCCCGCGGTGCACTCTCGGCATGTCGTGGCAGCGCCCGCTGCGACCTCCCACGTACACAGTCACCGGGACGGCCGTCCGGCCGCCCCTACCCACGTAGGAGCGCCTCCCCCAGCCCGACAGAGTGTCGGTTGGCCATGATGAGCGCCCGCCACGTCCGCCCGACCCTTGCATTCGATCCTCGAATGCAAGACCGGATCAAGTCCATTCCGCCCCCTAAGTCCGCGGCGACGACCAAGTCCGAAAGCTACAACACTCCCCCACGGGCGTGCACCCGTTGTTGCCTGGTCGCGCCCGTTCAGCTGAGGGAGGGAGTCGCCTCGTTCGGCGTCCCTGTCGACGACCCCGGCCACCGACAATACCGCTGTCGGCCTTGCGCCGCCGTCGACCCCCGCATGCATGCGCACGCCGATTGGCTGCGTGCTCCTCAGTGAGCACCGACCCCGTCGACGCCGACCGCTCCGGCTTCGCACATGCAGCGCCTTGCCGCCGTGGCCCGTGGCTCCCGCGCGGCGCCTGCCGCGTCGCCTGGTGGCCCTGTTCGCTCGCGACCGCCTGGAAGAGGAGCCATGTCAGGTCGCCGTCCTGTCCCGCGCACAGCCCGAGCACGTGCGCCTCTCGCCGTCGGCCCCGCCGTGACCATCTCGACCTTGACGTTGCGCGCCGGCATGCGCGCATACTCCGCCGTCACCGACCGCTGGTACGCCCAGCCGCCGGCTCCCCCAGCTCGGCCGTATCTCCCGGCTTGTGCAGCCGTCGGCTCCCCCGGCTCGACGGGCTCCCCCGGCTTGTCCTGCTTCCGGCTCCCCCGGGTGCGCACTCCGCGCCGGCCTTGTCCGACTACTCGCGCTTGGCGCCAGCACTGACAATCGTCGGTCCCGTCAATCGCTCCCGCGGTGATCGACTTGCAGTCGGGCGCCCGCCCGGTCTCTGCCGTCGGGACCGGGCAGCCCGCCCCGTTCTCCCCGCCGGTAGCGCCCACCACCACGGCCACGCTCGTGCTCGTGTTGGTTCTTGTCGCCTCAACCGAGCTCGCACCCTGCGCCGACCGCGCAGTGTTCTTTCGGGTCTGCGGTGGCGCTAGCCGCGCCCACCGCCTGACGAGAGGCTGGCCACTGCCCCGCCCCGTCTTGGTCTCGTCGGCCGTCTTGTAGTGGGGAGCGCCGATGCGCCTCCCCCCCAAACCCCGCCGTGGTCAGCGTCGGGTGCGGACCATCGTTGAAACGCCTGCCGTCTGCGCCACGTCTGCGCGGGAGCCCTTGCAGGGCTCCCCCGTTCTCGTACCAACCGGTCGTGCCTCCACCGCCACGCGCCCTGGTCTGCCTGTGCCCGCTCATCCGGGGGGCTTGGCGATGCTCTTTCTGCCCCAGTTCTTTTGACCGGCCTCCCCGTCGCTCACCGCAGGCTCAAAAGGCGCCGGGTCTTGCCGTCTGGGTGCGCAGCCCAGCCACTCCTCACCGCCAGCATAGCATCGCCGCCCCGTCCCCCGCAGCAGCACCTTGCAGCACCGGTGTTGAGTCCCTAGCGCCTTGCGGCACGCTCTTCGGGGCCCCATCGGTCAACCCCCTGCCCAGTCCGACCTCGGCACCGCCGGTGTCCCGGTCACGGCAGCAGCCGTCGACCGTCTCAATTACCGGCGGTCGGCCCGACGACTTGCACTGCGCCCGCCCGAGCGTCTGTCACGTGTCCTCATACCTTGGTTGCGCGAGGGACCCCATTCGGTCAGCCCCCCCCCCCCCCCCCCCCCCCCCCCCCGGCCCAGTCCGACCTCTGCACCGCTGCTGGGTCACGGCATCAGCCGTCGACCGCTCCACACCGCGGCAGGCCCGTCAACTTGCCCAGCGCCCACCATGGGGACACGTCCCGGCGGCACTCTCACCGTACACTGCCGGAATTGATGCCGCGGCGGCAGCACCGCCACGCACGCCCATCTTGACCGCGACCGCCGTCACATCGACGCCGCGGCCACCTTGTCGGGCCCGAGCCGCTCCCCCTGCTCGGCAGCACCCCGACCCCGTCCGCCCCCGCGCACACAGCGCGACAGGCGGACACAGCAACCACCCCCGGGGAGGCGCCGGCCCCACAAGGGCGCCGATCACTAGCTCCCCCGGAACCACCGTCACCGCCGCGCCGCGGGGGTTGTGCGCACCCCCGTCACACCGGCGCGGCCTGGGTCGGCCTGGTGGCAGCGACGCCGCCAGGCCATCCGTCCCGCCCGGCACGACGGCACCATGCCGTCACACCACCAAGCGCGGAGCGCCTGGGCCCATAACCTGTTGTCAATCGAGGGTGGTGGTGGTAAAGGTTGTGTTGCCTCTGTGTCACACTCCCTGGGCTCGCCCTACCTGCTCATATACCCTCAGCGCCGTTCGCGCGGGCGCTCAGACCCCGCACACGCGCCGCCCCGGCCCACAGGCACCGGGCGCGCCCCAAACGTCCACCCACCAGTCGCCCGGCCACCGCGCCCCTCGCGGCGCCGGTCCTCCCGCAGTGCCCGCACCGCCCCCCCCGCGGTGCACTCTCGGCATGTCGTGGCAGCGCCCGCTGCGACCTCCCACGTACACAGTCACCGGGACGGCCGTCCGGCCGCCCCTCCCCACGTAGGAGCGCCTCCCCCAGCCCGACAGAGTGTCGGTTGGCCATGATGAGCGCCCGCCACGTCCGCCCGACCCTTGCATTCGATCCTCGAATGCAAGGCCGGATCAAGTCCATTCCGCCCCCTAAGTCCGCGGCGACGACCAAGTCCGAAAGCTACAACATTCCTTGGGCGCGAGCGCGCGGCGGCGTTGGACGCGCCATTAGCACATGAGTGCGAACTGGAGAATTACCTCGACCGCCTCATCGCCGAGTCGAAGGCGTCGGACCAAGAGGTCGCGGTGGACTCACCGGCGGGCGGCTGGTTGAACAACCCGATTCGGGAGCCTACGCATGCGCGTTTCCACAAGTGGGTGGCGGCCGCCAGCGCGGTGTGAAACCGTGGGCACGTGCCGCACGTGTGGTGTGCCGCGTTCTCGCGGGCGCCGCGATGGTTTGACATAGGGCGATGGGCGCCGCCCCGTCCGTCGTGGATGATTGACCACGGGGTGTGGGCGGAGCCGCCGTACGCGGCCACGTACGTGGCGTCGGCTCTTGCTGCGCAATACTACCCGGCGTCGGTCATTGTGTACGACGAGTACTACTGCCACCTGTTGGCGGGGTGGGTGCACACCCTGCAGGAGACGCAGACATTTGTACGTCTATCCGAGCAGGTGATATCTCGTTTTGGCAACTTGCCGACACACCGGTTGGCCGATGGGCCGGGCGGGGCAGAGGCGCTTCGCCTGTATGAGAACATGCGTCGCGCTCACCGGGTATTCCCGTGGGCCACCGTCATCAAGGACGTCGTACGTCTTGACCCCGTCACGCGGGAGGCGACGGAGGTGTACATCACCGTAGACTCGACGTGCGAGTACGGATTTGACTTACGGCACGAGTGTCGAGGTTTCGACTTGCGGCCGGACCTGGCGGGTGGCGTCGGGCCATCCGGCGTTCGCGGCGGGGTCGCCTATGAGGACAGTCATCAGAACGACACCGCGGGTAGCGGCTGGCGCCTTGCGTTGCGGCGCTCCCTGTCTCCGCGTACTAGTGGCTCATCGCGAATGCGGGTGGCGCGTGGGCCGTCGTGGCCGTCGCCGGCGACTCGCGCGGCGGTGTCCGCCTTGTTTGGCGATCGCCAGGTGCGGCTGCTTGACGACGGGCCAGTGTTGGCGATTCCGCTGTCGGTGGCGCTTGCCAGGGCCTGGTACTGCAAGTGTGACGGGCTGCGCGTCGCAGCAGAGCGTGTGTACGGCAAGTCGGAAGAGGAGGCGTTTGCCATCATCATATAGGCGGTACGCCTGGCGGTCAGTGCCGCAGAAATCTTCACCGCCTTTGAGCGCGAGTTTCGAGCGGCGCCTGCGCCGGCGGAGCCGCCTCGCTGAAGTCGTTTCGACGCGCAGGACATCCTGGGCCGTCGGCCGCTGGAGGATGATGGCGACGAAGCCGATGGGCACCGGTTGAACGCCCGGAGCATGTCGGCCGACAGTAGCGGTGGTACCATAGTACGCGGCGGCCATGGGGGCCGCGGGAGTTAAGCGGAGTCGCTGTTGGGGGAGGAGCGCGTGCGCGTGACGTGTGAGGAGTTCCTCGAGGGTGAGAGGGTGCTCGAGGGCGAGGGGGTCGTACTGACCGGGACGTGTATGATTGCATCATAGTTGTTAAGCGAATGGAAGGCTATTACAGCCCATTTCGTTTGTCTTTCGACTGGGGGACATATGTCTCTTGACGCGTCGAGTTGCTCGTATTCGAGGGACGCCGCCATCACCGTCCCGAACCAGCTGGCATACGCCCAGAGAGGGAGTAGGAGGGTCACCTCGTTGCCTTCGGCCACGGTCTTAGCGCCTGTGGCCTCGATGGCCTTCACTGGCGGGATAAGGAGTCCGTTGCGACGTTGGTGAGTGTCAAGTGACACGCTGGTGTCGACAACGACGGCTGTAGGCGGCCACACGTATGGTTATGGGCCGTAGATACGGTTGAGTACGGCATATGCCTTGATACTCAGTCATTGATCGTGAGTCACGTTTCGACTGACAGTCGGAGCAGTGATTTTCATCCAATAAATTGGGACCGATTCGCGGACTTTCGTGTGATCCGGCTTTGTCCAATGGACATGTACCCAAATTTCGCCGTCCGGCGCGGCGTAGGCGGATGTAATCGCCGGAGCCCAGCGTGGTTAATCAATTACCGCAGCAACAATTGTTGCGACTCCCCGAGAAGATTTTCGAATCTCTAATGATTTACTCCAAGAGTATCCTTGGATGTGCAAGTTCTTCTTGCGGAGATATCGTGTACCATGTTGCGGGGATGGTTGGCCATAGGTTCCCATGTTTCGTCTTTCGACCCATAGGCACACCACATGACCTTAAGGTAGTATACCGCGTTGATTGTACGGATAGACGTAAGTCGGTCAATGAAGTACTCGTCCACAACTTCTGTAGTATCTTTGGCTTGGCCCAACCCGTCCAGGAGTGGATGCAGGGCGGCGTCCGCCGTCGTCGGCCGCGGGGCGGCAGTGTCGTGGTCGCTGCTGACCCGGGTCTCCTGTCCGCCGACGTCAATGACGAAGGTCGACGCGTCTGCGTCCACGACTACTAACAGTAAAATGGCGTTGCTCTGCAACTTATGTTGACGATGGTCGTTTGTCGTATGGAAGTAGTCGCCTACTTTTATGCGCATGTTTTGCGTGCCGACATTAGCGTCGAAGTTTCGCTTGTAGCGCTGCCGCGTCTTGAGAAGGGATTCCTTCACGGTGAGAATCTGTACTCAAATACGAGCCATGAACTCGCGCTTGCGCGCCAATGGGGAACCATCGTTCAGCGTGCCCTTTTTCTTCAAGGGGGGACCCGGGGGGAGGTTACGAACAGAGAAGTTGGGAGCAATTCGTTGAATCACGAGCTCGAAGGGCGCTATGCCGGTGTACCAATGCGGTTGACTGTTGTATGCCAACGTCAAGACGTGGAGCGGTTCGTCCCAGCGCTTGGAGTCGTCAGCGACATAGTGACGGAGTTTCGTCGTCATGATACGGTTGTACCGTTCAACCTGACCATTGGTCTGTGGGTGGTACGGCGTCGTACGCACAGTCTCGACACCGGGCATCTTCATGACTGCGATGAAGAAGTTCAACATGAGCTGGGGTCCTTGGTCGGACAAGATGCGGTCGGGTGGACCGTAGCACGCGACCCAATGGCCAATGATGGCAGACGCCACTGATATCGCCGTTTTGTGCCAAAGTGCTACACACTTCGTGAGCTTGGCAAAGCGATCGGTGATCACCAAGATGAAGCGGTTGCCCGACCTGGACGGGGACACTGGCCCGAAGATGTCGACCGACAGGTCTGTAAGGGGCTCGCTGACCGGGAACAACGTCAAGGGTGGCGTTTGTCGGCGAAACGTCAGGCGGTTTTGCGCACACGTCGTGCACTTGGTGATGGTCGCGAAGATGTCGGATATCATCGACGGCCAGTAATACTTACGTCGCATCGTATAATACAAACGGTTTATGCCCGGGTGGGCGGCCACAGTGGCATGGTGCTCGAGAAGGAGGATTCGTTCACGCAGAGACTCTGGCATAACCAGTTGGTTGCCGTGAGGCGACCGCCGATACAACGCATGACTTTCGTTCGTGAAAAACGACTTGGCCGTCCGGTGGGACACGCGTTTGGCCATGTCGATGCAAAAGGCATCCTTCTATTGGTCTTCGACAATGTCGTCGAACGCGACGGGTTCCGGCGTGTCGGTATCCGTGCACCTCCCCGTCTCCAAGCCATTGGCCGTCTCGGCCAACGCAAGGCACGGTGCATAGGCACAAATGTTTGACAGACATTGAATGTCTTCGTCGATGTGTTCGACCGTCGCGTGGTTGCGCGTTCGTGACATAAAGTCAGGAAGGTGGTGGGATGCACCGGGCTTGTATACTATGTCGAATGTGAATTTGGACAGGCGTAAGCGCCATCTCATGAGCCGACCTCTTGAGTCTGTAGTGCTGTATATCCAGCTAAGAGCTTGATAATCCGTTCGGATAAGGAATCTTATTCCGTCGAGGAAGTGCCTCAGCTTGAGGTCGCCTCATACGACTCCGAGACATTCTCGTTCTGTGGATGAGTAGTTTTTGCTCTGTTCGCGTCAAACCTCGGCTCTAATGGCCAATCGGATGTAAGACATCGTCTTCCTCCTTCTGTGGTAATGTATATCCGAGTTCGTTCGCACACGTGTCAACATCCACGACGAGTTCGCGTCCAGCTCTTGGCAAGGCCAACACAAATGGATTCACCAAAGCTTGGCGCAAGTCCTCGAACGCCGCGAGTGCCGCGTCCGGCGGTGGAGGCAGGTCAGGTGGGACCTCGGCTCTTGTGGGCGCGTTGAGCGGTTGCGCTCTATTTGCAAAGTCTTTGACAAATCGTCGGTAGAATGTGCACATGCCGAAGAAGCACTTCATTTCGGTCTTTGTCGTAGGGAACGTGGCGTTCTACAACGCGGAGACGTTCTTGTTGTGGACGTGCAGACGTACGGGGCATACGATATGCCCGAGGTACTCTACCTCTGTGGTAAACCACTTGCACTTCCGAAGTTTGAGAGTGACACCAGCCTCGCGCAGACGCGTAAGGACCGTGTCCACATCTTTGATGTGTTGTTCCGGCGTGGCCGAGAATATGATAACATCGTCAAGGTAGACAAGGCAGATCTTCCACTTGAGTCCAGACAGTATAATTGTAGCGGTTCTCAGCACCACCACTTTGGTTCGTCGTCCAGCCGAAGTGACCTCTTGATCAGCTCGGTCCGTCGAAGGAACTGCCCCGGAAATCGACCCACAGCCCAGCCTTCCCCCAACGGG
>Ga0209093_1001871_pt1 | contig 11925 bp, 11 predicted proteins | sample SidtaG_4_FD_187450 | JGI IMG/M metagenome (GOLD analysis project Ga0209093, IMG submission 187450) | Marine algal microbial communities from Sidmouth, United Kingdom - Sidmouth_Male1 metaG (SPAdes) (version 2) | ecosystem: Host-associated > Algae > Red algae > Unclassified | place: Sidmouth...
TATCAGAAGTTAGATCGAATCGGATGGCCCGATTTATCTGCCTCCGAACCGGTTCGAGATCGATTTTAGATTATGGCCCAATTTAATCAATTTCAACCGATTGCGATTAACCGATTGGACACCCCTAGCCACACGGCCTGACATGCGAGACGTTTCACCTTCCCTGACAGCGGCGATGACAGCATCGTCAAAGAACCAAGAAAGTATTAGAATTACGTATTTGTCATGCGGCCCCTCTGGGCCACGTATAATAAACTATTGTGCAGTCAACCTAAATGCTATGGATTGTCTTAACTAAGACTGTTCCGAACACGGCGGCCTCGCAGACAAGCGTGGACTGGGGGCATGACGAAGCGCGGACTGGCGGCACGGCGCGAGTTCTGCGCTGGTACCTGTTGGTCGTACACCATGGAGTGTTCATTTTTCTCGTGGTGGGGTGGTGCAAACTGGATACACGAACGTGCCCGCAGTATACAGAAAAGAGATGCACAGTGTCGAAACCTTCCGATGCAAGGCAGCGTGCGCAACGCCGGGGTTCAATCTCGGCGGTTCCGGCAAGCACAGACACACCACGAGCGTCCTGGGAATCGCGCCGCTGGTGGGAAAGGGATGTGGGTGGGCATAGAAATGGAAAACGGCCGGGAGAAGCGTTTTATTGACAAGGCTGTTCGGCCGCACACCGCTGGGGGGGGCACCCTGAGGGCGTGATGCTCTGGGGCCTGAATCGCCAGAGAATATTAGGTCCTTAGAACTCATCTAGGTTTAGTACTGATGCCTTTGGGTACCAAGAGCGGAGGTCAGAAAAACCCATATGAAAATCTCGCAGATAATCAAGGACATGCGCATTACATGCACTGAAGAGGGGTTGAAATCGGAGCAAGCTTTGGAATGCCTTAAATATTTCAATGCGTGGTGGGTCGCGGATAGCTGTGTGGATCAGAGTGAGTGCACGTGGCGCACGCAGACCCAATCGTTACAAGGATGGCTGAGAGCCGTCCTGAGGAACCCGTAGTAGCCAGTCGTTACAACTTTCGAGTTGTAACGACTGGACAGGGATTCGTCTCAGTATCCGAACATATTACGTGCATGGTGCGGGGACCTTGGTGGAGATGCTCTTATGGTGCTTCTCACATCCGCTTCAACGGCATGCACCGCCCTCTGAGCCAATGAAACAGGGATTCTGCATCGGATGCTCGAACCGCCATCCAGTCAGAAGTGGACATACACCTCGCACATCTAGTGTCCATTCTACTGCTCCCGAGGCTCAAATGAGCCTCAGATAAGGCTCAAATGAGGCTCCCTCTCATATGGCCTGGACACGCGGCCTTTTTGGGGTGTCTGAGGCACCCCCCCGAGATTTCATCGTACACAGCCGCCGAGTTGACCCATGGGTAAGTGGACTGCGCTGAGTTCAGACGTATTATCAGACAGAGCAGCCGAGGCTGGGAACATGGTCACACAGAGACATCAAAATAGGGTCAAATGAGGCGGATCGGCTCAAGTGAGGAGGTCAGAGCACTCCCAACAACGTCGGTCTATCCACGGCCTATCTTCTGAAATTCTTGCGACGTGGCGCCCTCTCAGCAGCCGGCTATCCAAAGCACCCTGGACTACCGGATCATCCACAGATGTGATATATACTTACGAGAGAGGGCTACAATCTGGTCGATATCGTGGACTCATAGTCCATGATGTCAACGGCATGTCCGTCTGGTCTATCGCAGCGGACGGCTACTTGCCTTGGAAATGACGTCTATTTTGCGACAAGCGTCTCCTGGGCGATGAGATTCATCTGCGAAAGAGTCCAACGTTGGACACGTATGGTTGATATCGCTCGAACGGGAGACAGCATGGCCAAAAAGCCAAGTAGGGTGACAAGTGCACGACTCCCGTGATGCCACGAGTAGAGGCGTCTGACGCGCTCGCGACCACGAGATCAGAGGCCATGTGTGACCAACGTGCGCTTTGACCGCCGGCTGATGCGGCGGGTGACAGACGACCCTGTATGCGGAGAACCTCCGAGAGGTCGCGACGTGTCGCACGATCCAGTCACCGGTGTTGCGCGAGCGCGGCTCGCCCGAGGGGCACTGGTCCGCTCCCTGATACGGATCGCTGCCGACACAGGCAGAGGCATCCTCTGGGCACATTCGGACAGCGGTCGAACGTCATTCGGGGTCGCGACTCGGTTGTCAGCGCGTGGCACGCCGCCGAGCCAGATGCAGAGAGGCCCTGCCGGAGCTCCTAGGCCACTGTCGCTGTGACACAGGGATTTTTCCATCCGCTCACGCGCCCAATGGCGTGTCTGTATGATTTTTTCAAACATTGTGGAGGCTGTCGCCTCCGTAATTTCTGGAGAACGGTGTGATGCGATGAAAATGAGCCCAAAAAAGCAAAGAGGTGTGTGGAGGACGGATGCTGTGTGCACCGATCGCTTTGAAGTATGACAACCTCTGTCAGCCCGATTCCGGGCCTGGTGACGCATTCTGGACAGAAAAACGTTGTATCCCCTGTGTGAAAAAGCGTGTGGACGCTCAGTAACGCGGCGCGAGAGCGTGGGGCCAACGCGCCGCGGCAGGAGGCCGACGCGGGTCGTGTCGGCAGGCAACCACGCTCGATGGCAGGTGTCGCGTGACCCGCCCTGACCTGAGGCTGCCGCGTGTACCCTCTGTGAGCTGGTCCACATTGGGCGGCTAGGCTCTTGCAGCGCATGTGTGGCGTGTCCAGGGCTGGCCACAGCAGTCGGCCGCCGCGCGCGGATTTGCGCTGAGTCGGCCGCCGCCAAAGAGGCGGTGCTGGCTGTGCTCGGCACGCGCAGGTGGCCTGGGCGGGTGGCTGGCTGCTGAGCGGCCTACGTTGCCGTCCTTGGCGGCTGCCGGGTACGCATCGGTGCGTCGTGTGCCTCAACGCTTGTGGGTGGTGCGGCGTGCTGCCCTCCTTTTCGCTCGCGCGCACGCTTTGATCCCCCTCGCTGACGACCAACCCTCCCCGTGTGCGCTCGTTTCGTTGAGTTGGCTTCCCTTGTTTTTGCGGGGTGCGCGCTTTTTCTTGCGAGCTGCTGCCTGGCTGGTTTGCGTGCCGCTCGCTCCCCTGCGTCAAAAAATCGGCAGCCGCTGTGCTTAGCGGCCTCCATCGACGCCCGCGGGTTCGGTGCGCTTTCCAGTAGAGAACGAGACGCACCAGCGCAGGGAGCAGCGACGGGGCCGAACGCGGACGAGGCGGCAAGTGCGGCGGCAGCTCAGGTGGCTGCAGCAGACGCTGGCGTGCCGCGCGCATCTATCGTCACCGGAAATCAAGGAGCAGCGGCCGCCGCTGCGGGATCCGCGTCGGCCGCATCATGCCCTCCATCGTCTCCCGCAGCAGCCCCATCCACCGTCGCGTCCGCTGGTAGGGACGCGCGGCGCCTCAGCCTGCCGCGTCAACACAAGGTGGCCGCACCCATTGGCACGACGCGGCCGCCTACACCGCCGCGTACCCCCCACCGCCGCGTGCGAGACCGCGCGCGGCACTAGCGGGGGCCGGGCACAATGGGGCGTGGCCCGAAGTGGCTTGATGTCGAGAACCACGCGCTGATCGACTCCTGGCTCGTGGGGGCCAACGACAACATCCGCGGAACGGACCAGTTGGGGAAGGCGTTCTGGGAGCGCGTCCTTCAGGTCTGGCACCATCTACTACGCGATGTCTCCGAAGGGCGCGCGGCGCGACAGGCCCGGGGCTACGAGGCCCTTAGAAAGCAATGGTCAAAGTTGATGAGCGGCGTGATGGAGTTCGCAAGCATTTACGTCAAGGCCAAGTCCATGAAGCCGACCGGCAACGTCAGCCATGAGGACTTGGTGAACGTCGCGGTCAGCCTGTACTGCGGCGAGTCCGTGTACGCGCGCATTCGGGGCGACTACGCCGAAGACGCCAAGAACAACAAGACAACTAAGCGGCGGCCCAAGCGCGTGGCATGCCCGTGGCCGCCGTACTGGGAGAAGCTGAGGAAGGAGCCCAAGTTCAAGGCTGCGGCCGCTTGCTTCGCATCGGCGCAGAAGCGCGCTGCCGAGCTCAAGGCGGCCGCCGCCAAGCGCGCTGCGTCGGCGGCCGGCGCCGATGGTGTGCCCCCGTCTTCGTCGCCGAGCAGAGCTGCCGAGTCTGGCGCTGGGACTGCATACGCGGCGGCCAACTCGGAGAGATCGGCTGCCGCAGGACCTGCGGAAGCTGATGCAGGGAGTACGGAGACGGGGGACCCGTGGCTGGAGAGACCGCTCGGAACCAAGGCGGAAAAGCAGACCCGGGCCGCTAACCTGAGGGACGACCGCACCATCGACCGAGTTGCGCGCGCGGTCGAGAAGCTGAGAGATGCCACTGAGGCGCGAACGTCTATGATGGCATTTAGCCAGTCTTTTATGAGAGAGAGTGAGATGGGGGCCCTCTTTTGGCAGCATCAAGCCAAGGCCATGCTCGCCAAGGTGGGGATCTCGATGGAGAAAGACAAGACGACCACACCTGGGGAGGCAGCTGCTGGTGTTTCAAGAAGCAGTAGGGCGGCCCCCGGCGATGCGGCAGCCCCCGGCGACGCGGCAGCCCCCGGCGGCACGGAGGCCCCCGGCGGCGCGGCCGCCCCCGCCGGAGGGGCGGCTCCCGCCCGTACGGCGGCTCGCTCCCGCACGGCGGCTCCCACCCGCCCGGCGGCTCCCGCCCGCCCGGCCGCTCTCGCCCGCCCGGCGACTCCCGCCCGCACGGCGGCTCCCGCCCTCACGGCAGCTGCCGCCCGCACGGCGGCTGCTGCTCCCGCGACAAGCCCCGCCCGCACGGCGGCTCCGGGTAGCTCGGCGGCTCGCGGCGGCGCGGCCGCCGCAGGCGCCGCGTCTACCAGATGCGCGTCGCCGGACACCGGCACAGCACCCGCGATCCGCGCGGCGCCAGCCAGCGGCGCAGCGCCGGCAAGCGGAGCTGGGCCGGCCGGCGACGGGGCGTCGCCGAGAGGAGCTCCAGGGACACCAGGTGTCGGCCGCCGCACTCAACGGACTAAGGATTCTGCGGCGGCGGCCGCCCTGAGGTCCCCGCTTCGCACGACCGTCGACCTCACGCTGGGTGGGAATTCGCCATCGTCTTTGGCGGCCGCCGCGGCGGCCGCCACCAGCGCGGCTGCCAGCGCCGCTCGGCCGCCGACACCGAGCAAGAAAGGCAAAGGGCGCAAGCGGCGGACACCGCCGCCGACGGCGGCGGAGAGCTCTTCATCGGACAGTGAATTTGTGACCAACTTTGACCCTCGCGTGCTGGAGGACGACTGATTTTCAGCGGACAAGGACGCGGATAGCGCAGAAGGCGCTGGGTGCTCCAGCTCTGACGAAGCTGCTTCTCCATCTTGAGTACAGGACGCAGGAACGACGTCGCGTAGTGTTTTGCTTGTGTGCAGAGTGTGATTGGTAGGACAATGAACGGTTTTTTTTCCCCGCTGGGCAGGTTTTTTTTTTTCCAACTCCGACTCTACGACACTCCCTGCCTTCGTCACCCAACAACCGCGCTGTTGCCACCAGGGCTACCATGCATGCGCGCTGGGTGGCCGCCGACGCTGTGGCCGCGCGCTTGAATTCCGCAGTCGGCGGCCGCTACAGCCTCGACGCTCGCGTACCTCTGGGGCGGCCGCCACCGCCCGACGGACTCGGATCTTTCATGGCGGCCGCTGCCACCACCACACCCATTCGGATAGTTGGCGGCGGCCGCCGCGTGCCCCCCGGATGCCGGGGGAGTAGGGTGCAACCAGCCTGGAGAAGGCGCCACAGGAGATGGTGCAGCATTCACGTCTGGGGCGTCCGGGATAACTCTGGTTGAGAGCCACTCGGGAGACTGGAGGTGGGCATACTTTGCAACGCAGTCTATGCGCTTTCGCGGTGTGCCGCTGAGGGATGCACCTGCACCCGCGACCACGGCGCATCCCATCCATGGGCGCTCTTCCCCCCCGTTGTTCCCGCAGGGACCATTATCCCGTGCGGCCACAGCAGGTGCTGCCGTATGGGTATTACGAGCACAGGTGGGGTGTACGCCGTTAGGGGAAGGGATGCGGATGGGGGGGGCGGTGAGGTTGGGGGGGAGTGCGGTGCAACCAGCATGGAGAAGGCGTCACACGGGGGAGTGCCGCATTCACGTCTGGGGTGCCTGCGACAGCACTGTTCGTGACTTTCCCGGCGGAATGGAGGTGGGGAATCTGTGCAACACGTTGTATACTCTTTCGCGGTTTGTTTTTGAGGGATGCACCTGCCCCCGCAACCACGGCGCATCCCGCCCACTCTTCCGGGCCGTTGTCCCCGCAGCGACCTTGCCCCGTGCGGCCACAGCGGGTGCCGGCGTATGGGTACTACAAGAACAGGTGGGGTGCACGCGGTTGGGAGCGGGCATGCGGATGGCGGCCCGCTTCGGATTTCCCGCTTCCTCCAGTCGTTGCTCACGCTGCTGTCGCCGTGTACTGCACACAATCAAGGGATGCACACGACGAATGGGAAATATTAAATTCCGCCCAAATGAAATTATTTACCTGGGAGCGCAGCGCGTTCGCTCCCGCATCGGTTTATAAACCTTCCATGCCCAGTCCAAATTTGTGATCAGAGGCTGCTCCCTTTGGGTCCCCTCGCACGTTTTGGTAGCGCCATGATCTGGCGCACCCTTTGGCAGCGCCATGATCTAGCGCGCCTACCCGGTGCCTTGGCAGCGCCATCATCTGGCGCGCCTACCCGGCCCCACCGCAGCGCCATGATCCGGCGCACCACCCCGGCACCTTTCCCGTGGAGAGGTACCAGTTTTATTTTCCAGGATGGGGCCTGTCTACGTTGCTGGGGCCACCGGCAGCCGCCGAATGTGAGAAACGATGCGGCGATCCACCCGGCCGCTCTCTGACAAAGGCTGAGGCGGCAGCTGGCGGCCGCCAAAGTCCTCACAGACCACATCGCCCCTGGCGCCCGTGCCGGCCGATGACGCCGCGCGCAGCGGCCGCCGCGCGCCGATACGTGTGCGGCAGCTGGCGGCAGCGGCACTTCCAAGTGACCAAAGTGGCCGCCGCCTCTCCCGCCACCACGCCCCACGGCGGCGGCCGCCGCCACACACCCACACCTCCGGCGTGCGCGGCCGCCACTCCCTCTGCCGCCGCACCCTGGGCGGTCGCCGCCACCCCGACCCCGCGCATCCGGCGATGGTGGCGGCAGCTACCACTCCCCCTCCCCCGCACTACGGGCGGCGGTCGCCGCCGCCACGTCGCGCATCCACCATGGGCGGCCGCCGCCGCGACTCCCCATGCACGAGAATCACTGGCGGCGGCCGCCGCCACTCGCTCTGCTCCTGTACCAAGGCGGGCGGGTGCCGCCACGCCCTCTGCCGCGGCGCCACGGGCGGCCGCCGCCACCCCCACCCCGAGAACCCGCCGAGGGCGGCAGCTGCCGCCACTCCCCCTCCCCCGCAACACGGGCGGCGGCCGCCGCCGCCACGTCGCGCGTCCACCACGGGCGGCCGCGGCCGCCGCTCCCCCTACACGCAAGTCACGGGCGGCGGCCGCCGCCACTCACTGTCCTCCTGCACCATCGCTGGCCGCTGCTGCCACTCCCTCCGCCTCCACACCACGGGCCGTCGCCGCCACCCCCACCCCGCGCATCCACAGGCGGTGGCGGCTGCCGCCACTCCCGCTCCCCCGCATCACGGGCGGCGGCCGCCGCTTCCACGTCGTGCATCCACGACGGGCGGCCGCGGCCGCCGCTCCCCCTACACGCAAATCACTGGCGGCGGCCGCCGCCACTCGCTCTGCTCCTGTAGCAAGGCGGGAGGCTGCCGCCACTCCCTCTGCCGCCGCACCACGGGCGGTCGCCGCCACCCCGACCCCGCGCATCCGCCGAGGGCGGCGGCCGCCGCCACTCCCACTCCCCCGCACCTGGAGCGGCGGGCGCCGCCACCTCGTTGCGTGTGCGCCACGGGCGTCCGAGGCCGCCACTCCCCCTGCAAAACATTCACTGGCGGCGGCCGCCGCCACTCCTTCTTCCTCCGTCACTCCCCCCCGCCCTTGCATGACAGGCTGTGGCCGCCACCAGAACCAGTAACATCACCAAGGGCGGCGTCGGCCGCCATGTCCGCTGCCCCCGCAGCGCGGGCGGCCGCCGTCACCCCCACCCCGCGCCTTCGCTAAGTGTGGCGGCAGCCGCTACTCCCCCCACGGGCGCATCACGGGCGGCGGCGGCCATGCGCGCCCTGCACTTCCACGATGGGCGGCGGCCGCCGCGACTCCCGGTGCTCCTGCACTACGAACGGCGGCCGCCACCACCACCCCGCGCTTCGACTGAGGGCGGCGGCCGCCGGTCCACGGGCTACTGCCCTCGGAGGGCTTCGTGGTGGTCGGGGACGCGCCTGGATTCCGCCGTCGCGGTCGCTCTCGCCGCCCAGGCGTCCGTTAGCTGTGGCCGCCGTTTCTGTCAGCCCTGCGTCCTCGATCGGCCGCCCCCGCCGCCGCACCCCCGTCTCGCCGCTGCACGTACGGTAGCGGCAGCCGCCGTTAGACCACGTAACAGACGTTGATCGTAGGAATAAAAACCCGGCCCTATGGGAGAAAAAATCCATTCCATGTCAACATAGTACTCAATTTCGGCCCCTTCGCCTTCTCAAATCCCTCTCGGCTTCGAACGAGCTCATTGAACATACGGGGCAAGCAGGCGCCCGCGCTCCTTCCACACGTGGTGACACAGGTCGTCCCTCAGCGCACCGTGTTCGACGCGGTCCCGAGCGCGCCCAGTTGCCATAAGCACACGCATGTACTCAGACATTGGTGCATCGGGCGCAGCCATGAAACGGGGGGGCGCTGTCCCGTCAATCGTGGGAATGTCGTCAGCGGCTGCCGCGGTGCCGGCCGCAGCAGTGCCGCCAGTGAGACCCCGGCCGGCGGTAGCGCCGTGGCCGCCGCCATTCGCACCGGCGGCGGCCGCCGCGGAGCTGCCGCCTGCGCCGCTGCCGCCGTCATTGCCTCCTTCACCGCTGCGGCCACCTCCCGTTCCGTTCCCAACGCCTTGGTGCACGTGCATTGCCATTCTGGCCGTGCCCTCACCGCCGCGCGGCAGTCCGCCCGCGGCAGCAGCACCGTCGCCGCCTCCGTCCTCGGTTGCATCCCCTGTCTCGTCGCCTTCGCCGCTGGGGCCGGCCTCAGCGTCATCTTCGCCAGCGCCCCCCTCCTCAGGCTCCCCAGAATCCCCAGCGCCCCCGGCAGCGGCCGCCGCGCCGCCGTCGGCAGCGGCCGCCGCGGCGCCGACGGCAGCGGCCGCCTCGCCGCCGCTGGAAGCGGCCGCCGCGCCACCGCCGGCAGCGGCCGCCGCGCCGCCGGCGCCGAGGTCCGCATTAGCGGCGTCCGCATTAGCGTCGGCCGCTCGCGTCCTCGACACAAAGCTGGACCGGCGCTGCTCGACCACCGTGTTGTGCAAAATGGCTACAGCCTGCGCTGTGAGGACCATGGAGGGTACCGTGAAGAACCGAGCAGGGTGCAGCATGACATGGAAGCGTCGCGTAAGGACGCCGAACAGGCGCTCAACGTCCTTGCGCACGGCCTCCTGCAAGCGGTTAAAAACACGCTGTTGCTCCGTCGTGGGCTTGGGGTAGGGGGCGACCAAAAAAGCAAACCGAGGATAAGTTCCGTCAACCAAGTAATAAAGCAAAGAGCGAGTATTCCCATTGACAGTAAAAGGAAACGACGAAGGCGGCCACTTGCCAGTCGTGATGTCGACGTACAAAGGCGATTGGTACAGCACGTTAATGTTGTTCAGACTCCCAGGCGCCCCAACAAACATGTGGTAGATCCATAGGTCCTCGTCACAAACTGCTTCAATGACAATAGTGCGGTCCCCGTTGCGGTCCTGGTACGTACCAGTGCGTCCCTTAGGGCACCCCGTCCACTTCCAGTGCGAGCAGTCCAACGACCCCAGACACCCAGGCAGCCCCCTCGCTGAGTTTCGCGCCAAGATGCCCTCAACTTCCCTGTCGCTCGGCGGTCGCAGGTACGATGAGCCCAAGTCGTCTACCAGGTACTCGACCAGCGTCTTCGTGGCCACTTCAATCGTGGCCTGCGATAGGCACACGTACTCGTCACCACGGTCAGGGCACTCCCCATACGCGAGGACGCGAAACGCCCCAACCAGTTTCTGCATCGGGTGCGATTGCGGCTTCCCGGTGGCGTTGATGCGCTGCTTCCAAAATGGCCGGTCCTTCAGGTCGTTGTAGATACGCAAGAAAACCGCGCGAGGCACTCTAAAGCGACGCTCAAAAAGGCGGCTGCCGAAAACGGGAGGCTCCCCATCGACGCCGAAGTAGTCCTTCAAAATGCAGTGGAGCCCCAAAGCGAAGTCGCGTCGGCAGTTTGCCGCGCGGCCGGGCACCGATCCGCGGTACCGCGGCCGCTGCACGGCGCTGCGGGCGGCGCGGCGCTGACGCAGCCAGTGCAGTACAGTCGCCACATGCGCTGAAATAACGGTGGCGGTAGTCAAATCGTCGTTGTGCGCATCGTCACCCTCCCACCCCGGGACGACGACAGCGCGCTCCATCGCTGTCGTGCGTGGAGGCCGCGACCGCAGTGCGTGTGAGACGGAGGGGCCGAGGTCGGTCAGGGCACTGGGATGGGGAAGGAGGCGGGCGCGGCAACGGCGGTACGGATGTCGACGACGACGGGTGGCGTGGCCACAACGGGAGGGTGCATCGCACCGCCCCCCCCGTGCATGCTGCGGTGCGGTACCCCCTCGAGTCCGGCGCAAATGACAGGACACGGCCTGCTCACCAGACAAGCAGGGGGCTTGACACCGCTCCTCGCTCTTGCACGGGCCGCCACGTACTCGACCATTCAAAACGTACGTGACTACCCGGGTCGCCCCGTGTTGACAGTGCCTCTCCGACGATCTCAGAGGCGTGTCTAGCACGTTGACCGAGGCCGGTCCCGTCTCGAGGCTCGGAGCTCCAGGGGAAGCCGATACGCTCCTGCGTGTCATGCTTGGTCATGTTGAGCCCGTCTCGAACGTTGTGGCACGCGAGAGGGGTCAAACGTCATAGAAACATATCACATGATTTCATGTTTTCCTGCGAACGTCCCAGACACGTCGCTCCGCATCTCAGAATGTGTCCGTTTTCTTGGCAGCCAATCGGAGTGCTCCATTCGATAGTCCGAATGACCGATTGATGCACGCGTGGCCTATATCGGGCCGGAATAGGCCACGGGCGCCTCAATCTGTCACGCGGACTATCGACCAGAATGTGGAGTTATCTAAATCGATATGACGAGGTTGCCGAAATCGCCTTTCAATAGGGCGCGGCGACATTGACTTTGTCGCCGTCCGTGGACTATTAGCCACGTTTCGCTAATATTGTGCAACGTGGCGGACCCGTGGCATTAGTCCGACATTGTAGGGAGTGCTCTCAGTAGAATGGACACTAAAGTCGATCCCATTCTATTAGACACCTGGTGCTTTCGGGCCGATCGTTGGCATGCTTGATCCTGCTGGCTTCAAACTTCGTATAGAGCTTCGATGGCGAGTTCCGCGTGAGCCCACCGAAAATGGGGTTAGGAGGCGCACTTCATCGAACGCTTTGGTGTGCGCAACTCCGGAGGGACCGATCTTGTTGCTCCGATACCACCGGATCTGGACCGTGTCAGATCAGATGGAATCCGATTCAGGCGAGACCCCAACACTAACGGGCTACTTGCGTCGAAATCAAATTCGATGATGATCTTCAAGCGATTATCGTGTGACCAAGTCAGCTGATCTCGAACGCCTGAAGCGCCACGTATCAGAAAGGAAGCGCAGGCATCAGGCAAGCCCTCTTGACAAGAAAATACCACTGGTTCAATCAAATAACATTGCTGTAAATGCATAGCTACCAGAAGAAACACGATCACTCTCACTCATCGTCCCCTTCCTCCTCCTCCTCGCAGGAGCTACG
>Ga0209093_1001875_pt1 | contig 11920 bp, 8 predicted proteins | sample SidtaG_4_FD_187450 | JGI IMG/M metagenome (GOLD analysis project Ga0209093, IMG submission 187450) | Marine algal microbial communities from Sidmouth, United Kingdom - Sidmouth_Male1 metaG (SPAdes) (version 2) | ecosystem: Host-associated > Algae > Red algae > Unclassified | place: Sidmouth...
TTAAATCGTATTGTGGCATAATTCATTAAACTAAGTGGTACTTCGTCATTAAAGTTAAGTTGCATACTTCCTTATTCCTCTAATTAATTAGGCATGTTCAGAAATAGTATACAAATTCAGAAGTAAGAGAACTGCTAGGCAAGCATAAATGATTTAGGCACTTTTGAGTCAAAATTTGTGCAAATAATCGCTTATAATTGAATTAGATAAAGGTTCTTTTTTAGCTATATAAAATCCGTTACCCCATTTATGGCCAAAAACCCTTAAAAACGAGGTAATAATTCAGAAGTAAGCGTATTCATATCGACTTCAAGGCTGTCAATTAATAGACTATAGTTGCCCTACAATAAAAGTCTTATTTGCGAATGTCTCATTGAAAGAGCAATGTCAATGTCCCATCAAAAAGTGAGTGTTCTCCTTGAGGTTAAGGGAAAACAAAGAGTTTGAAAAAGAATTTTCGTCGTCAAATGGGATTTATCTATAAATTTGGTTGTCATGATTTTCACTAAGAAACCCACCAACCAAAGAATAATGTGCTATCGAAATTACCCAGCACTTTGTACTGGGATAGTGATATATTACAACTAAGGCGTAAATTCTTTTACTTCTGAATATCCCTAATTAGCTATAAGTAATACCAGAAGATTCCATCTACATTCTTCTTAATGCTCTCCTGCAGCGATAAACCGGCGTATTTCGTAGTAATAGGTAGATTAAAGTCTCACGTGACCAAAACAAGCACGATATCAGATCTGTCTTCTTAGATAAGTTTAGATCAATTTCCACTTCTAAGCCTTCAAAGATAAATGTCACGTCCGAAGATTCTATCGTACATCTTTGAATGCGTTCTCAGTCTTTAGAGCTACGGCTCCTTGTCAAACCGTTTGCCCTACCCGACCACGTAAATTTTCACTGCATTCATCCGGCCCAAGCGCTAATCCATGCTGCCACCCCACTGCTAACTGCTCAGTAACTCTTCACTTTTAGACCTGCTTTTGGATAAGCTTTAAGAAAAACCTCAATAAAACGTAGCTGTATTTCGACTCTTCCTTTACGATTGACTAATAAGAATCTTGTTCATAGCAGATTAAATAAAATAAGGTGGCTTCTAATAGTGAATCCTAATGACGCAGTAAAATCTCTAAATACTTAAATTTATGGTTTCAATACCACATAAAATAGTTATTTATTTACCCCAATGGTATGGAGGATTAATAGCTCTAACCTTAAAAGTTATAGAGTGCATAACAAAAAAAGGGAAATCTTTTTCAAGACTTCCCTTAAGGGTTTATATTATGTTTAGCTCAGTATGCAGTCTACTGTGTGGATACCCAGTAAAACGAAGTATTGAGCCTTGATTTACTCTATGCTATGTTGATAGCTAATTGTTTTTGCCTAATTGATATAATTCCAAAGATCATAACTGAAAGTCCTAAAACCATCAGGCCCCATTGTCCCATAGTTGGAATTGCAGCAACTACTGGAGGCACAGGAAGTAAGTTTAATTGATCTCTTAACTCACCGCCCGGATTATTAGGCGTGTGAAGATTAATATAAAAATTGCCAGCTAATAGGTCTGCCTCATTAACAGGGGGTACAGCAAATGTGCCACCGAAAGTACCGCTCGTTGCCCCAGTTGGAGGCGCGAGGTTGACTATGACTGGTCCGTTGGCTCCAACTACGCCAGCATGAAAATGGGCTGCGGCTAACCCTGATGAAAGATTAGAATAATTGACAGTGACGGTGATCATATTCGTCATCTCATCGTAGGTACCCGTAACGCTAGCACTACCCATACTCGTCACTGGGGGTACTTCATTAGCTCCTACTGCAGTGGCAGAGACAGTGTACATTTGTCCATACGACAAGGTGGCTATCATAAGTATAGCCACAATTGAAATTAAAGATTTGGTTATCATTTGAGATTGGTTTAAGACGACTTACTATAAAATTCGTATTACCTCGAAAGATAATATAAATAATAGAAGACTTAACTACTTCATAAAAAAAAGTGGGGCACTTTCGTAAGAGCCCCACTTGTAGTTAAAAAGCTTAAGGTGTAGTAAATTATTGGATTGTCATTTTCTTAGTCTGAGTGAAGCCTCCTGCATCTAAACGATAAAAGAATACTCCTGAACTACCGCCAATCTCTTGACGTGTCAGCTCTATTTGGTTCAGACCTTGATTAAAATTATCTGTTCTACTCATCAGTAATTTGCCATCGATATCCATGATTGAGATTGTGGCAGCTCCTGCTTGCGGCAAGTTAAAACCTATCGTGGTCATTTGTCGGAATGGATTTGGCACATTATCCTGCAGATCAAAGCCTGCAAAGTCAACCGATTCCTTTGACTCTATTGCTAAATCTATGTTCACTACATCATACTGCTCGGATACATAAGCCTCCGCGGCAGTCTTATCGCTACTCATAGAAATCATATCTGATAACTGACCATCTTCTTTAGCCGTAATCACCAAAGTAAATAGCGTTTCATCAGAATCAGCAGCTACTTGCTGAGACTCAGCCCAACTGACTGTGGTATATTCAGTATTAAGTACTGCAATATTCGACTGATCAATTTTTAAAGCTCCACCCACAATAGTCTCGATATGAGCATTGGCGGTATTCAAAGTAAATTGAAAGCCAGATACCGCTGAGAACTGATCTGCTCTAACGTCTAATTGGTAAGATTGTCCAGATCTGACTGCCACGTCATCTATGACTAAGCTTAAACCTATATCATTTCTAGTATCAGCTCTTAGTCCGACTGAAGCATCAAAATTCACATCTCCAACTTTTATGGCTTTGAAATTCTGCTGCTCCATGGCAGAAGATAGTTGAGATATGGTCAATGATTTCTGGACATCTGAAAGTAACTGCGTGTTCACTTCTGCTTGCTCAGGTACTACAATCCATCCATCATTGTTAGAGAATCGGTCACTGACATTAAGAATGATCTTTCTCAATTCTACTAAATCCACCGTAGATATTCGTCCATCATTGTTAATATCCGAAGCTGCTAATTGATAGGGATCTGAAAATGCAGCAAGGTCTAATATATGCTTATATATTAGAACTAAGTCTAAGGTACTAACACCAACAGCATGATCTCCTCCTTCAATACTACCATTTAAGGCGTAATCCAGACCTAAAGGCATATTGTCAAACTCGTATTGCCCTTGCTCATCAGTCATAGCTTGTCTTGGAAATTCAGCTAAGGCTGCATCCGCAATAATCATGGCATCTGTGAACATGTCACCCTGAAGTGTACTGACCTGCCCAGCAATTGATGCTCCAGCATCTGTCTCGGCACATCCACCCAGAATATTAATCTCGTCAAGATCCCAAGCTTGGGCCTCTCCACCATTTCCAATTAGGCAATACGACAATAATTCAAATCTGAATACTGAGGTGCCTGTCACTGTAAAATCTGCTCCGCTAAAGTCAAATGACTCTAAGGTCCAGTCAGTCGTCGTTGGTATGTTTGATTGGTCAAAAATCTGCACACCATCTTTTAAAACACGGACTCCATATCTTGTAGGATAATCATTGGTGCCACTGGCTCCATTAATCCATTCATAAGTCGTAGGTGCTTTCTCAAAAAAGTTGAAGCCAGTAAGCGCTACAGCCTCACCTTCTAAAGCTGACACTGTCACTGAGAATACTGTTGCCAATGAACTTCCAGCCTGATAAGTACAACCAGGATCAGCTGATACACACATAGCGATTGAACCCTCCACTCCTGGAGTACATGAATGCTTATTCTCAGAAGGATTAGCCCTTGAAAGATTAGTAGCCGACACGAACCCGCAGGATACACCTGATGGGAAGACCGGTAAGAACTCGGAGTAATCCATATTAGATCTTGACTCTCCTATCGTAGAGTAACACTGATTCACACTGTAGTAAACCAGAGCTTCATTTGTTTCATTACAGTTAGCGTAATGTACAGCAGATGCGCCTTGGAAGAATTCATTGATGACCGGAGAAGGATTACCACTTGTCTGAGGCATGGTAAATGTTAAGAACCGTCCTCCATTATTTGCTCTCTCCGCGACATAAATCAGACCTGCGTCGTGATTGTAAGCTACATCTACAGGGTTACCTAAAAAGGTATTAGCCCCAGCAATAATAATAGACTCACTTCTTGAGATATTGTTATCAACACTGGCTGCTGTCCAATTTCTTATCACGAAGAGCTTACCATCATCAGCTACCGCTCCACTGCCTACATCTGTGAGTATCATTAAGTCATTAGCAACATCATAAGTTATACCATGGGTTCTAACCATACCTTCTACTGATATTACTTTATTTGGACTTGCTGTCCCTGTAAGAGATAGAAAGTCAGAGAAGACAGCAACATCAGAGGAGTTATCAATGATAGCAAATAAATCACTTCCACCAAACGTGATACCCCAAAGATTAATGGCAGTGGGTAGTGTCTTGTCAAAAGCTAAAGAACTACCTCCTATAGTGTAGACTGAGAATTGATTTGTATTACCATTACCATCATTGGCGTCTTGTGCCACGACGATGGAGTTACCCGAAACGGCTATTTCTCTTCCATTACTGAAGTCTGAGCTTGACGCAGAACCATTAGATGGGTCAACACCATTTGTCAGGCTTGCTGCAACATCATTGTATACACTCAGATTGTTATTTGATCTACTTAGTTGATAAAGCTGATCTTTAGCCTCGTCGTAAAATATACCGTCAGCATCTGAGCCTTGAGCAGGGAAAGTGGATAAGCTCATGTTTCCAGCTGATGAGAAACCATAGACGCCTACAGTACCAGAGTTGTTACTTGATACAAATACTTTCGCATCTACATCCTCATCGACTACAGCATCTTGAAAATATAACTCTCCACTGCAAGCTCCAGTACCACTATGTGGCTGAGCTAAATAAGGGAAACTTCCTCCAAATGCTTTGTCATTAGATTCTACTCCTGTAGTATATGTCAGAACACCTAATAGATCGTCAGTCACTGGACTTGGAGAGCTGTTAGGATCATAATCATCATACCATAGACCTACCGCTGCTAATACGACTCCCGCCACAGCTTGTAATTCGATACGTGTTACATCATCTTCTAATCTTCTTCCATTAGGAAAACCATCCATATTTGGTAGGAATTCTAAATTAGCGTTAGTATTAAAAGGAGCTACGGTCAAACCAATAGCTGCTGCCTGTACTAAACCTAAAGAACTAAAATTAGGGTCATCTCTTGGTGTTGGAGGTACGGCCATATTAAGCCTTAACATATCTCCACCATTAGGTAAAAAATTGTTAATGAATGGCTTACCAGCTGCAAGTGGGTTTCCATCTTTACCCGTGGCTAACTGGTATGGAATGACATTAGGAACACCTGTATGAAAGATAGGCCATAAATCAACTGATCTAGGCTTTCCAGCTGCAGGTAGAAGGAGTCCGCCGAATACAGCATCGTCAAGCGCAGTCCCATCTAAGGCAGGATCACCCTTGAGCGGAAATAATCCATCACCTCCGTTACTAAAATTAAAGGCACCCAGTGAAGCTTTCTGTACTCTCAATGGTGCGAATGCTGGAACGGCACTGCCGAACTGATCATCATCCATATATAAGGCTAATTCTGGATTGAAGAAATATTCATCCAGTCTTGTATCTGTAATTTCATCATATGGAGTGATCGCATTCCAATAATCTTTATCTCCGATAGCTATGACCGCTTCGTTAGTCAGCGGCATACCGATTCTGGATACTTGTACCCAATCACCACTTACAACTGGAGCATCCTCTTTGCTAATAGTGGTTATAGCTCTTCTGCTGGCAGATGCCCATACACCAATGACATAGTCAGCATCCAAAATATTAGTCGGAGTACTTGGAGCACCAGATTTTAACAAGGTAGATATTGGAACTTGTATAGCTAATGCACTGACATTGTAACAAGCAACACCATCTCTAGGTGCACCGTTTTGTCTGGGCGCATCACCTAAATCAAATATGCCGCCTAAATCCACAAAGAATGGATCATCAGTAGGGCCAGCGAATACAGTTTCTCCTGTTGAGGAAGTAGTGATGCCATTTTGAAACAACGCATCATACGTAGTGTCTAAGCCTGCAGCTCCTTCAATTGATCTTGGGCCTATATTATTAGGTGGTACATATCCATCAGTTACAATAGTCTCAAAGCTATTACCGCCGTCTACACTTCTTTCTAAGGTATATGAGGCTTTTTGGTTTTGCTTACCAAGTCTGATATAGAAGAATGTCGTTGGGTCTTCGTTGACAATATCAAATGTGAAACGATATATAATCTCATCTCCTGCGACAGCAGCATCATTATCGACATGTATCTCATATCGTATGTTTTGGCCGAAAGTATAATAGTTAGGTCCACCCTGTGGTAATTGTAGGGGGACGTAAGTCGCAATAATCGAGATCATATCTGGATTATCAGGACTTCTGAAGGCGTATAAATCTACATTATCTGCTAATGGATCATCAGCGATAAGTGGTGCTTCTCTATGACTCGAAGCGAAAATAGATGAAATAACAAATAAACAAGCGAAAGCCGTCAGAGCTCGCTGTATTATACTTGATAAGTTTTTCATATTAAGAGTTTAATTTTATTCGATTTGGTGGTTATTATTGAGTATTTCTTATCCTGATTAGTCTGTCTCTGTGCCTCTCCATGGCATAGCCAGATAAGGAAAACTTCCGGAAAATGGAGCGTCGTTAGTCTCTACTCCAGTAGTATAGGTCAAAACTCCTAAAAGATCATTCGTCACAGGGCTTGGCGAGCTATTAGGATCAAAATCATCATACCATAGACCTACCGCTGCCAGGACAACGCCTGCGACTGCTTGCAGTTCTATTCTCGTTACATCATCCTCTAATCTTCTACCATTTGGAAAACCATCCATATTAGGTATAAACTCAAGGTCTGCTGTTGTGTTAAATGGAGCTACTGTGAGCCCTATAGCTGCAGCTTGTATCAGACCTAAAGAGCTAAAATTAGCGTCGTCTCTTGGAGTGACTGGCACTGCCATATTAAGTCTCAACATGTCACCTCCATTTGGCAAGAAATTATTGACAAAAGGCTTACCTGCTGCTAATGGATTGCCCTCTTTCCCAGTCGCTAATTGATAAGGTATTACGTTAGGTACTCCTGTATGAAATGCTGGCCATAAGTCCACTGATCTGGGCTTACCAGCACCTGGTAGTAATAATGTACCAAATACGGCATCATCCAGTGCAGTCCCTGCTAATGCAGGATCTCCTTTCAATCCGAACAAACCATCTGCTCCATTGCTAAAGTCGAAAGCACCTAAAGACGCAGTTTGCACTCTCAAAGGCGCAAAAGCCGGTACTGCTCCACCAAACTGATCATCATCCATATATAAGGCTAACTCAGGATTGTAGAAGTACTCATCGAAAGTGGTATCGGTAATTTCGTCATAAGGGGTGATTTGATTCCAATAATCTTTTTCTCCTATTGGTATGACAACCTCATTAGTCAGTGGCATTCCCAATCTTGAAACTTGGACCCAATCACCTGAATAGCTGATGTCGTCACCAGCATTAATCGTTGTGATAGCAGGCCGACTTGCGGATGCCCATACACCAATCACATAATCAGCGTCTAGAATACTGCTGGGCTGAGCAGCTGCTCCGTCCTTTAATAAGGTCGCAATAGGGATTTGCAGTGCTATAGAATGTACATTATACTTAGCCAATGCATCTCTGACCTGTCCTCCCTGTCTTGGAGAGTCACCTAAATCAAATATGGCTCCTAAATCCACATAAAATGGATCATCTGTAGGACCAGCAAACACACGCTCTCCAGTAGAAGCTGTCGTGATGGCATTATTAAACAGTGTAGAGTAAGGCGTATTTAAGCCAGCTGCACTTTCTATAGATCTTGGACCAATATTGTTTGGTGGGACTACACCATCTTGGACGATTGTCTGGTAAGATGCACCTCCATCTATACTACGTTCAAGTACATAAGTAGTTTTTATATTTTGTTGACCTAATCTGATATTGAAAAAGGTGGTAGGATCCTCGTTCTCACGAGTAAAAGTCATGCGGTACACGATCTCATCACCATGCGTACCTGCATCATTATCAATATGAATTTCATACCTGACATTCTCACCGAAAGTGTAGTAATTTGGTCCTCCATGAGGGACTTCGCCAGGAATATAATTAGCTATGATAGTGATTGTGTTTGGATTGTCGGGACTTCTAAATGCATATAGATCCGTATTATCCGCAAGGGGATCATTAGAGATGAGGGGCGCTTCTCTGTGGCTGGATCCGAATGTCACATGTGACAACATCATCAATAGAGCTAAGCAGGTCATCAACAGTGTATGCTTCATAAGATTGAGCTGTTTTATACTTTGATACATATTTAAAAAATATTTTAATGGACCGTCTTCTATGATCTGACTATTCATATAGTAGATATTAAAGGTGATCTGAATGAAATTTCTGGATTTGAACGAAGGTTTAGTAAATCTCCTTCGAAGTAAACTGGAATTGGCTTAGCAAATAAGATATAAACATACTCGAATAAGCAGGACATTCTTCGGAGAGAAAAGTAAGTAAAAGAGTAGTAAACCTTTATAAGCATTAGCAAACTTTATTAATTATAGTCGGCCAGTGAGATTCGAGAAATTCTTGACGGGGGTGAAGATAATACTTTTTTTGAGAATTCATATTATAATAAATCAATATGTGAAGGCCTTTATCCTTATTGACTACCTCCATAGATAAATAAAAGTGTCCCTCTGCAAGCAGAGGGACGGTGTCAAGAACATCACTCTCACATGACATCCCATATTTTTAAGAGTTAGATATGCGATACTATGTACGTAGCTGTACATACGATTGGATTGCTATGAGTTAGATATTCTTTCAGAATATTTTGAAAATGGATAGCCATTAACTCAGTCAAACTTAGATATAGGGTTATTGAAGAAACATGTAATCAAAAAATGTCAGGTACGGCTGGCTATTAACATGATCTCTATGCACTTGAATTATAGCATATGAGAAATTTCGATAGTTCCTTTCAATGATAAAATATTACACATTGTCTGCAGACAGAGCTTAATATTTCGTATGATTGATAAGCTCAAGAGTGCATGTTTCCCTCAGCATTGTAAAATATTTCAGCTATGATATCAGACTTAACTTCTTTTCGTCTGCGAAAGCAGTATCCCGTGCTCTGGGGTCAGATGGATGCTGCTAACCATGTCAACAATGTAGAATATATGCGCTGGGCAGAATCGGCCAGAATCTATTACTTTGAGAAAATGGGCATGGATATCTCATTTGGTGGATTCGAGGCAGGCCCTATCTTAGCTTGGCAAGATTGTAAATACATTTTTCCGATTACCTATCCTGATACAGTAACCGTCGGTATAAAAGCCACTGAGATTAAGACTGATCGATTTAGTATGCAGTGTGCCATATTTTCAGACCGCCACCACAGATTAGCTGCTATTTCGGAACAAAGCATAATGCCCTACGATTATCAGAGATTGAAGAAGATTCCATTGCCACGTTCATGGGTTCAGCAGATCCGGCTAATTGAAGGAATCTGACTCTCACATTCTCCTAATTCCACCATAGAGAATTTATCATCGGAAAATGCAACTCATCACAATTTTACAAGAATTCTGAAATACATACTATGTTAATACCAGATCCGAGTGTCAAATAATGGCGGTTTATGTATCCCTAATACGCCTGCTATTTGATCTATCTTATCATTCAGTATGCTACATAGCTTAATTTTAAATTCACTCTGAGTAATCAGAAGATGCCGACTAATAGGCATGGATGCACAGTTGGGTATTGATAGTAGAGATTCTGGCCTGTCTTTAATAGAACGTCGAGTATCACTTTCAGTTTTGCTTCGCTACATCATAAACTGTTAATAATTCTAAAGAGGTGTACTGGAGGGCTTTCTCATGGGTCGCGGCTAAATTGACCGGAGGAGCTACTCCAGCTTCTACTGCTTCGAGCCAGCGCGAAATACACAGGCACCAACCGTCTCCTGCTTTTAGTCCGGGAAAGCTATACTCTGGTCTGGGAGTTATTAGGTCATTTCCCTGTGTTTTACTGTAATCCAGAAAGTCCTGGGTCACTATGGCGCAGATTATATGGGTCCCGTGATCCTCTGCTCCGGTAAGGCATACTCCATTTCTATAAAATCCAGTTAATGGATCTACGCAACAAGACATTAAAGGGTCTCCATATACATTTTTAGCTTCCATACTCATTTTTTCTTTTGACGGGACTTGACAGTCTTGAATACTTTGTGCGCGTGGCGCGACACATAGCAGCATTAACATCATGATAATAGGCCATTTTAATCGATACATTCTAATTATTTATAGTCTTATTCACCAACGAGACATGGATTCACCTCCGTATGATCATCCTATTCTATCGCGGCGAGCAGCTTCTGCACAAATCCATCAATCGCTTTTCTATCTATCCATCTCACTACAGCCACTATGTCGTGTGTCGGATCTACATAAACCATATTCGTCCCTGCTCCAAAGTGGGCGAAGGCTGTTGTAGGAGCCGATTCAATAAGTTCTTGATCAGTATTCAAAAACCAATTCATGAATCCATACGTCTTACTTACGCCTGGCGTCATCGCCATGCTCACCCACTCTTCCGACAGGATCTGCTGACCAGCCCAGCGACCGCGGTTCAATGTGAGGTATCCAAGGCGAGCTTGGTCATATGCATTAATAAACATGCCTCCTCCCCAGTGGCCTCCCCCGCTTACGACTTGTACAGGCAATCCATCCAGCAGTATCCATGAATTTTCATAGCCATGCCATCTCCATGATTGAGAAGCATGTATTTTATCCATGAATTCATCTTTCAGCACTTGGGGCAGCGGTTTACGCCAAACATTTTGTATAGCCAGCGCTAATAGGTTGACTCGTGTATCATTATATTCATACACAGTGCCAGGCTCGGGTCGTTCTTGTGTCAACCATAGGTCAGCGTCCTTGTCTGGCCTATCAGCCCAATCAGGCTTGCCCCAAAGGGTACCCTGCCAGCTACTGGTCTGACGCAGCAGATGATCCCAAGTAATGTTGCGGTTGTGCTCGGAGGTGAAAGGTTCGAATAGATCATTGCTATATAAGCCATCAGCTTTATTTAATAATGGTAGTGGATTATAAAAACTGATCGGCGCCATGTATGGGCCCACTTTATCATATACATTAGCTATCATACCTCGATCGTAGGCGATGCCGACGACTGAGGATAAAAATGTCTTGCTAACGCTATGCGTCATGTCCACTCTTGCTGGCTCGCCCCAGCTGGCCACAATCTTACCATTTTTTATAATTAATCCCGTGGGCTCACCACGTTCTTTAAGAGGACCAATTGGATAGCCAAACGGTTCTTTGCCAAAACCCATATAGTGAGCCACTTCCATATTTCTCGGCTTAGTTGATTCATTTGCTTGCGCAAAGCTGATAGCTGCATTGAGTAAAGTTTGATTCATACCCTGGGAAGCTGAGCTTGATTCCTCCCACTCATTTAGAGGCGGAAAATATCGATCAGTCTGAGCTATACAGTCTGCAATAATAAATAAAAACATCACTTGCAGTAAGAGGTTCGGTATTAGTATCAAATTCATATAAATTATATTTGTGCCTCCAGAATTGGCACATGAAAGGTAGCTCAATAAATTTTAAAATTTTGCGATTAGTTAGTAAGCTTGATACCAATTGTATATGACATCGTAATGGTAGCCATCGCATAAGTCGAGATGCTTATCTTAAAATCCTGTGTAAATACTTTCGCTGAAAATCGCATTTAAGTTTACTATATCTGTGAAATGGTAAGTTATTATATAGTGTATCAGTATTAAATATTAATTATATGAAA
>Ga0209093_1001877_pt1 | contig 11915 bp, 9 predicted proteins | sample SidtaG_4_FD_187450 | JGI IMG/M metagenome (GOLD analysis project Ga0209093, IMG submission 187450) | Marine algal microbial communities from Sidmouth, United Kingdom - Sidmouth_Male1 metaG (SPAdes) (version 2) | ecosystem: Host-associated > Algae > Red algae > Unclassified | place: Sidmouth...
TCGGAACTGCCTCTCCTGCAAATTCCTCCGTCCCCCTCCTGGGGCGCAGCCGTGGCGAATCTCGAACACGCGACCTCTCAGAACTAAATCCAGCGCGAGCTGGGCCCATAACCTGTTGAGAGGTCAACAACCAACTACGCTACATGACCGGTGTGACTGGCCTGGGGAGCTGAACATCACCAGTTCAACACGGCTCACGCTGTGCCGGCTAGCCCCTACTCGGGGGTGTGGTGAGCGAAACGTCCCACGCGCGCGCAGTCAGGCTGCCCGAGCGTGCCGTCTATCACAGCGTGGTAAAGGGCAGACGAGAGATCCAACGCTTCTCGTCTCTCCGTGCGCCGGGGCCAGCCCCCAGGGCCCGCCCTCTTTTACCCTCTCGGTCGTGCCCGCTCTCCCAGGCACCCGCCCTCAGGGCTCCGCCCTGATGCACCGCCCGGCCGCTGTCCTCTCCTGCCAAGGGGACTCGTCCAGGGTGGGCTCCCCCATGCCCGGCACCCTCCACGCATTGACGCCGTCGCTTGTTGAGTCGCTCCGCCTCGCCGCCCCTCGCCATGCGTCTAGGCCCCCGGCGGCGTCCGTCGTGGGTGACGGCCACCTTCCCGGTGGAGCCTCCCCTGTCGGCCTCCGCCGGCCGCGCGGCGCCGTACCGGGTGGGTCACCCCGCGTTGGGTGGGCGCACCCCCCGGATGGCGACACCCAACCGCCGGGACTTTTCGGGTGCCGCGGGCGCGAAGGGTGCACTTAGTCCCCCCGTGTCCACAACAGGGGGTGACGGTGGCGGAGCGGGCGGCGCTGATGAACGCGACGTGCGTGTACGCCGACGCGCTCAAGGTCACCCATGACGCGCTGCTGTCAGGGAACGCCAGTGGGGCGTCGGCGGAACGGGCAGCGGTGGCCGCCGCTGCGTCGGCGCCCCGCCTCCCCGCCCCAGCTGCCGTCCGCATCGCCGCGGACGCCTTTCCCAATGAAACGGCGGCGGGGGTGGCGGCTTGTAGCTCCCAGTGCAGCCGGCAGCATCAAATTCTGGTGCCCCTGCGCGCCGCGCTCTAGGCTGGAGACGTCAACACCGCGCGGACGGCTTCCGTTGCCGCCCGCCCTCCCTAAACACAGATCGAGACGCTTGCCGCGTTTTTTTTGAAAGAAGACACGGCCATCGACGCGCCGCCCGACGCCTTTGACTATGGAGAGCTGTCGCCAGTGTGAGAATAAGTTCTGTATCTCCCTGCCGGGTACGGCCGGCCACCCCTGACCGCAGCTGTCCCGACTCCTATCTACCACTCTGCGGACAACCCCACCGCCGGCGGTGTGCCGTCCATGGATTTCCCACACTACAGTGCTGATTCACACTCCCCCATTCTCCCCACACCCCCATCCGCGACCCGGCCGAACGGTGAGCCCGTAGAATACCCAGTGGCGTGGAGCCCATACTCCAGCAAGGGCAACCATGGCTGCTGCTGCACGGGGAAGGGATGCAGCGAGAGGGAGGGTCAGCAACGGGAACCAGCGCGCCCCGACGCCGACTTGGTGACAAAAGCGGAGCGAGGCAGCGGCAGCCGCTTCGACGCCGCCGCCGCCCGGAGAGGACCGGCCCCCGTGGGCTTGGTCAAGCCGTCCGCTAGCTGCAGGGAACCGGGCAGCCACGTGAGCGACGCGAGGGAGCCCGGCGTTGCACCGAGGAAGATGGTAAAGCCCGTGTGCGCCGACGTGGAGCGGAGGGTCACCGCCGATGAGTCGGTGAGAAGGTAGAGACAGCGCCCGTGCGGGGAGGGGCGGAACGTCAGGCAAAGGTCGCGCGAGAGGCAGGCCGCCGCCAAGTGCTCGTTGGCACGGACGAAGTCAGCCACGAGCGCGTGGCGGAAGAGGCGCGCCAGCACAGCCGCGCCGCACGCCAAGTGGGGCAGCGTCTGCCCGGCCGCGCAAAGCAGTGCGCCGGCCGCGCGGCGGTAGAGCGTCAGCTCCGCCGAGGTGACCGCGGCGCCTGAGGTTTCCACATGAGCCGCAGACAGGGGGATGTCGTCAAGGCTGTCAACATACGCCTGCTGGTGCACACGGATGCACGCAGGGAGCCCCGCCTCAGCCACGTTGACGGCAATGGCCAGGCCCGTGAACACAACAGTGGAGACCGCGACGGGGCCGACGGAGAACGCCGCCCGCAGCTCCAACTCAAACAACGCCACGCCCGCCGCGGTGCCGCCGAAGAGGAAATCGTCGACGTGGACGCACTCGGCCAGGATGACCGCCGCGTCCGCGAGGAACACAAACAGGCCCGGGTCGGCAGCCGAGCGCACCGCATCGACCTTGCGCATCAGGGCAAGCGCGCGCTCGTACCACGTGCGCGGCGCGTCCACCAACCCGTAGGCGCACATGGCCAACAGGCACAGGAACCCCCGCTCCACACCTGCCTCAAGGGGAGGTCAGACGTAGACGGGGGAAGGGCAATTGATCGGAATGCCCTGCAGAAAATCCGTAGAGACTTCCACCGTCCGCGGCACCCAGCCCATGGTGGCGAAGAGGATGACAAGAGGGCGCACCGTGGAGCGCGAGACGGTGGGCGAGAAGCTGTCAATGAGAGCGCTGCCTCGGTCCTCGTTGCCTCTCACGCAGAGGCTGGCCTTAGGGCGGCTGTGCAAGCCGGGGAGGGCTGGGGGCTTGATGGTGAGGACCCAGCGCACGCTCAACGTGCGCTGCCCGGAGAAGGAAGCCTCCACATAGGCGCCCTGAACCATCCAGGCCAGCAGCATCTCGTCCTTGGCCGCGTCAAACTCGGGTCCTGCGTCCGCCACTGACACATCAGCGCGCACCTGCAGCTCCTGCCGAGTGATCAGGATGTAGTGCGCGACGAGGGCACCCCAGCCCTTCTCACGTGCTGAGGACGCGTCACTCTTCCGGCCGGCGACCGCCAGCCGGGCCGCATCCACTGCCGCCAAGAGAGCCGCCCCCTCCGCAAGGTCCGCGGGCGACACAAAAGCGTGGCGCGCGGCCACTGAAGCCCCCAACACGATCAAACCAACCGCAGCTTCCGGGTCCAGCCGCTCAAGGGACGGGACAGACGGCGCCGGCAGCGGAGCGCGCGAGGCGACGGCACCGAGTGTCTCCGAGGCTCCGGCCGGCCGCAGCACGACGTTGCGCAGCCCCGACAGGGCGGCACCCACGACACCCGGGTCGGCCGTGTGGGACGGAACCGAGTCGGCGGCGTCAAACTGCTCTGCGTCGGAGGCGCTCCGGGTCTTGTACTCGCCGCCGTGGAGCAGGCGGACCACCCGCCCCGTTTGGGGCACGACCGTGGCCGGGCGGTGCATGCCGCGGCAAGACGACGCCTTGGACTGCTCCCAGTACCGGACCAGCGACCCCGCGGAATAAGACACGGTCGAGGTCACCCGGCACACGCCGGCTGAGCGCGCGCCGGACATACTGGCTCGCCTCGGCGCGAGCAAAGGCCTCCTGAGATGCCGCCAACAGAGCGACCTTGCGGGCGAGGTCTGCCTCGGTAGGTAGGTGTCCTTTCTGCATGGCCGGCAGATCGTCCGACAGGACTGACGGCAGGCGCGGCTGCGATCCCGTCGCGAGCTGGAAGGGGTATGTGCGGCCGTGCACCGCCAGGGAGTTCGTAGCAAAGCAGGAATGATCCAATAGCTCCAGGAAGGAGGCCGCGGGGAAGTCGGCAGCAAGGCACAGCACCATGTGCTTGAGGACCCCATTGTGGCGCTCGCAGATGCCGATGCTCCACGCCGACTGGCCCGCCGTCACGTTGACCGCAATGTTGAAACGCTCGCGGAGCGCGCGGACGAGGGCGTAGTGGAATTCCCGACCGTGGTCTGAGAGAAGCCACCGCATGGCCCCGTAGACGCCAAACGGACAGCAGGGTGCGCACAATCTTCGGCGCCTCCTTGTCCTCCACGAAGACGCACCGCGAAAGACGGGTGCCCAGATCAATCACGTGGAGGAATCTACCGCGGCCGATAATCTCACCCGGGTCGACGGCGACGGTGTCATTGAACACCGGGGGCGCGGCATGGTCACGACAGCCTGAGGGGGGCGTGAACGAGACCCGCGACAGACCGCACAGACCTCGGACACCCGCCGCAGCGCCGGCGCGATCGCGGCGCCCGTGCAGCCCGCCTCCTTGAGAAAGTGAAGGACGCGGGCGGCGCCGGAGTGGTCATACGTTCGGTGGAGACGAGAGAGCACCGCCGGCAGGTGCACGCCGGCCGACAGCACGGCGCGGGCATCCCGGGCAGAGAGCCGAGAGGCCGCGGAGTCCGCCACGCCGGGCGCCACAACGGCTGCCGCAGGCACGGCACCGGCCGCGGAGAAGAAGTCAGCCGCCGAGTGGGAGGCAGCCCCCCCAGCAGGCAGCACAGGAACAGAGACGCGGGCAACAGGAGGTGCCTTGGCACTGGCGCGAGGCACCCCGACAGCGGCGGCCGGCGCCGCACCCGACGCGGCGGGCGCGCCGCCAGCCGTGGAAGGCTTGGAGTCCGCAACGTCGGACGCCGGGAACTGCTTGTCAGGTGCGGGCGAGAAGGACACGTAGCGCGACCGCGACCGCGTCCAGGCGACGAAAGCGGAAGAGGAGCGAAGTGGCAGCAGGTTGACGATGAGGTGGCTTGTGGCATCGAACCGCAGCGGCACCGTGACACTGCGGTCCTTGAGCCAAACAGAGTCACACAGCAGGTCGAGTATCGCCATAGCCGCGCGGAGAGCAGGCCGGCTCAGCAGGAGCGGGAGATCGCTTGGGACCACGTACACCACCAGCCGCTCAAGCTGCCCGCCGACGCAGATGGGGATCTCCCAATGCTGGTCATCCAGCGCCCGCCGGGCGTCGCCAAAGCGAAACACGACAGATGCCGGTCGGTCCACCTCCGAGGCCCGCAAGGCAGGGGCGAGGGCAGCTAGGTAGTCGCGCAGCCTGGCGGCTCCCGCAACCGTGGACGTGGAGCCCGGGTCCACGATGGCGTCGTCGACTGGGCACGTCGCCGCTGTCAGCACTGCGGCGCTCGCCGACGCGTGGCTCACGAGGACGCAGGGACAGGGTGACGGGTCGCGAGACGGGGACGAGGACGCCAAGGCGGCGGCCACCATGGCCGAGTGCGGCCGGGCAGCAGAGGGAGCGAGAGAAGCCGCCGACGCGGGATCAGACGGGGAAAAGGGGGCAGACGGTGCGGGCGACACCGACCGCGCGGAGGTGGGCCGGTCCGGGCAGTGGAACCGCACGGGCCCCAGTTTGTGGCAATGCCAACACACGGGGGGACCGCCCGAGAGGGAGCGGTCCGGACCGGTGGCCAGGAGCGCAGAGTTCTCCGCTGCCGTGAGGGTAAGCGCCGCCAGGCCGGCCGCCGGAGACGTCACGGGGCCGTGCAAGCGGTCCAGGGCGGGGGCAAGTTCCACGACGGAATGGGTGGCAGGGTCCCGCGCCGTCGCAGCGGCGGTCACCTGCACGACCACCTGCTGCTCATGCGAGATCCCGGTGTTCCGCATTGGGAGCCCGGCCAAGTACGGGGCCGTAAGTGGGGCACCCGCGGCGGAGCAGAGCGTCTCCGTCGTCCGGAACCTGACCAGGTACGCGGCCACGGTGCCGACGCCCCGGGTGCACGCGTAGAGCTCGTCCGTTGCGCGCGAAAGTTTGACGGTCGGGGGGGCGTCAAACCTGACTGCAAGGTGGTCGAGCAGCGCGAGGGCGCCACCGGCGGAAAAAAAGACGGACTCGTCCAGATGGTGGGCGCACTTGGCCGCCAGGTCGGGGAGGGCAAGCGCGAGCAAGCCGCCTTGTTGGGACGGTGTCAGGTTGCAAGTATGCACACAAATGCGGGAAAGCTGAAAATAGGCAGCAAAGCCCGGGACGCCGTCCCAGGCAGGGGGCGGGCACAGAAGAGGGGATATATAGGGCCCCACCCGGGGCAGAAGCCGAGGGAGCAGCCGGATACCAGGGCGAACCGCCGCCGCCACCGCCACCCGGGCCGCCGCCGCCGCCGCAGCCGCCGCCGCCGCCGCTCCAATCTCCACCACCACCACCGCCACAGCCGCCGACACAGTTGCTCCAATCACCGGCGCCACCGCCGCCGCCACCGGCGTGGCCACCGCCAGCACCCCCACAACCCCCGCCGCCCCGGCCGCGGCCACCGTTACCGCCACGCCAGAGGCCGCCGCCCCAGTCGCGCCCCCCGCCACCACCCCGGCCACCGTCGTGGCTGCCGGGTCCCAGGTCGGCGTCCGGTGAAGCGGCACCACCCCTCCCGTCGAGGTCACGAAAAGGCGAGCCACGAGCACCGCCGCCAGAACCACCACGAGGCCCCAGTGGAGGGCAGGCAGAGGACGCACCTTCGGCGGAACTGGAGCTGGACGAAGCGTACGGGGAAGGCGGCGCCGGGGGGACGCGGCTGGCGGCACCCCCTGAGACAGGCGAGGAACCCCCGTGCACGCCAGCCACAGAGCGAATTCCAGAGACCCCCGTCGACGGAGCCAAGGCAGGAGCCGGCGGGGCCGCCGCCGAGCGCCCCACACCGTCCGCGGGGACGGGGTCGCTCGGAGCGAGAAGCGGCGGGTCGTCCACGAAGGACGACCGCGCGGCCACCGGCCACCGCAGGAAGCCCCGGTCGTCCGGGCCAGCTACCCGTGGGATCGAGGAACCGGCCGCCCCGGCCGGGGGCGCATCGGAACCGGGCCGCGCGGACACGCACTCCATCTCAGCAGCCGGGAGCATCCCCGGATCGAAACTGGGAGCTACTGCAAGGAGGGAAGCCTCCCGCAGGTCCGCAGCAGCAAGTGTCAGGGGCCAGTTGGCGCCGCCAGGCGAGGCCCAGTCTGGCACCGGGACGCGGCAGGTCGCCAGCGCCACCCGCGTCAGCTGCCGCTTCTTCCGGTATTCAGGAGACGTAAGGAGGTCGTACGCCTCCTCCATCCGGGCAATCTGAGCACGAAGGACAGACGCCCGGTGGGCTTCCGCAGCCGCCACCTCGCGGACGCGCCGACCGTGGTCAGCGGCGACATGGAGGGTGGCCTCCGCCGCCAGGGGATCGTCGGCGTCAAACATCACCCGCGCCACAGGCGGGGCCCGGGGAAGAGCGAGGGCCTCCGCCGAAACAGCGCCGGCGGCGGACACCGAGGGCACAGGGGGGGGGGAGAGCTGGGAGGCCATGGCACCAGGGACGGGGACGGGGAGGAAAGAACGTGAAGTATGGGGAAAGAGGGGAAACAGGCAAGAACCTACCGAGCACCGAGCGCGGTCCGGACACCCCAAGGCGCCCAAATAAGGCCGGCACCCAGCAGACCGCCCGAGGAAGAAGAGCAACCAGAGGGAGCTACAATGTGAGAATAAAAGCTGCATCTTCCTTCCGGGTACGGCCGGCCACCCCTGACGGCAGCTGTCCCGACTCCTATCTACCACTCTGCGGCCCACCCCACGGCCGGCGGTGTGCGGTCCATGGATTTCCCACATTACAGTGCTGATTTACAGCCTAAGTGGGCGGGCCTCCGTGCCATCGAGCGGGCGCTGTACCACTATACCGGGGGGGTCCCAAAAGATGGTCACAGCGTGGAATTATGTGCACCACCTCAAAGGCATCCAACTCACTACCAAGGCCCCCAGAGAGAGTTTCCAGGCACATTCAAGAATAACGATCCGCGCCTATTAAGCGGTCGACTGCCTGAAACATGAAGATCGCGGTGCCTGCGTACGAGACCAAAGACATTGTCATAAAGCGCATGAGCTGGCGGTTCTGATAATGTTCTTTCTGTTGCTTGTACCGTGCTCATGAGCCGCTGGTCAGGCCGAGGATCTGCGTCAGCTGCATCCGGCCGCCTGTGTTCCGACGCCGCCGCCCGGCTGCCAGACAAGAACGGTCTCCTCTCCACATCCGGCAAGCGTTGATTGACGAGTCCGATATCGCGGGCGCCCAGAGCTTGAGCCTGTCAGGAAAAGAGCAAAGACAATGCCGCCCCCCACCCAGATCGTCGCGACGACACCCAGTAGCCACAGGGCTGCTTGCGATACGCCCACAGCAGCACCCCTCACACAGCTCGCAGTCTCCCCGCTGCTGGCAGCAGCTGCTTATTCAGTCTCTTTAAAGCACTCCCCCGCCATCTTCTCCCACTCTAGCCTGCTTGGTTTGCCTGTGCTGCGTTCATCGCGTCGTCACCGCCGCTCGTCCCACCCTTTACCCACGCTCTCCACTCCAAGGGGCTTTTCCCCGTAGTCTCCATGGGAAAGGCCAAGGCCAACTCGCGAGTCCGGGCTCCTACCTTGCGGCGCGGTGAGGTGAACTGCCGCGGCTTCACCGAGGCGCAGGAAGAGCTGTTGCTTGTCTTGGTTGTTTATCTCAAAGAGAAGACGTTGTCCGTCACCGAGGCGGCTCGACGGCTGGGATGCTCGCATGGCGTCGTCTCCCGTGCCCGGGATGGGCTGCAGGGCAACGCTCGACGGGGGCGGACTCCCGTGCTTACAGTAGAGGAAGAGCTCGCTATTGAGCGCAAGATCCTGTTCTACTACTTCCGCGGGGCGCCCCTCACGGAGACGGACGTCTGTACGGCGGCGCAGTTCTACATCAACCAGGATGTAAGCCCGCAACGCCGCAAGCTTGCCCGTAACATCTTCAAGGACGGCAGGCAGGTGCGCCAGTGGATGGTAGGCTTCCGTCACCGGAACCCTGCCGTGGCAAAGGTGACGGATAGACCGCTATCGGGTGTCCGGGAGGCGGCCACAAGCCCAGAGACCATGGCCAGGATGATGGCCTTGCTCAAGCAGGTGCGCAAGGAGAAAGGGATCAAGCCGTGCAATATCTTTAATGCGGATGAGTGTGGCATCAACGCCCGAGAGCTCCTTGCCTCACACCGCAACAGGTACCTGGCCCCCAGCGGCACGACCTCAGCCAGCATCCTCGTTCCGGGCTTCGCGTCGGACGCTGAGTCGTCTACGTGCCTCCCCGTGATTGCCGCGAATGGGACTCAACTGCCGCCCACCTTGGTTTTCAAGGGCACTCCGGGGCACGTCAAGCGGCGGCGCCCAAAAACGGGCCACAACGGGGCCGCGTCGTGGCAGTGTTTGACCTACGTGGCCCCCCCAGACGCCCTTACGATTTTCAAGACCCCGACTGGGATGGACAAGGACATGTGGACGCAATGTTGCATTCACTACGCGGCGGAGGTGTGTTCAACGACGCGCCCGGGCGATCCCAAGATGCTCATTATCGACAGATGCCGCGTCCATATCGCTTGGGAGGCCCTGGAGGCCCTGTCCAAGGATAACGTGGAGATTTTCGTACTCCCCGCCAACAGCACACACGCCACTCAGCAGTTGGACGTGGTCGTCTTCCAGCCCTTCAAGCGCTCGCTGCTCGATGAGCTGTCCATTGTCACGCGCGACGTGGACATCAGCAACAGCAAGCTAGGCCTCCTCGAGGTGATAGAGGCCATCACCAGGGCTGCTGCCACGACATTCAACCCGACGGTCATGAAGCGCGCATGGGCTGAGAAGGGGGTGGATCCCTGGAACTCCGAGAAGCTGCACAAGCACACCTCTCATAGCGTTTCTGTCGGGCGAAAGCGGAAGTCGGAGCAGACTCTGTCCCACCTCGCCGCCCGGCTCGCTCCCTCTGTGGCCTCCAGACGACACAACTTGCAATGGGAGCGCGGCACGCTGCGCACGACACAAGCTGTGTGTATGGACAAGGACAACCGCCGGTGGTTTGCAGAGAAGGAGTCGGCCAAGTCGGAGGCCGAGGCCGCCTAGGCCGTAAAAAAGGAGGCACGTGCGGCTGAGGTGGCTGCGAGGCGCCATCAGGAGGAGCAGCAACGGGCGGGCGTCGCACAGCGCCGGTCGGACGCAGCTGCGAAGAAGGCGGCGGACGCGGCCGCCAAGCAGTCTGCGGCGGCCGACCGCAAGGTTGTGGCCGCAGCCAGAAAGGCTGCGGCCTCGGCAACGCGCGATGCGGCGCACGCTGCCCGGCTGGCCGCCCAGGGACGGAAAGGCGGCGCGAAGTCGGGCGCGGCGGCTGCCGATGGGGGCAACGCACGGCCCTGACAGAGGCGCTGACAGTGATCAAGATTGCATGCGTTAGGAGGGATTTTAAGGGATATTGCATTGAAAAAAAAGAAGAAACTCCTACGAGTGGGGTATGCCTCGTTGTGTCTCTCTCATGAGAGAAACAAACAGAAGAGATACTGCTTGTCTTTTCCATGTGTCGCTTGAGGTAGGGGCGCTTCACGATCATAGCTGTTCGTGTTTTTGAAAATCCGAATGACCCATCATTCGACGCACGCTCCGTACAGCTGTTCTCCCAAAAAGCCCGCACTGCAACAGTTCCGAAAGTGTTCCAAGTCGTCCTCTGTGGGGTCGTAGAGGCCGATTTGGAACTCTTTTGCAACAGTTGCAGTGTGGGAGTTTTTGGAGAATGGCTGTATAGACGCAGGTGCAGCGGTCGCCGCCCTCGACTCCGTCGACGCGGCCGTGGCGTCGCTGTGCAAAAAATAGCTGAAGGATCCCACCCTGTTCTTCGCGGCTGGTTACTTTGATGGGATGCTCGCCCTGTCTCTGGAGGTGCCCGCCAAGAACATTAGGTGCGAAGAGGAAAGAAAGAAGAAGATCAGACGTGGAGTGACCAATCTCTGATGATCTTCCGGGAGAATGCCAAGGGCATTGCCACACTGTACGAGCCGTTTGCACCGGTATTGGACGACGCCACGGCGGTGCCAGTGGCGGCCGCTCTCGCCAAAATCAAGTCCGTGTGGTCACCTGTCGACGCGAGAAACGATAGGGAGACGGGCGTGGCGTTCCGTGCGCACTCCACCACGACGGTGGCGGAGCGTGGGGACATCCACACCGCCTTTATGGGACTTCACCGGTCGCTGCGGGTGGCGTGAGCAGGGGTCAAGGCCACCGCGCCGACATCCCCGTCGCCCAGCGCCGATGCGACGGCGACAGCGATGCCGTCGCCCACCAACGGCGGCGAAGATAGTGACGCAACATCTGCTTCCCCGCTGACGCCATCGCTGACGTGGCCGGCCGGGGTGCGGTGCGGATGGACGCCCTCTCCGTTGGAGACCATGTTCGCACGTGGACGGGCGGCTACCCGCCCGTCTACCTCTTCTCCCACGCCGCCGCTGACGTGGCGGCCACGTTGGTGCGGCTGACGACCGCCTCGGCCACGGTCCTCCGCCTGACCCCTACCCACTACATCCCCGTTGGCGGCGGCGGCGGGACGTTGACCGCCGCCGGCTCGGTGGTTGTTGGCGACACCCTCACGACCGCCGAAGAGTCGAGGACCGCCGTTACGGCCGTTTCACAAGTGGCCGGCGTCCGCTTGTACAACCCGCACGTGCTCGACGGCGGGCTGCGGGTCGTTGGTGCCTTGCGCGCGTGTGTCTACACGACGGCGGTGGCGCCACGCGTTGCGTCGGCGTTGCTCGCGCCCGCCCGTGCGACCTACATGGTAGGGGGGTTGTCGACGGGGGTTCTAGAGAGCGGCAGCCGCTTGGCGTGGATGCTGCCGAGGGGGGGGCCACCGTGGTCGGAGGGGGTGAGCATTGAGGCGCCGCAGAGGGAACGGGCGGCGGAGGGTGTGTGCTGCCATTTTTGGTAGGGGCGCTCGTGTCGGTGGCACGGCGTTTGAACCGCCGCCACGGCTGTTCGGTGCCTGTTATTCATCAGGGCAATCCCAACAACGTCGGCCCCATCTCATATTCGTTAAACGTTGTGCCACGAAGCAGAAACGTGTCTCTTTATTTAAGAAATGGGGCCACTGGGCTTTTCTGTCAACGCGATGGACCCCATTCTGGTCTTGAATGATCATCATGGGATCCTGGAAGTACGAATCAACTCCGAAGCGCAGAAATGGGGCGGGCGCTGGACCTGCCCCATTCGTGAAGCGAAATGGGGCTGGTCCGGCGCCGGCCCCAATGTGTTCTGCGTTCTCATTGGTAGA
>Ga0209093_1001878_pt1 | contig 11913 bp, 18 predicted proteins | sample SidtaG_4_FD_187450 | JGI IMG/M metagenome (GOLD analysis project Ga0209093, IMG submission 187450) | Marine algal microbial communities from Sidmouth, United Kingdom - Sidmouth_Male1 metaG (SPAdes) (version 2) | ecosystem: Host-associated > Algae > Red algae > Unclassified | place: Sidmouth...
CGCTGCCCCCCTTCCCCCTTGCTTCGGGAAGGTGTGGAGCAAGCAGCCGCTTCAGGGGCCGCTGCTGCCACCCGCAACCTAACAAAGTCAGTTTCAAGTCTTGTGTAGACCCATGAACACAAGTCCAGGGACTGAGGTTGCAGTAGAATACGCTGAAAAAGATTTGGCCAGCGTACTTCTTGGCATCAATCACTGGGTATGGGTATGTCCAAATAATACCCGGTTGTGGCGAGGTCAAGCGTTCTTCGGTCAATGAGATTATTCGGGTAGCGTACAATTTCAGGAAAGCATGACTTCAAGCGTTCGGGTATATACCCGAATCAAATACGCGCGGATACGCTTGGGGAAAACTACGCTTGAAGACCCCTGATGAAGACAGACGCGCGGACCGGAACTCGCGATGTTGAAAACTGTATTTCACTCTGACGGTGCATGGAATGCAGTGGGCTAGAATTTCTGAACCAAGCCGATGACTTGTCCACAACAATTAACTCATAACGCCCATGGCTTTGTTTGCGACGAGATCTCCTGTGCCACATCGGGTCCTGGAAGCGCCTGACCGCCTTTCCGTGCCGCCATGACTGAAGCCAGCGCTTCAACGAAGGCGCTACGCCGACTAACAGCACTGCATATGGTTCATCGTGGTACCAGCTGTCGTCTTCGCAGAGAATGGGCGCAAAGGCGCCCAACAAAGTGACCCAGACCCTCAATGGTACAACAGGACAGGCACTCGTCAGCGCTCCCCCGCCACCCCAGATGACGGCGCTCTGTTGTCAGCTTGGTCAAGCAGCCCTCCCGAGACCCAAACGCGGACGTTTTCTTTTTGTATCCCAGCCGCCTCGTCTAAGCATTGAGTCGTACCGGCCAGGTGGCGCGGGTGCATGGTGTGTTGCAATGCGCGCCTCCAACTTTCTGCTCTCACAGTGACACGAGGGTATCATTCCTGCATGGCTACCAGGAAAGAAGCAGTTTCGGGTCCACTGCTACAACGAGCACCACGACAGTTCCACAGTGGGAATAGGAAACCACAGTGTTATGGGGAAACTCTGTACCTGGCGAGAATGTGAGGGGGCGGGCGTGAGAGATGGCAGAGCGCACGACCAGAGGGACGGATTGCAGCCACTAGGCATCCTCCAACAACGACTTCTCTACGTGCCGTAGCCCTGTCCCAGTGCCCTTCTGTGTTGGATTCACACCAGTCAGTGCCTCTGAGCTGGCGACGCTCTGTGGTGATGTCACTGCCTCTATGGGTTTATCTGCTGCTGCGGGAGGAGCACAGCTCGTGTTCAGGGAGGCCTGTGTTGGCACCAAAGCCCCTGTCGGTCGGACGAGGCTAGCAGCGCCGCCCCGCCCGGGGCGCCGTCACCCCCCCCCAACCCCCGCGCACCCGCGGCCCGCCGACGAGGACGGGTGGAACGTCAATGTCGCCAACGCTCTCTCCAGCCCCGAGGTCGTGAGTGGGGTGACGCCGCTGCCCAAGATCGCCGGCAGCCGCAATGCGCTGTAGGGAGTTGGAACAGGCTGGAAGGCGGGCGGGGCGACCCAGCGGGCGACGCGCGCCGACCGACGGGCGCGGGGAGGTGTTGGCGCGGCCCCCGATGGAGGACATGTAGGGGACGCTCGAGATTGCGGGCGGGGTGGAGGGGAGGACGGATGGAACAGTGCAGTGCTGCACATGTCAGTGCATTGGAGAGGGGGGGGGGTGCTGCTGCAAACGGAAGCTCTGAGCGTACGGCTGGTGCCGTGGATTGCCGTACGCCCGCCGCAGTTTCTGGCGTGGCTCAGCGGACGAAGAGCGCCACGCTCGGCTACAGCCGCGTGCGGCTGCCCCAACGCAGCCCTCCCGCTCACCCTCAGGCGATGCTGCTCCCCTGGCACTGCCGAACGCGTTCCCTCTTTCCCCAAAGTCACACCCGCCCACCCGTTGTCCTCTGCTGCTCCGCGCCCCCCCGCTCATCCCAGGCACCATTCTAGATGAATGGATCCGCGGACCGCGTGTCTTGTTCCACATGTTGACGGCGCATTGATGCTCAAAAGCTAATGCGTACAGTCGTTCTCCAAAAAATACCTCAGTCCCGCATGTTGACATGTCCTTCAACAGTTACATTTCGCATAAAACTGACGACTGAAAAGTCAATTTTAGTGCAAGGAATCACACTTTCATGATCTTGTTCAAACTGGGTATGGACCACCACGCTGCATGCGCTGTGAGAAGCTGTCTTGGGATGCTCTCGCGAGACACATTTTTGTTCTTCCCCCCGCAGTGATCAAGTTTGGGCTCGTTCAGACCCCGAATGCTGACGTGGCCCCTCCAGCGGCTGATAGGTTCAGCTTGTGTGCGTTTGGGGTGACAGGACACAGGACTGTGGCATTGGGTCAGAAACTCTGCCACACATGTGCCAAGGGCAATCGGTGGTCATTGGCTGCCTGGCTACGAGGCACATGCTTGCTTGATACAGACCAATGAGCATCCAGGAATGAGTATCGTCGGCAAGAGCTGTCGTCAACAGTTCTCCACAAGTTACACTCCCAGAATGGTCTGTGAGAGGGGCTGTGTGCTCATCTGGAAAGAAGGACCACGACAGCACTTTTGTTGGCCCAGTGCGGTGCGCCTGTCCAATTTTGTGTGAACGGTCTTTGAGAGCCGCGGTGCGCGCTCACGCCCGGGCTACCCCTTCGTATGTTGTCCGGGATGCGGGCCATTGTGTCTGTGGCCACTTGGTTGTGATACCCTTGCAGTGAGAGCGAGACTCATCGAGTGCAACGGGCACAGAAGCACTGCTCTCATTCCCAGTGTGCATAGTATCTAGTTACCTCACAGTCACTGGTCGAAACAGAATAGGAGTCGGAAGCAGCGAAGCACAGAGAAGTCCGATGTGATCGACCGTGTAATCTAATTTCGCAACCGAGCAATCAAAAGGCTGGTGGTTGCCCCATAATTGTGACAGATCTGCTTCGAACCGTGGTTTTCCGCATTCGAATTCTGATTGAGGGTAGCCCAGATGGGAACTTTTGTGGCCCGCTTCGATTCGTTGGACAGCAGATCAGTCTCCGGCGTCGTGTCTCGGACCGGAGCACCGCCACCCTGCCGCGCACCGTGGAGCATTCGACGTCCTTCTTCCTCCCGACGCCTGTCCCCGCCACGGTCGGCCTTCTCCGGTCTTCTTTCCATCAAGCCGCACTGCTCTATTCGCACAGTGTGATAACTATTGGTAAGCCTTCGCTCGCTGTTGGTGTGCTGCAACTCTACTGCATCCTGCACGAATACATGGGGCATGTGAGCACCTGGATCATCGGCATGTATAGCACGTGTCGTGATCCATCCTGTTCTTTTCACCAGATGCGTGGGTGACGTTGAGTGAATGAACGTGCTTTTGCTTTCTGTCCGCTTTGATGTCCCTCACTACTCGTTCAAGACGACGCCCCCCGACCTTTCTATTGCTGGGCTCAATCGGCGCGTCGCTCCTGCCATCCTCCCACACCTCTTCACCTGGTGCTCATGATTGCAGCGTGTAGATGATCAGCCGATCTGTGAGGTGCCCTTTGCGTTTGACGCTGATGCAGCGGGAAAACTGATGTGCTCGTTGTTTTTTCTTCTTGGTGGGCTCTTTTGGTGTTCTTTCTGAAACAGGTCAAGAAGGTTTGGTATGCTTGGGCTGCCTTTCCATGGAGGGTGAGCTTCCTTAAGGTGTCCGACGTTGGACGAGCTAAAGGGGGAGGAAAGCTGTTCGGTGCAGCTGTGGCATCTTCCCCTGACGGCTTCTTCCCCTGACGCGGCGTCAGTCGGCATCGCCGATGAGGGGGGAGCTATATATCCGTGTCTTTTGTTGACCTGTTCTGGTTGCTGCTTTTCCCGACAGTGACTTGTAAAGCTTTCTCTATTCAACACGTTCATTTTTGCAGCTCCTGCCACGCCGGCGGCGTGCAAGAAAGAGTAAACAGGTGGCTGGCTTCTTGCGTGGGCGTGACATACATGCATTCGTTCGAGTAAAGCAGTGCCGCCTATGTATCGACTTCGTCGCTGGTGCAGGTGGGCTCCCGTCGATTTAACAGCTCCAAATCACTCTGCACTAAGCTTAATAACGCGTGTGATAAACCATCTCGTGGAAAACCCACAGTGCGACAATGGGGGTCACTTTCATAAATACGTTCCAAGTAGCAGTCTGCAAGTCCCATGCCGTGGAGAGAAGTTCGGGCATACGAATTATCACGTTTAGATTAAATTCCACATAGGAAAAAATGTATCCAGGTTCTCTGTTGCCAGGTGCTTCCGTCCACTCTCGTTTCCCTCACGAGCAGCGAACCGTTCCGGAGTATCCTGCCTTTGCGCACACATCAGCTACATACATGACGTTGTCCGCCACGTGCGCGCGCTGGTGGAGTACGCACCCCCGTCAAATCAGCAAGAGCAGCACAGCGTTTGTCACTGCACTGGAGCTGTTGTGACACGCCACTGCAATCCATGCAAACGTTTCACATGTTTCCATCGCAGAGCAGCAGACCACATGTACATTCCCTGTTAGCTTCAACGGCGTCACTTCGTACTCACGTCTGATGCATCACAGCTGGTATGGAAGAAGAACTATGGGTTGTCCCACACTCTCGCGGCCGACGAAGCACTCGTACTACGTGATGCTGAAGACGTCGAACAGCTCCAGTAACAGCCGTGGGCCGCCAATAAGCGGCGGCAACAGAAAATCCTGGATGGCTGGGCGGGCAAAGCGGGTGCTCCGCGCCGCCGAGAGCGTGATTGAGTTCGTGTACCCCGAGTACCCGCCACGGTGCTCGTCGTCCAAGTAGTCTTCGTCGCGTCCCACTGAAATGCGGGCTCGGACGAGTCGCGGTCGTCCAGGTCCGCAATGTCCGGGTGTTCGGAGTTGTCGTGGTCTTTTCCGTTGTATTAGTCGCGGCCATTCCCGTCACGATCGCCGCAGCCGCCCCCACCGCCGGCACGACCGCCGACACCACAACCGCCAACGGCGCCACCGTCACAGCCGCCGCCGCCGCCGCGCCCGTCTTGGCCACCCCCGCTGCCCGCACTAGCACCAGCACCATTGCCACAGGCAAGCGAAGCAGGCGAGCGGGGGGTAGCAGGTTGGCCGTGACGCCGCCAGGAAGTTACCCGAGTTGGGGGAGCCAAGGTAGGCCGCTGTGCCGATGGTGGGCGACCGGTAAATGCCAAGGCGAGGGGAAAGAAAGAGGAAATAATAAGACAGAAAAGGGCGAGCAGGGGTGGCCCCTTGGATCTTTGCAATCTGACTTGTTGGCCTCTTCATCCACTCGTTATCTATTCCCACCCCCACGCGGCCGCGTGGGTACTGAATGCCCGCGGCAGAGCGGACGTAGTCCATAGCAGAGAAATCGACTTTCGTTTCGGTGGGCTACGTGCGCCGCCTGTCGCCGGATGCGGGCTTGGGGTCGCTCTGTGTGTCCCCCTTCCTCGTCGCGCACGACGGCAAGGACAGGCTACTCGTGGACGTGCGGTACATCAACAGCTTCATCCGGCCTCGCAAGTTCAAGTAAGAGCGGCATTCCGGATTCCTGTCGTCATTGTTGACCGACGATCACCTCGCCTCGTGGGACGTACGGGACGCGCTCTACCGCATCCTTCTTCATACCACTTACCGCAAGTACTTCATATTCACTGTGGGCGGCGTCGTCTACGAGCCTCATGTCCATTTCGTCGGGATACGCCTCACCCCGTGGGCGTGGACCTCTTTCCTGCACCCGGTCGTCGCCGCGCTGCCGGAAAGGGGCCACTAAGTCAAGGCGTACGTCAACGACTGTGCGGCGACGGGGCGGCGCGGTCATCTCTCCACAGCCACAGACGCCACCACACCGACAGGCTGGTGGAAATATTGGCCCTGCTTCGGTCGCTGGGGTTGCATGTACACCCTATGGGCGGAGTGCACACGGGCACGCGCGCAGTATTCTTTCTCGGCTTTCGCGAGACGTACCGGAGATGGCTGCTGCTGCCAGCATCTTTTCGCGTTACGCTGGTCTCCGTCGCTAGAATGCTTCTGACCACCGCGTTCAGAGCTGGACACCGCGTGAGGCACCACGCAATGATTCGGCACACTGGTACGGCGGTCACGCGCTCCCTGGTGCTTCCTTCGACCCACATCTTCCTGCGAAGAATCTGTGACTCCAAAGGCTGTGTCGACAGAGCGGGGCCGCTGGACAGCCCGTGACCGCTTGGCGGTTCCCGTCCCTCCGTCCGCAGCGGCGGCTATGCTCACCTTTCCCACGGATCAGTGGAGGACGTGCGCTGGTTGGTGGGGCTGGGGACCGAGCCCGGCGTCGCCCTGGTACTATAGGAGCCAACGGTTGGATTGCTGAAGACCGACGCATCTCCGTACTAGTGGGGCGGACATATCGGCACGCTCCTGGCAGCCGCCGCCTGCTTCACCCTTACACAGCCGGACCAGGACTAAGGCCTCAGCGAGGTGGTGGTAGAACGTTTCTGCCTGACAAACTTCGGGCGGACACGGCTGCGGTCAGGCAGCCTGCTGCACGTAAGTGTGGAAAACCTTGTCGAGAAGTGCATCGTCAACAGCTCTACGAGCCGCACCCGCGCCTTGATGGAAAAGCTTCGACGATTCTCAGTCGTCTATGAGTCGCTGGGTGTCTCCCTCGAGGAGTCATGGCTGCCGTCTGTTGCGGGCGTGTGGGCTCACTTCTTTTTGCGCATGTGCGCCCGCGAAGAATTATCGTTAGGCGCTATGGTGGGCACGCGTCTGGAGAATATTTGAGGAGCGACGACAATGGACATGTTCGCGTCGGCCCTCAAGACCCTTTACGCTCGCTTCATCTCTCATATGAGGTCACCGGGGTGCGAGGGTGTCGAAGCCTTCTCGATTGGCTGGGGAGGGGTACAGACCCGTTGGACTTTTCCATCATTTTTCGATGCCCACCGCGTGTTGAACAATGTCGTAGCCCATGTTTCTACCAGTTTGGCAGGCGCAGATCTGGTGGTCCCATGCCGTTTCAATGGCACAGCATGCTTACCTCCTATCCCAGGGTGACGGAAGATTCATATTGGATAGCACGCAGGTGCCGTCACGGCACCCCAAATGTCGGGTGGCTGACTTTTGCTTCATCGTCGGCGAGCCCCCTGTGTCGCATGCTCCCGTGTATGCCGAGAAGCTCACGACGGGGGGCCGCTCCATCATTGCGCCCACGCCTCGTACGAGGTCTCCTGCGGGCGCCCGCGGCGGCCCTTGGCGGCACCTCCACCGCGAGATGGTGGCCCGTGTCAGTGGCGGTCGCGGCGCTGACGCTGGTGACGTCACTTTCATCCCCAGCTACTCACTCGGCGATAACACCGGCGCCTCCCTACTGCATGCCCTGGTTCTCTTCCCCACGTTCCTACGCACGGCGGGTTCGGGGCGCCCTGTACGCCACCACCACGACTGTCTATGAGTTCATCGATTGGCAGTGGCGGTGGGCTTCGGTCAGGGTCGCAAGCCTGACGCCAATACTCTTGGTGGTGCGCAAGGCGCACTTAGCTGCTGGGTTCTACGACCAGTGCGAAGAATAGCCAGTGCGAGAGGCCAAGGTGAGCTTCCGGCGGGCTGACATCGAGTACCAGACATCTCGCAACCCCGTGTGCGTGCAGCTCCCGGCCCACGCGGTGTGGGCTTTGGCGCACCGCGCGCTCGTCACCGCCCCTGAGAGGCACCGCCACCTGATGGCTGTCGTCCGTCAGTATTGATAGCTGCGGTGGGCAAGAGATGTCGTCCACCTCACAGTCAGAGAAGTGGAGGTGTGGGTTGAAGAAAAGACGCACTGCGTCTTGCCGCCGTGAAAAACCGAGGCGGCGCGAGGGCTACTCTCCCGATCTCTTCATGCCCCTCCCTTGCAGTACTCGCGGACTGCCGGCGAGCCTGACCTTACCCATGCCCTAATCAGCCGGCTGCTCGACGACCTCTGCCGATGCTCCCCCACCACCAGTCTCTTTTCGGCCAGCGAGCCGCCTCAGGCGGCGTCGCTGTTGTTCCGCCGGCTGCTGCCAGAGCTTCGGCTCATGCGCCTCGCGGCGATGGTCGTCACCCTTTGCGACTCCCACTCCTTAAAGAGCAGGGCAGCGGCCGTCACCTCGGCGGTGGGGGTTCCGCAAAGTTCCATCGCCGAGCTGTCTGCCACAGCAAAGCGCATCTTGGATGCCAGCTACACCTCGGCGCTGACGCTCCCAACCGACTTTTTTAGCTGCTTTTTAGGAATTCTGCTCCTGCCTACGGCACGAGTGCCCTCCCGTACGGCATCTTGTGGACTTAAGTGGTCCATCTTTCTGTATATCGGGGCGTATCTTGCTGATAAATGTTTTCTTGGGGCGCCTGCGTGGTGGGAGAGACTTTCATGGGCACCATATGTCGGGATTGGGCTTGCTCCAAGTCCCTCGCACCGTGTTGGCCCCGCACCTGCCCCGGAATGTTCCACGGGAATGAGGTAGGTGTCCCAAGACACCCCCTTGCCGTCGCCACCCGGCGACGGCGCGAATGCGCGGCGGGGGGGTTGGCCGCAGGCGTCTCCGGGACCTGTCTCTCTACCGTATGCTTGGAACGTCCACTGTTATTGCGTCCCACCCGCCACCCCAGGCACAGAGCTCTAGATTCTGCTTAGCACGTAGGTTGTACCAGGTTTCCAACGCGATGAGCGCGACGGCTCAATCCACCGGAACTCCATCGAACAGCGTTCTTGGCACTACATGATCGCTTAGAAACTCCGGTCTGACGGTTCACAGACTCCAATTCAGTCCACCTCTTGGGCGTGGGCCGAGGTCGAGAGAGTCCATAAAATCGGGGCCCTATCGCGACGCCATCTTTTTCTACCAAAGGCAAATAGGGGCTACTTTTCACACAGGCCTCTACTAACAAACAGCCAGGTCCAGTGAAGGGTCTCTGCTGACGTGCTGCATCCCTTGCTGCACGTTCACCAACTTTCCCTCGCTCTCCCTCATCATGTTCGACGACACGGCGCGGATGCTGGTCGTCTCCTGGGTTTTATTTGAAGGTGTTAGCACGACGGAGGCGGCGAGGAGCCTAGCGTGCGACCGCAGCACGGCGGCGGCTTGGATCAAGGCGTACAAGGACACCGGCGAGTGGTGGCCGGACCCGGCCATCCGTAATCGTCATGCAGACAATGTTCGGTTCGAAGAGCACTTCGTCCGTGCTGTGAATGCCGTCATCTTGTCGGACCCGGAGCAGCTGTTAGGTGAAATGAAGGACGTGTTTATGTTTTTATCAACTTTGCCGGGTTATCGCGACTCCTACAAGTGCTCAATCGCCACCCTCGACCGCGTGCTGAGGGCTGCGGGCTACTCTTACAAGCAGCTGTATCGCATGTGCCGCGAACGTGATCAAGCCAGGCGGGCGGCTTTCGCCAATCTATTCTTGTCAGTTCCCCTTCGTTGCCTCGTTTCCGCCGACGAGACCCACAAGGACGGCGGGGACTTGCGGCGACGACGTGGTCGCTGGCTCCGCGGCGCGCGTTTCGAGTGTCAGTCGCGTGACCGGAGGGCGATGCTGAGGACTTCAACCATGATGGCCGTTTCCTACACGGATGGGGTGCTACACTCGGTAACCACCCCCACTCCCCCTTCGCAGAACTCAGACGATTGGCTACTCTTCCTCAACGGGCAATTGCCGACGATGAACCGGTTTTTGCCTGGTCTACCGTGGAGGCTGCAACCAGACCGGTGTGTTCTACTTTATGACAACGCACCTATCCACTCGGCCGAGGCGGATGCTTTCATCCGAGCCAACGGCATCTTTCCTCTGCGTCTTCCACCGTACAGTCCGGAGTTCCAGCCGATAGAAGAAGTGTTTAGTGAGTATTCACACCAACTCAAGACCGCGCACCACTTGTATCACGGGGTGCCCGAGACGCTTCTACATGCGGTTGCATTGTCTAAGTTGACTTCTCCAAACATTGCATCTCACTTTGAGCACAGCCTCTTGGAGGCTGTTCGAAACGTTCCCGAGTTGTGTGGGCCTGGTGGTCCATGGGAAGGACTGTTTGCATCTTTGCCTGACGTGCGGGAGTAACGGAGCCGAGATAAATGAACAATCTACTAAACATGTACCAGATGGCGATGCAGAAAGGCACTAACGGCGATGGAACATGACCCATGACAAAACCAAGTCACGCAATCCAAGTGGGAGGGACGACACATCCGGATGCACCCCTCCCTGCTCACCCCACTGAGCCAAAATCAAAACAACGACATCCATCTCACTCACAGTCGAACCGCATACAGTATGACCACGTAAAAATCCTGCAGCCATACCCCAACGGGCCTTCTCCATAAAAGCAGAACGCTCAGAGTCCTCCCCAGACCCAAAAGCAAACGATGCCAGGTCCTCAGCCAAAACAGTCGCGCCCAGCTGCCGGAATTCGCTTTCCCGAGGTCCTGTGGCTGCCGATTCCGTACCACCTGGCACAGAACGACCGACCGCGCCGGCGGTCTCGGCTGCCGGAGAGGGGGGGGGCGCATCTTGTCCGGCGGACAGTGCTCGCCTTCGAAATGCTCAGCAGATGCAAAGAACCAGAAGCAGAGAAAGGAGAAAGATTGCAGGAAACGGAAAGGCCGGTTAGAAGGTCTGGTCACAGCACAAGTGAAAGACGACACACCCTGAAGGTGAAAATCGGGCGTGCCGGCGTAATACAAGCACGCTCATGAGAAACTGAATCAGAACTCACACTCGGGTGGATGCGATGACACCGCCCGTATTGCCAAGCCGGCCGTCGATCCTTGCAACCTGTGCGACTCGCTTCTCCGCCGCCGTCTCCGCCAAACGCTTGCGAACTGCTCGACGCACAACGGTAGAGTTGGGGGCATCCCCGCTGGACGGAGAACCAAAGTCAACACCTGCTTGGCTCGCTCCTGCGAACAACAGTGCCATGTCACGAGGCATTCCAGCTGCCAGACCAGTTGCCAACGATGCGTGGTAGGCAGCTCCAAGCGGATTCCGCACGATTGCAGCTCGAGCATTCGGACCCGATAGTGCCGTCGCTGCTCGATCCATTATGGCTCCACGAGCCACATCTGGTTGCTCGGCAACGTCAGGTCGCAGAGCATTGCGACGCCGATCCACTTGGGCTTGCGCTTCATCGGCGGCGGCCGTCGCCGATGGAAATGCGGCGGCCGCGACTTGCTTCAGGTGAGCGTCCGTGGTTTTCCCACACACCATTGATGCCACATTCCACTGGACCCCCTTCTTCCGGCGCACTGAGAGCTTCCCTGTTGGGGTAAATGAGAGATCGAATGCCTTTGACAAGGAAAGAGTGTGTGGGAGATGGCCCTTCTCCAGACACAAGTGGCAACTGCAAAGACATGGAGACACAGATACACGGAAGAATGAGCTCGTGGTCAGGATATGGATAAGTCGATCAGTCCGAGAAAAATAGTACTCGAAGATGACGATGGAACGAGGACATCCCAAACTTACTGTTTGCTAAGAGCGCAACGCTTCACCCTTGCAGCAGAGCACGTGCACAACTGTGTCCGAAACGCAGCTGGAACGTTCGGGCTCGCAGTGCACTCACGCACGTTCGCCTCGCATGTGCCAAAATTATGGGCATCGTCGGCGAATCGCCGGCGGTAACCACAAATAGAGCAAGCGTTTGCAGCCTGAGTGCCAGCCTCCGGCACATCATCGTCAGCTTGATTGGCCACCTGACCATCCGTGGCGGCCGTCTCGGGACGGGTTCGAGCAGCCAAATCACGGGAACTGGCCAGGGTGACCTCCTCTTCCGACGATGAAGAACGCCCGCCGGTAGCGAGCCCTGCCGCCTCCCTAGCTGCCGTCAAAATCGGTTGAATGTCGCTAGTAGATGACATGGCGGGCGTGCGATTGGTCGCGGAGCGGGGGGGTTGGAGTGGAAGGGAGGCTGGGTTGGGGGGGGGGGGGC
>Ga0209093_1001879_pt1 | contig 11912 bp, 16 predicted proteins | sample SidtaG_4_FD_187450 | JGI IMG/M metagenome (GOLD analysis project Ga0209093, IMG submission 187450) | Marine algal microbial communities from Sidmouth, United Kingdom - Sidmouth_Male1 metaG (SPAdes) (version 2) | ecosystem: Host-associated > Algae > Red algae > Unclassified | place: Sidmouth...
AAACATAGTCAAAGCTGCAAAGCGAAAGAATACAGTACGACTGAATATCAACACACACAGAGAACACCACCAGTGGTGTGCTTCACGCTTGCCAGCGGCGGTCCGCTGGGGCGGGGCTGTCGCTACTTCTACAGTGCATGGGCGCGACGGCGGCGTGACCGATGCCGCGGCCGCATCCGCGCGCGACCATCGGGCCCCCGCGCCGACGCGGCAGCGCACGCGCGACCACCACAGCACCGTACCGGCGACGGCGGGGTGGGGGGATGCCGCGCTTTTAGAGCCGCCTAGAACACCCCGCAGGCCCGTCCACTCATGCGCCTGCCCATTTCCTCGAACGCCCCAGGCTCTCCCGCGCCACCCCGTCAGCGCCGCCGTGCGACCGCACCTTGAGGGTGACTCTTTACGACGCTGGTAGTGGCCTTCTGGACCGACACATTCCTGCAGCTCTTTCCAGGGGATACGAGCTCAGTCCATCTTCTTTGCGATCCGTAGGAGCGGGGGTTCTCTAGACGTGCGTTGTAGCGAGGAGAGGCACCTGTACGCGTTCGTAGGTCGGAAAACAGCCGCTTTCCCACTCAGATGGGTCAAAAACGCCGATTCCGGGAGGACCTCATTTGATCCCCTGCCGGACCTCATTTGATCCCTTTTTCTGGTAGAATAGACACTAGGGATGAAAAGAAATTGACCAATTCTCTCAACATTTGACTGCAACAACGGTAGACGAAACGATCACGTTCGAGCCAGCCCAATGTATTTCTTAGCGTTGATGTCACTTGTAAGTCTGCACTTACATGTGAGGATCTGCAGCTGGTGCGTATTTCGTTTCCCACCCCTTCGTCGGCTCGTCGGCGTCCCGATCACGCTTCTTCGTCTTCGGGGCCGCCGTTTCCGTCGCCCCCGCACACTTGGATGACCATGGCGGAGATGCCAATCCCCCCCCCCGGCGCGCTGAACGGCACCTCGTCCCAGATTGCCGCGTTGCTGACCGCAGCCACCCTGGCGCCTCAGATGTCGGCGTTGCTGACCGCCACGCCGGCGACCACGGACGTCGTGAACGCAGCGGAGCAAGCCGCCCCGCACGCGGTTCGCGATGCGGCGCGAGACGCCGCGGCTGGCGCTCCCGTAGACCATCCAGGGGGCCCAGCGCCCGTAGCTGTAGGTTTGGCGGCAACCGTGGTCTCCATCCCCCCCCCTCCTCGGTCTCCCCGTCCGCCCCGCTGCTACCCCCCGAGCGAGCCGTGGGGACGCGCGGGCCCAACCTGCAGCTGCAGAAGAAGATTTTGCTTATATCGCAAGTCCAGGAAGAGGTGCCGCGCGAGGTGCTCGTACAGCAGCATGGTATCACGAAGCGGGGAATCCAAAACATCTACTCTAAGCGCCAAGCAGTGTGGGCTGCTGCTGAGCGCGTCACGCCCCGTTATGCTCGTTGATCTCAAAACTTCCGTTTTCCTCTTGTAATCTCGCTTCTGTTTTTTTGGTTTGTGATGTGCGGCGTCTTGGGCGCGAGGCCGTACCCTTCGCCCTTCTGGCGCTTTCTGAGGAGGCCAAGCAGCTGGCGTGCGACCACTACACCGGTGTCAAGTTCACCGAATCCAATGGCTTCGTGTATAGGTGGACGAAGCGCCACAACATCACGAACAGCCACCTGCACGGCCCTGGCGGCGCCACCGACATGGTCGATTGGGAGCGGCGCATGGCAGTGCTCCGGACAAGAATGCTGAGGATGGACCCAGACTTCGTTCAAAAAATGGACGAGGCCGCACTCTTTTACCAATTGGCGCCCACTAAGTCGTACCTTCTGGAATGCGACGCCCGCGAGACGCGAGGCACGGCGCTCCCAAGTGCCAAAGCCCGCATCACCATCATTTTTTGCATGAAAGCGACTAGCTCCATTAAAAATAACGCTGTCATCGGTAAGGCGGCGCAACCGGTGTGCTTCCGCGGCGCCCCTCCATTGCCCGTCAAGTACTATCACAAAAACATTGCGTGGATGAACAAGGCCGTGTACGCCCGGTGGTTTGCGGGCCTGTGCACTGCTTGGAGGGCGTTCACGGGGCGTAAGGGGTTTTTCGTGATGGATGACGTCTCGGGCCACGACACCTCCATGACGAGTGACCTCATGGCCACGGATTGGCTACCCCCAAACACAACGGCACGGTTCCAGCCCGCTGACCAAGCCGTGAAAAGTGCCACCAAGACAACTCACAAGCGGGGGATGACGCGGGACATGCTCAGTACGTTTTACTAGCACTTCTTGAAGACGGAGGAGCAGCGGGTGGCGCGATAGGGGCGGGTGGCCTGCGCGAGGGCGGGATCGCTCGGTCTGACGGATGGGCGCAGCCCACATGTGCTCGATGCCGCCCGATTGGTGAAGGAGGCCTGGGATGCGGTCACCCCTCAGCCATCATGCGGTGTTGGCTGAGGGCCAACTGTACACCGCCAGATATGACGAGGGCCATCCGTGCGCGTCTGGAGGCAGCGGGCGCTCCGAAAGATATTTCACCAGCTGATGATGCGCGCGCCATTGTTGAGATGCTCCAGGCCGCCCGGACCCTTGGACCGGGTGGTCGGCCGGGAGAGGGAGGAAAAGGCGGTGGTGGGAAGCAGGAAAGGCTCGTGCCGGGGTCACACCCCACCGCATTTCCTGTGCTTCAGCAGTGGAGTGCCGCTGAGAGCCGCGAGGAGGCCGTCATGGCCATGGCCAACGAGAGTTCACAAACCACGTATAATCATGGCGCCTTTACTGCACCCGTTCTGTGCAGAAGTACTTCGTGTTGTCCCATTGCTTGCAATAAGCAGCCGGTTTCAGTTTTGCGAGTATGGAGGTGACACAAGCAACTCGAAGGACACAGCGAGACATAAGCGAAATCACCTCTGAAGAAAAAAGCCAGCACGAGCGTAGACGGTCTCGGATGATATGGAAAAGCAGCCACAACCACTGCTACCATTCGGAGAAGCCAGAACATGAGTATGTGCGGCAAATCAGAGCTCCAAACCACAAGACAGATGTGACACAATGAATACAGAGAAGAAGAAGACGCACAGTACCGAGTACCCACCGCGCAAGAGCTACTTCCAACATATTCGCAAAGCAGAGGTGTGCGCGCTCGACTTCCCCCAAGCTGCCCCACACCACCTCAGCCTATAAACGTAGGCAACCTCACGAACGGGCACACCCCCGACACGCCCGGTAGCTCTTCTTGTATGCTTGCGCCGCACCGCTGCGCTCTGTCTAGGGGTGAACCAAAGCATGAGAAGCCCCGGAACACGTTCATGAATACGCTTGGCTGGTCGTCGTTGCCGTACGCTCGCGCTGTGGAGAGGCTCTTTGTGCGAGACCAGATATGGATGCAGCTAAGGGGTCATCCGGACAGGTCCCGGTGCCTGTTGGTCTGTCTGAGAAGATGCACATCACCGCAGGGGACAACAAGAGGGTGACGCAGAATATTTGCACAAATTCCAGGAAAAGGGAATGGACAAGGGAGGCAAGAGTCTATTAAAAGCGAAGAAAAGATGAAGCGGGCGGGTAGTGGGTGGGAGAGGGGCCTGAAAATAACAGGCATGGCCAACCTCATGTCAACAGAGGCAATCAAACGGGAGGCGATTGCATAGCTGTGGGAAAAGGCGTAAGAAGAAACAGTAGATGACCCGAAGAGGCAGGCAAGGGCAGAAGAGTACATGGTGGAAACTGCGAGAGGGGAAAAGATGGGTGGAGAGAAAGCCAGGAAATGGCAACCGTTTATCAGAGGAAAAAAAATCACACGCCAAAGAACCATGAAAATAGGGAGCAAGCGACGATTCCAGCATACAAACCAGCGAGTACCGAACAGCGAACCGAGGTCGATATTGGGGTACCGGTCTGGAGCCCCGCGCTCCCAAATGGCGGCATGGGATGAAGGCGCACGGGGTGTGCGGCACCATCGGCGAGCCGAGCCGAGCCCAGGTCATCACGGAGTGTGCGGAACCGTTGCCTGGTGGGGTCCCCAAAAAGGGGCGTTGCACCCTGCCACGCACATGTCGGTGGCTCCATTGATTCCAAGGGGTGGATGAGGTCCGACACTGCAGAATCTGCTCGATGCGAGGGGGGAGGGGGAACAGAGAAAAAAATATCGCCCAGCAGTCAGCACAGGTCGCCGGAATGGATTGGTTGTCGTGGTACGAGAGAATGCAACGTTCCCGCATCTGGTTGGTTCAGCACGAGCGGGGAAAAACTCGTGCCGGTGCATCGCGCCAGGCCCCGACATCGTCGGAAGTGTCAGAGAGAATCGGGTGGCAGGCCGGAGCGGCTCTCAGGGCTCGGGCGGGGAGAGTTGTCTGGTGCGCAGCAATACCTCCCGAAGTGTTTGCAGACACGAACGCGACGCCGTGCATAGCTTACCCATGAGATCCATGGGGCGCCCTCTGACGACGATGGCATCTGGTACCGGCGGAGCTGGTTCAGCTCACACAGCGGCCAGGGTATCTGTCTAGATGGTGGATCCCACGGGTGGATCTCCGGGAAAAGGAATGACGCGGCCCTGAGTTGGACTTGGATGACATCTGAGTCCTTTGATTACATTCAGCTGTCCGATGAACACGCTGTTTTGAGGCAGCCTGCCTCCAAGTGGGGCAATCGAGGGGGTGACACCGTCAGATTTTGTTTCACAGGCGAACTTTTCGTCAAAGCCCCTGACCGCGAGGCGGGCCGGGCAAGCGCCGCAACTCCCGCCGGCCGCTGGGGCCCCGCAGGTGTGCAACCGCCGACACCGCACGTCGCCATAGCTGGCCACGCCCGCCACCACTGCCGACGCGCGGCGCCGCGCCGTGCCGGCCGCCGCCACCGCCCACGCCTGCCACCACCACCCGTGAACACCATGGCCAAGAAGCCCGCTTGGCACAATCGCCCTCGCCTGCCGTCGCTACCGCGGCCGCGCCCCCGATCTGTCGCCGCCCGCAACCGCCGCCACCCCCGCCTGCAGACGCCAGCGCCACATCCTCCCGGCACCTCCACCACCATCTCCACATCCCCCTACTGCCTCAACCGCCCCCCCCCGCCGCCACCACCACCCCCGGGTGGGCGCCGCTGATCGGACGTGCCGCCGCTACGTCACTGGCGTCCCGCCGCCGCTTATACCTGCCGTAGGCATCCAGCCCGCGTGCTGACGCCGCCCTTTCCCGCCCCCTGATGCAATCGGTGTGGCTTGGCGCGAGGGTGGCGCGTTGGGAATGGCGCGCGACGGTGAGGGCCGCCTCGGCCGGCCAGTGCCGACGCTGTAGGACAGCGGCGGTGTGCCGCGCGGCGACCACTGCGCAGCGGTGGAGCGTCGCCCCAACCGGGGGGGGCTATCCCTGGCACACGGCGGTGGGACAGCCTTCATCTGTGAAACTGACTCGCGGAGCGCGGCTCTAGCGGATCTCAGCCTGCGACGAGAGTCTGAGCGTGGACGGCGCGCGCCCCCGACCGACCGGCGCCGGTGCAGGCGGGCTTCAGTGGGGCGACACGCGACGACTACGGCGGAGCGGCTGCTGCGGCCGGCTTCATGACCCACGTGCGGGCGCTGCCGCACTGCCATCGGATGCACCGCTCACCTCAAAATAGTCACCTCCCACGGTGCCGTAGAACGGTGCTACCGAGAATAACCTTCCTGGTTTGTTATGAAAATTGAAAAGAGTGAAAGCAGAGCTTGAGTGCCTCTCTTGCTGCAGAACCCAACGTGTGGCGCTGACCATAACACAAGAACCACAGCTCCGTTTTGCGTTCTTTTTGCTCCGACAGGATGCTCTGACCAAGGGGCACGGGGTGCATATGAAAAATGTAGCACAGCAATATACGGGGAACGGCAGCGGCGCTTCTTCTTTGCAAGCATAATCCGCGATTTTGACCGATTCGGTACGGGTGTGGATACACCACATACGAGCATGCTCTGATGGCCATGTGCGCGCTTGTGTCTGGTGCATACAGGTCCCACGAGTGTCCCCGGTTTTTCTTTTGTACCATTCGATAGCAACCGGTGCCGTAGCGCTTCATTTTCTTGGACCCGCCCGCCGTGGTGTGCTGACCATAGCCAAAAACCCATAGCTACGTTTTGCGTTCTGTTTGCTCCGCCAGGATGCTCTGACCAAGGAGCACGGGGTGCATATGAAAAATGTAGCACAGCGATGTACGGGGAACGGCAGCGGCGCTTCTTCTTTGCAAGCATAATCCGCGATTTTGACCGATTCGGTACGGTTGTCGATACACCACATACGAGCATGCTCTGATGGCAATGTGAGCGTGTTCTTCTGGTGCAGAAGGGTCCTACAAGTGTCCCCGGTTTTGTTTTTGTACCATTCGATAGCAACCGGTGCCGTAGCGCTTCATTTTCTTGGACCCGCCCGCTGTGGTGTGCTGACCATAGCCAAAAGCCCACAGCTTCGTTTCGCGATCTGTTTGCTCCGCCAGGATGCTCTGACCAACGAGCACGGGGTGCATATGAAAAATGTAGCACAGCGATATACGGGGAACGGCAGCGGCGCTTCTTCTTTGCAAGCAACATCGTGGCCTGCAACGCCAGCGGCACGGGAACCTTGTAGCGTGGGGTGGTGGGGGAGGTGGTGGAGAGCGGGCGCGATGGCAATGCCACGATCGCGTCCTGGTTGGGGATGGCGGCGTCGTAGGCGCCGCGCGCCACCCCCTGGTTCCAGAAGCCCTGCTTCTTGATGTCATTCTCCGACACGCCCGCCTCTTTGCCCTTCTGCGCCGCCGCCTGCCGCCCCAGGTGTGTCTTGGCCGCCGTGCGCGACACGCCGCACTGCAACAAGACCTCACGCTGCTTCTTCTGGTGGTACGCCGCGTTGATCTGCGCAAAGGTGTTGCCGCGGGCTGACGGCCACAGCGGCACGCGGTACCATGCCCGGAAGCCGTACGGCTGGTCGGCCGCCCAGTACCTCGTCGGGTCGAGACCGCTCGCTCGTAGCTCAGCGTCCGTCGGCTGGAAGATTAGCTGGAACCCTTGGGGCGGCCGCGACTCGTCCATCCCGGGGGCGTGGAACGTGGCGACCATCGCGTCCGCCATCGCGACAGCGGGGCAAAGCCACGCGCTGACATGCCCCAACGCGCCGATGTTGTGCACAATGCCCTCACTAGTCTTGGAAGCCGTGATGTACGTGCAAAGCACGTCGATCGGTCCCCCCACCTCAGAGAAAATGGCGGGGAACTGGCGGACGGCGAGGTCGCTCCATGCCACGCCTCTCGCCGTCCCCCCCCGCGCGTCGAGCGAAAAAGTAAAAACAAAAAGGCCTGCTAGCACCGATTTGAGCTGGTACGCCGCCGGCGAGGTTGGTGTGAGCAGCAGGCGCCGCGACACCTCCTCACGCTGCTCCTCAGTCACGGACGGGTCACGCCGTCCTACCGCCTTGGAAAAGCCCGCCGCGTGGTCCTCCAACACCTTCTCCCTCTTGCGCTGGTTGAAGACCGCCCGGGCAGGGGCGTAGCTGCCCGCGGAGTTGTAGTCGTCGCGCCGCCACCACTCGAAGCACGAGCACTTGGCGTCGCGCCAGAGTAGGTTTAGAGTGTTGCCAATCTTGGCCAGTGCGTTGGCAGCGTTGAGGAGCACCAGTGGCCCAACTTGCCGTCCGCGGGCGGGTCGAGGTGGTGCCGCCGCGTCCACCCCAACGTGTTGACCCCGCCGTGGACCGCCTGTCGCGGGGGTGATTTGACCGTCCCCGACAGCACCGCCAGACGCGGATGCGGTCCCCCGCGCGCTCGCCCCCGTCGGGAACTCGGCCGCCAATCCAGGCTGCCCACGTCGCCCAATACTCTCACCCCCACCGTCCGGCTCTGCAACCCGAGCACGCCCTGCGCACGAGCCGGCCAGAACCACCCCATCCCCCTCTTGGCCCACCGCATCCCCCCCGCCCTCATCGTTCTCACCGTCTTCGCCACTGTCATCGTCGCCGTGGTCCACGTCGTCGTCTTAGTCGCGCTGCCGCTTGCGCGGGAGTACGCGCCGCACGCGCTCAGATTCCAGGAAGTTCACGACAGTCGTGCGGCTGACCGGCAGGACCACAGCCTCGTCACCAAACTTCTGCGCCGCCCACGCACAAAACGCCACGACCGCGCCGCGGTCGCACGTAACCGTCGTCTTGCGGCCGCTATGCGCGGCACTGATGGCTTTCTGCTGCCAGCTGTTGTGCATCGCGCTCCACACCGTCGCTACCAGCGAGTGGCCGTCAGACTCAGTCAGGTGCGCGGCCTGGGTGGCCATGGCACGCACGTTGTCGACCGAAAGTCCAAAGGCCGTGGCATAATTGGCCAGCGCGACAATTTGTCGTACGTCGCGCTGTCGTTGACGCGCTGCTGCTCGCTGCGGCTGTCCCCCAGCCGTGCGGACGGTACAGGTGGCAATTCGCCAGGGGGGGGATCGCTGCGCAACTCCGTCGAGTACAGGGACCCCAGGCGTATGAGAAGATTGGCGTGCTCATCCCTGCCGACAAAAAGCCGACTGAGAAGGTTGCGCCGCGTGTACGCCACCGCATCTTCAACCCACTGCACGAAACCCGCAGAGCGCTCCGCCACCAGCCCCCCCCGATCCCCGCCGTGCAGCCGGATGACGGGGGCGACGACCAGGTCCCCCGAGCGAGCCGAAGATCGCGCATCCGTGGTCGCTGGGAGGCGCTGTGTGGAGGATGCGGATGCTCTACGCGGCAGACGTGCCGTAGGGGGGGGTCCCGCCTCCGTGGTGCCGCTTGCAACATGCCGAAGTCCACCAACCGGGTCGCGCCGATCGCGTGCCTCCAGCGTGCTGGGGCCTCGGGGCGTGGCTGCTAGGCGACCGGCGGATGTTTGTCGCGCCCACGTCACGGAAGAGCGTGTGGGCGTGGGTGCGCCTGGTGCAATGGTGAGCGCGGGGCAGATGAGCGATGTGGCCGGTAGCGGGTCCACGCGGCCAGCAACGAAGACACCAATGTCCTCGTCCTCTCCGACGTGAGGGGCGGGGGTGGAAGCACAGCGCGAGCCGGGTGATGGCAAGGCGCGGGCTGGATCCGTTTCCCGCGCTGGCACGAGGCGTCCGCCGCCGCTTCCAGTCCCAAAATCAACTGGCCCCCTCTGTGTCCCATCTCCACCGCGCCCTACCCCGTCACCGCGCCCGTACACACAACTGCCCTCATCGCGCCGCCCGCCGCCGTGTGCGGCCCCCCCGTTGCGGCCGTCACGTGGTGCGCTCCCACAAAGCCTGCCACGTCCCCTGCCTCTCTGCGACGGATCCTTACGTCACCACTTCTGCACGGATTTCGTGTGAAGGACCACTCCACGCCACGCACCAGTAGCGAGGATCGGGTCTGCCGAGCCCTGGGGAACACTCGAAGGCCGGGAGGTACTCGTACGTCGCAACGCCAAGAAAACCGCGCCGTCGTAGCAGGCGGCCTCGCGCTATTAGCTAGCGGCCCCTGTGTGCGCGGTCCGACGCGCCCCGCACCAGGCAGCCACACCACACCCTGACTTTCTCGTGCCCTCCCTTGGATGGCCTCCTCCTCTCGTACAGAAGCCACATGCGCGTCGGCACGATGCACATATGCGGGCGGCCGCCCCTGCACCTCAGAGAAGCGCCACGCGCCTGGACAACCGTTTGTGGCTCGCGCTCACCCTGCACCAGTGTCGGCCGGCCACCGTCCCCCCCTCCCGCACTCCTCTGACACGCTACCCAGCTTTCGTGCTCATCCAACTCCTTTCGCGCCAGGCCCGTGTTGTGCACGCACGCTCAGAAGTCCCGAGCAGCTGAACGGGGGCCCCATAGAAGAGAGAACCCCCCGGAGCACGCGCAGTGGCCGACCTTCAACCGCCGCCACTGCGGCTTGCAAGCGACGCATGGGGACACAGAATTGAAACGCGGTGGGCACGGGGGTGCGAGGCACGGAGCGGGGGGGATATAGAGGGGGGATGGCGTGCAGAACAGGTAGTAGGCGGTATCAGAAAGGGGAGGGGGGTCCGACGAGCGACGTGTAGGCTGGCGTGGCGCGCGAGCGCGCACGCCGTAGGGGCCCTACCGCGCCGCCCTGTGGGCGCCCGCCACGACGCGTGGACCCGCGCCTGCGCCCGACCGACATCACATCGGGCCCGCGGCACGCCTCGGGGCAGTTGATCGAAGCCAGACACATGCCCTGGCTCTCGGTCGATGTGGCCGTCGCTCCCGCAGTGGGAGCAAAAAGGCGTGCGTCCCAATAATCCGACGGGCGCTCCGACGCGGTGCGCGCTGCTTTATTCCCGCCAGCTGCCGTCATTATGGCGCCAGGCGGGGTGCAGGAAGGGGGTGCAACTCCTCCTACAAGGGTCCACTGGCGTGGCACAGGGCGCACGGCCCAAGCCGCGCTGTACTCTGGCGGCGTCGCCGTGCCCATGGGAGCGAGAGGCTCTCGGGCGGGCCACAGGAGATTGCGCAGAGGTCGGTCAATGAATTAGCCGCTCGGTGGGGGGTGCGCCGAGCACGTAACAGGTGGACGGCCACGAGTTTGCGCCCCCTGCAGTCTCCGACAAGCCCGCGGCGAGGTCGCGGGAGCAGCGCCCAAGCAGGGGCGGGTGCGACGCAGTCGGAGATTTCAACGTGAAATTGATTTCCATGCCCCTCCACAGGCCCCAAAGGGGGCATCTCCGACGCACGCGTCGGATTGCAATCACTCCGATGGGCCCCCCAAAGTCCGATGCCGTCGGTATATCTCACAACGCAGTCCTCCCATGGAATGCCTTTTGCATCTGAGATTCGCTCGTAGCCCCCCTAAATGGTAGGTCTTGTGGCGCTCGGCTCCTTGCGATTTCATTGGCTCAGCGCGAATGTCCGACTGGACATGCGCGCCTCGTTTACGCACTCCCACACCCTGTGAGCGACTTAATATGACCGCTTGCTAGCAGCGGGGTTTACGAGCTCAACGAGCTTCATGTTCAAACATCGTTGCGACCCTACAAGCTTGCTCGATGAGGCCTCGTTGTCCCTTATGACCTTCGTCATGCTCCATCTCACACCATGCTGTTCTACATCACTTGAAGGCGCTCTCCGTGACGGTCCTGGAGCATCCAAGAACAGTGTGAAAAATGCAAATATGTAGCCACAGACAAGCAGAATATGGAATTCGACGAGAAAAGCTCTCACAAGGGCCTTCAAGGGGGGTTTTCACCAGCTTGACAGGTTTCTCGTCGCCGAATCGAGAAAAAAGGGCCTCGTCGTGGATCCTGCAACGAGCCCCACTGCGCAGGGGCGCTCACAACTATCGCTCCGGTGGGCAGAACGTAAGTCCTCAAGCAAGTGCCGTGGTTCGTGCGCAGGGCTCCCAGCACACGGCTCTCAGACGTCATTGATCAGTGTCAGAGTCGTACTGTGCTCATACGGGCAGCTAAAACGCGAATACTGCGATTGTACTGAATTGGGGAGGGGTCGAATATGGCCCATTAAACCCGTTTCAGACGGTCCTGGGGGCAATTCGATTATTGCCAGAGCACGGCTCCAGTACCTGCGCAGTAGCGTGGTACGGTTTCCCGACGATGTAGGTGTGCCGTTGAAAGGCTTCCTACCGAAGAATACGTACCATTTCTTGCAGTAAAAAGGTTTAGGGGGTCTCTATCCTTCGTGAGAAGTCTGCTTGTTATTTCCGGTTGTAGCGGCGGAGTTCTGCTCTCTCGCAAGAAAGTGCGGTTCTCAGGTGATTACAGCCGTTCTCCCAAAAATCCCACGCTCCAACTGTTGCAAAAGAGTTGCAAATCGGCCTCTACTCGCGCAGAGACCGATTTGGAACACTTTTGGAACTGTTGCAGTGAGGGATTTTTGGGAGAACGGCTGTAAGGGCAGCTCTACCAACGTCCGTTCCGACTCAAGTTCGCGCCACGTTGCGGAAACGTGGCATATATGGTGAGACGTGTCCGTATAGAGACACTCTACCAATACAAACGGGTCGGACACCCTGTT
>Ga0209093_1001880_pt1 | contig 11911 bp, 16 predicted proteins | sample SidtaG_4_FD_187450 | JGI IMG/M metagenome (GOLD analysis project Ga0209093, IMG submission 187450) | Marine algal microbial communities from Sidmouth, United Kingdom - Sidmouth_Male1 metaG (SPAdes) (version 2) | ecosystem: Host-associated > Algae > Red algae > Unclassified | place: Sidmouth...
GGGGGGGGGGGGGGGGGGGGGGGGGGGCGGGGGGATCGCGGGCTGGACAGGAGCTGGCGACCCGCCCGGGGTAGGCGGTGCGCCGCCGCCGGCACGCGGCGATATGGCTGTGCATGTCGCCGGCTCCCGCGGTAAAGTTGTGCGTCGGAGGTAGGGAGAGGCGGGGCGGGGGGCAGATGAGCGAAAACATAGAAGAGTTCAAGCAAGGGGACGGTCGAGGAAGGAACGACCACGAATGTGTGGTGATCCACCGCTGAAGCCCGTTCCGTGACATGGGTCCGGGTTTGTGACAGAGTTTGTGACAAACGTTGTCGAACGCTGGTTGGCTGAAATCTGCCACGCGTTCAACTTGAAAATGCCGATCCCAGGCATGCCTGGCCTGCGCCACTCGGCCAGAGCCATGTGACGAGGCAGGCTGGACGGCCTGCCTGGAGAATTAAAAACGATCTCCGACGGAGTGAGGCAAGAGTTCTCCGATGCATTGGCGTACGAATGGTGTCGAATGGTCTCACCGCAAGCACGTCGGCCGCGGCCGCAAGCCCCTGCCCTGCAAGTGGGCGGGTCACAGCTCTTCCCGCCGCAGGCCGCGGTCGGCCCAGCCGGCTGCGCTGCAGCAGGGTGGATCACAGCTCCTCCCGCCACAGGCAGTGGTCTGTTCAGGCGGCCTGTTCGTATTTGTACGTGGTCACGTCGCTTCCCGTCACAGCCTGCTCGTCTCTTTTCCTTTTTGCGCCGTGAGGGGACCGATGGCGGGGGCCATCTCGCGTTTGACGGCAACCGAGGATGCAGCCGCGGGGGTACATGCAGAGGGTGCCGCGGTGGGGGCGGGGATCGGCGGGTGATGATTGCAGGGCCTCGACTCACGCACGCCAAGGTAGGTCTCTCGCTTCACGTTTGACTGCTTTCTTGACTCGTCGTTTGAATGACCGCCCCACAAAAGCACAGCTGTTTAAGTTTTTGAGGGGTCGGGTACGTGCCGGTGCTCCGGCGATGGGAGGGGGGTGCTGGGGTGGTGAAGGGGGCACATGCGGGGGAAGATATGCGGATGGATGGGACAGATGCACTTTTCCGAGACGGTGGAGCGATGAGGGCACGAATCGGCCGGTGCTGGCCGCAGAGCATCCACTCAAACCTCCAGAGGCGGTTTTCTCGCTCTATGTCTGACTGTTGTTTTGACTGGATTTTTGCATGCCCGCCCGAGAGGAGTTCAAGTGTAAACGAGTTTGAGCGTTTGTCGGGTACGTGCTGGTCGTCCGACGACGGAAGGGGCGTCCTATGATCCTGAGTGGGGCAGATGCGGACGCACATTTGGGGATGGCAGGGAACGTGTAGCATGTGCACATGGATTTCAGGGGCGGGGGGGGGTGTGCACCGCTGCTGGGGTGCTGCAGCGAACACAGGGCCGTGCACGCTGTACCGGCATCTCGGAGCTCCAGATGCCCTGGACATTGATTGCGCAGTGGGTATGCGCTTATCATGACGTGGATCTCAGTTCAGGAGCGAGCGGGGGAGACATGGCGGGGCTGCGTCGCGCCACCGCAGGTCAGACATCCGACTCACACACGGATCCGAGCCGCTGATGTGCATCGCCCTTTTTTGTTATTCATACATTTCATCTTATGCCTGTACGTTCGCGCAGGGCCCATGATATCTCTCCACATATGTTCAAGCTCTCTTCTTTTTTTACTCCAGCACGACGCATCGACGGATGCAGTCCGAGTTGCGGATCCTCCACGACGTCATTTTGCGACCGCTCTTTTTCTCCCGCAACCCCGCACATGTCAAGCGGGGGGGGTGGGGTTGAGCGGGCTGCGTTGGGTTGTGGGTGTACAACCGTTGCGAGTAAGGGGCATCAGCCGCCATTGGGGGACGGCTGCAGGTGTGGGGCTGCCACTGGGCCGAGGAGTGCGGGAGCCCGGCCGCCGCGTGCGGGGGAGGGGGGGGCGGCGTATATATGGAAGCCGCGGCGGTACCATACAGTTTCCCTAATAGACACACTGTGCCTCACAACGCTCGGTATCCGTTGTCTTGGAGGTCCATTCCCGTTTGCCTCCCATCCCCTCCCCTAACCTTGCCACCATGGACGCCAACACGGGACCCCAAGCCGGTATCTCTGTCCCCCCCCCCTCGCCCCGTGGCTCCACTTTGCAACCCGACGGCATCCCCGCCTCTGGTGCAGCAGCAGATGCGCAGGCCCTCCCCGACAACCCATGATCCACGAACACGCAGCTTCCCTCCGGGGGTGAAGCCGTTCGTAAGCCACCGCTGTCCAAGCGCACCGTGCTCGCTTTGCGTGAGGAGTGCACCACCAACGCGGTTTCGAGCCACGGGAAGAAGGACGACCTCATCGCTCGGCTGCGAGAGTTTCACAAGTCGCAGACTGCAGCCACCCTTGGCAAGGCGGGCGTGTCCAGTGGTCCCATCGCCGTTCCCGCTGGCGCACAGGCGCCCCTGTTTACTAAACTTAAGTTCACCCGGCTATTCCAAGTCATGGTTTCGGCTAACATTGCAGAGGGCATTGTCGCCTCGAGAGGCGCGCTCTCACGGCAGCAGCTTGATGCCGGGGTGGCCAAGCACGACCAGTGGTCCCTCCTTGTAGCATCCACGTTTAAGGACCCAACGAAGAAGTTCGTGACGCCGCCGTCTTTGTTGGCCTACGGCTTCAACCCCAACCTCCACCCATTCATTCGGTCTGGAACTAAACTCAAGGTCAAGTTTGCCGAAGAAAGCTTGGACTGATCTGATTTACATAGAACTGTATACGATTCCATGCACGCGCGTGCACTTTCACTTACACACACAGTGAAAACTTGCTGACCTTGTGACACCACTCGCACTTTGGTTGGCTACGCTGCTCTCATGTCATCCGCGCATATTTCTCATTGGCTCCTTTGACCACTGTCGGTGCAGATGAACTCTCGATTTCAGCCAGTGATGGAGCTGTTCAACAAGAGTGGCAGCCACATTTCTGACTTCCGCACCTACAATAAGGGCGACTCTATTCTGCATTACATGTTCGTCATGTACAAGGACAACGCCATGCTGATGAGCTTGGCTGACACAAAGATTGATGGGGGTGCTGGGAAGGAAAGTGCCGTCGCCAACGCCGCGTTTCCGGCAGCTGCTCCAGTCAACCCCGTCGTGGCTGTGCGCGCCAACACCCTGGCAAAGCGGATGTGCCGCGATCGGAACCAATCTTTGGCCTCGATGGCCAACTCGTCATCCTCGATGGCTGAGTCTTCTCACCGACGCGCGGCGGCCACGGTGGTCCGCGAGTTGACGGCGTCGCTGAGAGACGCGCGCAAGGCGGGAGCCGCGGATGCTGTCATCGATGCTCTACAGGAACAACTGCTGGAATGCATCAGCGAATGCCCTGGGCGGAACTCGCGCAAGTGTGCAAGTGACGGTGCCGCACCTGAGGTGGCGAAGCAGGGGGGTGTGACGGCGCCTGTGTTGGACAATGGAAACGCTACTGCAGACCTCTTTGTCGGTCCTGGAGACAGTGAAGAGGACAGCCGTGCCGTTGGGGTCCCACCTCTGGGCGAAGATGAGTAGCCGCGGGGTGGTAGAAGTGACGTCGGCGCCGCGCTGAGTTCTATTGTGGATGGTTGCCATCCGAATGGTATGCTTGACGGAGGGGCTCTGGGAGTTGTCGGCATCGACCGAGAGTGGTGTCGCGGGTAAGATAGTGTGCGGGACTTGTGGCTGCGTCTCGTCTAGAAGTGGGACCAGATGGAACACAAGAAATGAGGATGAGTTCTCAAAGCAATGGCACGAAAGGGCGAACCCGCCCACTATCCTCTACCTCCTTGGTCATACGCCGCCGCAACTCCGACCCAATGCCGCGTTGGCGCAGGTTGTGCTGTCGGGATGCCCCTTGGCCCTGTTCGACGTGAATTTCTCGGTGGGCGGCGGGCGTGCCGTCCAGCGGCGAGAGCGTTGCTGCATCTGTCCGTCCACAAAGGTTGTGTAGCAAGAACGCCACGTGGATGACCATTGGCCGCTTGGCGAAAGGCATTCGCAGCGGCTTCCACAAAATGCCCCAGCGCAACACAAGCTGCCCGAACGCTTGCTCAATGTGTATGCGTGCAAATGATTTATAAAAGTTGTGGGCGTCACGCCTTTGGTCCCCCCCACCGCCCCCAGCCCACGGGACAGCCATAACTTCTGAGTCCCGATAGGCCTCATCGGCGGTTATGCACAAGCCCTCGAAAATCATCAATGCAACCAGCGGACTGCAGGGCGCTCTTAGCTCCTGCCCGAGGTCGCGGCAGGCCAGCGCCGAGGAGTCGTGAGAGGAGCCCGGCGCCTTGCAGCTCATCCACAAAAACTCGTAGTTTGAGTTTCACATATGGCTAGAACGTTGAGCGCAAAGAAGCCCTTACGGCTCCAGTAATCCTTGGGACACGCCACCTCGGCAGCTGTTGGGCGCTCTTGTCGAACAACATTGCCGTCCAGCGCCCCAATCACGTTGACGGGGCTGTCCGAGCGACGTTGCAATCCCGCCTTCGTGCGTTGACGCCACGCTTGGTCCCACACGGGCATGCTCATCTGCAGGTCGGGGGTGCCCAGCATTGCGTCAGTGAATGTCCACACAGCTTCGTAGAATGCTGAGCTAGACACCCCGGAAACAGCACACACGTCAAGGTAGCCCGCTCCTGCGTAGTATCGCAAGGCAAGGAACACGAGCAAAGTGGGGGATAGAGCATGAGGGGAGGTGGACAAGCGAGGGCGTAGTGTGTCAATCAGATTAAAAAAGCAAGGTTTGGGCATCCGGACAGCTCTGTGAAAGAGAGGGCCATAAGCAGCAAGCACTCGCTCAAAGCTACCCGGTGCACGACACCCCTCACGTACAGGGCCCCGCGACTGCCCCTGCTCGGACGCAACAGCAGCAGCAAGGTGCATGTTCACGACGAAGGCCTCGTCGTCAGTGTCCCCACACGAGTCCATGCTACCTGACGGCCCGCACGGGACGCCCTTGTAGTCACACCCTCCACCCCCGGAGGTGTGTGTCGCCACACGGTGCGCGCCCGGCGCCCGTGCTGATCAGCAATGCGGCTACTCGCGTGCGCCACTAGGAGGACGCAAAGCCGCCGACGATTGAGATTGGAGTCGAAATATTTATTAACTGGTGTTGTTGTACTTTCATTCTTTGAAATCACAAACCCATATTCTGTCTGATGTCCCGGAATGCTCTGACCGGCGTCTCGCCGGGTTTGTGGCGCAACAAATGCACATCACAAACCCGGATCCATGTCACGGAACGAGCCTGAGCCCAACGGCCGGGCCTGAGCACGCCTAGTCAAGACCCAGTGTACCGGCTCTTCTGGGTCGCCACCGCAGTTCCAGCGTCCTATCGGCTTCTCGATTCAAATGCGACCCACTATTGGTCGTATCAAAAGCTGTCAGCTTCTTCTCCTATTTCGCCGAAAGCACCTCTCTTTCTCTCTGAATCGCAACGTGGAACGAGTCAACCGCCCCAGAGGTGCCTTGAGAGGGGGGGGGGCTTTCCTTGCACGGACCTCTACATGGGAGAAATCGGCACCGACCGGCCCCCCTATTCCAAGTGCGTCGCGCCGCACGGACCGGCACCGTACGCCCACGCGCCATGACGGGAAGCCGCCGCACTGGAGCCCTTGTGGGCGCCCCACACCCTCTCACCCGTCCAGACGAGACGCGGGGGAAGACGGCGTCCGGAGGAAGCTTGGGCGGGGTCGAAGGTGGGGGGGTCATAGGAGGCTGCGGCCGATGTGCGCGCTGGGTAGGAGGGAAGAATGAGGCAGGGGGGGGTACGGCGTCGGCGGGCCTGCCACCTGCGCGCTTCGCTGCCCTTCTCACGCGGGAAGAGCATGCGTCACAGTTTCCTCTCCAGTACATGGAGACAGGGAGGTGCGCTCTGAGGTGGCGCGGTGTGCCAGGTGGGCTGCGTCTCGCCTCTGCTCGCCATGCGGTCATGCCAACCGCCTCCTTGAGAAAAATGCCGCCGCTGACATCGCACATATAGGCCCAAACCCGCCGGTCAAAAGTGGACGCAAAAGTCCCCTTCGGTAGCCCTGTGGTAAAGATGGCACGCGCGGAAAACTTGAGACCTGTGAAGATCAGAAACGGAACCCTTTCCAGTCGTGAAAAGGTCACCCATGCACGTCCAGACGACGGCGGTTGCGGAGGATGCAGGGGATATGGCACTTCCCCAAAATTTGATGGCAGGGCAAGGACGTGTCACAGTCCGGTTTTTTTTCCCCCCCACCAGACAGGCCATGAGGGGCGATTCCGACACCAGCAGTGAGACCGGTGGAAAAAAAAAAGACGCACACGAGTGCGATTCTTCGGGGAATTGGCACAGTCGCGCGTGAAAGGCGCACCGACAGAGCGTGTGGTGCCCCACAGGCCAAATCCGTGAATCAGATTGAGCCACCCCAGGGCCACGAGTGTCACCAGTCGGAAAAACGCTTAATTGTTCCTAATCTTCCTCCGGTCCTTTTTTCCCACCGACCCCCACGGGAGTCTGTGTGGAGGTCCTCACAATTCGTGGTTGCCAGGAATGGACGCGATGCGGCGCCGAGCCGAAAAACGTGCAGACGTCGTCAGAAACAAAAAACCCCGTCCCCCCACGTGGCGAGTCCACTTCGGGATCTGGAGCAATCTGGCTGTTCTCCAGCGCGCACCGTGCCCACTCCGGTACGTGGGGCGCTGATGCGACGCAACGACCTGCATGGGTCTCGCTGGCAGCCAGCGGGCTTCTGTCCAGGGACCCCCTCCAGGCCAGTTTCGGGGGTGTTGGTGACTTGTGACCGCCACGGGTTTCTCTCTGGCTGGCGGGCCCACACCCACGCCCCCAGAGCGGCCTTCTCCTCGCACGCCCAAGACATACCCCCCTTGTCTTGGTCAGGGTCGCGCCGTCGCGCCGTCGCGCCGTCGTCGCCCCGCTGAGCAGTCGTCGCGCCGTCGTCGCGCCGTTGTCGCCCCGCTGCGCCGTCGTCGCGCCGTTGTCGTCCCGCTGCGCCGTCGCCGCGCCGTCGTCGCGCCAATGCGCCGTCGTGGCGCCGTTGCGTCGACGTGGCGCCGCTGCGCCGTCGTGGCGCCGTTGCGCTGCTGTCGCACCGCAGCGCCGTCGTCGCACCGCTGCGACGTCGTCGCACCGCAGCGCCGTCCTCGCACCGCTGCGACGTCGTCGCACCGTCACGTCACCGGCTTCGCTGGGGGCGTTGCGCACCAGGACCTCCGCTGCTGTTTGTGCGGCTTGCCGTGCTGCACCCCGCGGCGTGCGCTTGCCCGTCGCGTCCGAGCGCGCAGTGTGTGTGCGGTGTGTTAGAGAGGCGGTTGGCGTCCGTTGTTGACTCTTGTGGCAGTGGCGTTGGCGTGCGTGGTCGCCTGCTTGTGGGGAGGGGGCCGGCGTGCGCGGTCGGCGCGGGTGGTGGTGTCGTCGACGGCGTGTCCTCTTGTCGGCGGCTTTGGTTGGGGGCGCTGATCGCGGAGGGGGTCTGCACTTTCGTGCACCATGACACGATGCCTTCTCTGTGGATTTGACTCCGGCTCGCAATCCGGCCATACGCAAGTGTCCTGCACGCTGCGCAGCTTCCCTTGCCGTCGGACACTGCCCGTCGGAAACGTCTTCAAACGCCACAAGAAGGCATGCTCGGACCTGAGCTGCCCGTGCAAATTTCGGTGCACGTCGTGCAACCAGATGGGCCACAACAACCGGACGCTGGTCATCGACAGCATTAACTACCGCAGCAGCAACGGCGACAGCATTCTGCGACGGGACAAAGCACCGCCACTCTGCGGCGCGGACTACGTGTGCACCAAGTTCATGGACGCACAAGTCGACGGTTTTCGTGCGGCGGCCGTGTCGGACTACCAGAAGAAGCTGGCGGACAAGGTGCGGCTGGCGGGCGTCGCCGACGAGCTCGTCGGCAACACGGCCGACACGGGGTTGGACGCGACTGCAGCGTTCAACCTCATGAACGCGCAAGGCATTGGGGGGGCGACGCTAACGACGGAAAACCGGGGGCATTGGGAGGAGTCGACGCGCTTGCTACAAGATCCGTCGGTGTAGGCCGTTGACGCCGCTCTCGGGGCATTTGCCGTTCCGTCGGCGGCGGTTGCAGCACAGCGACGCGCGCAGGCGGCAGGCGACGGACTGTCGGGCGCATCGGGAATCCCGCCTGAGGCGGGCGGACGGCAGGGGACTCCCGGCTGCGCCCGAGGGGGCTCCAGGTCGAGTGCCGCCAAGCTGTTCGCGGCGCACAACGCGTCGGTGTCCGACGCTGGGCTGGACGTTGCCCGCCGCCTGTCCATCACAGGGTCGGGGTCATCCCCTGTATGCTCTCGTTCCGGATCCGCGGCCGGTGGTGAGGCGGGGCGCGCTGTGCTTTCTCAGTTTCCTGCTGTTGTGGCTACGAACAGCCCGCTTACGTGGCCCGACGGGGCGCGCGAGACCTTCGACCGCCAGATGGAGCCATTTGAGCTTCCTTCATTAAGCGTCATGGACGCGGAGCAGCTCGCTGTCGCGGCCCACGTTGGTGCTTTCAAGGACATGGCCACCCACACCCCGGATCTCAAGGCTGACTTTGTCAACGGGGCGCGAGCAAACATGCTTATCGGCGTCATGATTACTTGCGGCGTTGTCACCCCCGCACGCTTTGCTGAGCAATTGTGCTCCACTCGCACAACAAAGCCAAACACTAATATCCTCATGATGCTGGCGACATGGCTGTCTAAAATTCATCGTGACGCCGCGACAGCGGCGGGCGAGGTTCGAGGAAGGAAGCGGCGCCGGCGGCCGGCGACGACCGCCAGTGCCGACGAGGGGGATATGGGGGGCTCCATAGTTGACAGTGGTGCCGGTAGTGGGGTAGGGAGTGGCACGGCAAGCAGCGAGGAGCGCGTGTATGACGTTGATGAACAGGTGCATGGTGCTGGCGGGACAATGTGAGACGAGCATCATGCGGGAGTGGGGGTTAGGGACAATAGCTTATTTTCTCTTATCTAGTCACACTCGGCGGCCATCCCGTGGCAATCCCGCCACACACAGGCAGCACGCATGTGTCTGCTGTAGCCTCCCTCGCTCCCAGGGGCCCGTGGACCGCTGCGCGGCCGTCACTCTGATGGTGGAAGACGGGTCGGTGCGGGCCACTGGGGTGTCGACTCGGCCGCAGCATAGTGTAATGGGCGCTGCCCGAGAAGAAATGTGCTGCCGGCGGGGTTAAAGAGTAGCAACGGAACTATGCAGCACGGGTGGCGCGCACTGTGGGAGCCCTGTTGTCTGCGTCAAACATTGGTGCCGAAGCCGGCAGTTCCGCCGACGGGATTCAGGGAGTTGTCAGGTTGTGAAGCAGAACGTGGGAGGAGGCGCGTGCAGGCGCAGGCAGGCGCGTGCAGGCACATGCAGGCTCGCGATTCTCGAGAAGACGAGGCAGTCGACTTCGTCTCGCATCACTTCTCGCAGCTGCAACGGATCCGGACCGTGCATTGGACTTTCTTCAGTACATGTGGAACTCTTCGTTAAATGCAAGCAATGTGCATTTCCTGCTGTCCACATGATGGCGTGGTGACGTCATAATTTTTTTCTGACAGGTCCTCTCCGACAGAAAGTCCGGGCAAGTTCCAGGGACGAGGTTCTGACGAAGAGAAAGCGTCATGAAAAGCGATCTGTCCATTTTTCATGAATGGGAAGCGCTCACCCACGGCCCTCATGCACATGCCCCAGATTACATTTGGCTCACGGACGTCGAAAGATTGACCACGCACGCTGTGAAAGTGAATCATGCGGGCCTGGCGTGCCCCCGTCTGGTGGTCTGCGCGATTCTCACGCGAGACGAAGTCCGAACAATGGCATTCAAGAAGTTTTTCGTACGAGGGTGTCGAAAGTCGACGCTCGGTGTGAGGCGGTCTGCCAGCGACTCCCACATGTCGGTGATCCGTGGACATGAGGCTCTAAAACTGCCATCACCACACGGTGGGAACAGGCTCTTAGTTTTTTTGCAGTCAGCCACATCCACTCTCCAACTGATTGTTCTGAAACAGAAGGTCGCCTTGCCATGCAACGCAGCAACACGTTCCCCAGGTCATTGCCAAACGACGCAGTTGCCGCTCCATCCCGTGCAGCCTCTCCTCATAGATGGTTTGCGCACCGGAGGCCCATGTGTCTAGCTACACGGCCCACGTCGCGCCGCTCGCTGATGCCCGAGTCTCCCCGCATGCATTCTGGCGGCCTATCTGCCAACGGTCCGTCGCATGGGTACGCCGCTGATGCTTTTTGACAATGAGAGTACGGGTACTTCTCACCACGCCGCCCTGTGAAAAACTGAGACAACGCACGCTGACATGCTCCCCCGTCGCTTTATAAAGAAAAACACGTCAATGCACAACGGAGACCTAGGGCGCAGGACAGGTCCCCACCTCCACCGTCGCGCCAGCTACCGGCGTCGCCTATGTAGCAGCCTCGGCCGGCTTGGTGGAGATGGCGGTGGTGGCACAGGCCGTGGCAAACGCGGCGGCGGCTGCAGCCCGGCCCAAGGCTGCGGGAGGAGCGTTGGGGTTGTATGATGGGGGGCAGCGTCTCGGTCGGAGGGATCTGTGGTGTGCGTATCAGCCGGGCAGTGTCTTGGCGCACCGGTTGCACAGCGTCTTGTGACCCGCGGGTCTTGGCCGCCACTTGGTGCTCGTCGCAGTGTCGCTCTGCAAGTGGCGACGGAGCATTTCGCAGGGTGGGATGAGACAAAGATCAAATGAAAGAAAGATAAGAGCAAAATGCGGAACTGATCAGGAGAAATAGACAGTGGTCACGGTGACGCACGCGGGTGGGGGTGCGTGAGATGTTGTTCTGGAAAAAGGGTGTGTGTCAGCAGGTGCCTGCGCGAAGGCATGGGACGACGCGCTGCGATGGGGGGGCCGGGTTGAGGGTGTCCGAAGAATGCCGTAGCGCCATCCCTTGCATGCACGAAAGCATGGGACAAGCCCAACGGCCGAGCCAATGAGCGCCGCGGCGCACGGACCACGATCTTCCCGTTGGGGGATCCCATGAGATGCAAGAAGCGTTAGATCGAGTACACACATTCCGCCATTTAAATTCAACAGGCGGGCCCTCACCGAGAGTTCTGCGCATGATGTCCTCGTCATCAGAGGGGTGCCGATCTTACTGTCGGAGTAATTGAAAGCACTTCAGGGCACCTCCGCCACAACCCCCGTCCGCCTCCATCGGTCTCGATCTGGTGCCACCTCGTTGGGCCGCCCGCGCCCGCGGCGCGACGCAGACGGCCCGTACGAGCGGCGCGCGCGCGTGATCGACACCACGGCGGGCTCAGCGTTGGCACAGGCGTTGTGCCCCACGATACGGTTCCATTTAACTCTGGCACAACCCATTTCCTGCCGTTGAAGGACTGGTACAGGGGCCAACAAAAACCGACTGACACCCATTTCGACACACCTGATTGGTCGACGGATGCACCGCGTGGCGGCCTCGCGACGGTCGAGCGCGTCCACGCGACCGCGGCGCGGCCAACCGTGCGCGCCCGCCGCGGGCGCGGCCGGCCATGTAGTATTCAAGGATCCCGATCACAATGCAAAATTTTACATGGGGTGGTCCCTGAGGAGCTCTGAGAGCGCTCGCTGCTCGTGGCTGGCACTGCGCGTCGACGACGTGGCCCAGAAGCCACGCGGGAATGCCTTGACGATTGCATTTACTGCATGGCTGGTGCAATACCATGTCCTGGCGTGTGGTGTCGGTGGTCATAACGACATGCATGGTCGACCCCCCCCTGTTGCGTGCCGTGCGGCACCCCCTCTACAGAGCGACCCACGCCTCCCCCCTGTACACTGCTGTGATCCACGCCTTCCGACCGCCGTATCGGCCGTGATGCCCGTATCTGCGACCGTTTCACCCACCGCCTGGCCCGCCCGCCCCCTCCCC
>Ga0209093_1001882_pt1 | contig 11903 bp, 9 predicted proteins | sample SidtaG_4_FD_187450 | JGI IMG/M metagenome (GOLD analysis project Ga0209093, IMG submission 187450) | Marine algal microbial communities from Sidmouth, United Kingdom - Sidmouth_Male1 metaG (SPAdes) (version 2) | ecosystem: Host-associated > Algae > Red algae > Unclassified | place: Sidmouth...
GGGGGGGCGCTGGGCGCAGGGCGACTGAGGTGCGGGGCGGGGGGGGCGGGGGCTCGTGGCTCGTGGCAAGCGGCAGTGGTGGAGAAACAAAAATACAAAGAAGTAGCTTGCCGAGACCGAGGGGGGCCCCGCCACCCGCACCTATCGCCGTCACGACGCCGCGAGCAGCGTTTGTACATGCGGGTCGGCCGGCATCCAGGCGTTGTGGCGGACAGCGACGCCGTGGCGGCCGCACCGCCGCCGTGCCGTCCGCCACGTCACTCAAACTCGACGAGCACATCGTCAAAGGAGACCGCGTCGCCCGCCGCACACCGGATGGCCTGTCAACACACAGCGAGAGGGGTGACCATCAAGGCACAACACAAGCATGCGAGCAGCGGGGATGTTAAGAGGAAACAGCAACAGCCAGTCAGCGATATGCCCCTCTGCCAAGCCACAGAGACAGACGGTCGCGCGTACCCCCAGTCGAACCTGTCCACCATGTACAGGCGCCACACCCATGACTCCCGCCCGTCGTGTTGCGCCATACGCAACGCACGCCTCCCGACCACTCTTGACAACCAAGCCATACGTACCTTGACGCGCCCCGCAAACGGCGCCCGCAGCCCATTCATCATCTTCATCGCCTCCAACACCAACACATCATCCCCCTCTGCCACCTCATCCCCCACGCTCACGCCCACGGATAGCACCACGCCCGGCATGGGTGCTGGAAGCACCCGCCCACGGGCGCCGCCGCCGAGCGCCGCCGCCGCTTCGGAGGCGCCCCGCTCGCACACCGCCTCGGTCTCGACGGCCGACGGGGGGCGGACGCGCAGCGCCACAGAGCCGCCGCCCGTGGCGAGCGTGACGGGCCCAACGTCTTCAAACGGGCGGGCGCCGTGGCGATGGAGGGCGACGCGCGTGCCGTTGAGCGTGGCCGTGACGACGCTGACGGTGCCCGTGCCGAGCGGGCGCTCCCGCACGTCCGTGACAGTGGTGGTGGGGGCAGCCGCATCACCGGGGTCGGCCGCGATGGTCACCGACGGGCCGCCGGTGGTGGCGTCGGCCCCGCTGCGCTCCGGCATGCGGTGGAGCACAACCTCCTTGGCGCCCGCCGTCGCCCCCTCCCCAGGGGGTCCGTCCGCCTCGACGCGTACCGCCACGGCCGCCGCCGTCGGGTGGCTCCCAAAAAAGCGCGACGCGGCCACCGCCACGGCAGCGTCGACCTCCCCCTGACTCAAGGGCGTCCCGTGAAAGCCGTCGGGAAACTCCTGCCCAATGAGCGTCGTTGTCAGGTCCCCCGACAGCACCTTGGGATGCCGCGTCAGCGCGCGGAGGAAGGGGATGTTGGTCGTCACCCCGCCAATGACGTACGCGTCGAGGGCGGCCCCGAGTTTGGCCATGGCCGCCGCCCGGTCGGGCGCGTGCACAACGACCTTGGACAACAGCGGGTCGTAGTGGACGCCCACGGACATTCCGTCGGCAACGCCACTGTCGACGAGGACGCCCGACGCGTCAAAGCCCAGACTGGCCAGGTGAGCGGGCGGCCACGCAGCGTCTCCTGCGTTTATGGTGGCGGCTTTGGGGGCGCTGCCGCCGGCCGGCGTGGCCGCTGGTCCCGGCGGGTCGAGCCCGAGCAGCGGCTCCCGGTACGAGCCGATGACCCCCGTGGCCGGTAGGAAGCCCCGCCGGGGGTTCTCCGCGTACACCCGCGCCTCGAGGGCGACCCCCTCCATCGTCACTTCCTCTTGGGAGACGGACAGGCGCTCCCCCCCGGCGATGCGGAGCATCTCGACCGGCAAGTCGACCCCCACCACCGCCCCCGTGACGAGGTGTTCCACCTGCAGCCGCGTGTTCATCTCGAGGAAATAAAAGCTGCGGTCGACGCCCGACACGAGGCACTCGACGGTGCCGACCGACCGGTAGTCGACGGCGCGCGCGAGCGCCACCGCCTGCGCGCCCATCTCCGCGCGCATCCCCGGATCGACGATGCAGCACGGGGCCTCCTCAATGACCTTTTGGTTGCGTCGCTGCAGGCTGCACTCCCGCTCCCCGAGGTGCACGACACCCCCGTGGCCGTCGGCCACGACTTGCATCTCCACGTGGCGGGGGTGTTCGATAAACTTTTCGACGAGCAGCCGCCCGTCGCCGACGCTCGCCAGCGCCTCTGCCTCGCACACCCCATACGCCTCCTGCACGTCACGGCGGTCCCACGCGACGCGCATGCCCTTGCCGCCGCCCCCCGCCGACGCCTTGACCATGACCGGGTAGCCGATGGCTTCGGCAGCGTCGACCGCCGCGTCGACGCCGTCGACGACGCCGACGTAGCCCGGGATGATGTTGACACCCGCCTCCGACGCAATGGCCTTGGAGCGCACCTTGTCGCCCATCGCGCGCACCGCCGAGGCGGGGGGGCCGACCCAGGTGAGGCCCGCCCCCGTGACGGCTTCGGCAAAGTCGGCATTCTCCGAAAAGAAGCCATAGCCGGGCGCCACCGCGTCGGCGCCCGTTGCGCGCGCCGCCGCCAGCAGCGCGGGGGCGTGGAGGTAGGACGAGCCGCTCGGCGCGGCGCCAATGTGGACCGCCTCGTCGGCAAGGACCGTGTGGGGGGCATACCGGTCGGGGGTGGAAAACACCGACACGGTGCGGAGGGAGAGGGAGCGCGCGGCGCGGATGAGGCGGACCGCAATTTCGCCGCGGTTGGCAATGAGGACCTTGGAGATGGGCTTCATGGCGGCGCCTGGGCCGGTCGTGCGCGCACGGGAGGGGCGGGGTGAGGGAGGTCGAACGAGCCGTACGGCCAAAAAAAAGGAAACCCCAGCGATAAGGAGCAGGGCCGGATGCGGGACACGACGGCAAGTGCCGCGAGCGGCAGGCCGGCGCCGTTCGCACCGTGGCGCCGACGCGCGCTACAGGCAAGGGGGAGGGAGACACGAGCCTTCACGTCGACGACAGAGCGGCAACACCGCCATGAAAGGTGCCGAAGGGGAATGCACCAGCTTCATACGGGGGATGGAGGCACGCCCTGGCGCAATGGCCACAGCCAGGCGACGTGGCCAGAGCCCCGCACGGAGTCGGGGGCAATGCGGAGGCAAGCGCAGCGGTTGACAATCCGTGTGGAAGCTGCGGCGGATCCGACAACGGGGCGGCAGTTAGGAAAATTCCATGAGCTTACCCAACCGCGTCTGTTTGAGGCGCCCGCGATCAGCACAGGGCGCCCGGCTGGATGGCTGCGCTCCCGGTCGCGGAGCCGCCCGTGGGTTGCTTCTTTGGCGATCGACTCGGTGACGCCAATACATCATGATGGTGGTGTCTACTGAGTGATGAGGTACCTTGATCACTGTCGTCTGCCTGGATGCTTCTGGAATAGGGCCAGTGGGGAAGCGAGCTGCCTCTTCCTCTATAGTTTCTTGTGACTCCGTGGTGTCAGGGGACACACAGGCTCGGTTTTATCAGTCTCTTCTCTCTGCTTGCAATTTCAAAAACACGCTCAAGCTGTACAGCGACGCAAGGCGGGCATAGCGCATTGAACGCGCGTTCTCTCGCTCTCAAGTTCCTGACCAACCACCCTCTCCCTCTTATCCAACCCCACTTGGACTGCGACGTGCTCAACTTCTCCGACATCCACGACCACTCTTAAGCTGTCCACGTGTAGAGACGGAGCATGGAGGCAGTGCGGGGCAACGAGAACGGGGGTGGTCCGCCATCGGCCAGCGACGCAAAGAGCGTCTCGAGCGACGCGTTGCTCGGGCTGAACGGCAAGCCCGGTGGAAGGACCCCACCGGCATCCGCGTCGGGGGTGGCCGCGGACGTCGTCTCGTGTTTGGCGTCAACCGCTAGCGCCTCAGCAGAGGCTGCCGGCGCCACAGCTGAGGTTGCAGGTGCCACAGCAGAGGCTGCCGATGCCAAAGCAGAGCCTCCCGGCGCTTCCGCGGAGGCGTTCAGGTCGGCGGCGGCCGCCGGCGACACCTCGGGAGGGGCCTGATCAACCGACAAGGCCAGCTGCTCCAGTAGCTGCGGAGGCAGGAGCGCATCATCCTCGTACGTCTGGGAGGCGTCAGGCGACGCCGTCGCCGGGCCAGTCGCAACCGGGGTGGTCAGGGGCAGAGGAGCGGCAGTCGTCCTTGGTGGCGGAGGCGGAGGCGGAGGCGGCGCAGGTGGCAGCGGCTGCTGCACCTGAGGCGGTGGCGGCGCATAGCGGGACTCGACATCTGGGTATGCCACGGATGGCGTGCACCCAACGACCAGCGGAGTCAGGGGCGGGCACGACGCCGAGATGAGCTGCGACTGCCTCCCCCCCGAGCTGTGGTCTGCAGCACGATCAGCAGTGGTAGCCGGGCGCGGCACCCACAGCGATGCAGTCATCTGCGAAGGCGGAACACGAGCCACCTTGGTCGGCGGCGACGCAACCACCGTGACCGCTTGGGCACTGGGAAACGGCTCCATGGGCACACTCCCAGTCGCCACCATAGCGGCTTTGCCGTCCACGGGCTGCTCCACCTTGACATCCGAACGCAGAGAGGGCGGTCCCACCAACCCCACGGACACGCCACCCCCTCCCTGTGCCTGCAGCTGCACCGTCCGCTGCAGCGAGTTGACCATCAGTCGCAGCGCCTCATTCTCCCGCCGCAGCGCCGTGTTGGCCGTCACGACGCCCTCCACACGAGCGCCAACGGAGGAGACGGCCTCTTCCAGCGCCGCCACGTCGCCGACAACGTCCGCCACGACCGTGCGGGCGACGGCGCGGGAGCGGGCGGCGGACGCGCGGTTGCGGAGTTTGCGCTTATGGAGCATCAGCTGGCGTTCCTCGGTGGTCATCCGCCGACTGGCAGCAGCAGTGGTGCCGGCCAAGTCCTGCGACGCGATGGCCGGCGCCCAGCGAGCGGCTTCGGCGGCGGCTTCCGACTTGCGCGGCCGCTTACGAGTGATTTTGCGCTTAGCGGGGGGAGGGTCCCCCGAACGACCGCACGCCGCGCCCCCACCACCGCCGTCCACATCCGTCGCGACGGTCGAGGTAGAGACGGTGCCACCGCGACCACCACTTGTGGTGGCAAGCGCGGCCGTGGCGCCACCGGGACCGCCCACGGCAGGAATGCGATACACGTCCGACATGACTGACGCGGGTGTCACAGAGGAGGCCGCCGCCGCTTCGGGGCGCGGTGCAATCAGGGGGGTGGCACACGCAACGACGGACGGGGGGGTGCAGGCGCTGACATTGCCGCCGTCACCACGGGCGACGGTCGTTGGCGGAAGCCCTGCCGTCGTCTCCATGGTTAGGTCGACGTCAAAGCCGCCGCCGTCGACGCCCAGGACGTCCCAGGCGTCGACGCCGCCGGCAGGCGTACCACCAGTGAGCACGTTAGCCGGGCCAGCACCAGTACCGGTTGCCCGCAGTGCAGCCGACATACTTGCCGATGCCACACTCGGGCGTACGCCCCCCCCAGCCGCCATAGCGGGGAAGTCACAAAACATGGGGATGGGGCGCCAAACACGGTGCGCCACTCGCCGGCAGCCGTGTCGTTGCCAAGACGACGACAAGTCGGGAACGAAGACCTGTTGACGTTCAGCGGCTCAAGGGCAAACCAGACGCAAACGCGTGGACGCGACGTTGTGGTAGTGACCAGAGGAAAGAGAGCACGGGAGAAAGCAGAGTACGCTGGAGTAGGGATACCACCCAACCGTGTCCACGTGCGTGTGAGCGTCAGGGGGGGGGGGGCGAGCGGCGGGGGGAGCTAGGTACGAGCGGCTCAGCGGGCATACACGGCTCCACGTCCCTGTCCTCACGGCTCGACCGGGTCAGGTTGCGAAGTCTCAGCGGCTGCCGCCCCCGCGCCCGCTTGCTATTTAAAGCAGGCAACGAGGGGGCCTGAACGCGTGGTGTCAGTTGGAAAGCTGCGATCGCGGCCTGGCCCCGACCTCCCCTTGTCTAGAGCTTCACAGGGCGGACACACGCGGTCGGGGTCACGCGGGGGGCACTTTTGGAGCCCTACACACGTATCTCAGCGCCAATGGCAACGCACGAGGCGCGGTTGCATGCATCAACCAGTGCTCCCAAACGCGCCATCATGGTCGGAGCGGTAACCACTGGAGTATCTGCAGCAGAATGGGGCACTGGGCTGCGGGTGGCCAGATTCGCCCGCGCGCGCGCCGCCAGTCCCCACAGGATGGGCCCACGAGGCGGGCAGGCGCCGCGGTGATGTGCCAGCGGCACCAGAGAGAGGGGTCGTGCTCCCACTTGCTGGGGATCGGAGGTGGGCTCTTCCTGCGTGCCCCGACCAGCCGGCCGCACGCTGTCGCGCGGGAGCGGGGTGCGAGGTTCTTCGTCCGTCACCTCTCTCGGCGGCCAGCTGGGGTGTGCCCTGTGGTTGGTTGCGCCCAGCGCACGGGCCAAGCTACCGTGGCGCGGCAGCGTCGAATGGCTGCGCGCTACGGCTTGGCCGTGGGCGTCTGTCCCCCACCCACCCCCCCTGAAGAGCACAATCTGGGCGACAGCGGAGGACAAGCAACTGCCACCCACAGCCAGCGCCGCCAGACAAGCGAGGGCCTGTCGCGTTGCCTGTTGCCAGCGAGGCCACGCGGGCGTGGACCACGTGCACACGCCGTGTCGCCACTCGGCCGTTGACGGCACGCCAAGGCAGCCATCACGCGGCCGCTCAGCCCCCCCTCTCTCGGCGCACCCGTGGAGGCTGTATCTCGCACCACCCGCCGTTCCACCCGAACGGGCCCACGCCGGTCCGCGCTGGCCAATCAAAAGTAGCGGAACTGACTGCCTGCAGCTCGCATGTCAGCTGCGTGATGAGCGGGCCCCTGTCTGCGAGATCGTTCGCAATTGCTCGCAGAAAACAACAAGCTTGACGGAGGTGAGCTGTCAAACAAGTCGAGAAATAGGCAAGCAAGCAACTATCAGATGCGATGGTTGACAGACGATGCCTTCGATCGGTCGCGAGGAGCGCTCAGGCCAACAACCCCCGTCCACGTCCCGCGCGCAGGTGCTGGACCACCCCCAGTTAATACACTGATAAAGAGGACATTGGGATTCTTGGCCATTCATTGGCTCGAACCGACACTGTCGGCTAAATGCTTCCTTTTGGAAAACGTGTGGGCAGGATTTGGGGCTTTCTGAAGGCGTGTCACAGCTCCTGTGAGCTGTCTCAGCTGAAGCCTCCCTCGTGTGTCTGTATCGGCCTCCATCCACACGTATTGCTAGAGAGGAATCAAAGCTCCGTCTAAAATTTTCCAGTGGAGTCGGTCTTGGTCATCTCGCAGAGACAGCCACTGCTCCGCAGCGGAATTGAGGCGCAGGCAAGCCTGGTGGCATTGATCACACAATAATGCGTGGTCTAGCTGAGGGAACAGTCTGCGGAGGGAGGCGGAGGCTTCGTCGCTGCACAAAGCAGCCATACCAATCAAGCGGGGGCACCAGACGCAACGTGGTGGCCGAGGGAAATAGAGGGCGTGAGATTAGTGTTGCTGACCGTGTAGCATAGTTGTGGACGGCCTCATCCATCACGTCACGTAAAAACAATAAGTAAAGCTGACCGCTTTTTACTCGCTTTTTTGGCAAACGCGCACGTACCACTGGCGACACGGCGGAGGGGGAGGTACGCCAGAGGACGACGCCATGCTGATGGGACGACCAGACCCAAGAAAACTGCGGCAGATGCGAGGATGTATGTAGATATCACCGTAGCCGCCGCTAGGGGATGCTGCTGCTGTACGTCAAGGTGCAGAAAGGGGGGGGAAGTGCTCGTATGCGTCGGTCGTCGCCGACGCAACGGCGATGCAAGATGTCCGAGAAAGACAGAAAAGTTTTACGTGTACACTGTAATGAGGAAACGTGTCAGAATCCGAATGTCCGCCCTTATCTGGGGGTGGGACACCGGCGGACGTGCATAAACGGCACAGAGCCAGCAGGGGATGGCGGTGACTAGGATGTCTGGGCAGGGAGGGTCTGTCGAAGACGGAGCCCTCCACGTCCCCGCCAGGCCATGACGCGTTGGCGTCATGGCCCTTTTCTAGTAGTGCCTAATTGACTAGACCGGTGAAACCCAATGATCGAATTATTTCATACCCAATTCTAAATGTTCAGCTGGTGTGCAACAGTCCCGGGACGAGATTTTCGGCGCGCAGTTGGTGCGGACAAGTCGCCACCTCCAAGTACCGTGTGTCTCACGCAAGTACGCGTAATCCATGCTCCTCTCGTGCCTGACGGTACCGGTCTTCGTACGAAGTCCTCCGCAACACGCCAGGGGCGCGCTTGATGCCAGGAGTCCGGCGCAGTGCTCCTCAAGGGACCCTGGACGCATGTAGCGTTCTTTCCTGCGGAATGACGCCACATTCGACACTGGACCGTCCCCCATGGTACTGTAGGGGCAGATATTTTGTTCTCAGGTGTCGTATTCGGACTCCTGGTCTTCGAATAGTGCGCGCTTCCGGACATCAAGACTTCTTTGAAGAGACGCAGACCATGGCAAACACGCCGCATCCTATCAGAGACCGAAGGGCACTTCACAACCACCTGAAACTTTTTTTCTCATCGAGGATGCCGAAGCCACATGTCGGGCGCAATACTCGCAGAACCAGCCCCGAGCACCGTCAGCTTGGGTGGACCCCGCCACTGTGTGCATCAGCTGCCCGCACCTGTGGTCCATCTGCGACTTGCGGCTCGGCGAATCCGCAAGACAACGTCTCGCGCAACAGCTTCGCAGATAGTTCCGCAGAAATAAACACCAAATGCGTCGAGCCCCTCCTATGGAGCACTGCGCGGTGAGCGCGATGTCGGCCTTGCTTGACATGCTCGGTGTCCACGTGTTGTCGGCTGTGCAGGAGGGGTGTGCGTGTCTTGGGCAAGTAGTCAATTCGGGTCTGGGTCACTCCGATTTAAGGACGGCACTTATGCTACGGTTGTATTCAAACCAGTTGGTGAAGTTTCAGAAAAGGTTCTCGATAGCTTTACTGTTTCGGTTCCTTGATTCGATTGCATCCCGATGCAATCAACAAGTTGAGCACCACTTGCCTTTGCGCCGTGCGGTGTCCAGGCGAAGTAGCAGCGAGTTGCCGCGCGAGGACGGGCAAGAAAAATACGAACCGCTGGCCAGTCCTACGATCTCTGACGAGCCCTTCTTGACAGCATGACCGAGCGTGATTGGGCATTCGAGGAGTTCCGAGAGTTACACGGAAGAGCGCTGGCGCTGTCTGTCGCACCTGTCTGATTCAGGACCTTGGGGATATCAGGACTGATGCGTCCAGTGAACACGTTCCACCTCATTCACGCCGCGGAGAAACGAACCAGAGTGAAGAACTGGGACTAGGTGGCTGACAATGGGCACGCCGTCGTTACGGGGTACCAACCCGGGTTTTTAACCCATCACTCTCCTCGTCCACGCGGACCGTGGACCACGACTGGACGACGGCACCAGGAGCAATATACTAGTGGTCCATCCACGTCCAGTCTTTCCCTTCCATGGTGCCTGATTGTCGTGCCTACAATTACGTTCTGGGAAACCCGTTGGAAGCCCAGCGCTGGCTGCCGGCCGTGGCCTGCAAGCGGAGAGTGAGAGCCGCATTGGACGGGCACAGAGGATAGGATGGCGGTACGAAGTGCGGTGCATGGGCATCGGTTGGCAGTGTCTCTTGCTCCACCCACCAATGTCCCGCCAGCGCCTGGACAAGCCACGACGCGCGGCGTACACAAAACCAACCGCGTCCGCGACTTGCGTTGGCTCGATCCACAAACAGCCCACGTCAAGCAAGCGCGTCCAACGCACGTGGGGGTTGAGTGCAAGCGGGCGCTCAGAGCCTTTCAAGAAACACCTGGGCCGGTGACAATGCCCACGACAAGCAAACACAATGCATACATATTACTCATCGTCCGACATATCGCCCGCACTAAAATCATCATCGTCGTCATCGGTGCTGTCCTCCTCTGGCTCCTCGCCGGGGTCCGACTCGTCGCCTGCCTCCGACCCCTCCTCTTTGTCCGTGTCGGCCTTGTCACCGTCGCCCTCCTTGGCGGCCGGGGCGTCCGCAACCGCGACACCGCCGTCCTTGGCGGAAGCGCCGTCGGCCTCAACCACCCCATCCTTGTCGTCCCCCCCCTTCACCTCCTCCGCACCCGCGCCCTCCTTGGCCGCGTCCCCCTCCTCGTCGCTGCCATCCGCAACGACGCGCCGCCCCTTGGTTTTGACCTCGCCCGTCGCGCCCGCGGCGCCACCCGCCGCCGCCCCCGCCGCCGCCGCTTTGACCTCGGCTTCCTCCTCCTTGAGCAGCTCGTCGAGCACATTCACCGGCGGCTCGGTGTAGGAGACGGGCGTCGACCGCCGGCGGCGCCCGCCCGACACAATGTTGCCACTGTCGAGGCCGCCGAGCAGCTCCCGCCGCTCCACCTCCTTCTTGGCCGCCGCCACACCGGCGCGCCCCGAGGTCAGGGGGTCCCCCCGCATGCCGGCCTTCTCCTCGAGCAGCCGCCGCAGGCGGGCGGCCTTGGCGTCCGCGTCGCGCAGGCGCGCGGTGGACAGCACCGCCGAGCGGCGGGAGAGGCCGACCGCCGTCACCAAGTCGAGGAGGCGCGCCACCGCGTCGTCGCCGCCGCCGCCGCCGCCGCCGCCGCCGCCGCCACTGCCGCCGCTCGTCCGCCGCCTCTTTTTGGCGGGGCCCCGCGGGCGGGACCCCCCGGGGGGGCGCTTGCGCTCGACGGCCGCCTCGGCCGAGGCGCCCGCCGACGCGTCCGACGCGTCGGCGCCGTCACGACGCGCCCCGTCGGCCGCCAATGAGCCGTCCGACTCGGCCTGGTCGTCGCCCGAGGCGGGGGGGGGCTCCCTTTTGGTCGGCGCTGCTGCGCCCTCCTCTGTCAAGTCGTCTTGAACGGCCGTCGGGGCGGCCTTGCCGCCCTTGCCGTTGGCACGAGCCTTGATCGCCGCACCGTCGTCAACGTCGTTGGCGTCGGCGTCCCCGTCGGTAACCTCGGCAGCAGAGGGGCCTTTCACGGCGTCCTTGTCAGTTCCGCCGCTGTCCGTGACGTGCGCACCCTCAGCGCCCCCCACCTTGACCGGCGCCGCTGCCGAGGCACCACCACTGGCGGCCGCCTCGGCGTTGCTGCCGCCAGACGCCGTCTTGCCCTCTGCCTCCCCAACGTCCCCCGCCTGCGCCGCCATGTACGCGTCCACGGCCGCCCGCACGACTTGGCGGAGGGGCTTTCCGTCGAGCCCGACGTCTGGCAGCCGCTCCCGCACCTGCGCGGCGAGCATCTTGACGGTGACAGTCGTCAGGTCGGCGGCGGCAAGCAGCTTCTTCACCTCGTCCTCCACGACCCCGTGCCCCGTGGTCCCCGTGGCCGGCATGGTCGCCAGCGGCAGGCAGACGCAGGAAATGAGAGAAACTAGGGAGAAAACGAGGGGGGGGGCAACACGCAGGGGACGTCAGTACGCTGTGATCGACGCGGTGCGTGAGCGCCGAGGGGGGGGGGCGCGCCACCATGCTTCGCCACTGTGCATCGGGTGGGGTGTGTGGGGTGTGCTCCACGACGCCCCGACTCCTCAGCCACAAAAGCGCGCGCGGGTGGGGCTGTCGGCAAGGACTGATCGCGCCACTTGTGGTCAAGTCGTGGCCGGTGCCCGCGAGTTGGTCGATACTCGACTGTATTGACACGTGTTTAGTCGAGGACGGCATCACGCAAGTCAACAAGAACAACAAAAAAAGAAACACACCGACGATGGACGCGCCCCCCACGCAGCCCTCATGTTCATGCCCTCAGGCGGCACAACTCGCGACCCGCCGCAGGACTATCGCCATACCATCCAGTCTACCAAACGGCGCCGACACCGCCAAGTCCGCCACGTCCCCGCCGCCGCGGAAGCGCAGCGTCACGCGCGCCGCCCCCGGCAGCGCAAACACCCACGCGCTCGCCGATGCAAACCCCCCCC
>Ga0209093_1001883_pt1 | contig 11896 bp, 13 predicted proteins | sample SidtaG_4_FD_187450 | JGI IMG/M metagenome (GOLD analysis project Ga0209093, IMG submission 187450) | Marine algal microbial communities from Sidmouth, United Kingdom - Sidmouth_Male1 metaG (SPAdes) (version 2) | ecosystem: Host-associated > Algae > Red algae > Unclassified | place: Sidmouth...
GGGGGTGCCGCGTCGGCAGCATCGCGAACAGGCGGGGGAGGAACACCGGCCGAGCCCCCCCCGATGGCTGCAGCCGCCTGTGCCGCGGCGTCCAAAGCACGACACTGAGACGCCAACCAAGAAGAAAGAAGCAGGAGAGATCTGGTAAAAGATGAGGCACTGTACAGAAGCACGCAGCACAAGACCCAACAAAAAAGACATCAAGAGGGACGCTACTGTACGCACGCGCACACCAAAACACGTCAAGGCGTAGTCCAGACATACCCGTGCGATCCCTGGTACCCGTGGCCTGGCCTGTGCGCGACTGTCGGTGTGGAGGCATGGTGCGCGGTGAAGGGGCGGCGGGTGTGCCGTACGCACCGAAACAGGTGGTCACCGCACAGCAGAGTGGGAACCAACAGTACCACCTTGGATAGAGGATGGTGCGACAGCAAAAACGAAGAGTGTCTTCGAGCGCTTGAAGATGAGCGTCACACTGCACCACCTCCCGACGGTGCAGGCGTGCTCAAGCGCCAAGGAGGCGTTGGACGCGCTGGCGGGCGTTTTTAGCGCCCAGATGATCGCCCGGCGCCTACAGCTGCCGAAGGACTTTGCCCTGCTCAAGATCAAGCCGGGAGAGACCTTGTTGGCCTACTCTGGGCGGGCCAAGAAGTTACAGTTGGAGATGGTGGCCACGAGACACCCGTTCGACGACAACACCGTGTTGATCCACTTCCTCAACTGCTTGAGCGGCGACCACAAGACGGAGAAAAAGCTACTCACGAACCACGGCACCGCCATGCGCTGGGACGAGGTGATGCCCATGCTGTACCCCGTGGAGAACGAGCGCATTGACAGCAACACGGCCAAGGAGGGCACCCCCGTCGGCACCTACACCGCCCAGGGCGGCACAAGTGGCCGCGGGATACGCCCATGCCTCGGGAAGATCTTCACCGCCGGGTGGTACGCTGGACGTGCGGGATCAAGGGGCACTACCAGCGGGAGTGCACCAAGGGGAGTGGCGACCGCCCGGGAGCAGGGGGGGGGCCGTCCGCTGCCTTCATGGCGACCTGCAGGCCGGCGGGCGGAAAGCATGTGACTCCCAGCAACGACGCGCTTGGGGTGCCCAGTGCACAGGGGACCCAACCCGCGGCGTCTGCATTGGTGGCCGGGGACTGCGCTGGCGCCCAGGCGGGTGCCGCGTGGATGATTGACTCGGGTGCCACGAACCACATGCACACTCGCCGCGAGGGGTTTTGTACTTTCAACCCCGAGGCGTCCGAGGTGACGGTCGCCAATGGCTTCTCGGTGCATTCGCCGGGGCACGGCTCGCTCGCCCTGTCCACCTCCCTCGGCAGCACCGTGTCGCTCGGCCACGTGCTTTACGTGCCGGGCATCACGGCCAACCTGCTGTCTGTTCGCGCCATGGCCAAGCGTGGAAAGGTGAAGTTCGAGGGCGACGTGTGCATCATCGAGCAGAACGGTCGAGTCGTGGGAACGGGGCACGTGGACACCAGCCAGCAGTACATTTTTGACGGTACCACCATAGAGTCCGCGGAACTCCCGGCGCAACCATCGGCGGCCACGGCAAGTGCAGCGGTGGCCTACGGCCGTGCCGGCGACGTTGGGCACCTATGGCACCGACGAGTCGGGCACCTTGGCCTGGCCAATGTCGCGAAGGTGGCCGAACTGAAGACCGGCGTGACCCTCAAGCCGGGCGACGTGGCGACAACCGAGGGCGCCCCATGCGTGCCCTGTGTGCAGGCCCGGCTAACCCACAGCCCCCACGGCGACACCACGACCCACACCTCCAAGCTGTAGAAGCTGCATGTCGACGTCGTGGGGCCGCTGGACCCGTCCCAGGGGGGCGCCGTCCAGTTCATGGCGGCGCTGGACGACGCCACCGAATTGGGGTTCGCCACCCCCATTAAGACCAAGGCAGAGGCGGGCCCGGCGCTGCGCGTCTGGGTCGCCGACCTCGAGAAGCAGACGAAGTGAAATGTCAGGATAATCCGCTGCGACGGCGCGGGGGAGCTCGTCAAGAGCGCCCCCATGATTGCATTCTTCAATGAGACGGGCATCAAGGCGGAGACGACGGCGCCCTACAATCCCCAGATGAATGGAAAGGCGGAGCGCCTGTACCGGACGATCATGGAGCACCTGCGGGCGGTGATTCTGGAGTACAAGTTGCCGCGGTCGCTTTGGGCGGAGCTGCTGATGGCCCTCTTCTTCCTCCGTAACCGCTCGCCCACTGCCGACGGCCAGGCCACCCCATATGAGCTTTTCTACGGAGCGAAGCCGGAAGTGGCCCACTCACGCGTGCTGGGCAGCCCCGCGTACAGGCTCAAGCCGAGCACCACCTACAACAAGCTCAACGCGAAGACGCTCCTGGGGACGATAGTCGGCTACGCTGCAGGCGGCCACGCCTTCCGCATAAAGTCGGCTGCCACCTGGAAAATCCTCATCCGCCGTGACGTCGTGGCCGACGAGACGGTGCCCGTTACGACCGTGCATCCCAGTGCGCTGCCTGTCTCCCTCTTTCTGCCCGAGGGCTGGTCGATCGATACCCCGACGAGCAGCACCCATGGGGACGACGGCGGCGGGGGGGGACGTGCCGGGCAGCGACGTGTTGGCCGCCGGCATGGGGCGGGACGTCCCGGGCGACGATATGCCGGGCGCCGACACGACCGACTCAGCGGGCGCGGCCACGCTGGGGGCTATCGGCCTGCGCCACGACGGACCACCGGGCCACGGCTACTTCCTGCGCCACATGGTGGCTTCCGACCCGCCCCCCGCGTCCGCCTTGACAGTCCTGGCGCCTGTGCCCCCGAAACCGGCGCCGCTCCATTCCATGCCGGTCGCCGACGCGGTGTCCCACCCCCAGTGGTGTGCCGCGCCGCCCAAGACCCGCGTCGACGCCCTCAGCCACCGCGACGCGCACCTGTGGCAGCAAGCAATGGACGACGAGATGGATTCCTTGCGCTCCGCCCACGCGTGGTAGCTCTTGGCGCTTCCCGCTGGTGCCACCACCACCGGCGGCCGCTGGGTGTTCGACTTTAAGCGCGATTCCAACGGCACCGTGACCCGCTATAAGGCACGGTACGTCGCGCAGGGCTACACCCAGCGGGCGGGTGTGGACTACATGGACGTGTGGGCGCCATGCCCGGCGCGCGCAACGGTGTGCGCGGTGATGGCGATGGTCGCCGCCGACGACCTCGAGCTACATGTCATTGACATCAAGATGGCCTACTTGACCGCCCCCATGGACATGGACGTATATGTGCAGCAGCCGGAGGGCTACGACGTGGGCGCCCCGGGGACAGTCGCCCGCCTGCTGCACGCCCTCTATGGCTGCAAACAGGCAGGGAGGCTGTGGGGAAACCACTGCCACAAGACGCTAACGGACTTCGGCGCCGAGCGGTCGACGGCGGACCCGAAGATGTACTTGTGGCGGCACGCGGTGCATGGGCCGATCTTCATCCTGGTCCATGTGGACGACATGGCCGTTGCGGCCAAGACGCTGTCGGGCGTCTCGGCGGCCAAGGATGTGGTGCTGTCCACCTACAAGGGGCGGGACCTAGGAGCCTCCGACACATTCCTCGGCATGAGTGTTTTCCGCGGCCGCGCTGCGGGCACGCTGTCGCTAAGCTGCCCGGGCGTCACCGTGCCGATACTGCTGCAGTTCGGGATGAGCCACTCTCGACCCAACAAGCTCCCGCTGCCGGCCAAAGCTTCCCTGGGGCGGACAGGGGAGCAGCACCTGGTGGACACTACGCCATACGCGGAACTGGTGGGGAGCATCCTCTACCTCTCCACCACTACGCGGCCCGACGTCGCCTACGCCTCCGGGCTGCTGGAGCGCTACATGAGCAACCCTGAGGAGCAACATTGGACGGCGGCCAAGGGCGTCATTCGCTATCTTTCCGGGACGGTCAACTACGGGCTGTGCTATGGCGGCAGCGAGGCGCTGGCTGGCGCAGTCGACGCTAACTTTGGTGGTTGCCCGGAGACAAGGCGGTCGACCACCGGTTGGGTCTTCACCTGGAACGGGGCCGCCATCTCCTGGGGGAGCAAGCGGCAGCCCACCATGTCGACCTCCCCCGCGGAAACCGAGTACGTGGCGGCCGCGGCGGCTACACGTGAGGCACTATGGGTGCGGAAGCTCATGGTGGACCTGGGCCAGCCGGCGGCGCCCATCGAAATGGCCGAGGACAACCCGGCGTGCATCTCTCTCATCGCCACCCCCGAGACCACCGGTCGAGCGAAGACAATCTACATCGCCCACCATATGGCGCGTGAGCGCGTGGCGATGGGGGAGGTGAAGTTTACCTACACACCGGGCGCCGAGGTGCTGGCCGACGGGATGACCAAGGCGTTGCCCACGCCCGCCTTCGACACCATTCGCTCACGTATGGGCATGGGCGCCACCGGGAGCGGGGCGGCGGGGTAGCCGGCCCGCGCTAGCCTGAGGGCATTGCGGCGCTGACCCGACCGGCCGAGATGGCCTCGGCCGTGGGGGAGTGTTGGGCACCGCCAGACAGCCGTGCCCAACGGCGGCACGTGCCACCCGCCGCGGGCGGGTCGACGGGGAGATTGGTCGTGGATGGATTGTGTGGGCGAGTTGGGACCACGGACTGCGCGGGAGTTGTGACGAGTGTCAGCGAGGGTCCGCAATTGGTGACGTGAGATTCCCAGTCGGTCCGCTGGGCTGTCTGGGGGGAGATATAGTGGTGGGCTTGGCGCGGCCACAGCCAATCACATAAAAGGACCGACGTGCATGCCTTGACACCGGGCGCCCACCGCGATGGCCCCCCACCCCAACCGCCCCTCCGTGTGCCGCCGCGGTTCCGTCGCCGCCGCCACAGCCGCCGCCACCGGGTCGGCCACCGCCGCCGTCCCGCCGCAGCGGACGGCGGCGGCCGCCGCCGCCGCCCCATCGCGCGCACAGCGTCGTGCGGGCGGGTGCGCACTCCCCGCGCCGCGAGCGCGGCCGCCGCATCCGGCCGCGCGCACGGCGTGCGCGCGCTGAGCTCGGCCGCAGACGGCGTCCACGTCGGCGGCGCGGCCGCCGCGCGCCCCCTCCCCGCGCGCCCGCCCCCGCCCACGCCTAGGTAAGGCTGTTCTGCTGGGTCTGAGCTTTACAAAGGCCAGATGAAAGCCAGGCTGCAAAGTGCTAAAGATCCACTGGTCGAGAGCGATTGAAAAGTGTCCCAAATTTCTAGGACGCGTCAAAATTTTCTAGGCCTTCACAGCCTCTGTGAGACGAGTACGTAGCTCATAAATCAGGATGATCCGCGGACGGTGTGTCGTGATCCACGGCGGATCACGTCTTGCCCGCGCTTTTCTGCGCCTGTCGCTTGCAGGCGCTTTCACAGGTGGCTTCGCAGTCTCTGTGCAGTTGCTGTCTTACTGCGGTGGGGCTTAACATGGTGGATGACAATGACGAACGGACGTAAGTTTTGTCGATGTGTGCCCGTTGAAGATACCAATTGAGAGGGGGGCGGGGGGGCAAGGAGCCGGGATGAGACACACATTGGCACGCTGCAGACACGATGAGATAAAAAAGGCTCACCTCCCCTTCCCTACCCTCCCTCTATTCGCGGCCTGGCTCCACTGGTCATCCCGTACCGTTCCCTTGTATGGTTTTTTGTCTTGTGACAAACACAGGGCAAGGATAACAGATATCGGACAGGCGTTTCGCGGCAGGATATGGGCGTACCGATGCGTTGACTTCCATCGCCTTCTCCTCAAGCCGACTGCGGGGATGGCCGCGTGGCAGGAGTGGGCCCGCACGTTCCCCCCCGGCTCACCGCCAGCCGTCGTGGCTCGCCTTCCAGTCGTGCCGAGCAAGCAGGGCGAGGCTGCTTTGGGGAGGGACACATCGGGGACCCCCCGGGGACTGTGTGACACGTGTTGCGCTCGGCGCAAAAAAGCGGCACGTCGCAAGACAGCCCTCCCCGCCGCTCTCAGTCCCCTGCCTACTGCTCCCTTTGTAGCGGGAGGGTGCGTGGCCGCGTCAGCACCTACCTACCCCGCTCTTCTCTCCCACCTACCAGCAAACGACGCCCCAACCAGGGTCAGCGTCGTGCCGACGGAGACTACCGTCGGGGAGGTGGCCTGTGAGGACTTTGCTGCCTCGACTCTGGCGGCTCGCTTGTCTGGCGAGCGCGAAGCGGCTGCTCAGCATGCTCTACATCATGAGCACGGCCTTTCCAATGATTCCAGTGCCGCCGAGCCTGCGGCAGCATTTGAGCAGCCTGCGGCGGACCGACGCTCCAGCTAGGCGTCGTCTCCGGGTCGGGACAACCACGCTTCTATGCCGACGCCTGTGACAGAGCCTCCAGAAATTCCTAGTTGCCGCCAGTTCCTCGACGGCCTTCTCGCGCGGAATTACGACGGAGTTCAAGAACAGCCCGTGCTCAAGGCAATTGCCAACGCAATTTTATTGCGCGGCGAGCGCCCCGAGATCCAGCTCAAGCACAAGAACGGACGGGTGCGCTTGTACGCGCGGCAGCTATCTCCGCGAAAGGACCTGGTCAGGACAAGCCAGGCCAACAAGCGGCTTGCCGCCGCGCGTAAACTGCAGGCGGGCAACAGCGGTCATCGAGAAACGGCACGCCGTGGGCGGACACGGCCGTCGGACACTCCTCTGTGTCTGTCTATGGCCGAGCAGGTAGGCCTTGTGGCGGCACTTTCCATGAGCCACACTGGCTTCAACCGATGGCGCTTGGCACTGGGCCGGAGGCGCAGCGTCCTGGCCAGTCTATCGGATCTGCGCGACGCTCGTCGGGAGCTCTCCGTACTACATGGGAAGCAGGTTGTGGTCACACCATCCGGTGCTCACCACGCCTCACTCGCAGCAGCAATCCAGGAGCGAGTGTCGGACTTGTGCGACCGGGACTTGCTCGTGGAGCGGCCGGTGCCTGACTTCCGGCTTGTGCCCGCTGGACAGGCAGCGCATCCTCCTGTCGTGGCATTCCCGGGCTCTCCAGCATCCTCGGAGCGGGATGTTCAAGTTACTCTTGGCTTGGATAACGGTGGCGACCCGGGGACGGTGAAAATCGTGGCCACAGTTATCAACCAGGAGCACCCTAATAGCCCTGCAAACACCATCCTGGTGGGTGTGTGCCCGTTCCAAGACGACAAGTATGACGAGCTGGCCGCCATGCTGGACACCCACCTTCCGCAAATCGACTCACTGCCTCATGATGGGGTCTGGGTGCGCGGCGTGAGGCGACCAGTCCGACTCATTTTGGGCTGCGACTACGCAGCGAGAAGCTGACCGTTCTTGACGTGGCTTTCGGCACCCTACAAGACCTCGTCGTCGGGCGGACCTTGCGAGAGGTGACACACTTCTCCAATCGCATGGCCGCTGGTGGCGCTATGCTCATGGTTGGCCAGCCTGGCCCACCCAGGCATCACTCCTCGGTGGAGCGGCGTCCGCTACTTGCCGTCCATCCGCGGCAAATTGTACCGATTCCACTTCACACAACGCAAGGATTTAACCATCGGTATTTGCGACTAGCAATTGAGATGGTCATGGCGCAGCGGAGTGCGATTGACGGGCCTCTGTCGAAAAGGCAGGCGGGCACCGACTTTGCGGCGGAGCTGGTACAACTGCTGCACGAGAAGGTGCGTGTACGCCCCACCTCCTTCCACGGTGGTCTCTTCATAGGAAGAGATTGCCACACCATTGGCGACCACAGCGATGTCGTTTGTGCCGCTCTGAAGAGCAAGGTGTCGCAGGACCACTTCGACGCGTACGAACGCGCGTGGTCCATTTGGAACAGGGTACGAAGGACCCTGAACCGCGTGGTGATAATCCCCACAGACGAGTCGGCTCGTTTTCGCGCCGATACCGCCGTGATGGTCACACTGCTCAAACGCAGTTTTCCGTGGCTGTCCATCTCGCCCAAGTTACATATCCTGATGTGCCACGCACCTGAATTTTTGGAGCGCTTTGGGAGCATTGGATTGTACGGAGAGCAGGGGCTCGAGGCGTGGCATGGTCGATACGGCCAGAACGCTGTTAAGTACCCCGGGGCGACTGAGCTGGAGCGAGCGGCCGCTTTCATGAGGGCAATGGCGCTGGAACGGGAGGCGGGGGCCGACGTGCTCACGCGCAACTCGCCTAAGAGGAGGACCAGCAGGACTGGGGCCCGCGAAGCAACCAAGATGGGTGACAAGCGGCGCCGAGAGAACAAGCCGCAGCAGCCAGTGTGCCACGCTGAGACGCTTAAGGCCATGAAGAAGCGTAAGCAGTGGGCCACGGCCGTTGCCCGTGAGTCGACCAAAACCATTGGAGCGTTTTTGGAGAGCACGAGAGCAGCGATTGTGTGACAGAAAATGAGTTGTCCCCCTTGCACGGCCGGAACACAACCCATGAGCTCCACGACTACGAATACGCCACTGGCATGACGCCCAATCGCTGCGGAATGTGACCAGTCCGGGAAACATGAAGCACACCACCAAAGCGACTACACATACCAGAACGCAGAGGCATAAAACAACGAGTGTACACAGAAAACAAAAACATTTGAGCGCTTCCAAGGCACCAGCGGACACGTCCAGTCGTGCGCCGCTGCTACACAGAAGCGCGGACCGGCTGCTCTTGAGAAAGGTGGGCATCAAACTTATACAACTCCCCTACGTTCCTCTCAATGAGACCTATCAGATGCGCCAAAGAACAGTCGGAACGCATTTATATAGCGGGGGTTATGTCCGATTGCCATCCGATGAATGGAAGCGTCCGGCTACACACGTACATTGGATGGGTACGGACGCTGCAGGTCGCGTATCCAGAAGCTCCCCCTATGCCTGACAGGGTGATTTTGGGCCGTAGAGCCTGTTTCTGCAGACAAAACTCGAATCCGAGCACCTCAGGCACTCTGGTGGCCACGTGCAATCGTGTGCCGCTGTTACACAGAAACGCCGACCGGCTGCTCTTGAGAAAAGTGGGCATTAAACTTTGACAACACCCCTACGTTCCTCTTAATGAGACCTATCAGATGCGCCAAAGAACAGTCGGAACGCATTTGTACAGCCGGAGTTATGTCCCATTGCTAGTCGATGGAAGCGCAGCGTCGTCGATGTTGCTCTGCCCACTTCCTTCCCGCGTGCGTAAGATGCCGTTCCGGACCATTTGCGTGGTCAGTGAGGGATTCAATTCCAGCCCGTTTTTGCATCACACAATCAAAACCACCATGTCTGCACCGGCTCCTGATTGCCAACCTGAGCCGTTGAGCCCGTACACGTTGAATGTCGGCATGAAACAAGTGTGCCTTTTTTGAAGGATAACCGTGATTGCTGACTGCGGCGAGGGCGACCAATGATCTGTCACATTTGAAGCAGGGACCAACCGTGACCGACACTACCCTTGAAAACTCAGAAGAGCAGGTACACTGGCTCTTACCTAAATGTGGATCTCACGCATTAAAACCTCTGATGGCGGCACATGTTCTGGCCGACGTGAGAGGGACGCTGACTAGTGCAAAGCGAGAAAAGTCGCAATGGAACGAAAGAGTTTCTCACGAGCTTCTTCGTGATGACTTCGTTTCTGGTGTCAGGACCATTCTTCACCTCGTTATACGCCGTGCAAAAAACTTAGAGTGCCAATATCGGAGTACTTTTTGCGCAGTTGTTGGCTCCTTGTTCGTGCAGTGGTCTGATGCGGTGCGCTTGACCTGAGAAAGTTGCAAGTATGACTATGATGAGCCTTGCAGCCAGGCGCAAGTTCAAATTGGGCATTGTGGAAGCGGTGGTGGCCGGGGCAGCACGTGAAGCGCCGGTCTCTTGTGGATGCCGCATCGATGCACGTATTGCTAACCTCCAAAAAATGGCGGTTGCAGAGAGAAGGGAGGCAGAGCCGACGACAGGGCGTAGAAATGAAGTCGGATTGGCTGTTCCACAAGCCACGATCGAACTATTGGCTCAGATTTGCCGCCAGTAATCTTGCAAGCCAATCACCGTGCCTTGCAGGAGTCACGCAGAGCCATTGCAACCCACAATGAGATTTCCTGAGATTTTTTCGGCCGCTTGCTGGGCCTGAAGAGGGTATGGAGAGGGTTCTGGGCCAGACCTGTGATTTCTCAGGAGATCAACAAATTTCTTCAGATTTCTTGAGATCCTGATGCGCGTTTCCAGTGCGCAGAGCTGCATGGGGAGGTGCTGTAAGGCACTCAGATGATTCCTAGTCTTTCCATTGGTCCACGTACGCTGTTGAATGATCGCAACCACTCTGCAACCGCCATTTTTTGGAGGTCAGCAATACTCAAATCATGAAACAGGGGTCACTGTTCAAATTGGACGTGCCCGTCTTTTTTTGCGTCAACCGACTGAGCGCATGTGATCCGGCATCGTTGCCTGCCCGCGATTAAATCAGCTGTAATTTGCAGCGGCAATGTGTGATGCAGCAGCTGTTGCAGAACAGCGATTACGACCGTGCGCTTCACGGGAGACACGCGACCCGGCCTTACTCAGGCTTTTCTGACGTCCGAAGCTCGATATTTGGTGAGCATCACCGGAACCCCAATGGCTATCATCTGTAAAAGTTTGGAGGATGAGGCTTCAGTACTGACTGGCTCAGATCGACTTGCGGAGAGGTTTTATTGCACGAGATATACCTTTAGGCGTGCGCCGCCCCCGCGCGCCGACCCGGTGCCCCGGGCGTGGCGTGGCCGGTGCCGCAGCGGCGACGGCGCCGTCGGCGCCAGCTGCGAGTGGCGTGGCGGTGGACGGCGTGACGGGGTCGTGGCCGCGGCCACTGCCGCGGCCATGGAGGCACGTCTCGGCCGCCATCGCACCTCGGCGTGCGCCGGCGCCGACGGGCGGCACGGCGGCGGCGCCCGTTGCCGCCCCGCCGGCAAGAGCGGCGGCCGGCCGAGAGGCCCGCCGAAGTCGTGCGCGTCGGTGGCGACGGCCGCGCCCAGGAGGGGCGGCCGACCGGCGGCGGCGACGCGGGTGGTGGGTGGCGACGCGCGCTGCGGGCGCCGCCGGCGCTGGCGCCGGCGCCACGGCGATCGGTGTCAGCGCTGGCGGGGGAACCCGATGGTGGCTGCCGTCTGCGGGGGCGGACACGGGTGCGCGTCGGAGCGACGGTGGCAGTGGCGGCAGCCCCGGCAGCGGCTGCGGTGGCCGCCCCCGCCCCTATCCGGCGGCGTCCAAGGCGACGGCGCACCCGCCTCCATGACGGGCGGGCGGCGGCGGTGCCGCCGCTGGCACGCGCCGTCGGCCATGCCACCGAAACCATGACGGGCACCACTGCGTGTCAGGCGGCGGGGGGGGGAGGGGGGGCAAGGCGCCGCGCGGCGTATGTCCGAGAAAGCGGCCGTGTCGCTGCGCGTGGCGGCGTGGCAGCGGCTGGCGCGTCCGGCTGTGGCGGCCGCGCGGCGCCGCCAACCACACGGGCGCGCGCCGCGCGGCCGTCGGCGGCCATCGCCCGCGCCGATGCGCACTCTCGCGGGGCTGCCAGCGGTCGGCGGCGGCGCGGCCGCCAGGCGCTACCGCCGCCGCCGCCGCCGCCGCTGCCGCCGCCGTGGGGGCACACAGCAGACGCGGCGGACGTCGAACCGAAAAAGAAGTCGACGGCGGAGGAGGCTGTTGTGGTGTAGTAGGACTGTTTCTTACGGGCTACCACCTTGGCAATGGGTCGATGACGCCACGGCAGTCGACCGCTCCCGGTGCGCGGCGTGTAGGCGTGTGGCGGTGCAGTGCCAGTCAGTGAGGCGGACGCGCTGATGCATGAGCGCATCTAGCACGCCGCGTCGCACACCACCTCCCGCGTGGCACGGCGGTCGCCGAGACGCGGTCAAGCCACGCAGTTGTGCCAGTTGCTCGGGGCGCGAGGCTCAAAACGGAAGCGTTTGTTCTTTTCCCTCGACACCACTCCCTCTCGCGCGCGCTCCCACGCGCGCAGCTC
>Ga0209093_1001884_pt1 | contig 11895 bp, 14 predicted proteins | sample SidtaG_4_FD_187450 | JGI IMG/M metagenome (GOLD analysis project Ga0209093, IMG submission 187450) | Marine algal microbial communities from Sidmouth, United Kingdom - Sidmouth_Male1 metaG (SPAdes) (version 2) | ecosystem: Host-associated > Algae > Red algae > Unclassified | place: Sidmouth...
CCCCAGACCCGCTCCACGACGGCGTAAACGCACCACCCCCCTTCACGGGTGTTTCCAACCGTAACCTTGAGCGACAACCACGTCCGCGTTCCGTACCGGCGATGACGATGAACACAGCCTCCACCACGAACCCTGGTAATCGTAGGGTTGGTGTAAGAAGGAGGCTACTGTGGGCAACCGGGGCTACTGTGGGCAACCGGGGCTACAATGCGGGCAACCGGGGCTACTGCATGGGCAATAAAATTCGCATGGTCGCCTCGCTTGCATCGATCGATTGGCGTCGTTGCTGCTGCCTCTGGCGTTTCTGGCCCCGTTCTCGTGGATCACCGCAGCGCCGCGCACCATGAGGGAGGCGCTGCCACAGGGCCCCCTGGGTGGCATCGACTTGGACGTGAACGGGCCCCTGCTCTGAGGCTCACGATGAGCGGGCTGTGCGGTGAGTGCCACTCTTGCCGTCGTCACAATCGTCGTGCGTGCCCCGGAAATAGTGCGTAATCGATGCACTGGATGAGCCCCCCCCACGTCCTCAGGTAAGCTCGCTGTGTTCCAATATGATTGAGTCACTAGGGGACGTGGCCTCCTCGCTGGCCGCGCTGGGGTTTGGTCCGCAGTCCTCTGTTCTCTGTGCCGGAAAGGCCCTGCACTACTCTGCGCAGTCGCTGTTCGACGCGGGCAACGGGGATCTTGTCGTTGCTGTTGTTGTAGGCAAGCTCGAGAGTACCAACGGGCTTCTCCTGTTTGGGGGGCCGCCGCGCTCGGTCGCTGTGGGGCCCTCCTTGATGGCCAACATGTCAACCTCGGTCCGGATGATGCTGAGTAGCCTTCGAGCGATTGCATCTAGTCCAGAACTGGCCGGCCCCGCTCCTGCTGCGCTTGACTCTTTCCCTCGCCGCGTCGAGCCTCCGTCCCCCCGTCGCCCTCCCGTCCCCGCGGCGTCGTCTTCGCTGCTGCCGCCCGCAGGTGGTGACTGTGTTTCGAACGACGAGGGTGCTCATGAGAGCCCCCCCGCCTCCCCGGGCCCTGGTGCTCGTTCAACTTCCCAACGCAATCCTCCCCCAAGGACATCTCTTTCTGGACCAGTGCCTTTTCGAACTCCCCTGCCTTTGGCGAGTAGCTCTTTGGGGGCCACGGCTGCCACGCTGTCGCGCAGTTTGGTGGCTGGCACGGTGCGGGGCGGCTCGGCGGAACCGCCTCGCCCGCTGAACGTGGCGCCTGGGACTGAGACGGGAGACGAGGAGCGGCTGGAGCAATTGCAGCAGCACATCGTGCTGGAGACGGTTCCCGGGCTTCTTGAAATCCCGGACATGATCGGCTCCGCGGCGGAGGAGGCCAAGTTGCGCGTCGGCGCGCTTGAGACCATCGATATTCCTGACGACATTGCCTCGAGCGTGCTGCGGCAGATGCGCACGTACTACCAGTCAGACAAGTCGATGTTGCGGCAGTGGGCACAGCTGCTCAAGCACGCGTGCACGATGCTCATCGCGAAAAAGACGGCCGCGGGCAAGAAGCCGGTCACCATCGGATCGTACAGGGCGATGACGCCGAAGGCCTGCGTGAATGCCGTTGTCAAGTTAAAGGACGGGGTGTACCCCCGCATGGTCGAGCGGCCTATGCTCCACAAGACCTCCCACATTGACGAGAAGACGTACCTCGCTGTGGTCCTGGTGATGGCGTTCCAAGAGCAGTCTTTCTATCTGTGGCTCATCGCGCAATTTTCGCACGGAGCCATTTGCCTTGCAGCAAGGAAGCGCAAGAGGCCGCTCCAGGGAGACAACGCTGGGGAGGATAGCGCTGACGGAAACACAATGCTTGGCAGCGATGTGCATGTTGGTATTGGCGGTGGGGAGGGCGGTCGCGGGCGAGCGGCAGCAGGCGCGTCGCCAAGTAGCAACCGTGCAGCCCGTGGTCGGACGGCAACGAGCGGCGGCGAGCCGGTGGGCGGCGATGCTGTGCCGCGGGCTCCCCCCGTCAGAAGACCCGCGGGGGGAAGTGCTGGTGGCACAACCAATGGCGGCGACTCGCAGCCGGCTATTCGGAGTGCGGCGGGTGGTGGCAGGTCTTCTGGCGGTCGGCCGCCGGCAGGGGCTGTGGGTGGTGGTGCGGCGATCGTCCGTGGACAGCTGGCGGCGACTGCTCGAGTTGGGTTATCCACCGGCGGTGGGCAGTCGGTTGGGACTGCGCGTGGTGGGGCATCATCCACCGGCAGTGGACCGTCGGATCGGGCTTCTGTTGGAAGTGCGGCTTGTCTTGGAGTGCACCGCGGTGGGGCGGTGGCCGGTGGGACGACAGAGCGAGCCTCTGCTTGCGGCGCCCCGGAGGTGTTTCCTCGGAGGTCGTGTGCAGGGCTGGTTCAGGGACGGTGCGAAGAGAGTGCCGTTTATGACATTCCAAGACTGGAGCTATTGCTGCGCGACGGGCGCAAAGTCGCAGTGGGGGTGTGCGAGCCGCTTGAGACGAGCGTACCTGGTGGGAGCTTGATCGAGGAGAACGTGGCTGTGCGCGGCGGCGCCCAAGTAGTCAGTGGGTGCACGGGTTTGGCGTACCCAGGCGACGTTGGTGACTTGCAGGCCGTCTGCGAGTCACCGTTCACATGGGCATTGTCGTGCATCGGGTAAGTGACTAGGTGTCTTTGCTCTTCTGCTTCCGCCTCTCTCAACGTTTGGCATGTCACGTGCTGTTTATTTGCTGACTGTATGCTCCTAGTAAGTCGAAGACTGACCGCGCATGTCCTCTTTGATTGTTTCCCATGCGGTCTCCCGCAGTCCACGGGTTGAGTTGTGGGACCGCCTGCCGAGGTCTCGCGGTGCCCATTTATTAGGCACTGGTCTTGTGTGGCGGCGCGCGCGCCCGGTGGTCTCCGACTCGCTACAGGAAGTGGCACGGTCGGAGTTGCGTGTGTACGAGGTTTTCGCTGTGCGCGTTGCACCTGGTCAGGCCAGCAGTCGCTACCCTTTCACGGCGTTGCTGTACCAGTCCGCCGCGTTTAGAAGCCTGGTTTCTGCCCACTTTCAGGACAGCATCGTTGCCAAGTTGATGGCGGACATCGGTGCCACGAGCGAGCAACAACCGCTGCGCCGACAGGTTGTGCTGTGGGAGGCCGAATTTGTGTGTTTGCCTTTGGGTGCCGTCTAGTTGATGCGAGGGGGCCGGTCGGCCGTGGACAGGATGGGTACGAGAACAAAAAACGCGCATCTTTACTGCCTCTCCTGCTCTTCTATCTCGCGGTAGTACTTCAGGCCGCTGGTGCATGTGCGGATGTGACTTCGGCGCAGGCCTTTGACGCGAAGGCAATCCAAAGCCACAGCACGGGAGATAGCCGAGTACGCCAAACAATCAAGAGTCCACTCGCAACAGGAGAAGTCAATTGCAACACGCCGCAAAGTCATTCCCTGTGCACGAGAGACCGTAATGCCCCATGCAAGCAGAAGTGGGATCTGACGTCGCTCCGCCTGCGTGCGCTCTAACGCATCCTTGACACAAAAAACCTCCACCGTCAGCGTCATCGGAGTCGGATGCCCAAAAAAGTCGACCATGACCGACACCCCCGGGTCGACCGCATTAACCTTGCCATGCGCCCCGGCTGTCAGCGACGCAGAAAGCGTCCGCGTCAACACGACCGTCGCGCCCACGCAGACGACCACCGACGGCGGCGCCAGCTTCCCCAACTTGGTGCGCGCGTCCCGAATCTGGTCCTCGTGAGTCACCTGGATGGTGTCGACGCACTGGAACGTGACCGGGTCGGCAGGCAGGTTGGCCAGCATCACTTTGTTGTGTGCCATGGCGTCGGCGTTGCGAGCCCGAAGGTGCGTGAATTCTAGCCACTTCTCGTCGCCGTTGGTGCCCCACGTGCCGTTGAGCACTGCTATGTCGGCGTCGGAGGTCTTCCCGTAGCGCATGCGCTCCAGGATACCCCGCAGCCCGTCACCGGCTCCCTGCCGATGCTGCCCCGAGAGCCGCACCGTCTGCCCGTACGAGTACGAGAACGTATCTGCCCACGAGCGCGAGCGGTACGCCGACACCTCCACCGACGTCTCCGTCACCCCGTACGCGGCCAGCTGCAAAGGATCTCCTGCCGCTATTGCCACCCCTCGAAAGTGCAAAACAAACAGTAGAATTGACGGCAGAGACAAAGATACGACATGGGCGTTAGATGAGAGCTGGTGGATACATGAAGTTGCGGTAGGTGGCAGTGGCATGCGCAGTAAGACAGCCGTGGCCACGCAGCCCCCCTCCGCCTCCGTCGGTCGACAATCAACACAACTGGTGCAAAGAAACGAAAAGCATACCGAACACGACACGGCCACCGAAAGGACGACACTGCTTGAACACGGACGCCGCCATGCGGAAGACGTACTCAAGCCGGTCAAACCACCGGCCCTCAATCGTCGGCGCCTCGTCAATGACGACAAGGCGGACTTTCATGAGGTCCGCCCACAGGTCCTTGTTGCGTGGCTCCAGCAGCCGCTTCAGGATGCTCTCCTTTGACGGGTCGCCCACGGTCACTTGTAGGAGCGAGGCCAGCGTTCTGCCCTCCACCAGGTTGGCAGCGGAGCCACTCCACGCCAGAACCACCACGCCCTTCTCACCCCACCTCTCCCTCCCCAACCGCACCACCAGCTTAAGAGTTTCACTCTTCCCACAGCCGCCGGGCCCGACCACGGCGACGTTCGTGCCAGACAGCACGCAGCGCACGGCGCGGCTTTGGTCTGCATCCAGTAGAACCTCCATGGACAAAAAGCACCAGCACGGAGAAGACCGAGACACGAGCGTGGACCACAAGAAAACCGCCCAAAGTCAGGTGGCTGCTCCCGTCCGCCAGCGCACGGCCGTGTACAGACCCAGAGTGAATGCCCGCGAGTCCCACGAGCACCGCTGTGCGAGCTGACTTGCCTGTGCTCAGGACACACACCATCGGCGGGGAATGTGCCTGAGTCAAGAGACGAACACCGGGGCACCCAAGCGGCAGCCCAAAAAAGCGGGGCAGCGGCACGTATGGGGCAGTGGTGGGGAAAGCGGCAGAAAGGCGGCGCGAGGAGGGATCGCCATAGAAAGAGCCTTCTGGGCGGGGCAAACAAGCGATCAACCGCGCTTTCTGTCCTCAGATCACGGCGATAGTTGAAGGAGGAACGAGAGCTTAGCTGCACCAATTGGACGTCTCTCCTGTTAAGTCATGATGTTCGCGGCTGCGTCACCGTCGCTCGCACAGACGACGGATCTGGCCTCATAGACCGCCTAATCGATGGAGAGAGACGACCGTTCCGTGCCCTACCTGCGAAGCCAGTGACACTCCGAGTCAGACGCTTCTTTGGGCATCGTCCTCTGGTGCTCAAGACACTATCTGCATGACTAGAGATGGTCGGCGAAAAGACAGGCACTCGTGTTGCACGAGGGAGCCCGCGAGCGCCGCTGACGACCGCCACCCTTCACCACCACTTGCCACCCACTCCAGTTCCGAAATTATGAGCGGTATCTGCAGTTGCAACATCCACACATAGGATACTGTGTCTCATGCGATACAAAAGAGCGAAGGCTGGAAGTGGGGGCGTCGTGTTGAACGGTCGGTAAGCTGGTCAGCGGAAATGCTGAACTCGGCGAGGGGCTAACCCGAGCTTCTGGCTGACGTTTCTGGTGGAGCGGAGGCTTTCGCAGTGTGCGGATGGTCGAGTGGCGTGGGGTTTACATGGAAGCCCATGAAGGCCCCTACCCACGCAGTTGCTGGTGTCATTTTTTCCAGCCGAGGTCACAAGGCCGTACGTGACAGAATGGTGAAAACCTATGCGTGAAAGTTCATTTTGCCTACCGGGCTCGCAGTTATCAAATCGACGGCAAGGAAGGATCTCATTTGCCGGGGCCAGCCGAATCGGAGCGTATTTTAATCCAGAATCACCCGTACCAGCGTCCTCCTGGACCTCGTGTTGTTTTGTTAGCAGAGAAACGGGTGTTCTTCAGAGAGAGAAAGGGCATGCCGGGCCGCGCGGAGGTGGGAATGTGCAGATTCTGCGACTTCGCATTCCGAATGACGCGAGTCTGTTCGTCTTTTCTCTCTCTTATGCCACGGAGTATTGGATGTATCCGAAAGAGGCGCTTCCTCGCTTTGCAATGGAGGGTGCGGCAATAGTTCTTATCTCTAAAGCAAGGAAGGCCTGGAAAGCTTCGTGAAACAGGGGGGCGCTCAGAGGCTGTTCTGGTGTGCCTGCGAGCTGGAGGCATGGTCAAAACAAATGTGTGTGCAGCACTTTCGACAGAAGCCGGAGAGGTTTTCAGCCCGCGCAGGTAGGACGCGCAGTCCTCTTTGTCGAGTTTCGCCGTGGCGTGATCGTCTCGGTCTTTTATCGAAGGTGGCCGGCGGGACGGTCGGGCACCCACCGCCGCCGCCGGCCTTTGACGACGCAGCGTCCCGAGCGGCAGCGCCTCCGCCGCCCCCACTAACACCGACAACGGGGGCGGCGTCGGCGTCGCCGCCGGCGGCGCCCCCTCCCCCCCCCCCCCCCCCCCCCCCGCCCCGCCCTGCGGCTGCGGTGGGCGGTGGCAGTGCGTCTCGCCACGTCGGCCGCCGCCACGGCGGCGGCTCTGTGGGTCGACGGTGCGGCCGCGTTGCGGGCGGCGGCCGCGGCCGCCGCCGTGGCCCGAGTTGTCGTCGTTTGAGATGCGCCGCGCGCAGCGGTGATGGTACCGTCGTCGGCGGAGGGGTCACTGTCGGGGGGATGACCGCCGCGGTCGCCGTTGTATGCGCGGGTCAGCGTCGGGTGGCACGCTGACCGGGTGCGCGGGGCGGGGCGTGGCGGCCGACCATGGCCGCGTCGCGCCGCTTTGTGGTTGCGCCCTGCACATGCCTCCGCGCCGCGCGAGACCGTTGCCGGGTGGGGCGGGCGGCGGTGACGCGGCCGCCGTGGGCCACACCCACCGCTGTAGCTGTCGTCAGCGACGGGCGCGCGGCGCTCGCGCGCGCCGGCGGCGCCGGCGCCAATGACAGGGCGGCGCGCGGCGCCGCGGGGGACGGTAACTGGGGGGGAGGGCGGGAGGGGGGGGGGGGACACCCCCCCGCCCGTGCCCGTGGCGACAGAGGCGCGTCTGCCAGTGGCGGCGGCGCGTGGGCTGCCATGTGCGCTCGAGCGACGGCGCCGTAGACAGGCCGCCGGGGGCAGGTGCCGCCGACGCCGCGGCCGCCGGTGGGTGGCCACTGGCCAGCGACGGCGCGGTGAGAAGTGCCAATGTGTACGTCTGGCCGTATCATCAGGCCAAGGTACACTTTAGATGCCGCATGGTGCGGACCGGAGTTTTCAAATTGCTTTGGTATTGGGTCTCTTCAGTGTGGTAGCTTGTAGTACGCGGCGCGGTCTACTTTGGGCGTCGCCCCGGCGGCTCCCGGGGAGATCAGCCCCCCACCGAGATCTTGTGGCGGCGGGCTGGCCTGCGGCCGGCTGCACTTCGCCACCCATCGGCGACGACGGGCGCCTACACGTAGTCGCGCGCCGACCGCTGCTCGGTGGGGCACCCCTGCCCGACACGTCCGCCGTTTCATCCCGTACGCTCGCAAGCGGCGGTGTTCACGGTTCCCTCTATTTTCGCATCCCACCTTTCTCCCTGCCTATCCGCTTTGCGGCTCTGCACATCTGCCGTTTCGTTTTCCTTTTCTTCTTGTCGAGGCGGGCTTTTTCTCGCCTCTTCACTTCTCTTTATTGTTCTCGCGCAGCCCAACCAAATAAAGTGTCATTCATAGCAAGCAGCGCTTCCCGGTTACACCCCACTCGCGAGATAATCGCAGGGGGCGACGCCGCCCAACCCCGGCGAGTTAGCGGCGGTGCCCCACGCGGCTTGGCCACCCGCTGCGTCTGTGAGCGTGCCTACGGGTGATACAGCGCTGTCGCCCTCGGGGCAGGCCGCGTATGAACGGTTGGAAGGGTGGCTCGCGACGGCGACGGCGCCCGTGGGGCAGGGGGTGGCGCCGTCGCCGCGGCTGCCGGCGGCTGCCCCGGTCTCCCCTGCCCCACAAGGCTCGCCGCGTGCTCGATAGGCTGGCAAGCTGCCGTGAGCAGTTGGGGCTCGCGCCGACGTGGGTGTTTGCGGGAGCCTTTGAACGCGGGTGCGCCTGTCGGTCGTTTTTTGCCCCATCAGGGATCTTTGTTGGTTTCCGGGCTACCTGCAGCAGTCATCTACAAATAAGACTCTCAGCCAACACAAAATGGCCCAAATTTTACATTGTAGCGGTCCAAGAAAACAGACATTCTCAGGTTATGGCAGGACGGGCAGCCGCTGACGCCGACGGCGCTCGTGTCGGCTGTCAACGATGCACTCATCTCGGCGGTGGCTGACACTTCCGCTACGACGGCGGCAGCCGTTGCTGCCGCCGTTTGCCTTGACGCCCTGGCGTGGGACGCTGCGGCGGCGCTACTATCCGCCGTGCGCGTCGCCTTCGCCGCCCGCGGGGAGGCGGCGGCGGGCACCCCCAATGGTGCCAAAGTGGCCAACTTGGTTGCCACGGCTGCGGGGGACGTGCTGCCATCAAGCGCGGAGGGCAGCCACCCGCTGGTGGGCCTGCGTGCCGTGCGCGCTTCGGGCTGCGGGTCGATCAGAGGCGGTGGCGCTCCTCCCCCCAATGGCGGACGTGTCCCAGTCCGTCCGCGCGCCCGCGCAGATGCCTGGAAGCCGCTCGAACCGGCGCACGCTCCTGCGGGGTGGGGTGTGTGGTTCCGCACGTCGCCGCTACTGGCTTGGCGTGCGTCGACCCCGTGGCGGGGCCGCGGCGGTGGCCGGGGCGAGCGCGTGGATGGGGCATCGGCTGTGGTCGGCGCGCTAGTCCGCCTCCCAGCACGCAGGAGGCCAGCGGCCGTTGCCGACGCGGCCGCCCCGTCGCGCGTCGGAACAGCCGCCAAACGGATCTCGTGCAAAGCGGCGGCGCTCGCCCTGTGGGGCAGTGTGGCGGCGGTGAGCGCAGGCGAGTGAGGGTGTGTGGCACTTGCACGGCACCTTCAACGCCGCGAGGTGTTGGTGGGGGGGGGGTGGCGGGGGGGGGGGGGGGGGGGGGGGGGGGGATGAGGATGCCATCGTGCGCAGCGGCGGAAGTCGGCGGGCGCGACGCGGCCGCCCGCATGCCACCGCAACATCGAGAAACACGTTGGCCACCCGCCGCTGTTATGAGCCCCGGAGCCCCCACAGGTCCTCGCCCGTGCGGCAGCGCGGCGGGAGGCCACGGTCCCTCGCACACCACCCAACAGCGCCGGCGCCGAGTGCCCGCGGTCGAGGCGCGTTCGCGAGCCTAACCGCGTAGCGCTCGGTGCGGGGCACAAGGTGCCGCGCCGCGTCGCGGGGCGGCTGCCACCGCAGCCTTCCAAACGCGCCGCGCTGGGCGCCCGGGCCGCGCACTCGCGGCGGGCGGTGGCCCTGGCACCCGCCGACGCCGCCCGTCGGTCGCCAGCGTGGACGACAGTCGAGTACTTGCTCCTGTCCGTGACGGTCCGCGTGTTTCTCAAAAAAACTCAAACAACCGCATAGATGAGAGAGCGTGACATTGACTTTCTGAGCCGTGCAGCCTGTTGGATCCCTGAGAGAGGTACTGTAGCCACCACGCCCAATTCCGTCCCCGGTCGTGTCGTGTCAGCCAGCCAATGAATCTCCGGGGTCCCATTACTTGGACCATCTGTGTCGAATCATTTGGCTTGCCTCTGTAAGCCGCGCTTGCTGGGGCAGAGGCGAACCCACTGGGGCATGCCCCAAAGGGGCAAGGCGTGATGCCAGACCGCGCCCCAAGGGGCAAGGCGTGACGCCAGACCGCGCCGCGCTTCCCGCGCGCCTCAGTGCGGCGCGCTCAGAGGTAGTAGTTGAGAATCTTGATCGGGTGGCACTTTGAGTGCTGCGGGGGGGGGTGGTGTGCGGGCGTCCCTGGGCGCGCCACGTGTGTGGCCTGTTCGGGGGGGTTTCGGGGGGTCTGGGGGGGGGTAACACCAAAGGGTGGAAAGAGAGGCGGTCAGGCAGCGTGAGAAGCATGTCATACAGCCGTTCTCTCAAAAATCCCGCACTGCAACAGTTCCAAAAGTGTTCCAAATCGGCCTCTGCGGGGTCGAAGAGGCTGATTTGGAAATCTTTTGGAACAGTTGGAGTGCGGAACTTTTGGGAGAACGGCTGTAGGGCGATTAGGTCCATTTTAAGTTACATCGTCCTCAAGTTTTGTTCTGACTGGGGTGCGCGGTGGAAGTATGGTTTGCAGGGGAATGGACGACATGGGAAGGTGTTGGGCGCGGCGTGGGAATGGGCGCTGCATGGTGGTAGGTGTTGTGGGGGGGCTCATCCTCAGCGTTGGGACATGGGTATTGCACTGGCGTGCATGCCGTATGCGGGTCAGTGATAAGTGGGCAGAGAACGGCGGCCACGGTCAACAAATATGTGACAAAGATTGCGGGGGCTCATTGGAAGTGGCGTGGGGACTGGGTTGGTGAAAGAGGTATCGCCGTGGGTGGTGGACGAGGTGGGGTACGGGGTGAGGGGGGAGGATTGGTACTGCGGTGCAGGTGGAGCATGGTACTGGGTAGGGGGGCAGCTCGGTTTGGGTAGGGTACGTGGTGGAAAAATGGGTGGGGGTGGAGTTGGGGTACTCACCGGGCGTGTTGCTGGTTGCCGGGGCGTGGTAGCCGAGCGTACGGGGGGGGTGAATGCGGCGTGTGCACAAGAAGAGCATCCTGGGGCAGACCCTCTCTGTTGCCACATTCTGACCACTGTAATGCGTAGCATCGCTGACACTGCTTATTCCAGTGGATCACACGCCTATCTGATGACACTGCACAATCCAGTGGAATCGTTGGTTGCGCTTCTCTACCTGCCTACAGCGGCACCCATTGTATTTTCAAAGAAAAAACACCATTGTTCATCATTCACAATGTTGTGTGTGCTTCTGATAAAAAGAAAAGGTGGTGCTGGGTGCACTCGCTTCACGCATCCCTTCACTTCTGTAGTCCTGAGGTCGCGTCCTCCGGAAACGGGGGAGATGTGACGCCGGGATGCGCTCACCGCCACACCTCCCTCTGCGGATGGCGCACAGCCGCCCGCGATATTTTTTTCGAACGGGCGCACGTGACGCGCCGCCGCCCTCGCGTCGGTCGACCAGCGGCGCGTCCGAGCGGGCCGGCGGTGCGCAGACAGTGTGGTTCCTCTGTTTGCTGGTATGGCGTTGGAGCTCTCGGTCGGCCGCTTGGCGTGCGCGCACGGTGGTGTTGCCGGACGTGGCGTCAGCGGCTGACGCTGACCGCGATGCCGCCCGGCGGGTAGACCCGCGCGCGCGGGCGGCCCGCCGCGCCCAAGTCGCGGGTCGACGCTAGCGCGCAAGTGGCGCAGGCGTGCCGACGGCGGCCCGCCGCCCTGTCAACTGGCAACCGCTGTCACGGTTCAGGTACGTCGAGCACTCCTGGGCCAAACATGAGCAAAACACGTCTTTCTGGGAGATAATCGTTTATTGGTCTTATAAGGGCGCTCGTCACGGCAATGTCAATCTTTTTCTGAAAAAAAGCTTCCTTCATATCGTTTCTGCCCTCCAAAGGTAGCGGGCGCGGCCGGGGGCGGCAGCGGCGGCGGCCGGAAGCGACGGCGGCGGCGGCCGGGAGCGGTGGCGGCGGCGGCCGAGGTGGGAGGCGGAGGCGGCTTGGGGCGGCGTCAGTGGCGGCCGGGGGCCGAGAACGGCATGCAGGGGCAGCGGCGGCGGCAGGCAAAGGTTGCGGCGACAGCGGCCGGGGGCGGCGGTGGTGGCAGGCAGGGGCGGCGGTGGCCGGGAGCGGCGGCGGCGACGGCGGCAGGCAGCGGCCGCGGTGGCCGGGGGCGGCGGCGGCGGCGGCAGCAGGCCGGGGTGGCGGTGGCCGGGGGTCGGCGGCGGCGGCTGCGGCCGGGGGCGGCGGTGGCGGCGGCGGGGGG
>Ga0209093_1001885_pt1 | contig 11894 bp, 5 predicted proteins | sample SidtaG_4_FD_187450 | JGI IMG/M metagenome (GOLD analysis project Ga0209093, IMG submission 187450) | Marine algal microbial communities from Sidmouth, United Kingdom - Sidmouth_Male1 metaG (SPAdes) (version 2) | ecosystem: Host-associated > Algae > Red algae > Unclassified | place: Sidmouth...
GGTGCCGCCGCTCCTGGCGTGCGCGTCAGGGTGTCGGGGGGAGGGCGGCAAGGAAAGCCCGGCGGCACGCCGACGGGCCGCCGCCGCCGCCGCATAGCAGCGGCGGCGTCGGCGACTGCGGGGACAGGGGGGGGGGTAGGGCTGGAGCGGGCTGAGGTTTTTGAGACAGCCGGACGAGAAGCAGTCGGGAGCCACAAAGAAACCCAAAGAACTGTCCAACCACTGTGGCACCCACCAGGTCGTCAACAGTGCTGACGCCAGGAGAAAAGAGCCCTGGCCAGCACTCACGCCTGCGCAACAAGCTTGGAGATGCCTGAGAGGGAATCAGATCACTCAGACGCTACAAACTCAATGTACTAAATCGAGACACGGGGTTGGCGGCCGTCATTCAGGCGCTACTTCTACTAATTTGATGACAAAGATTAAATCCTCACGCGGGCGGCCCAAGTCCAGATCGCCTCTAGAGGCCAGGAGAAAAGAACGCCAGCATTCACGGGTGCTACATGCGTGGTGAGTACTGTGACGTGGGTGCTACTATGGGCGTGCAAAGTGCAAGGCAACATCGGTCGTGGCCAGGCCTACCCAGGCCGCTTACATCCGGCCCTGCCGGACCGGGGCTGCCGCAGAAGTCAGCCATTCGGGCCGTGGACGTCGAAAGCCACGGCTCGAGAGCGGATGCCAAGCCCAGTGCCACACCTGCCGGTGTTGCTATATGCCGTCGGGAAGCGCTTGTATCGGCGACTGCTACGAGAGGACCGGCCATGGCCAGGCGGCCGTAACGAGAAAATGTTCCCGCGCGAGGCACGCCCTGCGTGAGCTGGCGCCAAACAGACGGAGACGGCCGAACGTGGAGATAGACGTGTCCCCAGCCATTCCACAGAGCACTGAGGCGCCCACGACTGCTGCATCCTTTCCGGAAGTGACGGCGCAGCGGCTCCATTGTCTCCCTGGACGCAGACAGCATCGCCAGCATTGTGGGCGTTGTGCAGCCGTCCGGAGCGGTCAGCGGAGCGTGTACCGACTCCCACGTCTCGTTTGACTAGATCCCGCCGTAGGTGTGTGATGCTGCGGCGCTGGCGTGACGGGGGGAGTGACGGCGGTATGCGTGTCTCAGCAGTTGTGACTGTCGCCAGCCACCGGCGGCAGACGGAATGGCGGCCCGCCGCCGGAAACCGGCGTGGGGCGGTGGCGGCGGCGGGTGTCTGGCGAGCTGGGTACGATGCTTTTATGTACAGACTGGTTGGAGTGTGGTGTTTTTGATGGCGGTGCTTCCGCATCCTGGGTCTCGGCCTCTTTGCGGTGCTCTATGATAAATCTTCACATATTTTTGGTGCCTCTCCACAATGGGCTCGGCAGTCTGCAAGACGCTGCGTGTGCCGGACACATGTCTCTACTGTAGACCCGTACGCTTTTATTGTTGAGTCCCGCTACCATCTCTGTGGCGCCTGGGCGGGGAGGCGCCGTCTGTGCGCTTGTCGCCAAAATGTCACCGTCTAGACTCTCGGCAAGCAGGTAGCAGCTCAGAATAATAGCAGGTGGCATCGTCGGCTAGTAGTTTGGAGATGCTGACGCGATGGCACTGCTCCCAGCCACCCTTCACAGACGACGGGTCGAGACCGCCAGTGCCCGCAACCCCTTGGACAGCGATGCAGGTTTGCGAAAGACCAAGCGTGCGTGCTCTCAACGGAGCAGCGTCGCGGCTCACTTTCTGGCGTTGATACCGCGATGATGCCCTTGAACGTTGCGGCATCGGAATCCGCCTTTTTCCGGCTGCACCGTTCAGTGGAGAGCCCGACCAGGCCATCAGAACGTCCTTCCACGTTTGAGTGCGTCACATCTCTTGTGCTTTCATTACGGAGCGTCCTCGAGCGCTTGAAGCGGATGCCGCACGCATTGCACAACATGAGCCGGCGCCCTGTTGGAGCATACAAAGTGCAATGCGAACCCCGACATGAGCCACGGAGATTGTGAGCGATTACATGTGACTGTTTGAAGCCGTGCGTCCGTGCTCCGGCCTCGCACAATGCATAATGCTCAGGGTCGATCCCATCCTCATCACTGGATTCTCATCATCAAGCAGGCATCCGCATAAAAAGAAAGAGAAATACGATCGCAATGGAATGGATACGCCCGCACGTACTCGAGCGCCGAGCGGAAGAAGTGAACGAGGGAGATCGTCGACAGCTGTGCTTGGTCGTCTCTAGAACACTGCGACAGTCCCCAAGAACGAATCGCCATTGCGACGTAAAAGAGACGTTGCAGAAGTAGCAAGAGCGGGTACCCAGAAGCTCCAGACGCTGCCGAGACGTCATTGCAATGAAGCGCCCTCTATTGGTGCGAGGACGTGCCTTAGTGCGACGAGTCGACTCCATGGTACCCGGGTCCGGAACAGTGGAGGTACCCGGTGCAGGACAACGGCACCCAGAGAGAGACCTTGCTGTCGGCGGAGTCGCAGAGTGAACGGACATCGCGTGTCGCAAGTCGGCCTCCTTGCAAAAGTCTGAAAGAGTTTATTGAAGCACAAAAAGGAAGCAGATTGAGACAATCAAGCCAGACACGTACATGCGACACACGGACACGCAGTCCTCGTTTTTTTTTGTGCCAGCAGACGTCTGGCGTTCATGCACCTTGTGTTCAAAGCACAGACGGGCTTTACTGACTTCACGACCTGATGGGCGCCATAAAGCTGCCAGCACGCCCCTCTTCCGATTGCTGACTTGCGTGAGACGCAGGGCCACTCCCAGTGGCTTACCACTCGTGCATCGTGCCCGCAGTAGACCAATCGACACAAGCATGAAACATCATCTCGAGGGCGTGCCATGAAACAGGCCACGGGTCGCGGCAGGTCCCCCAACTCAGCGCACAGGCGTCCTCACAACGAGGGCCACCTGTCCCAAAAAAACGAATCGAGTGGCCCAGAGGCGTTTGTAGTGAGGGTCAGCTCTTGCCTAGGTCTCATGCATCGTGTGTCCAGCGCACAGACGGCTTGACTGCCTACATGGGCTGACGGGTGTCGTGCAACGGCTAGCGCGCAGCTTGTCTGATTGCTGACCGGCGTGCACCGAAAGGCCGCTCTCAGCGTCCTAGCATCCGCGGCTCGTGCTTCTCTGTGACACTCGGACTCCTACCAGCGCCCAGCGGCATAAGGAGCGGTCTGGACGGCTCCACGGTTTTCTGGCGGATTCCGGGGCCAGGCGTAGGGGTCGTCCAATTGCTGCTGGTGTGCGGCAAGATATCCCGCTCCAACGGCCCAGAGGTTTCTGTTTTGAGGGTCAGCTCCCGTCTAGGGTACATGCACCGTGTGTCCAGCGCACAGGCGGCTTGACTGCCTACATGGGCTGACGGGTGTCATGCAACGGCTAGCGCGCACCTCGTCTGATTGCTGACCGGCGTGCACCGAAAGGCCGCTCTCAGCGTCCTCGCATCCGCGGCTCGTGCCTCTCCGTGTCACTCGGACTCACCCCAGCGCCCAGCGGCATAAGGAGCGGTCTGGACGGCTCCACGGTTTTCTCGCGGATTCTGGGGCCAGGCGCAGGGGTCTTCCAATTGCTGCTGGTGTGCCGCAAGATGACCCGCTCCAATGGCCCATATGTTTCTGGTTTGAGGGCCAGCTCCTGTCTAGGACTCAGGCACCGTGTGTCCAGCGCACAGGCGGTTTGACTGCCTACATGGGCTGACCGGTGTCGTGCAACGGCTAGCGCGCACCCTGTTTGATTGCTGACCGGCGTGCACCGAAAGGCCGCTCTCAGCGTCCTAGAATCCGCGGCTCGTGCTTCTCCGTATCACTCGGACTCACCCCAGCGCCCAGCGGCATAAGGAGCGGTCTGGACGGCTCCACGGTTTTCTGGCGGATTCTGGGGCCAGGTGCAGGGGTCTTCCCATTGCTGCTGGTGTGCGGCAAGATATCCCGCTCCAACGGCCCAGAGGTTTCTGTTTTGAGGGCCAGCTCCTGTCTAGGACTCAGGCACCGTGTGTCCAGCGCACAGACGGCTTGTCTGCCAACATGAGCTGACAGGTGTCGCGCAGCGGCCGGAACGCGCCTCTTTTGATAGCTGACCGGCGGTCACGGCAGCGTTTCGCACAACGTCCCAGCATGTGTGGGTTGTTATCCTTGCGTCTTATAGCTGCACATGCACCATTTGCGGGCGGCCTGATTCGTGTCGTCGAAGGCCGGACGGGCTGCGGGCCGCTGCCGTTGATCTAAACTCGGCTCGTGGAATGGCTGGTCGCGTGTCCCAAGAGGACTCGTTCGAGAGGTCCGGAGTCCTTTCTATTGGTTCTGAGCACGCTTGTGGCGATAAAAAACCATTTGCTCGACGTATACGCCGTCAAGGTTGCCTCGCTCTGCTGATAGAAGCCGTGGAACGTCTGGTACTTGCGCCACTCGTGTTGGCCTGTAATCCCTGGTACTTGTCCTCCACTGTTTCGGCGGTGCAGAACTTCGCCTGGTGATGGCTTTAGACTTCAGCTGTATTGGGGAAGTTACGCTTGTGAAAGTTGGAACTTGCTTGTACGTCTTAAGAGCGAGACAGACGCAATGCTCGAGTGAGGACTTATCTTCCCAAAAACCTGTTGCCCTAGACCACCATTTTTATGAATTACGGTACTCTATGCAGAGAGTATCAGGAACTATGTGCCAGGGGCTCACTCTCTCCCAGCGGTGCATCCTCAGTTTTTGAGCTCAGCTTGGGCATTCTGTTTCCAGCAGCAGATGACGGCCCGCCTGCCACAAGGGTGTAGAACGACGAGTCCCAATGAGTATTCGGGCGGAAGATTGGAGTTGATCGCCCAAGTACCCGAGAAGAGGGGTGCGAGGTTGGCAGAAGGGGCCGCGGAGACAGTTGTTAGAGAGTAGCTGTCACTGGAAATGGAGGGCGATGCCGAGTCGGCCAGAGTGTGGGCGGAGGCTAGGAGATACTTAGCCAACGTGACAATACATTTTTAACCAGAAGCAGTGTGGCTTATCCATGTTCCGAGGCACGTGCAGAGAAGTGATGGAATCCCACGTTTCAGTATGGTCGTCGCTGCACTTATGCAATTTCACATTCTGTACTCTAAGCGGCCATGTCATCTTCCTCTGAGTCTGATGACTTGATATCGCTCCTTGTGGATGTGGGCGTTGAGAATCTTTTCTTGAATTCTTCAATATGTGCACCCACGTCGGTGGTAAATCGCTTGCTCCTCTCAATTCCATATCTTGTAAGAGGCGATAACAGCGTGATGTCCTCAAGACTTCTGACTCGTGATAAGGCAACGTACCACGAAGCTGGTGCACAAAATTTGCTGCCGTCTATGGCAACCGACTTCAGAGTGAGCGCCTGTGTCTTGTGAACGGTAAATGCATTGGCTTGAACAAGAGGCAGTTGGTGTATAGTGGCTGGAAACGGGGCTTGAATACGCTTGCGGATGGCAGAGATGGAAATTACGCGGGGAACATCGGCGAGCACAGATGGGCCGCGGTAGCAATGTTCATCCAGTTGTACGAGAACAATCGGCATGTCGACTAGAGCGTTAGGAGAGGACATGCGGTCATCTGCTTCTGCAGCTGTCTCATGAGGATCAATGCTCTCATGTGCGTACAATCACAATTTTCCCGCTTGCCCCATTAAACAAACCGATTTCTACGCATGCGTTCTCCTGCAGCATGACTCGCATACCCGTGTACATGCACAAGGCATTTGGCACGAACTTTTCTTTCGAAGATGTGCGCTGCGTGCGAGAGAGGCATGACCTGATAGCTGAACGCTTAGCCGCTGCATCCTGATGCTTCACAACCTGTTTCGACAGCGACACATGCGTCCATGCCCTACATGTCCGTTTTTTCTTTCCTCGACTGTCAGTGGCCGAGCAGTCACTAACAAGAGCTTTGTCATTGTGGCGCCTCACTTCCCTATTTGTCCCGAAGATGTGGACACTCGCACTCAACCGGGAGCCACCGCAGCTGCTCTGTTCGTTCTTCGACCGGCTGTTTAGTAAGTTGATGTCCTCAGAGGTCGCCGAACATGTGCGGATGCGCGAGAGAGCTTCAAAGAATCTCCCTCGATTTCTCTTGCCCTTTCTTAGCTCATAGAACTGATCGGCGTCGAGATAAAGATCCCTGCCCATCGCTTCCTTCTCAGAGAGGCTCTCTGTGCATCCTTGAGGCCACAGTGTTTTTGCTTTTACCGGAGGTAGCTGATATGGGTCACCAACTAGCCAAACATACAGCCCTCCAAACGGTGCGTTCGAATGTTGCGGGAAAATTTTGCACAACCGCTGGCTGATAGAGAAAAGGTGCCGAGCTGACACAAAGCTGATCTCGTCTATAACCAGCACCTTGACCTGCGCCCATTCTTGCTGTAGATTGAGCAACTCTTTGTCGTCCATGTCACCGGAGATGTCAATACCCTTTGACCTGAGAGCATTGTGCAGCGTTATGCCTCCAACATTCGACGCTGCCACACCTGTGAAAGCTGCTTTGACTAAGGGCCCGTGTCGCTGGTTGTCGCTGAAGCCGCTGGCTTCCTGCTCACAAAGCGGTGATCCATAACACCGCAAGTACTGCCCCAATGTGTCAATAAGATATGACTTTCCAGTGCCACCTGGACCAATGACCACTGACGTCTTGTGCTGCAGACCGGCTTCAAAGTCGGTCTTAAAATCCTCAAAGATATTGCGCTGCAACACGTTAAGAGAGGCTACTCTGTCATTCAGTTCTCGCTTCTGAGCCTCCACATCAGCGGAATGCTCCACAGCAGCGGCGTCATCGTCCTCTTCCATTCGACCTTTTCGCTGTACTATTCGTTTGGTTTGCTCCATCATGTTCTGAGCCTCTGAAGACAGCACACTGTGACTCCCATGCTGCTTTGCCTTCCTGCCAACCATTGCATCCCTTTCCAATAACGGACAGTCGTTGTGGTCATCTTCTTCCGGGCGTGCACCCTCAAGCCCCATCTGAAGATCGGATGCAACGGGGCATGAGTCGTCATCCTCGGACGAGTCGGACAACATCGCATTTTGTTCTCGTGCGCCTCTGTCTTCATCTTGAGCTTTGTGATTCTGTAAAGCAATCGCAGAATCGTGCAGATCCCGATAGTGCGCCGACATGTCCTGAAGATGCCCAAACTGGTCACTGTCTGTCGCGCTCATTTTTTCGGCGACAACTTGCACGCTGTCCAAAGTTGGCGAGCGAAACTCCTGCATTGTCCGCCAAGGCGCGTGAAGGTAGAGTAAGAGGCGAGAGAACTCCTCAGACTCATCGAGAGATATGGCCCATGGACAGATGACAATGGCATGCCGCTGCCTGGGGACTGCGTATAGTTTTATTCCCGACGTTCCCTTCAGACAGAGGCCTCTTTGACCTTGTGTCGACGATTTTGTGACTCGATCCTCCGTCAAGAACTCAAATAGCGACAGATTTTCTATGTTTTCCGGTCTGTTCTCATAGTAGCCGAGATCAGTGCTAAAAAATGAACGTGCCTGCCCATCTGTCGCGACAAACACACTGTCTCCACTGGTACGATCGTGGACCTGCTTGTGCATTGCGGGGATTCTGATGAAGAGACGGCTAGCGTTACAGAGGTCTTCTCCTGTGCGTACCCACAATGCTTCCTGGATACTAACTTCTATGGAGTTCAAGATACTCATGATCACTCGCCGCGTTTGCTGCTTGACAGTCAAGCTGTCGGAGGTTTTAGACAGCTTATGCATTAGCCACGCAGATTTTCGGCCTTTTTCTTGCTTGCACAAGTATGAAGCTGTGTAAACTGCCGTCCCGAAGCTATCTGTGAGATACTGGATATCCATGTTCGCAGCCCAGAAGGCCAACAAGGCGGGGCAGAAGGCGTTTAATCGTGAATGGTTGCGCTTAGTTGAGACAACCATGCGTGTGCGCTTGTTGCGATACACCATCTCAACTGATGTGTGGTCTCGATTTGGTCGCGGAAATCCAAAGCGACATGCAGAGTGCTGCCCTGCTGGCTTGCAGTATTTGGTGCAGCGATGCATTTGAACTGCTTGAGCAAGGCGCTCCACGTATTGCGTAGTGTCAGCGGAGCGAAGAGGATGCTCCGGGAGCAACAGCGAACAGGGATGCGTAGCGCCTTCCACCACATCTGCTGCAGCACTTAAATCTAGCTTTGAGCAGATGGTGCTGTCGATAAACTGCAAGAAGTCCTCAGGAAGAGAATCCGAATTGGAAAAAGAAAAACCCTCGGCCTCTTGGACCCATAGCAGCATGTGCACGTGTGGCGATCCTCGTTCCTGAAATTCTATCCTCCAGAAGTAGTCAACGATATTCCCTAGCGGCTTTCCTTCTCCATTTAGGACGTGCTGCCAAAAGGAGGTCCATCGATGGTCGAAGTGGTCAACAGCTAGATCCGCGTGATGAGCCAGGAGGTCGGCTTTCTGCACTGCGCTCAGTTTCTGGAGCTCGTGGTCGGACATGGAGGGCTCTGCAAGCCTGAGAATGTCTATCCACAGCGAGTCGGCCGCTGTCAGAGTCACAAAAAACGTAGGGGCTTTCATGATAGGAGAGTTAACCATCGACAGAACACGATGAGACTGCTTCTTCCAGTATCCCGCGGACCCTTTCACAGAGCTCATCTGCGGTACAAGATTAGCAACGCAAGCGGTCAAAGCATCTTCAATGTCCTTCCTGGCCGCCTCATTGGAGTTAACGGTTGAAAACAGTTGTTGAAGCAGGCTGGTGAGTTTTCGTGATTCGTCTACAGACGCCACTACTCCATTGAATATTCTCCGCTCTACCTTGGAATGAGCAAAGTAGACAAACTGTGCATTAGAAGAGAACCTCCTGTGGTGGAGACGGAGAAGATGTGTGACCAACTCCTTCTCAGACACTTGTTTCTCTCGACGAAGACTGGGGCCAGCTACGCCCAGGGAAAACAGACTTGGAAAAGAACGTTCGTACAAGAAGTCGAAGTGGTCGAACGAAACAAAGGACCTCTGTCCATTTGCTCGTGCACAATCATCGTGGCCAGGCTCGTTTCTCCGTGGCAGGTTTTTTCCTTTGAAGGCATTAATGGCCAGCACTTTCAAGGGAACTGATTCATCATTGTTGAGAACGAACACGTTAGGAGGAGGTCTTGGCGGAGCTCACTCTGACGCCTCGTCGTCACTGACGTCTGTGGGGTCCGTGCGGCGTGATTGCGCACCTGAGTTATTGAGAACCAACACGTTACGAGGAGGTCTTGGCGGAGCTGACTCTGACTCCTCGTCGTCACTGACGTCTATGGGGTCCGTCGGGCGCGATTGCGCACCTGAGTTACTCATTTGCGTGGCAGCCTGTTGCGTAGCAGTGCAATCTGGATCACTTGTGGAAATGAATTTATCGGTCCCGTCAACGATGCGCCGTAAAACGCCCTGGTCAACATGGACGTTCTCGTACCGCGCATTGTACTGCTTCAGGTACCTTATTCCTCTCATCATGTGCTCAAACCGGATAGGCAGGTCATCAGCCATGCTCTGCCCATGCTCATCCTTCAGTAGGATCACAGAAGAGGATTCTGGGCTTCTGGGAATGGCGCTCACGATCGATTGACTTGAGTTCCAGAACGTTATGGTCTGCCCGATACCATGCAGCTGTTGGTAGTGATGGCGTCGAAAAATGCAAGTCGTCGGGATCACAATAGAGAGCAGTTTCATCTCCAGTACATTTAAGTCAGAAAGCTCCTCAGGAAAGTCGTCGAACATATGAAAACCATTTCGTTTCGAAAACTTAGAGAACGTTTTTCGCTTCAGGCACTCGTTGCATGAAGCACATAGGGATATTTCGTCTCGCTCACGGTTGATACCCGCTGTGAACAGCCAGCTCTCGTCGAATTCCTCATCTTCAGGCGTCAGTGGCTGCAGGAGTGAGAAAGTCTTCGTGTACCAGTCTTCTAGGGAGCCCGCTTCACCTACCTTCTTGTAAGGGTACGTGACAGCTGTGTTGTGTGTGGCGTACTCGCCACAAGAGCCACAAGCATGCTTGCGTGCCGATCGCAAGGCGTCCGTGTACATCGCAATGTCTTCTTCACATACGTCTCTGAAGACGAGAGGGCGTTCGTCATCTGATGTCGTGCTACGTTGCCACCGAGCACGTTTGAGCTGCCGACGAAGTTTGCACTCGAGACGACGTTTGCGACTTTTTGAGACGTGCTCGGGTTCATCAGATATACCTCGGCACTCGCTTGCACCAACTGAGGGCTCTGGAGACGACAATCGGGATGGATTTGCTGCCGGATTGCGCTGCATTGGCTGCATCTCGTTGTCAGGAGAAGTGCGCTGGCCAGTGTGTCCGGAACGCGGTCGTGCTTCCAGTATTCTACAATGGTTTGCCCCTGCGATGCTTCGAACATCAACTGCTGATTCCATAGCACTCACGTCTCGTGTGCTTCGTCGCGTTTGTTGCTCATTCGGTGTGGTCACTGAGCCCTCTTCCACGCTTGCTGTGGCGACACGAGCTTGCATGTCTGATTGACCAACGTTTCCTCCTTGCGCTCCGACTCTTTGACTGGGATCTCGCGTTGTGTTCAATGGTGCTTCAGAGTTTCCCGTTCCCGCATGAACAATATCAGTACAGTGATCGTCTCCCGGCTGCGATGCATGGTTAGAATCGCACTGCGCAGAATACCTGCTTGGGTAGATACTGGAATCCAGTGACCGACCTTCCATTGCAATCACGGACAAACAGCGCTCAAAGCGAAGCCCACCCGCACGAAGGAGCACCCAAGTCAACAACAAGGACCTCTTTCAAGAGCTGTCGGGGCCAAGACATAGAAGCCATTTGCGCGAAGGGAGAGACAGCGCTCCGACGTTGAGCGGCCCCGTGAGGGCTCAAGGGGTCCGTGCCCAGCCGCAGCCGCACGCCGCCGTCCCGGACCTTGGCGTATGCGTACGGGAGTACGGGGACAGCTTATTAAGGGCAGGTTGGGGGCGGGAGATCAAGACCGATGTAGAAAGAGCCCTCCAGTAAGGTCCACGAAGGTGAGACCCTAACGTTGTGCACTCTACAAGCGCCACAAGACCAAGACAACCGCACAGACCGTGTCAGCCGAGGCGGAGCGCACCAAGAAGACGAGGACAGATACGGATACAGGGACTCCGCGTGGGACTCGGCAGATACGTCCATGTACGTCCTCCACACGGCGTTGAAGCAGTTGCAGCTGCACGGAGCAGTCGTGAGCCTTGGAATCTGCGCCGAGTTGGAGAGAACTCACAGTCAGAGTCCCCGGACAGAAGGTCTGTTCACTCAGAGAGATGGCGTAGAGTCGACTGACAGCCTCTCAACGGTGGGTTGGGGAGAAGTGCCAACAAACATAGGGATTCAGCTTGCTAGAAAGGCTCACCGAGAAGGCAACTGGACAACGAGCACTTGAGACGCGCAAAGAAGCGCAAAAAGTGTCCAACGCTGGTTCAACCGCTGCAACACACACCAGGTCGGTAGCAGCGTCGACGCCAGTATATATAGCCCTGGCCACCGCGTGCAGATGCAAGCCCGCCTGTCCAGCACGCGTGGCGATGCTTGAGACACTCAGACGCTACAACACCCGCGTAGTAGATAGAGACACGAGCCTGGCGGCCACCGAGCGCCGTGCATCTGACGGCCTGGAGCTCCTGACAAAGAGAGCTCTCAGGGTCTCGTGAGTGCTTTGACCAGAACAAGGGACGATGCCGATCTCACGCGACACGGCAGGTTCTTGTCCGGTGCTGCCCTAGCTTGCTCCAATGGCCAGCCCATGATTGTCAGAAAGTCACTTCCGAGTGCTGGAAGCCTATGGCTCGTGCGATCAGCAGCTCTCAGAGATCCACGGACTGTGCGGATAGTACAGGATGTGGCGTGGCACCCGTACCCATCCTCGATGAGGTCTTGTGCAGCCCCACCCAAATCGTTCACGACGTGCGACGTCGGGTTC
>Ga0209093_1001887_pt1 | contig 11892 bp, 7 predicted proteins | sample SidtaG_4_FD_187450 | JGI IMG/M metagenome (GOLD analysis project Ga0209093, IMG submission 187450) | Marine algal microbial communities from Sidmouth, United Kingdom - Sidmouth_Male1 metaG (SPAdes) (version 2) | ecosystem: Host-associated > Algae > Red algae > Unclassified | place: Sidmouth...
GGGGGGGGGGGGGGGGGGGGGCGGGGGGGGGGGGGGGGGGGGGGGGGGGGGGGGCGACGGCGGGCGGACGGCGGCGGTGGCCGCGGGGGGGACGGCGGCGGCGGCGGCGGCGGCCGCCGCTGCCGCCGCCGCCGCCGCGGCGGGTGGCCGCGCCGGCAGGTCCGCGGGCGCCACCGACGCTGCCAGTGGTGGCGGCGCCGCCGGCAGCGGGGCAGCCGGCGGCGCCGCCGGCGGCGCCGCCGGCGGCTCCTCGTCAAAGAAAAAGTCCATGGGCGGCCGCCGCCGCCGCGCGCCGGCCGGGGCCGACGCCCCGCGCCCCCGGCGGGCCGCGCGGCCGCGGGGCGGCGGGGGGCACCACCCCACACAAGGAAACAAAACACACACACCCACGGCGGGTGGTCGCCGCCTCTGCGTCGGTGCGAGTGGGGCCAACGGGGGGCGGGGCGGCGGCGGCCGGCGGCGGCCGTCGGCGGGGCCACCGCCCGCACCGCCGCGCGCCGCGGGGGCGCGCGGACGGATGACGGCGGGCGGCGCGGCGGGTGTCTGTGATGCGCGGTCCCCCCCCCCATTTGGGGGGCGCTGAAACGGAAACGCGGTGGGCAGCCAAAGCCAAATGGATCGGTCGAGCACGACGAGCAAAAAAAAGAAGCCCCCCTGCGGCCGTCGCTGCGCGTCGCGGCTGCCGTTGCCACGTGGAGAAGCAGCCTGCAGCGCGGTGGGCGGCAGACAACCACACGATCAGACTGGATGTGCTGTATGCTGAGAAGAGACGCGGGCACGTGGAATCCGGTCCGCCCCACGCGTGCCGGTCGGGCCAAAACCCCGCGCGCCCGCGCACCATGGCAGACAGATCTCGCTGGGCGGGCGTCTGGCCAGAAACGCAACGCAGGCAAGAGGGGCCCCCCGATGGTCCAGGCGTCATGCCGCTGCAGCCACCCTGGAGCGATGCGCGGGCGCCTAGCTGTTCTCCCAGGCACAGGGCGCGGCGGGGGGCGTCCACGGCAAAAGTCAACTACACAAGCAGCATGCGTTCCATACTACTCGTCAAGCGCGTGTCAAGGTTCAAACGGAGGTAAGCCGAGGCCGCTCGCCCCTACGCCCCAGACATTAAAGATTGAAAGAGATCAAAGAGTAAGGGGAAAAAGACGAGAAACAAGAGCAGGAGAGAAGAAAGAAATAGGCCGAGCACGGACGCGGAACGACCACGCACACCACCTCCACCAATGCAACGCGAAAAAAAATGAGCAGTGAGACAGACCAAGAGAGAAAGAAATGAGAGGGGGGCGGCCACTGCCGCCTCCCCTGCGCCGCAGAGCAGTCGCACACCATCCCATGTGCGCGTGCACTGCAGCGTACTATCAGCGTACTGTGCGACACCATCGTACCGCATCCACCACCAGCAAAGCAAAGGAAACAAAACAGAGAAAAAGTAAAAAGACAAAACGAAGCGACTATTCACAAGCTGAGAAGGGCCGTTCAAAAGGGCGTGTTGCCCATGCCCGGTGGCGGCGGGGACCCCCCACCAGACGCGGCCACCGACGCAACGACCGCCGCCGAGATGTCGGCGAGCGCCGCCGGGTGCGGGTAGGCGTGGTTGCCCCACCCGTTCATTGGGCCCGAAGGGTGCGAGTGCACCTCCGAGTTACCGCCGCCGGGCACCATGACGGGGTGCGCCGCATGCGGCGAGCCGGCTGCCGCAGGTGTCGGGCCAGACACAGCGGCGTGGGCGTGTGGCGGCGGCGGCGGGTGCGGGTGGGCGTGCGGGTGACTCGCCGACGGCGGCGCGCCCGACGCCATCGGGTAGTTCCCATGCGCGCCTGGGGGCGGCACCCACCATCCGCCAGCCGGGGGAGCACCGCCCGACACGACCGGCACCCCCCCCGGGGGCGGCGCCGGCGCCAGCCCGTGTACCCCAACCGCCGGCCGCGCGCCCGGGGTGTGCGGGGAGCGGGGCGCAAATGAGCGGGGGAGGATCGTCGATGCCCGTGGCGGCCCAGCGGCGGCAGCCGCGGCCGCGGCCGCTGCCCGCTCCTTGCGTGCTATCGCCCGCGACTGCTTCTTAATGACCGGCTTGGCCTCCTTGCGGCGTGCGCAGCGGGAGCAAGCCAACCGCCGGATGTGGTTGTCTTGCCCACACACGCACCGGACGTACACCTTGTCGCGGTCGCTACGGGCATTGCGAGCGGCCTCCGCTACCGGCGCAGGAGCGCCCGGGTAAGCCCCCGGCGCCCCGTGCGGGGTACCGGGGTAGACGACCGCCCCACCACTCGGGTGGGGCACCCAATAGTGCGCGCCCGGGGGAACCCCGTACGGCGGACCCATCGGGCCCATGGCGTACGCGCCGGGGGGCGGCGCGTGGTAGGCCGACCGCCCGCCGTGCGCCGTGTACATGGGGCCATAACGAGGGTCAACGGGTCCAGAGGGGCCCGCCCCGGGGTGCACTCCGGGGTGCGGCACGTACGTTGGGGGCGAGGCGACCATGCCCGGAGGGCCCGCGGGGCCGGGGCGGGGGCCCACCACCGGGGCAGCCGCAGCGACGGCGGCGCCAGCACCGGTGCCAGAGACGCCAGTGCCGCCGGCATTGGCGCCAACTGGGAGACTGTGCATCGAGCTGGTGCTCGCAAACGGAGAAGTCGAGACGGGCGCAAACGGACGCGACTCGACCGAGGCGGGCGCCAGAGAGGTCGATGACGTTGGGCCCGACGAAGCACCGCCGCGAGGCGCAGTGCTCGCAGTCCCGGCTGCCGCTGTCGCTGCCGCTACCGCGGCCGCGGCCGCGGTGGCCCGCCGTACCTCGGGAGCGGGCGGGATCGAAATGCCGCCGACCGGGCTCGTGCGACGGCAATTCCCGTCGTTGGCCACAGCCGCTGACGTCGGGCGGACGATCATCTTGGTCGCCGTCGCCGTCGCGCTGGCGGCCGCCGCCACCCCACTGACCTTGCCACCAGGCGCGGCGGCGAGGCAGAGAATTGGCACCAGAGACGACAGCGACACGTCCGGGGTGGGCGAAAGGGAGAGCCCGAGGGGCGGAGAGAGGCACAGGCTCGGCATCGGGGAAAAGCAGACGTCGGTGGCCATGCCCGGTACGTCGGTCAGCGTGCCCGCAGCGTCACCTTCCACAGTGCCGCTGCTTGTGGAGCGGGCAAGGGCGCGGCGGTTGAGATCGCCGGGCACCGCCGTTGGCGCCGCTGCCACCGCCGCCCCCGCGGGGGCAACGAACACCGAAGAGGCGTTACCAGCGCGAACAGCCGATGGCCTGCCGCCACGCGGTCGCACGGGTGTCGTCGGCACGGGCGGCAGCACAGCCGACGCGTCACAATAAGACCGACCAGCGGGGCGCTTAGCAGCCGGCGCCTTGGCTGCCGCCGCGACAGGTGGTGGCGCCGCCGTTGGGGCTTCCAAACCCCGAAGCAGCAGACCTGCAGCCGGGTGGGTTGGCAGCGACGGCGAGGGAGCAGGGGAAGAAGTCGGCTGGGTGCCTGCCGTCGGGGAAGCGGCTGGTGTCACTGGCGGTTCCGGCGACGGGGGCAGCGGGTGCGCCGCTGCCGCCAACGCCGCCACCATAGTTTCCGCGGCGAGTCGTACCGTGGCAGCCGAAGCCGCGGGTGACGTCGACAGGCATGGAGTCGGTGGTCGTTTAGCAGCGGGAACGCCCTTTCCCGCGCCGAACGCCCCCGGTGGGCGGCTCCGCTCCGACGACGCGTCGCTGCTGCTCGTTGCGCTCATAGAAGATGGGCCGGTGCTCCGCAGCGCCGCTACGGGCGCGCCACCGCCAGCGTGCGTACGGACGGCGCGGCAGTTGCCAGCCGCGTTGCGGCGACAGTGAACGTCGGCCGCATCGACAACGTCCATCCGTTCCCCGCCATCATTGTCGCCACAGTCGGCGTCGGCCGGGGCGGGCGAGGAGGGCTCTGAATCCTCAGAACGCCAATCGTCGTCCATGGCAAACGGCACGCAGATGGCGACGGCCTTCGTGATGCCACCCATGGATGCCCCGCACGGCTGCGGCGGGCGCAGGAGGCATGAGTTCTGCTGGTTGGACGCGACGGCCATCGAGAGGACACCACGCCGGGACGGCGGCGACGGTGACCGCACCACGGCCGGGGCGGCGTCACCCAAGTTGGGGCTGTCGGGACCGAGCGGGTCCCCAATACTTTCCGTAACAGATGCAGAGAGCGTAGGAACGTCGCTGTGGTCGTCCGCTACGCCATCAGCGTCAGCCGCACCATGGGGGCCCGGGCTCTTAGCCGCCGGCAGCTCCTGGATCAAGTAGCTAAATATCCGCTCGTCGTCCTCAACGTCGGTCGGCGCCTGCGGTTTGACCTCCTTGGTGCCAGCCGGTGGCGGGCGAGACGGCCGTGACGATACCCCCATCGGTGCGGCAGGATGGTCCTCCGCCCCTGCCGTTGTGCCGCCACAGCAGCCGCTCTTGTCCACCCCGTGCGGGTGCTCCGAGTTGCGCAGCAGAGCAACCAGGTCCAGCGTCGAGCCCGTCATGATCGAGTCGGTCGTGGACCCGACTGGATGCGACCGCAGCGGGCGATGTGACTTACGTTCAGAAACGACGGCCGGGGAGGATGCGGCCATGTCCTGCCCGACCGCCTTGATGGTCGCCACCCACCCCCCCGCGTGTCCCCGCGAGCGGCTCCTTGACCAACAACCGCCGCCGACGTGCCGAGGAGCTGCGGGCCACGCGGGGCAGAGCGGCGGACTCTGCTGACCTCCCGCGACACAGATGTGGGTACACAAGTGGGAGCGGATGGGAGGTCGACGTGGCTCGGTCGACTCTCACCGTCCCGCCCACGACCCAGCACCCCCAACTCCACCCCTCTCCGTGCGAGTAAAAGAACACACAGCCGCACTCAACTCTGCCCGGCCGGTGGGGCACCAAATGCAGCGGCTGCCGACCGCGCACGCCGTGCGTGCGAGTGGGGGATACACACAGAGATATGGACGGATGGCCCAGAGTCGGTGGGGGTAGTAGCGGAGATCAAAGTTGCAAACAGGAACAAAAGGCGGCGGCGGGGTGGTGGGGCTCAATGCTCAGTGGGCGCCGGCGGCCGCGCACGTGGGGGCGGCCACGACGGCGATGTGCGGCACACGCGGGGGGGTTGGGGAGCGCTGCCGCCACACGCGCACCCCGCGCGAACTTTGCACGCCCGCACAGGCCGCCAGACCGGCGCACCGCGACGTCGTCAGGCCGGAGCGACCGACGATGGGCGGGTTCTCCTCCTTGGAGATACAGACCGCGCCACCGGACAGAGGACGCCACGTGCGCCGGCGCGTGTCGCTCCAAGGGGCCTAACAATTGTGTGGCCTGAGTGCAGCCGCGCGGTGCAGAGACACTTCAGCCGTCAACAACACGCGTCCGCGCTCGCGGCTGCACGCGAGCGCCCGCACGCCCGACTCCTCCCCTGGCAGCGACGCGCCGGGCGCAGGCTCACAGCGTGGCCACAGTCTGGCAGCAACGGATGGCAGCGGGGGGGCGACGAGGAGCTCTCGGAGGCGAGGGAGGTAGGATGGTGGGCGTCGACGCCCAAAGCGTCTAAAATGGAATCGGTGGGGGGGTGGCGGTGGGGCACAAGAGGGATCGCCCCCACACGCAGAGGATGGCAGCAGCCCGGTCGGCTAGAGTGGTTACCCGCGGTGGCCCCTGAGGGGAGGGGTGATTCGTGGAATGGGCGGCGCACCTGTGGAAAGCTCGGTCGCACCCCCACGAGGCGGGCGCCGTGGTGTGTTGGTGACACGGCGCCACTGGGCTGTCGGTGGCAAGCCCGAAAGAGAAGGCGGGCTCAGAGCCACCACCAGACGGCGCGGCGCGGTCCGCAGCCCCGCCGCGGCCACCCGTGTCTCGACGCGGGCCCGCCCTCACGCCGACCACGCTCGCAGCACGCGTGGCCCGCCGCAGCCGCCGCGCCCGCTCGGACGAAAGCGCTGGACACAGCGGCCGACCAAGAGCGCCACCGCGGACCTTGTTGGGTCGCGCTCAGACGCGTGATTGGCAGTCAGGCCGGTTCGGGCAAGGGCGAGGCCCTCGACGGGGACGCGGAGCGCGGCGGACCGGAAGAGAGACGGCTCAGGCACGCGGCACCACCAGCGCAGTGGTGCTTATCGTGTGTGTTCACGCGCAAACGCGTTTTTCTTGTAAAAAGCTCCGTAACAATCTTGCGGACCGGCCTGCATGTAGCCGTAAACAGAGATTTCGCCCACAATAATTTGCGCAGCGGAACTGCGTTTCCTCCGTTTTGTCAAGTTTACACCATCCGAAGAGTCTCGCAGCGCTCAGCAAGGCCCATTGCCTTCCCTCAGACCGGTCCCTGCTTTCTTGCGCTTGATAAAAAGTTGCGGCACGCTCTTCTTGCGGAGGGAGTCTAGCTACAGAGCGGTCATGTCGCGTACGCGGTCGGCGTGTACAATCTCCCCCCAGTCAGCAGGCCATGAAGCTGGCGAACAACAGCCACACAGACGGTGACACAGTCGACATTGATTGACCATTGGGTCAAAAGATCCGAGGCCGTCATGGCGATTGGCTTCGTGCGGCTCCTGACAGCAGGAGATTTTCTTTGTACCAGCTTGTGGGTCACTCCGTAGAGTGTAACCCACAAGACTCTTTCGGCCTCGCCCGCATTTCCTCCGCAGTTCTTCCACAAATCGACGTCCTTGCGGGGGACCTTACGGAGGGGGTTTCGGAGCTATTTACAAGAAAAGCGCGCTTGCGTGTGAGCACACGATAAGCACCACTGCGCAGCCCGCGGGGCGTCAGGCACACGGGGAAGCGACCATCCGAGCCAAATTGTTCTCAAGAGACCAGATTTCTCACTCATGCACGCCCCCCCCAGCGCGCGAACTGCTCCCCCGCGGCAAGACAGGGCGAAACCAGCACACGCCGCACGTCGGCGGCACCGGCCCGCGTCGGCTGTCTGCGGGGGAGGGGGTGAAAACCCTGGCGCAGATGCCCCCGCCCTGCAGACCGACGCTGGAAGTAGGCGGGAGGGAGGCACTGGCCCTCCGAGCCCCGCCCGACCGTGCTGGGGCGTCTGTGTGGCTGTCCATGGCTGATTTGAGCCGAGGGTCCCGCCTGGCAGCGCTGCACACAGACCACAGCCACAGAATCGCATGAGAGCACGCGCCCAGTTTTTAACTAGTGGTGAGGCCTCGAGGACCACAACCGGTAGACAGAAAAAGACAGGTTTCAGCCAAACTGGGGGGGGGCTGCCACCGAGACGGTCAGCTGTTCCTCCCCCCGATTGGCCGCGGGCGCGAGGCGGGTCTGGAAGGTCCGTTGCCATCACTTCGAAGGCAATAGGAAGGGATCTGCGACCGCCAGCTCTGAGGGTTCCGACGTGCTGTGGTGATGGCGGCGACCGGGCACCGCCGCCCAAATCTGGGCGAATCCGTCGAAAAGCCGCCAGGGACCATGCCGGAACAGGCCAATACGGGCAGGTGGCGTAAGAGAAAGAGCCTCCCAGACGGACAGGAAAACGGACCGGCACCTCGCAATCGCCAGATACACATGCTTCTCTTCGTTTATTGGCCAGTGCAATTCTTCATACAAGAGGCATGCAGCTCCTGAACCCCACACTGTGGCCGACGAGGCTGTCTTCGTTCACGCCACCAGATACTGTAGACCCTCGGCCAAGAAAGGTCCACCAGTTTGACCGTGACTGAGGCGTTGATGGTTGATGGGATCAACGGGAATTCTGGGGTCCAGTGGCTCAACCCCATGGCTCTCCGGAACCAACGCGTAGCCAGTAGATTGCACAGCCACGGACGCGTGTGTCTCGCGGCGAATATGGCAGATCTCCTTGCACTGGGCCCCACGCTCCAAGACGGCCCGTTCCGGTGTGTGGCGGCTGCATGCAAACCGGGGAGCAAGGAGACGGTTGGGAAACAGCTCTTTTCATTGGTTGCCTTTGGACCCCCATCTGCATGGCCATTAGCGCCGATCTCGCGACGGTTCGGTCGACGTGGCGCCACGAATGGCCCTCGTGCAAGGCTCAGCAATGGGAGATTTTCAAGTCTCGCGATGGCATTCGTGGCCTTTCATGTCTGTCCCCAGCTCGGCGCCCCCACGAGTCGTCTTGTTGTGGGTTTGTTGTGCGCCTGGACTGGTGCCAGCTAAAAGGGATGGCCGTCCGACAGGGCTGACGCGACAACTGCGGATCGTTGGTGCAGTGTTTGGTCCCCTGCCGGGAGCTGACCCCGGCAGCTGGCCAGCAGTCGCCGCTACGAACCAATGTCCGATGGCACTAATGCCAAAGAGCTGGAAAGCGGCGGGACTTGCGCGTGTTCGCCACGAGCCCGCCAACGTGCGCAATATGAAACTATTAATACAGCAATCGCATGTGTCTCATGGCCTTTCGAAGCCGCTGTGCCGCATCCGCCTTCACGACACGCATGGCAGGCTGCCCACAGTGGCAGCAGAGGCAGATTGGCAAAACCAGCGCGTCTTCCGAAGTACCTTGCAAAAAAATACGGTGGCGTACTACCACCATGAAAGGCTTGAACAGGCGCATGGCGTCGCGGCGTCCTGCTTCACCGGCCATGGACTGCGGTCCCCGCTGGGGGGGCTGCCCGCGGCAGCCCGGTCGACTCCGTCCCCCGCCGCAGGCCACGACGGCGGCAGCGGCGGCCGCTTTCGTCCCCAGTCCAACGCGACACAACCCTGCTTGCCTCCTGCTGCGCATGGAGTTGTTACACCCAACGCGGGCGGCATCCGACCGTCTGACGCGGCGACCACGAAAGAGTCGGCCGGGTGGGAAGTATTGTGGGCGGGGCGTGATGTGGGTGGCGCACTCGCCGCGCTGAGCCGCTCCCCCCGCCTGTCCGATTCAAGCGGCCGGCATGGCGGACGGGGCGGAGGGAGCACGGGCGCCGTCCGCCAGGACGATCGGTGGTGGAGCAGACGTCGCTGACCGTCGCGACGCGGGGGGGACGCGGTGCACGCGTGCCGCCGTCGCCGCCGCTGCCGCCGCCGCCACCGCCGCCGCCGCCACCGCCACCGCCGGTCGACGTCGGCGCAGGCGGCGCGTACCCCGCTGCGTGGCGGTCACGGCGGGGAAGCTCGGTAGGGCGCGTGGCCCCTTCCCGGCGCTCGGCGCAGCCGCGGGGCGGTGGCGGAGCCGCGGCCTCGCCGTCGTGCTGCCGCGCGTCCTCTCTCACCGGGCACGCAGTGCGAATCCCGCGCGCCACGTGATTTGGCCCAAAAGTGCCATGGGGTGACGACTGAGTGTCTGTTGCGGTCCAAGATTGGAAAAATCTGGTGGCAGGCTGCGTCTGTGGGTCCAGCAGGGGCGGTGCGAGCCACCGGCAGGGGCCGGTGAGGCGCCCGGACGCAGCATGTGGGCAGCTCGAGACCTCGACCCCCCCCTGATCTGCCCATTTACTGCCGCGGACCAACCTGCCTCGCGTGCAAGCGGGCGGCTGGGGCATGCTAGAAACCGTGGTCGGCTTGCTCGCCGCGCCGCACAAGGATAGAAGCGACTGTACCCGGCCTGCACACGGGATTTCGAGGGCCGCGCGGTCGGTTTCGGTATGAGACCCAACGTGCTGCTTGTTGCAGCTCCCTGCGCGGACGAGCAGCCAGCCGCCGCGCAGGCGCGCGCCGACCCCGCGCGGCGGCGGCAGCCGACCCGGGTGCCCCTGCCCCGCTGCGACAGCGTTGCTCCGCCGGCCGCCACAACTCGCCGTCGCGCCCAGGAGCGCCATCCCCCCGCCCCCCCCGCTCCACCCGCACCCCCACCCCACGGCGGCAGCACCCGCGCCGCCCCCCCACACCCCCCCCCTCATGGAGCGGTCCACACTCCGCGGTGTCGTGTGGGGCTCTGGGGGCACCCTCCGCAGCGCTGGGCTGGCCGTCGGCGCCCCCGCCGCGCCCGCCCTCGTGCCCGCGCCGGTGGCGACGGCGGCCGACTGGGCGGCGCTGCGCTCCGCGCGGGCGGCTGTCGCCTATGCGGCGGCGGCCGCTGCGTCGCGGCCGCTGGCGCTGACAATGAACGACCGACGGCGGGCGGTTGGCGGCTCCACCGCGTGTGCCGGAACCCGCCATGGCCGCCATCCGCACGGCGGTGGCGGCCACGGCAAAGGGGTTTCCCGTCGCGGGGCTCGTCGCCGACGCACCGGTATTTGACGGCGGTGGCGGCGGCGGGGGGGGGCGGAGGCGACAGCGGCGGTGGCGACGGTGACGGTGATGGGCAGTGTCCCGCGCTGCGTTTGCCGCCGGCGGGGGATGCCGACGACGCGCTGCTGTACGCGGCGGTCGAGGCGGCGGTGCAAGTCGCAGCGGCGACGGAGACGGCGGCGGCGGCGTTCGACCCCCGAGGGGGGGGGGGAGGTTCCTGTCCGGGAGCGGGCCAGCCGCGCCGGCGGCCGTCGAAGCGCCGACCGTGCCGACGGAGCGATGGGGAGGCACTGACGATGCGACTGTGGCGGCCGCCCCGCCCGCCGCACAGTGGACGGTTGCGGCTCCTGGGGCTCTGCCACCCCTCTCCCCGACGGCCTCCCTCCCGCCAGCGTCGTCGCCGATCACCCCCGTGGCAGCTGCAGGGGTGGGGTGGGTGGCCGGGCCGTTGCGTTGAGTGCGCACTGTTGATATGAACGTGATTGTGAGAGGATGATGCACCGGGAGGGTGCCCATGACAGTACTGTACTCGTGCTTCGCTGGCGCCATCGGGAGGAATAATCTCTGTGGTGGGGGTGCCGGCCGCTGGATGGTACAGCCGTTCTCCCAAAAATCCCACACTCCAACTGTTGCAAAAGAGTTCCAAATCGGCCTCTACGACCCCACAGAGGCCGATTTGGAACACTTTTGGAACTGTTGCAGTGAGGGATTTTTGGGAGAACGGCTGTATGTGGCCAACCCGGAAAGGCACGAGCAGCGAGGCGCACGGGTGGTGGCGGCGGCTTGGTGGCGCGACCTTTCGATCCAACCCGCCACGACCAGTGCGGGGACACAACCGCAAGAAGCGGCCACACCCCCGCGGGTCAACCCAGCGCGTCCAACAGAACAAGAAAACGCCAAATACTGACGAGCATCGGCGGCACCCGTGTGGTGCGTGCCGCCTCGGCGTGCCACCCGCGATAGCGCGCGGCACGTCAGGGGAGGCGAGAGGGGGGGCGCCCGCCAACGATGCGGCGCTTGAGCGACAAACACCACCGCCGATAGCAGCGGCGGGCGGTCGAGGCGGGGCAGCGTCGGGCGCGCCCGCACACGCGCGGGCATCCACCTCGTGGGCGGGAGCGGTCCACGCTTGCCGCCGGGGGTCACGACGACGGGCGGTGGCCGCCTGACACCCCCCGCCCGACGCTCAGTGCGTCACAGCGTCGGCCGGCTCCGCCACTGACGGTGGGCGACGCCGGCGGCGCCGCGGCGCCCGCTGCGTCGAGCGGCGGGGGCCGACGGCTACGGCACCGCGGCCAGCGTCGCCGGCGTGGGTGGCAGCGCGGGCGAGAAACCCTGGAGTACAGCTACGTCGCAGCGCGTGCGTGCTTTCAGTGCCGCTGGGGGGGGCACTGCACGCCGGGAAACACGCTGCAGGGCGGCAGACTTGGGCGGCCGGGTACCGCGCACACCGCCCACGGACGTGCGGATGCCGACGAGGACCGATTCGCCTGTCAATCTGCCACCGTCGGATGCAAGGCCTATCTACCGCTCAGCTCATGATGTTTATCAAATCGGACAGTAGGGAGGCCACAAAAAGACTGGAACATCAGTTCTTTCAACTTCATCAGCCAAGGACAAGCCGTCGCGGCCAAGACGCGATTGTCACGGCGCCTCGTCTTGTTCGCGCCGCGCCGCGTCGGATCGGGCCAGGCGGGCGCCCCCCCCACCCTCCCGACTCCCCCTCCCCGCCCCACCCCCCATTCCCATTGCCTGACCTGCCATCCTCCGTC
>Ga0209093_1001889_pt1 | contig 11873 bp, 1 predicted proteins | sample SidtaG_4_FD_187450 | JGI IMG/M metagenome (GOLD analysis project Ga0209093, IMG submission 187450) | Marine algal microbial communities from Sidmouth, United Kingdom - Sidmouth_Male1 metaG (SPAdes) (version 2) | ecosystem: Host-associated > Algae > Red algae > Unclassified | place: Sidmouth...
CCCCGCCCCCCCGCCGCTGCCGCTGCCGCTCGCGCCGCGCCGCCCCCCCCCCGCGGCTGCCGCCGCCGCGCCGCGGCGCCGGCGCCATGGCCCCCCCCGTGGCGCGCCCCCCCCTCCGCGTGCCCGACGCGTTGGTCATTGCGAGCAACACGCGGGGGCGGGCGGTGGCGGCGGTCGACGAGGGGGATGCGGGCGGGCCCGCCGCGGAGGAGGGCATCCGCTCCCTCCGTCGCGTGCAGTCGTTTGTCGGCCGCAAGTTTGGCCACGCGGAGGAGGCTGACGGGTCGGGCGCGGCGCCGGCCGCCGGCGGCCTGCTCGCCACCCTCAAGGCCAAGCTCTTCCCCCCGCCCGCGCCCGAAGGCGCGCCCGCGAGCCCCGTGGCCGCTGCTAGCGACGCGGCCGAGACGCCCAAGACCAAGGCCCTGCGCACCGCCGAGGCGGTGTCGGCACTGGTGACGGACAATGTGCCCGTTAGCCCCCTGACGCTCTTCCTCGCCATGGTGGCGCTGGCGGTGAGCGTCACCGCCTGGTTCCCCGCGCTGGCCGCGGCGGTGCCGATTGGGCTCGGCCTCGCCGGCCTCGCCGTCCTGGTGACCCTCGTGGGCGTCTTTTGGCGGCGGAGCCCCCTCCTGCTGGCGCTCCTCGCTGGCGCCCGCCCGTGGGCGTCGGCCCCAGATCTGGGTCTCGAAGCCGCCGAGGCGGCGGTGCAGGCGCGGGCGGCGGCGACGGAAGCCAAGGCCGCCCACATCACGAAGGTGCGGGGCCTCCTCGAGGCCATCCGCGAGGAGCTCCACCGCGCCACCGCCTCTGCCGCCGAGGCTGGGGCGTCGGACACGCTCGCGGGCGGCGCCACCGCGGCGGTGGTGCTCGCCGAAGCGCAGCGCAACATGCAGGAAAAGATGCGCGAGTTGATTGCCGAGGGCGTCCTCCCCGACGTGTCGGCCGACATGGACGCGCGGCGCAAAGCCGCCGCCGTGGCCGCGTCCAAGGAGGAGTGGCGCGCGCGCGCCGACTCGGTGCGGGTGGAGGACGTCAAGGAGAACCTGCGGGTGCTCGCCGAGGCGCGGAGCTCCCTCTACCCGCGGCGCACGTCGGACCTCAAGCGCAAGGCGGAGCTCGGCATCACGGCGGGGCACGTGCAAGTGGTGACGCCGCGGACGGGGGTGACGGCGGCGCAGGGCACGCACGGGGGGAGTGAGAGCAGCTTTGGGATACCGCCGCGGCGGCGGAGCAGCAAGGCGCGGCCGCCGCCGCGGTCGGTCGGCGGCGGGTCCCCCCCGTCGGGGTCGGGCACGCTGCGCCACTCGTTTCCAGTCACAAGTCGGACGACCAAGGTGGCGTGAGGGCGGTGGGGTGGCCGCGGGTGCGACGGAGGCGACGCGCTGGTGGTGGAGTGGTGGGGGGGGTGCGCGGCCAGCGGCAGCGAGTCAATATTATGCATGGGGTCTGTTTGGAGGCGTGGTCGACTGCATATTTCTTCGCACCTTTGCCCTCAGTTTTGGACGGCCGAGACGGCGTGGTTTGGGTGCCTCTTTGGCTACCTGGTGGTGTGTACATAGTCCTCCGTGCTGCCCGCTGCCGCCGTTGTGCCTCGACCGAATTGTTGTCGTGGTGCGCACAAGGATGCATTTTCAATACGCCTGACCGCTGTTGTACATGGACCGTCCGCTATGTGCACCACTGGCTCGCTGGACTTTCGTATGCACGCGCTGGTGTCCAGCCTCTACCAACAACGCATTGGGCGAGGTGCAACCAGGACTGCCGAGCGTCTTCCCCTGTCAAAGTATCAGTGCAGGCGCTCTCCGTAGACTTCCGACAGGTGGCGCCATGCAGACCTCGACAGCATGGCAAAAAAACAACAGAAGTGCATGCACACAAGAAAGGCGATACGATAGCACATACGAAACACACCATCAAGAAAGAACAGAGACAATAGACCTCGTGTGGGCGGCAACAAAGACGACCGGTAGCGACACCCACATGGTGCTCCTTCCCGCTGTTCAATTGTGGTTGAAGCGGAGCTTGTAGCCGAGCCGTTTAAACATGCGACCCCCCTTGGGTGGTGGCGTCGGCGCCGCCGCCACCGGCGGCTTGGCCGGCGGCGCCGGCGGGGCAGGCTCGGGCGGCGCGGGTGACAGCGTCGGCGATGAGCCCGACTCCTCTTGGGTGAAAATGGACGCGCTGCGCTGCCTAAAGGACGGGCTCGATGCCACGTCGTTGTTGAAGTCCATGTTGACGCTCCGGCTGCGCCACAACGACGGCATTGCCACCGCCGCCGACACGGGGGAAAAGGCCATTGACGGGCCCTGACCGCGGGAGACGGGCGGGAGCTTTCCGGGCGGCCTGTCACCTTGGTAGCTGCCGCTGCGGTTGCTGCTGCCAAAGCTCCGGTCCTCGTCCTCGCTGTCCACGTCTACATCGGGGATGCTGAAGATCGAGTTGCGAGCGTGCTGCAGCTCGGCTGGGTCCCCGCCGTCCCCGCCGCCGACGAGACCAGAACTCGCGGCGCTGGCGGGGCTCGATGAGCAGTCCCCACCAAAGCCAGAAAAGCTCGGCTCCTCGCCCACCCGGTCGACGCGGCGGCCGCCACGGGGCGGGCGCCCGCCCTCCGCGCCACTCGTGGCGGCCATGGAGGTCATACGTGACTCGGTCAGCCGCTCCGATGCGGACGTCGACAGCGCCGTCTCGGCGGTACAGAGCAGCGACTCCAACTCCGACACACGTTGCTGGTGCTGCCTCTTCACCAGCGCAAGCTCCTCGGCCAGCGCAGCTGCCGTCGCCTCGTCCTTCGTCACGGCATCCTCCCCGGCCAGCCGGCGGTTGGCCATGTCGGCCTGCTTGCGGGCATGCAGCGCAGCGCGCTCGCTCTCCTCTCCCCGGTCCTGCAACTCGCGCAGCTGCTCCTTGTACTTGTCGGACACCTGGAGCGCGGCGGTGAGGGACGTTTGCAGGGAGTGGGCGTCGGCTTGCAGCCGTGCCACGTGCGACCGGGCCCCGTCGGGTCGACCGCCATCAAAGTCAGAGCCCGGCGACACACAAGAGCGGAGGCTCTCCACCTCAGACCGGGCGGCAGTTGCCTCGCGGCGGGCTTCTTGCAGCTGTGCCGCCAGCTTGCGCGACTGGTCCGACGCCTCGGCGGCGGCCAGCTCCGCTTGGCTCATGCTAATCTTGGCATTTTCCCCATTCATCCGTGCGACGGCAGTAGCCATCTCCTGCGCCTGTCGCAGCGCCGAGTGGTCCTTGCGCAGCTGCAGGAGCTCCTCCTCCAGCTCCACGAAGTTGCGGCACATCGTCCCGTGCGTTACCAGGAGCGTTTGGAGCTCCGACTCGGCCGATGCCTTGGCAGTGACGGCCTCATCAGCGGTGTGTTGCACCTCCCGCACCGCCCGGTCGACCTCGTACTGGGCCGTGTCTGCAATGCGCTGCAGCTTGAGCAACCGCGACTGCATTTTGGACCGCTCCTGGTTGTTGGACGCCATCATTCGGTCCAGCGCAGCCTGCGTCTGCCGGCACTGCAGCCGCATCGCGTTGCGCTGGTTGTTCGCCCGGTTGACATCGGTCGTCAGCCGATCTATCGTTGCCTCGGCGTCCTCTAGGGCTTGCCGCGTCTCCTCCGACTCCCGCGCTGGGGCCTCAGACGCCTCTAGGGCAGCCGCCTCTAGCTCTGCGACCCGCGACGCAGCCGCCTCTTGGGCGGCCTGCACGTCGGCCAAGGACGCGGTCGCCGCCGCGGCCTTGTCCTGCTCGGCCTTTACCAGGTTCTGCGCTTCTTGCGCGGTCGCAACGAGCGCCGACACGTTGGCTTTGGTCTGTCCCATGGTTTCTCGTAGGACGGCCAGTTCAGCCGAGATTGAGAAGCCGCAGTGGTTGGGGAGTTGCTCACGGCACTCCTCCTTGTTCGCTGCCAAGAGGTCCACCAGCGATCGAAAAAGCACCACCTGCTCGGCTGTCTTGCAGTGCTCGTTGATCATGACCTCGAGCAGCGCCGTCGTCTCGTTGCGCTCGTTCAACAGCCGCTCAATGTGGCTGCGGGTGATCCCGACCATGACGTTCATGAGCTCGTTCTGCTTCTTATCCGCACTGTTGGCAGCGCCGCCAGTCAGCGAGCCCCACGAGCTGGGACCACTAGACGATCCCCCCATCCCCACAAAGATGGCATCGACTACGACCGTGCGTGGGAGGAGCTCGACAATGGCGCCGGCAGATAAAGACTGCAGAATGCTGCCCGAGACCGGCACGTTGGCGTGCTCTTGAAAGCCGCCGTCACCGGGCGGCCACACCGTCACCGACATGGTGGCCGGCGGCACGCCCGGGGTCTTCTCGTGCCCACCGCCAAAGCGGCGCCCGTATGACCGTATCGCAGCCGGGGCCACGGGATCCGCCTGCGGGCCGTACAGAGGGGACGACGACGCGTCACTGTGCGAGCCACCCCGAACGGGGCTGCGCGGCGCGGCGCTGCGGGCCCCGGCCCATTGCTCCTCGTCTTCGCCGCTAGATGCCGCTTCAAAGTCGTCAAAAGCGTCGTCTTCATCGTCCCCGCCACCGCCGAGCAGCACGTCCAGGTCGCCTAGCTTCTTCTTAGCCGTGTCAATGTCAACGCCGCCCGAGAGCGCCCCGGCAACCGCAATGCTGCCGAGCTCCCCGCCACCCGCCACCGAGTGAGCAAAGCCACGCAGCTTGTTCAGCGAGGACGGCGGCCCACTGCTGGGGTTAGACACCAACCCGTCCGCCTCCACGTCGGCCTGCGTCTGCCGTAGGCCGCGGTTTCCCGAGGCGCCCGCCGCATCCGCCGCCTGCTCTGTATCCGAGTTGACGCCCGTGTCGTCCACGTCCTCGCCACCATCGTCACCCAGTGCGCGCTCCAAAAAGGCGTTGGCCTCCGCAGCCGCCGCCACCATACTAGTGTCGGCCTGTTGGGCCACCTCCTGCTCCGCATCCGAGTCGACGCCCGTATCGTCCACGTTGCCACCGTCGTCGTCGCCGAGGGCCATCTCGAGGAACGCGTCGGCCTCGGCCGCAGCAGCGGCCATCGAGCGCTCCCGCGCTTCGGGTTGGGCGTCTTCGCTGGCGCTCTCGTCAAGACCCTCATCCGCATCCGAGTCGACCCCGGTGTCGTCTACGTTGGCATCTCCGTCGTCGCCAAGTGCTTGGGCGAGAAACTCATCTGCTTCAGCGGTCGCTGCCGCCATGGAACATTCCCGCTCCTCCCCATTCTCGGATTGGCTGCCCTCCGCCTCCGAGTCGATACCAATGTGATCCACCTCATCGGTGCTCTTCTTCAGCGCCTTGTCGCGAAACGCGCCGGTTGGAGGTGCAGCATCCGTCATGTCGATAGCAGCTTGGTCCGTGGAAGCAGCGCCGCCATTGCTGCCACCTGATGCTACGGCGACTCCACTTGGCACAGGGATTGCCCGGGCACGGCTTGGAATGCTGGCGGCACCAGGCGAGGGAGCTGCAGATGGAGACAACGACGACAATTGGTTGGGGCTGGCGACTTTCTTCTCCGAGTCGACGTCCGTGTCGTCCACATGCGCACCGCACTTGTCGTCCAGCGCAGTAGTAAGGAGCGAACCCGTTCCGGCAGCCGCTTGTAGCATCCCCGCCGTGTTCTTCAGTACTGACACGTCCTCGTCCGACTCAATATCGGCTGCATCGAAACGCTCATCCTCCTCCTCGACAGGGGCCGACCTCGGTGCTTGAGCCGGCCTCGTGGCCAGCTCGGGTGCGCCGACTTGATCACCATCCGACGGAGACTTCCCGACAGGTGCGCTACGCGCAGCGGTCGGCGCGTTAGCGCCAGCAGCAGGTGCAGGGGCGCCTGGTTGCTCGTCTTCCGCTTCCGAGTCCACCCCCGTGTCGTCCACATGCGCCCCGCTCTCATCGTCTAGCGCCTTCTCCAGGAACGCGTCCGTCTCGGCCGCTGCTTGGAGCATCCCCGCCGTATTCTTGGACACTGGGGGAGACTGTTCCTCATCGGACGAGTCGACGCCCGCGTCGTCAAAGGCATCGTCGTGGTCGTCGTCATCGAGGGCCTTGTTCAAGAACTCGTCGGTCTCGGCCGCCGCAACGTCCATGCGTGCCGCGCAAAACGTGACGAGCGGTGCGCGCTTCTCCACCAAAGCCGATTCCGCGCCCGGCTTGGCCTCGACGGTACCATCCGCACTGGCCGGGGGCGACGGAGCGATAGGTTTGGGAGACGACGCCGACACAGCCGCGGCTCCAACGACCTTGTCCTCGGGTGCCACCGCACCAGGCGTGACTGCCAGCTGGTCGCTCTCCGCTTCCGAGTCGACGCCCGTGTCGTCCACATGCGCCCCGCTCTCGTCGTCCAGCGCCTTCTCCAGGAATGCGTCCGTCTCGGCAGTTGCTTGGAGCATCCCCGCCGTGTTCTTGGACACTGGCGGCGGCTGGTCCTCATCCGACGAGTCCACGCCCGCGTCGTCAAAGGCGTCGTCGTGGTCATTGTCGTCGAGGGCCTTGTTGAGAAACGCGTCGGTCTCGGCGGCGGCCACCTCCATGCGCGCCGCGCAAAAGGTCACCAGCGGCGGGGACTGCTTGGCAGATGCGGGCGATGCGACGGGTTTGGCCGTCTCGGAAGCCGCCGCAGAGCGGTCGGGTGACGGCTGAGAAGCGGCATCGACAGCGGCAGGCGCCCTGGCTTTCGCGACGGCAGCGGCGGTTGGCTGCTCGTCTTCCGCCTCTGAGTCGACGCCCGTGTCGTCCACATGCGCCCCGCTCTCGTCGTCCAGCGCCTTTTCCAGGAATGCGTCCGTCTCGGCTGTTGCTTGGAGCATCCCCGCCGTGTTCTTGGACACTGGCGGCGGCTGGTCCTCATCCGACGAGTCCACGCCCGCGTCGTCAAAGGCATCGTCGTGGTCGTCGTCATCGAGGGCCTTGTTCAAGAACACGTCCGTCTCGGCGGCGGCCACCTCCATCCGTGCTGCACAAAACGTGACCAACGGCCGTTCCTGCTTGGCCGGCGCGGGCGACACGTCAGGTTTGACCGCCGGCACATCTACGACCGCGCGGTCTTGAACAGCCGCCTTGGAAAGAGACGCTCCTTCCTTAGCGACCACCGTAGAAGCTGTCGCGTCGGCCGGCTGCTCTTCCTCCGCCTCCGAGTCGACGCCCGTATCATCCACATGCGCCCCGCTCTCGTCGTCCAGCGCCTTCTCCAGGAATGCATCCGTCTCGGCCGTCGCCTGGAGCATTCCCGCCGTGTTCTTGGACACTGGCGGCGGCTGGTCCTCATCCGACGAGTCCACGCCCGCGTCGTCAAAGGCGTCGTCGTGGTCATTGTCGTCGAGGGCCTTGTTGAGAAACGCGTCGGTCTCGGCGGCGGCCACCTCCATGCGCGCCGCGCAAAAGGTCACCAGCGGCGGGGACTGCTTGGCAGATGCGGGCGATGCGACGGGTTTGGCCGTCTCGGAAGCCGCCGCAGAGCGGTCGGGTGACGGCTCAGCAACGGCATCGATGGCGGACGGTGCCCTGGCGCCGGCAACGGCACCGGCGGCGGCCGTGTGATCGTCTTCCGCCGCCGAGTCCACCCCCGTGTCGTCCACATGCGCCCCGCTCTCATCGTCTAGCGCCTTCTCCAGGAACGCGTCCGTCTCGGCCGTTGCTTGGAGCATCCCCGCCGTGTTCTTGGACACTGGGGGTGACTGTTCCTCATCAGACGAGTCCACGCCCGCGTCGTCAAAGGCATCGTCGTGGTCGTCGTCATCGAGGGCCTTGTTCAAGAACTCGTCGGTCTCGGCCGCGGCGCGCGCCATGCGCGCCGCGCAAAACGTGACGACCGGGCGTTTCGTGCCGGCAGCCGGCGGTTCGGCTCGCGGTGCCTGTGGGTCATCCCCCGCCCCAGCCGCCCCCTGTTCGACCCTGTCAGGCCTGTGGGGTGCGGCGGCGTCGACTGTGCCAACGTCATTGACCGCCCGACCGCGGTCGCCATCGTCTTCCCGGAGCAGCAGCTCGAGGCCGGCCGACTCTTGCGCGAGCGCGTCGAGCAACTCTCGCGTGCTTGGCGACGTCACCCTCGCGCTTGATGCGTCGGCCCGCAGGTCCTCCTCGCCGTCCGCGTCGACGGAACTTTCCCGAAGTCCAGCGGCGAGGAGCGCGTCCAGCTCGGCGACAGCATCGGAGGGCGCCGCCGCACAAAGACCCGGCGGGGTCGCCCTTCTCGACGCGGACGCAGGTGTAGATGCGCCGCCACCACCCGGCGGCACGGGCGTGCCGTTGTCATTCTCAGGGGCAGCGGTGGTGCCAGCCACGTCGTTCACAGCAGCGTCGACCAGAGGGCCGGCAGTCACAACCGCCGGTGCCGTGTCTGCTGGAGTCGCGCCCTCGGGAGTGCCATTGATGACCGCCTCGGACGCCGCTGCACTGGAATCGCCATGTGATGTCGGCAGCGGGGAACGCTCCGACTCGGCGGCCACCGAGACGTCTGCCACCACAGCATTGCGCTCCCCCGACGGCTCGGCTGGGCCAGCAACCGGTGCCAACGTCGTGTTCGCGTTGGGCGCCGCGCCAACGCCCGCCACACCGTCCGCGGAGCCAGCGACCGGGGCGCTTGCCGCCGGTGCCAGGACACCGGGAGAGCTCTCACCTGGCACCGGCTGGTCGACTCCAGGGGATGTACCCTGTGGTATGGGGAGCACTGCCGCCGGTGACTCGGAGACAGGGCGTGGTGGGGTCTCGGGGGAACTAGCCACCGACGTCTCTGGTGTCTCCGCTTCGGGTGTCTGGGACGCCTCGGGCTGGGGCGTCTTGGCAGCCGACGGCCTGGACGTCTGGGACGCCGACGATTGAGGCGTCTCGGCGGCCGACGACTCGGGTGTCTTGGCAGTCAATGACCAGGGCGACTCGGCCGCCGACGACTGAAGCGTGTCGGCCACCGACGACTCGGACGTCTCGTATCCCGACCGTTGAGGCGTCTCGGTCGCCGCCAACGACTGTGGCGTCTCGGCCACCGATGACTGAGGCGTCTTAGTGGCCGACGTCTCGGGAGTCTTGGAAGCCAATGACTGGAACGACTCGCCCACCGACAATTGAGGCGACTCGCCCACCGACGACAGTGGCGTTTCGACCGCCGACGACAGAGGCGTCTCGACCCTAGACGGATTATCCGCCAACAATTGAGGCGTCCCGGCCGTTGACGACGGGGGCGCATCGGCCACTGACGATTGGGGCGTCTCAGAGGGCGACGACTGGGTCGTCTCGGCGGACGACGACTGGGGCGTCTCGGCGGCCAAAGAAGGAGGGGTGGCGGCCACAGACGACGGGGGCGTCTCGACCACTGACGACTGGGGCGCCTCCGTGGCCGACGACTGGGGCGTCTCGGCGACCGACGACTGGGGCGTGTTGGCGTCGAACCATGGAGGCATCACGGCCGTCAACGACTCGGGCGTCCTACCCCCCGACGATTGAGGCGTCTCGGCCGCCGCCAAAGACTCCTGCGTCGCGGCCACCGCCGACGAGTCGGGCGTCGCGGCAGCCGCCGACATCCCGGGTGTCTCGACTGCCGCCGACGACTCGGGCGTCGTCGCCACCGCCGACGACTCGGGTGTCTCGGCCACCGCCCACGTGTCGGGCGTCGCGGCCACCGCAGACGACTCGGGCGTCGCCGCCACCGCCGACGACTCGGGCGTCGCGGCCGCCGCCGACGACCCGGGTGTCTCGGCTGCCGCCGCCTGGGGCGTCTCGGCGACCGACGACTGGGGCGTCTTGGCCGCAAACGATGGAGGCATCACGGTCGTCAACGACTCGGGCGTCTGGCCCCCTGACGATGGCGGAATCTCGGCCCCCGCCAACGACTCGGGCGTCTCGGCCGCCGCTGACGACCCGGGTGTCTCGGCCGCCGCCGACGACCCGGGTGTCGCGGCCACAGCCAACGACTCGGGCGTCGCGGCCACAGCCAACGACTCGGGCGTCGCGGCCACCGTCGACGACTCGGGCGTCTCGGCCACCGCCGACGACTCGGGCGTTTCGGCCGCCGCCACCGACGCGGGCGTCCCGCCCACCCCCGACGACTCGGACATCCGCCCCGCCAAAGACGGGGGCGTTTCGCGGTCCGACGACTGGGGCGTCCTGGCCGCAAAGGATGGACGCGTGCCGACCGCCAACGACTCGGGTGTCCCGGCCGCCCACCGTTGCGGCGTCGCCGGGGCGGCGGGTCGGCTCGCCCCCGGGGAGGCCCCCGCCAACGGCAGCGCCGCCGCCGCCACCACCGGCGCCCCGGCCGGCGCGGCGCCCCACCCACCGTCCCCACAGGCCGACGCGAGCGACGGCTCCGCCGGCCGACCGCCAGCACGCGCACGGTCCACGGCCCGCGCCGTCGCAGCCGACGCCCCCCCGCCCGCGGGCGCGTCGCCCCGCTCCGCGTCCGAAGCGGCCGACGCAAACGCATCGGCCAGCAGCGCGTCGGTCGCACGCCGCGTGGCGGTGGCGGCCACCACCGCCGCCGCCGCCGCCGCCGTGGCCACGCCCGCCGTGGCGGCCGCCGGGGGCGTCGGCGGCGGCGGCAGCGGCGGCACGCCCGCACAGGCGCCACGGGCGCCACGCGCCACCGCCGGCGGCGGCGCGGCGGCCCGCGGCGGCGGCGCGGCGACGGGCGTCGCGTCGGGCGTGCCCGCCGTCGTGGCGCGGGGCGGACCGACGCCCTCGGGGTCGGGCACGTCGGCCGCCCGCGCCGCCGCCGCGCGGGCGAGCGAAAACGGCGGCTGCCGCCCGCGGGGCGTGCCCAGCGGGGTCTCATCCGCTGCCTCGCCGCCGTCGCCACCGTCTCCGCGGCCGCCCCGCCGTGACGGGGAGAGGATGCCCGCGCGGTCGCCCTGCGCGGCGGCCGCCAACCCCGACCAAATGTCGTCCTCGTACGGCTCGGAGCGGGCGTCGACAAAGTCGGCCGAATCCTCGTCGCTGAGCCCGCCATCGTCCACCAGCTCCCCAACGTCGTCGCCGTCCACGCCATTGTCGGTCTCGGCGGCAGCCGCGTCCGCGGCGGGGCTGGCAGCCGCCGCCGCAGCACAAGCAGCGGGAGACGGCGCTGCCGTGGCAGCGTCGACGGCCGCCACGTCCGCCGCCTGCTTCTCCGCGGCGGCCTGGCGGCTCGCGTGGAGGCGCCCGAGCGCAATCATAATGTCGGCAGCCACCTCCTTCAACGCTTCCCGGTCCGCGTCGACCGCCGCCGACGCCGTGTCGGCGACGTCCCCCTCCAAAAAAGCCATGGCCTCGTCAAACGTCCCCGCCGCCGTCTCCGCGGCGGCCGCCGAGGCGGCGCCCGAGAGGGGCGCCAAAAACCCAACGGCCGCCCCCTGAAACGCTTCGAGGCGCGCGCGCCCCTCGGCGACGGTGCGGAAGCAGCCGCCGTCCGCGGCGGCCACCGCAGCGGCAGCGGCGGTGCCGGCCGTGCCGGCAGTGACGGCGGTGCCGCCATTGGCGCCCCCCGCCTCGCGGTGGCTCACACACAGCCGGTCGAGCAGGCTCACCGCGCGCTTGCGAAACGCTTCGAGCAGCGCCACCGCTTCCGCGTCGCCGCCGCCGTGGCGGGAGAGGGTGCGGCTGAGGACGCCGAGGAGGCTCGACCGCCGGTGCGCGAGCGCCCCGTCGCTCTCAAAGTCCGAGTCGCTGCCCCCGCCGCTGACCGCCTCCGCCCCGTCCATGGCGGCGGCCACCGCGGCACCGCCACGGGCGGCCGCCGCACCGCCGGTGGGGCCGGCGCACGCCCGCAAGGCCCCCGGGGCCGTCAGCGACACCCGCACCGCCCGTCGCGTCGGCCGCGTCGACGCTGCGGGCCGACGCGGGCGGGGCCACCGTCACGGGGCAAGCCCCGCTCCTCGCCACCCCCCCCCCCCCCCCCCCCCCCCCCCCCCCCCCCCCCC
>Ga0209093_1001890_pt1 | contig 11869 bp, 20 predicted proteins | sample SidtaG_4_FD_187450 | JGI IMG/M metagenome (GOLD analysis project Ga0209093, IMG submission 187450) | Marine algal microbial communities from Sidmouth, United Kingdom - Sidmouth_Male1 metaG (SPAdes) (version 2) | ecosystem: Host-associated > Algae > Red algae > Unclassified | place: Sidmouth...
CCGCGCGAATGGTGTATGGTTGCAGGTAAGCGTTCCAACAGTCTTCGGGTGTGTTGAAAAGATTTACGCGCTGCTCAGGTAGCCCCCTGCATGCCCACTTTGTGCGTGGCGACCCAAAACGACTGTCCTCGCCTCATATAGACACGGACGCATGGCAGACCATCGTTCCGCGCGAATGGTGTATGGTTGCAGGTAAGCGTTCCAACAGTCTTCGGGTGTGTTGAAAAGAACTACGCGCTGCTCAGGTAGCCCCCGGCATGCCCACTTTGTGCGTGGCGACCCAAAACGACTGTCCTCGCCTCATATAGACACGGACGCATGGCAGACCATAGTTCCGCGCGAATGGTGTATGGTTGCAGGTAAGCGTTCCAACAGTCTTCGGGTGTGTTGAAAAGATTTACGCGCTGCTCAGGTGGCCCCGTGCATGCCCACTTTGTGCGTGGCGACCCAAAACGTCTGTCATCGCCTCATATATACACGGACGCGTGGCAGACCGTCGTTCCTAGCGCTGACGGCCAGGGCACTTGCTTTGGACCGCGCGCGATTGGAAAAGAGTCTCGAGGTGGAGTAGGCGGAGGATGAGGACGAAGAGGGCGCGGGAATCGGTGGTATTAGGGAGGAGGTCTATGTGGTGCGCTTGGGCGGTGTTGACATTGGGGAGTCGGGACGGGACTTTGGCACGATGTCCCATGAAGCCGGTGCGGAGGTTTCAGATGTTGAGCAATTCGTGTATCACGCGTCACCTGCTGCAGCACGGCTTGTCGGGCTGGAGTTGGGTTCTGACTTCGCTCTGGCACCGACAATCGCTCAGATGAAGGTAAACGCCTCCTTCTTCGTCAGTATGTGGATGCTCGCCGTGACGGCCATGTGGCCGCAGCGCGTAAGCGCGTGCAGGCGGAAGCAACTGGCGAAGCTGGGTATCGGGATCACTGGCGGCTCGAATGACCCGTCGCAGTCAGATGTCAGCGCCAAGACCTGGAGCAGCCGCATCATGGTGGCGTGCGCCTTTGCCCAGTTCGTTGGCCGCACCATCTGCATGGACCCGAGCGAGTCGAACGTGAGCCAAAAGGAGATGGACCGGCGTGTCCAGGCCTTCTTCGCGCACCTGACGCTGCAAACACGCGACTTCGTCACGGCGTTATTGGACGCACGCCGCCACAGCATTGCCGTCTGTGGTTCGACAAGGTATGTCAAAATGCTGACCATGAAAGCCTACTCGTCCGTTTTCTCCTTCATGTTCGGGTCTGCGCACAATATCGGCGTCAGGCAGGGCATCAAGATTGTGCTCGAATGCGAGAAGAGTGCCACACCGTGGCAGCTCAAGGCGCACCAGGACTGCCAGACTGATAAACGTTTCCGCGAGCGCCCGGGAACCCACCGCGGCAGCCCGATGGCAACGGCTACGGTGAAGAGCTTCAAGACCGCAGCCAGCGACGACGCCCGCTTCAAGGGGGATCAGTCCGTGCAGTCGGCGCCTGTGACGCCGGAGATTGTCGAGCAGCTGTACAGCTGGATGTTCATGCGTCACGTGCCGGCAGATGCAGGCCGCGGCGAGGGCGACGGCACCCCTTCCAGGGAGCGAGCTACACCGTCAAACCTTGTGACCGAACCGACGCCTACGGGATCTGTGCAGACCATGCCACAACCCCTTCCACCTGTTCACAGCAGCTCCATGGCCAAGACCGACTTCATGATGTACATTTTCTACGTCCTCCTGTGGATGACGCTAGCGCGGCCTAAAACCCTGCTGCGTATCAAGTTTAGCGATGTACCGCTGCCCGACCTGACGGTGCCCCGCAACTTGCACTTCTTAAACCGGTACTGTGCCTGCCACCTACTCAAAGAACTTGCTCATCTTCAGTTTTCCGTGCGTTCTTCGCGTGCCTGGTCTCGCGCACTTGTGCGCAGAGGCTACACTGAGCCATTTTCTCTTTCCCGTGTCGCAATGCTGAACTTTGTCGTACCTGTGTTTGTATGTCCCCTCTTTCACCATCTTCCCTTTCACTCCCTACAGGCTCGGCCATCATCCATTCAATAACATCCTGCTGCGGGTCACGAAGCCCGGCACGAAGACAACCGGCGTCAAGACCTTGCGGCTGTACAGCTGCTTTGCGAATGTGTCTGAGGCCGAGTGTGACGAGATTGGCCGCTCCAACGTGCTGCTCTGCACACGCCACCGCCTCAACATCCCGCTTCTCTTCCAGGGGATATTGAACCTCGCCATCAACCACCCAGCAATGGGTATGGATACCGTCGCCATATTTGAAAAGTCACTATTTTTTCTTTGTCCGTGCGCTCCAGCACCGGCGTCATCTCCTTCCCGCGGCCAATGTCGGACAATTAGGTGAACTCTCGCTTTTCAGCGGACCTGGCGGCCATCGGTGAGCAGCGGGTGGTCGGCGAGCGGCTCTGTATGCTCTATGAACTTCTTCGCGGCGGTGCCCAAGACCTGCTCAACCTCACCGGCAAGTCTGAGATGGTTATGAGGATTGGAGACTAGAAGGCCAACTCGGAAAGCTACTTTGTGTACCTGACCAGCATGAACTCTCGCGCGACCCTGCGGTCGACGCTGTGGACCTACAAAGAAGACGAGATTGTGCAGGTCGTCTCGCAGATAGTACACTCCCACACCAAGTGGGTCATAGAGAACGTCAAGAAGCTGGTGAATTGGTGCGCCGGCAACGAGACGGTCAAGTCGCACTCGGAGCTGACGGCTCTAGAGAAGGAGGCCGTATCCGGGCTGTCGCGCATCCTGTGCGAGGTCATCTTGGAGCTGCATAACGGTACAGCGGGGAAGGACGGGGGGGTCGCCGGGCCAAGTGGGGACGAGCCGGGCGGCACGAACGATGGCTTCGACTCGGACTCAGACTCAGACAGAGTCGCCGAGTCGTAGAGCAGGTGCACTTCAGCTTTTTAGTTTTTCCGTTTCGAATTACATCGGCTGACAATTGTGCCCCGAACCAACCAGAAGGCTCGGCGCGAACATGCCTCTCTGCTTCGCGCCACCCCTCTCCGCTTTTCTTCGATTCTCGCCCACCAGGCGACGGCCGCAAACTGCCCCTTCCCACTCTCCAGCAGGAAGCGCTCCCTCCCTCCCCTTGAACCGCATGGCTCCCTCCGACGGGAAAAAAACAGCCCCACTGTCCACCTTTCAAGGCCCGCAGGTCTCGGTTTGGATGGCCATACAAGTTTTCATGTGCACGCCAGACTCGCCGCTATTGATGCCCCGAACCCCCCACCTACTTCTCTGCCTTCGTCACCTCCACATCGCTGAAACCGCGTCACCGCCCTCCGACATGAGACCTCCCCCCCACGTCCCATCCGTTGGTGCTGTCGCTCTCTGCTGCCTCCGCCACCACCGCTGCCACCGCTCGCACTTTCTACGTTGCAACCACCGCCGCCGTTTCATCGCCGCAGCCACGCCGTCTCCCTCTCCACGGGCGCATTTACCCCCCCCCTCCCCTCAGGCCACGGGCCGCACACGAGCACCGTGAGCCCCAACACGTCACAAAGACACACACACCACCACAGCTCGGGCGCCCTCCCCGCGCCCGCCGCCACCTTCATCCCAAACGCCCGGCGCAGTGACGGCATCTGAGACGCCCAACCCACCGTCGACTACTCCCTGCAATTCCCGAGCACCGGCGCCACGGGCCCGCTGCTCCTCGCCCCTCTGCCGCCCGACAGCGGCGGCCCCACCCTGGAGAGGGCCACCGGCTCCGGGTCGGCATCCGGACGCGCGCCGGACGCGAGGCGGTTGGCCGGCGCCAGCGGCCCGGAGAGTTCAGGGAGGGAGGCGCCGCGCAACGGAGCGGACGGCCGCATTGATAACGAGGCCCGTGGCGGGGAAAGCGGCAGTAGGGCCCCATGGGGGGCCGCGTTGCGTCGCCGTCGCGAAGACGAGTGTCCTGTCGCTGTTGACGGCCGACACGCGCATGGCCGCCGCGACGGTTGCGGGGTGGTCTGGGGACGCCTAAGCGCCGCTGGGGGGGGCGGCGACCGACGGTCGGCCCGACTATCGCTTCCCCGGAGGCCACCTCCGTGTGCGCCGCGGTCCGTGACACCCTCACCGCGGCTGCTGCCGTCATCGCCGATGTCGCGACGCCGGATAGGGGCGGGGTGTGGGCGGGGGGTTCCAGGGGCTTCGACGAAGACGTCAACGGATTCACGCCCAGCGGCTGCTCTACGACGTCGATGCGCGCCGCCCCTGCCGCTGCCACAGGCTCGGCACGCTCCACGCACCGCAGCGGGCAGAGGACGACGCTCGAAGCGTTGGCTGCGCCCCTAACTCTCGGCGCGGGCGACGCCGGCACCCCACGGGCGCGGCGGCGAAGAGCCCCCCCCATCCCCGTGCGCCGACAGGGTGCTCAGCAAGAATGACCGCTGAGTCAACGCCTACTTCGGCAGGCGATGTCATACCGGTCTCGGCGAGCGCCCGGCGTGACGCAATCACGGTCACATCTACGCGCGCGCACACGGCAGCCACCGTCGGTGCCACACCCGCCACGGCCTCCGCCGCAACACTCACCGACGCCGACGGCGGCGGCCGCAAGTCTGCGGGCATCAGAATTTCGGCCGCGCCGAAGAGCACCCCCCACGCCGCCGCGTCGCCTTCAGCCATCTCGCCGGCGACCGCCACAGACTCTGTCGGCCAAAGACACGCTCGCAACGCCGAATTTCTGCTATACTGTAGTGGATCCTGCTCTCACAGCCGGCAGGGTATAACCCCGTCGGGAAACCCAGCACAGGATGCGGAGCGCAACGCCAGAGATACAACGCGACCGCCGGGATCACCGGGCGCGAAGCGCACCAAGACGACGGAAGTAACGCAAGCGCAACGCTGATTTATTCGAACACGCACGATGAACCCAAAGCATACACTCATATAGCCTCAGAAATAAGACGCATGACGTGCACAATCCCGACCCCCTGGCGCTACCATGAGTGGACCGGTACCCAACGGGCCACGGTCTCAGGCCCGGGCTCCTAGTGGCCCCTGCCCAGCATCCCTGACTACCCTTCCACTGGAAGAGGACCCCCGCCCGTCTCGGGCGGAAGCAGGAAGTCACTAAGACTTCTCAGATTTCAGGATTTACCCAAAACCAATACCTCGGGACTTATCCCAAGATTTTTTAGTTTTCCCGGATAGAACTCCGGTGGGAATTTTTTCCATGTTCGAGATAATATCTCGGTCCGGCTTACCCTCGGATTGTGGAAGCTTCCACAAGCTTCCCGGTGCCTCCAGAGGGCCCGGATTCGGGAAGACGTGTGTCTCCCTTGGCTGTGTCAGACCCCTCCTGGGGGGGCCGATCGGGTGTTCCTCGCCTCGCGCCCCTCTAGAGGGGTCGTTTCGTGTGTGGCCCTCAGGCTCCCTGGACACCCGCCCAAGAGGGATGTCCCGCGCTACCCCCCTAGGGGGGTGTTACGTGACTGCTCACGACCCGTCCTCGGCTCATGCCGGGGGCCGTGTCACCCCTGACAGGGGGTTGCCCCCACATGTCCCCCACCTCAGGGCCGGCGTCTCGCGGGACCGGTGGCGGTGTCTCGCCACCCTCTCCCTCGGCCAGGGGGAATCCCTACCCTGTGACTCCCTGTCATCGTGCCCCTGGGGGCTCGCTCAGAGGCTCTATACGGCGGGAGACCGACGGGTTCACCGAGCCGGGGCAGCCTCGGGTCAGTCCTATAAGGCGGTCACCGCCAGAGGTGACCGGGGGCCTTGACTCTCCTGGCGGTACCCTGGTCGTCACCTGGAGGACGACACCGTCGGGCGCGACCGGGTTCTCCCCGCGTCCCGAGTTGTTCGTGCACCCCACCCTGGGGTGGGGAGTCCTTATCTTCCCCGTTTCCCCGCCTCTCGAGGCGGGATGGCGTCTTCTGTGGCTCCCGACGCTCCGGCCGCCATGGCGGTCGATCTTGAGGCCAAGGGGGGGGGCGCCCTTTTGGGCCCCGAGAAGGACACCGACGACGACGTCATCTCCAACCTCCTGTCGGCCTCGCGGCCGACCCCCGCGGTTGTTGACTAGAAGTATGGGCGCTACCCTTGGGCCCCCCTAGGGGGGTCGATTGTCGAACAGCGCTTTGACGCGATCGACAGTCGTCGGATGACGTCCATATGGACGACCTTTAGGGGGATGTACGATACTTTTTACGCCGTCCCCGAGGGGACGGTGACGGACTTCCCCTTTCTCCGCAGTCGGGAGGTCTGGCGAGTGTGCCAAGTGCGTAGGCACTTGGCTGTCCGGGAGATCCCTCCCGAGGTAGGGGATATGCCCCACTTCTCCGAGGAGTATTACCCGGGGTCTCCCCCCAAGTTGGGGGAGATGGACCGGGGCTTTTACGTGCCGGGTGCGCTGAGGGAGTGTACGGTTCGTACCACCCTCCACCTTCTCACGCTGTATGAACAGCGTGAGGTGCGCGACGTACCTGTGGTACGCCGCAAGGCCCTGTATCCCACCACACCAGTGTGGTGGGAGCACGTTGGAGTGCCCCGCGGTATGGCCGCGCGGGTGCCCCAGATGGTGGCTCTCCACTGCAGATACCCCACCTTTTCGCGACCCCGCGTACGTCGTGTGTGCTTGGCGTCCTCCGCCTCTGACGCTGTCGCTTTTTGAGGCTGGCCGCCCTGTTACCGCCGTACTGCTCCATTTGGTTTCGGTTCCGGGCCTTTTCTCACCTCCATCACACTTCCACGCAGCCGATATTTCATTCTGCACACTTATGTAGTGACGTGCTCGGTCGCCCACGCACTTGTTGCTCCTCGTTTCTTGGCGGCGCGAGCACCCTCGCCGCCACCAGGTTGTCGTGCCGAGACTCTCGGCGGTGCTCGCTCGTGACGCGGCGCGTGTCTGCAACCGACAACAGCACTGCTCTGTCAGCGTCTTTCGCTGTTCGCTGCATCCTTGGCTGCCCCGCTCCCCTGGTGGTCCGACTGTCTTCATTCTCTACGTTTGATTGACTCACTAGTTGCCACCCCAGTACGAATCATATGGTTAGAGACTGGGACGGCCGACACTGTGACATCGACAGCCCTCGGAGGCACGGGTTTCCGGGCACTGTTAGAAGCGCATCCATGGCGTCTCCTCGCTGCCCCTTGTCTTCTCTAGTCAAACACTGCCTGACATTTCGCTCTTTCGTGCTGCTTCACTGCCTGGTACCCCCCCCCGGTGCTCGGTTGTCTGTCATCGACTGGCCGTCTGCACTCCCCGTGCGTATCTATTGGACGTCTGCTTGCTTGCATCCTGACTCTGCTGTCGTCGTTCCATCACGTTTTTGTTCCTTCAGGTCGACATCTTCGTCCCGACGTGCCCGCCGAGCAGTGTACCATTTCCGCCTCCAGAGCTCCCCACTTGCTCTGTGGTGGTGCACGCTGTCTCTGAACAATACATGTACGTCCCCCGTCTGTACCATCAGTGTGCCGCTTTCTTGCTCTTACTTTTCGTGGGGCCGCACTGTCTCATGGACGGCGTCGTGCCAATGTGCATCACGTTGAGAAAGGATGGTCTGGGTGGCCGATGGATATCGAGGCGCCGCCTCTTCTCTGCCTCTGCCTTGCTCCTAGTCCCATTTGACTTACGCTTGTCAACTACCAAATCTTCGTCGCCCTTTCTGTGTGCGGCGCGTCCATCGTCGGCGCTCTCTGAGTATCCTCTTGTTTTTGATTTCTCTTTCGAATCGTCTTTTTCGCTGCTCCTCTTTGCCTTTTGCCGCCTAGTTGCTCCCTTTCTGCGCTTGAACTATCACGTTTTTTACGCCCACTGCCGCAGAAACCAACGATTTTCGTGTTAAACAAGTGTCGGTATGCACGGGACATCGCCCCGCAAGCGGCAGCGCGCACCCCCTGCGCCGCCAACGACATCCACTCGGTCCATTCGCCGCATACGTGCGGCTGCGGCCGCAGCTGCAGCTGTTGCGAATGCGGCCAGCAGCCCACCCCCACCCACGCCCTCAATCCCGCCCGCCCAGCTCGTCAGCGCTCGTCGCCCTGACCTTCTGCACAATCGTCGCAAGGAACGGCCGTCAAGCGCTGCCCCGCCTTTGAGTGGCGGCGGCGGCGGCGCGGCAGCTTGCACCCTCCCAGCAGCCACTGGAGAACCGCGCTCGATGTCAGCCGGCGGCGTTGCCGCCGCCACGCACACATGCACCCCAGTGGCAGAACTGCCTGCACGGCGTCCGGGCGCTGCCTGCGCGGCCGTCGTCACAGACGTAGCGGCCGAGCCATGGGCGGGACGAGCAGATGGGGGGGCCTTAGTCGTCACCGCCGTTGCTGACGCCGCCCGCTCTCAGTCACGGGCGGCGCCGTCGCTGTCGGGGCACGGCGGTGCCGTAGCTGCGCCGCCCTCCCACCGCGACACGGTGGCTCCCCGAACGAGCAACGCTGGCGCCGGCGGCGCAAACGCCCGCCAAGCTGAGGCGTCTCGGTCGCTCAGTGGGGCGGACGGGCTGCCGCCTCCTGCGCTTGTTGGTGGCGGCTCCGGCGTCCCCCCGCTATCGTCGAACAAGAATGCTCTGCCGCGACCGCCTGCGGCCGAGGCGGACCTGGTCGTCGCCCAGACGGTGCACCTGTACAGTGGGCCTTTGGGGGGGGGGGTGCAGGCTGAGCTTTCGGCTGGCCACCTCTTGTTCGTGGACGGGGCAGACTACGTGACAGCGCGAAACCTGGTGATGCGGTTGCTCTTCGGCATCACCGACGTCGGAACGCGGCTCATCTGTCTGGGCTGCCTGCCGGGCTGCCCTGACGAGGCATCCGAGACCGCCACTGGGGGTCCAACCGCACGTACCCCCGCGCAGCGCGTCGCCGATCAACAGGCATACAAGAGGCTCGTGGCGATCTCCCGGTACTCTGAGCTCTGGGGATTCAACAAGGCCAACCTGCGTGCGATCGTGGAGCAGGCGCTGCACCTCGCGGAGCTAAATCAGTACGCGACAGTGGCGAGAGTGGCCATCACGACGGCGAGCGCGTGGACGCTGCACACGGTCAGCGCGACCAACAGCGGTGTGAAGACGACAAGCGCCACGTACGCCAAGTCGGTCAATTTATTTTGCGAGTTCGCCGCGGCCCCCGAGAGCCAACAGCCCCGTGGGGTCGTGGTCCCCATCAACAGGTATGTCGCGGGCACGTTCATGCGCGCCGAGAAGGCCCGCCCCAAGCGGACGGGAAACCGTCCCGGCGCTGATGATACCGACGCGTCGGGATCGGAGTCTGATGGGGACGGGCATGCGCATGAAGGCGGTGGTGGCGACGCGGACGGGGACGAAGACCTGATCGCGGAGGGGGACGGCGGTGGCGGCGGGGGCGCGACCCGTGTCCAAGGTAAGCTCGACGGCAGCGACCGTCGGCGTCCTGGTGGCCACCCGCCCGCTGCATTTTCAGACGATCGGGGGCGCTCACCGGCCGCTGGTGGTGGACCACACAGGCTCCAAGTTTCATTCTCTGACGCCGTCGCCGTTTATGGGGAGGCGTCGTCGGCACCGTCGCCGGCGCGGCGCTTCCGGACGGTGGGCCAGACGGTTGTCGAGATGCACCAGAGCGCCATGGCCAAAGTCGGCCAGGTATTCAACCAGCTGTGGACGGCGCGCGGGTGTGCCGAGTGCGCGCGCTACGACGTCAAGGCGTTCGAGTCGGTCGGCACCTACAGTGCCGCCAACCTGTTGGTGAGTGAGACGCAGCGCAACCGAACCCTCCAGAACACTGAGTTCGGCGTCGCCAAAGCCACGGGACTGCGGGACCCAACCCTAACTGACAAAGACCCGCGCGCGCTGATCGAGACGCTGCTGCTGAGCCCCACGAACAGCAAGCAGATGCACCAGGCCTTGTTGCTGGCCAGCCTTTTCGTGCTGTCCTTCTCGCTGGAGGCGCGCGGCGCAACCACGCGCGGCCTGGAGTGGAGCGACCACGCGGTACGGCGGTTTCCCGCTATGTTTGGCACGGGCGGTGACTCCGTCGACATGCTGAGCACGTATGTGTCGGCGACAAAGACGGGGACGGGGGCTGCCTATTGCTTAGCATCTATAGCGCACGTGGACCCGTGGCTGTGTCCGCTGGGCGCGGTGGCAGACGCGCTCGTCACCGACTGCCACCGCAAAGGGCAGGACTTGCTGACGCCGCCCGTCTATTTTGCGCCCAGCTTCAGCCCGACCGATGCAGAGATTCGGGCGACGGGGGTGGAGCCCAAGTACTTCTGGGCGTCGCCGTCCGACCTCGGCAACCGTCCATGCTGCAAATGGCGGCAGGTCCAAGGGGCGGGCCTTTCAAGTCGATGTCGCACAATTTTCACCGCGACAACCTGAGGAGAGCGGGGGTCGGAGCCGGAATCAAATTCAAGGCCCTTAGCACGCACGCGCTTCGCAGGGCGCCGGGAAAAAAAGGGGAAAGAGTCTGGCGTCGCGGTCGCGGACAACTAATGTCACGGAATGTGGAACCGCGGCGCAGCCAACGGCGCGTACGACGGCCTCATCCGGAATGCTTCGATGATGACCGCACTTTCCGGACGGTCGGCTGACTGCCCCTCGCCCGTGACGTCGCGCCTGTCTGTTGCTGTGCCAGACGAGCTGCAGACCAGCATCTGCCCTTGTCTGGCCGCCGAGGAGACGGCGTACACAGCCCGCGTGACGCGGGACCCGCGGTGCCAGGACAAGGCACTTTTTTATTTGTTCTCCCTCATTTTCACCACCCGCTGCGTCTTCTTTAAGACCTGGGCGACGCATGTAGTCACTACCAGCCTGCCTCCTAATGCCTAAATCCTCGGCCACCCCCTGCTCAAAAACGAGCACTTTCAGGCCCTGTGCGTGACCATGGCGACGGTGTTGGCTGACGGCGGCCGTGCCGTCGAGGCTGCCGTTTCGCAGGTCCTGCCGCAGCTGTCCCACTCGGTCAAGGTGGCCGTTGAGGCCGTGGCGGCGGCGAGCTCTTCGTCCACCCTGGACATATAGCGGCGGCTGAGCTTACAGATGGACGAGGCCGTGGCTGACCTCAAGGTGCACAGTGACGCTGGATTCTCGGCGGTTCTGGAGCTTCTCAGCTCCACAACGGCAGAGGTGCGGAGCATGCGCGCCGAGGTGGCCCAAATAAGGGGGCTGAATGGGATACAGTCGAGACACGACGGCTGCGGCGGGTGAGGGAACTGCAGGACGGACTTTGGGGCTGCGCTGGGGGCTGGAGCTGGGGGTGACCGGGCAGGCGCGCACGGTTGCGACTTGAGCGAGTACGGTGGTGGTGGCCACGTGTCAGCGGCGTCTGCTGCCGTCCGCCCCCTGTCGGGAGCCCCTGGGTCCATTATCGCGCCAGTGGCAGCGGCTGCGGTCGCCCACGTGTGTCGACCTGTCGGTGCTGCGTTTGTGCAGCTCCCTCCTGCCGTTCCCCCCGCTGCGGCAGCGCCACCGCCGCCAGTCACTTCTTCCCGGCTGGCGCAGGACCGCCAGCACGTGCGGCAGCTGGCTATGCGGCACAAGTTGGGGAACGTGCCCAACTTTTCGGGCGACGGCCAGTACGTGCCGCTGTTGCCGCTGGAGAAGGACCTGGGCTGGGAGGCCGCACTCGAAGAGTACGTGCTGGGGTTCTTGGGGAGGGGCGTCACGAGGAGGCGGGCGTCCGTGTGGGAGGTAGAGGCCAAGTTCGGTGACCGCTGGCGCTTCTGTGTCCCGGACGCTGCGGACCGCCGGTGTAAGACCTCTGGCCTTTCACGCCACGTGTAACCCTACTTTCAACATTTCACCCATTTCAAACATCACTTTCCACGTGGCACGGTTCCTTCGTGACTCGCTGTACGCGTCCAACATCCGCTACAACGGCCTCCATCTTTTTAGTGGAAGCTACGGACACGCCGATCGACCTGATCCGGCGTGAGGCCATCCAGCGCCCCGCTGACTCATC
>Ga0209093_1001891_pt1 | contig 11869 bp, 7 predicted proteins | sample SidtaG_4_FD_187450 | JGI IMG/M metagenome (GOLD analysis project Ga0209093, IMG submission 187450) | Marine algal microbial communities from Sidmouth, United Kingdom - Sidmouth_Male1 metaG (SPAdes) (version 2) | ecosystem: Host-associated > Algae > Red algae > Unclassified | place: Sidmouth...
AATGACAAATAATTCTTTGTGTTTCTTTGCTTTGCCGGGCTTGCAACAGCTATTATTGGACGCGCCCCGTACAGGAGTTGAAAGGCTTTGAAAAAATCATGCTAAAATCCGGCGAAAGTCAAACCGTTAAATTCACACTGACTGATAAGGAACTTGGTTTTTATAATAACCAAGGCAAGTTTGTCGTCGAATCCGGTGCTTTTGATGTGATGGTCGGGGGGAGTTCGGCAGAGGTTTTGATGGGGGAGTTTGTGTTAGAGTAGTAAACTACTCTCTCGGATATGATGCGCTGCTCTGTAAAGAAGTTTAGAATAAATTCTCAAAATACTTTTTTTGAGAATTTATTCTAAACTTCACCTTATTCAAGTACTACCTCCCGTTCATTCTCTCCATTTATATCTGTGATAACAAATTGACTTTCACTGTAATATTCATTCTTATCTTCATCTACGCTATTCGTTCTACGTTCAAAGATGATTTCATAATCAGCAGATACACTCGGACTGAAATACCCCAAGCTCTCACAGCTTTTTTTAATCATTATTGTACTAAAGGTTTCCATATCAGACTTGAATACTCCTTCGGAAGCAGTCCATATCAAATATTTTCCATCAGGAGTCCAAGACATCCCTCTGCCATTTCCTTTAAATATATCAAATTCAGATTGGAATCTAATTACCTCACCAGTATCTAAGTTGTTGACATCAACGCCGCCTGCGTAAACTACAGCAGCAACATGATGTTTGTCGGCAGACCATGCTCCTTTGTAAAAGGGAATAGTAAGTGTATCAACTATTGCCCCATAGTTGCTAATTAGCAAAGCCTTATTATCAAATGTCCAGCACAAGAAGGCTGTATTATCAGGATTCCATTCGGGATGCGTGTATTGATTTGCATTATCGGTAAGGAGAGTGAGACTATCTCCATTACTATTCATTTTCCATACCTGATTATCTGTGCGGTTAAATAATAGCCAGTTGGTTTTTCCCCACTTTGGACGATAACGTACTCCCTCAACCAACAAATTATGTTCTTTAGTAGAAAGATTAACTTTCCAAAGTTCTTGTGAAAGATAGTTATGATTAGCATCTCGATTGATGCGACGATATATCATTTCATTTGAATTATTAGGGTTAAAATATGGGGCTAAATTTGTTTCCATTGGTAAGGCGTATTCCCATCCTGTCGCACTTGGAGACAAGGGCAAATCATGACATATTTTGCATAGTTTATCTTTTCGACAACTTGAAAATAAACATACAAGGATAAAGACGACTATATTTATTTTTTTCATACTTCTTTTAAAGGGGCGTAGTAGATTGTATTTGACAACAACCTACTACGCAAATAAACTTTTAATTAATATTTAACGAATTTTTCTGTAGCTGTATTTTGCTCTGTTGATAGTTGTAACATATAAACTGCGGGAGGAAGATTTTTGATGTCTATGTCTAAGACATGTTCGCCTGCCAGAAGTTGGTTGTGTTGAACAACTGATATTTGTCTTCCAAGATTGTCCAATACAGATATTTTTATGTCGTCACCTTTCATCAGAGAATATTGAATTGTTACGGTTTCTGATGTAGGATTAGGGTAAAGTGCTAAATTAGATATTGGATTGTAGGCATCAGTTGTGCTTGTTGTATTGCAAGTCAATAAAGAGTAAGACAGTCGTCCCATACTGTTTGGCAAATATGGAATCCATCTATTAACAGACAGACCATTTTGAGCAGCCTTTACGTGAAGGGGGAGTTTGTGTTGGGGTGATGTTGTTTTTGTAGTGGGTGATTTAGTGGCTACCAATCAAGTAGGATGCGTCGTTCGTAGCTGCCGTCTATGTTCATCAGATAAAGATGATTACGCACAAAGACACTACAAATATTAGCGTATTCCCAATCAAAACGATGTACGATAAAACCTTCTTTATCAGGCGACAAGCCAAATCCACTATATTGACGGGCATTCGGGAAGCCCTCTTTTACGACGGTACGTTGTAAAGTATGAATATTGGTTTTGGCGATGAGCGTATGCGTTTGCCAAAGGATAGACTGCTCTTCTTCAAGCCATATCAGGTCTCTGATTCGGTCAAGATACGATGTACCGAAGTTGGTTTGGTCAATATTGTGATATTCGCGGGTATTAAGGTCAAAATAACCTATGCCGTGTTGCGGGTCATTACGGGAGAGGGTGGCGAGTACAGCATCATTGCCCATCCAAGCCCAACGATATGAATCATTGATTTCAGGTATGCTGTCAAGGATATTACCATTTTCACCTACTATAATCAATTGATTGTTAGGCATACGTTGATACAAAACACGTTCTCCCTGATTGTCCCACGCACCTCGTGTTGCGAATATAAAGTCACCCACAAGGAAAGTAAGTTGAGTAGCTTCTGTACCATCAGGTTTGATTTTCCAAAGGTTAGCATCTCGCCCGCTATAAACTATCCAATCTTTTATGCTCCAGTCTATGGTTGAGAATGGACGGCATTTGGCAAGAAATATGGACTCCCCCGTACAAAAATCGAATACCCACGCAGAGGACTCTTGTAAGTTCCTGTCCCACAGTCGATAAGCGATTTGAGTGCTATCATTCGGATTGAAACAAGGAACATGAAATTGGTATCTTTCCGACTGTAGTATCGAAGGCGGATGGATAAAATCAGCAGGGTCAAAACAATCCAAATTCAAAGGTAGTATCGTATCCACATTGACAGCAGGTACGGTGTGGGGAGCAATACAGTTTTTATTTGTCAGCTGTTCCTGCTCACAAGCAAATATACCTGCGATTAATAGCAATAAAAGTATCTTTTTCATATTTGTAGTTTTTATTCAGGAAATTCAACATATCGCTCATTACTGCCATCTGCATCCATGAGATATATTCGATTATATAGTCGCACACTGCATCCGTCTATGTTTTCCATATCTTCGCTGTATATCACAAACGTACTTCCATCAGGAGAGACATCTACACTCCGGTAATAATGCCATTTAGGGTTAGTTTCATTGAGTAAAGTACGTACTTGGGTGTGGATATTGGTTTTACTAGTATTCACAAGGCTATTCCAGACAATAGATTGCTCATTTTCTGACCAAGCTATCCCATGTACATACTTATAATTACTTATCAAATATTCAAATCTATCTATGTGTGTAAATTCTCCGATGTTTATATTGTAATAACCAATACCGTGATCATCGTTGTTCAAATCCAATGTAGATAATACTACGGTATCATTCATCCATGCAAATTTTCCCGGATATCTCAAATTATGTAAGGTGTCCAGTGTTAATCCATTTTCATCTGAAATGATAAGATGTCCACTGCTTATTAAATATAAAAATCGTTGACCTTTTCCATCCCATTGTGGACGTTTTTCAATATTTTCGTCGAAAGTCAGTTGTGTCAAGCTATCTCCATTAGATTTTACTTTCCAAATATTAAGGTCGCTTCTTGTGAAAATGATCCAGTCTTTTATGCTCCAATCACTTTTCCCGCTGATAATATCGTTGACAACAAAGGAACTTTCACCCGTACAAAAATTAAACTTCCACAAATCACTCTGACCACTGGAAGCCAAATCCCAACGCTCATAAGCTATTTCATTTTCGTTGTTGGGATTAAATGAAGGATAGTAATATTGGTATCTGTCAGGAAATATAACCGGAAAGGGCCAATTAGGGCAACTTACCGGAAATACACTATCTTTTTCGATGTGTTCGGGTGTAGTATAATTTTTAAGACAGCTTGTGGAGATATTCGTCAGTGATTCTTGCTCACAGGCAAAAAAGCCAATTATTAATAATATTAAAATTACTATTATTCGCATATTTTTTGACTTGTAAAATTACGAGGGAGAAATCTCTCCCTCGTGATTATTATACTAATTTATAATTTAATGAATTTTTCGGCATAAATACCTGCTTCACCATTTAATCTATAAAAATACATGCCTGCGGGTAAATCTGTAATGCTAACGTCAATTCGGTTTTCGCCATTGCTCACATAATCATCATAAACAGATTGAATATAAACGCCTTGTACATCATATAAATCAACCTTGAGTCGTTTGTGACTGTTTGCATTGATGATGATGGTATGCTCTGTGGAACTTGGATTGGGTGATATGCTTACATTATCCAAGAAGGTTATTTGGTCTGTGATAGAGTTTGGATTGTGATCAACAAGTATGGAATATTCAAAATTAAAAATACTCTCCAAACTACCAATGTTGGGGTCTCTTGGAATCCACGTTTGAGTACCATCACTATGTTTGAGTAAATGAACATACCCCTCAACAATAGCCGTATTATTATCTACCGATATTAGTCTAACTTCTTCATGCGGACGCAAGACTGTTTTAGTATAATAACTATAATCAATAAATTGCTCCTCAATGGCATAGTTTTGTAGTGGAGTAGATGAGCTGTGCCTTCCCCAAGATGCTATTATTGCATCGTCCGTAGCTAATTGATGTGATATATCCGCTGTAATAGTATAAACATCTACGTTGTAATCACCCGGCGGAATATCTATGCCATCAAGATTTTCGTAAGGTTCTTTAAAAATTACAGGAACATTTGTTTCCACAGGTGTAGATGAGAGCGTGACACTATTTACTGTCGATAAATCAGACATTGTCCCGAAGTGCATTATGTCTCTCATAGGTTGCTCAATGTACTCAAGAGCATCGTGAATTTGCAGTAACCCATAACCTATTTTTGTATCAGGGACTGCCACACCTCCTGCATCTGCAGTAGCCCTTAGCACATGCTCAACATCTTCGGGAGATAGGTTATTATAGTCAGTTCCTTCGACATTTACATAACTTAGCAATAAGGCTGCTGCTCCCGATACATGCGGAGTCGCAGCCGAAGTAAAACCAAATTGTGAGTATTGGTTACTATGCCATATTGTTCTTATTCTGTTTGTCTGTGCGGGAGCTGCTATATCCATAAAGTTAGTCTCCCTAAGATTACCTAACCAATCTCCATTTTGATTAGTTCCCCCGACACACACTATCCAATTATTATTATAGTCTGCCGGATATTCACGATTATATGAATAATAAAAGTCCGTATCATTACCCGCCGATGCAACGAAAACAACTTGATTTCTATTGGCAAAGTGTATCGCACTCGATAACGCTTGAATACTTTGCTCACTGTAAGAATCAGGAAATTGGTTGTCGAAGGGTTCGCTCACTTGATAAGCCATATTCATCACATTTAGTGCATAGGCATTAGGAATGCTTGGGTCGTCTATACTTCCCATTGTTATCCCTTCTGCTATGTAATCTAAGGGGTAGAAGCCGTCTCCATTGGCATCAAACCATCCACCGTCATTAGCTACACGAAGGCTATATAAAGAAACACCAGTCTCAGTATCACAACCTCCTGCTATTCCTGCTACACCTTTAGCATTGTCTCTTACGGCTCCAATAATTCCTGCACTAGCACTAGCATGTCCTCCATCAACATTCCAGTTAATCGTAGAATTGAATAAATTATCATTAGTTTCAAAATCCCACCCTGCTATCAAAATAGAATTTCCATCAGAATCCTTTAAATCTTCATGATTCCAGTCAGTCGCTGTGTCTAATATCCCTACTCTTATGAATGGTTCACCTGTTTCAATTCCCCAAGCATCTTGTGCATTCACATGTCCATTAGGATAAGTAGTAGAATAGAGCGAATATTGGTTTGAATACTCTGTATCGTCAGGCACTTCATTTCCTACACCGCATGTATTAGATTGTGCCTTAGCTAAACGATTCATATGAGCATATCGCACTGAGTTTGTAGCTCTTTCCATATCTCTCGCAACTTGCATAAGAGAGCCGGAAGGCATACTTTCCTGAAGCGGTGGCGCAGCAGGTTCGGGAGGTACTACAATAAATGTCGTCCAAAAATCAGGTATTGGAATTGGTTCTCCAAGTCGGCTGGTAGAGGTGGTATGCGTTGATTTGAGTTGTTTGAATACCTTGATTAAATGCGCCTGATTCATATCAAAACTCAAATGTGTATTCAATTCGGTAATAGCAGCAGCAGTCAAAAATGTAGGCGCACGCCCATGTATGATGTCTGTATTATCTACTGCTGTTGTGTTCACTGCATCCCTATGAAATCTCACAATCACCATTCTATCCATATACAGCGGATTGCCCTCACCATCCGTAACGACATCAGTAGGTCGGGTAAAGGTATTATAGTTGGTGGTAGTAATCGTCATACCATCATCAAGCGTGGAAACGCCCGTAATTAAGACGTTACCGCCTAGTGATGATACACCGTTTGTCAGAATGTTATTACCAATACTTATAGTGCCTGTGGTGCGTGTGTCTTGCCATACCAGATTACCAAAACTATCATATTGCCGTACAAACATCTCTGCCGTACCATCTTTCTCTGCACCTCCTGTTACGAGTACACCGCTGTCAGTGGCACGAATATCATTGATAGCTATGCGGCTTTGTGCGTTATTATCTACCTGTACGGTGACTTGTGTACCGAATTCATCATATTGAATAATCAAGGCACTCTCTGCACCATTGGCATCTTGGGTATATCCACCTACAAAGACACTGCCGTAGTCGTCCACATCAATAGTGGTCGCGCCATCTTCAAAGCCTACTCCATCGTAGTCCTCTACCCATTCGATATTGAGTTCGGGCGAGAGCTTGATGGTGCGAATGTCATGGTCTGTACCGCCGGTAATGGTATTCCCAACGATATAAAAATTGCCGTATAGGTCAATATCAAAATCAGTAGGTTCGTGTATGCCGGAGGTCTGTGTTACACGGACAGCATTGGTTTCTGTACCTGTGGCAGCGTCATATTTTACGGTAGCTGATTCCCAATTGAGGGTATTATCGGCACTCGCTCCGGTCACTACGATATCGCCCGACATATCTATCTGCAAAGCTACAGGTGCGTCGTAAAGGTTGTTGTGGTCGTAATGGCTAATCCATTGTTGGTTGCCGTTGCTGTCGTATTTGATAGTACAATAATCAACGAGTGCCGTACCGTTTTCGCTGCCGCCGCTGACATAGACATTGCCCGAAGCATCTACCGCAATTGCTACGGGTACATCGTGTCTGCCTGATGCGCCGTTGTGCATAGCCGTCCAGAGTAGTGTACCGTCGTTGGCAGCGTATTTTAGCACGATGTAATCAAAAAAACCATTGGCAGCCGTCACCGCACCTGCCACATAGACATTACCTGCGGCATCCGTAGCAATCGCTGCGCCGTAGTCTTTGTCATTGGCAGGATGGTTGTACTCTCGCTCCCAAATCAATGTACCGTCAGCACCTATTTTAGTGGTGTAAACGTTGGTGAGTTGTCCGGTAGTAATGGTATTACTCGTCGTGAGTATATCGCCGTTGGCATCCAATACCGAGGCTTGCCAGTCAATCTCTTCGTCGAGTGTTCCGGCATTTTGTACCCACTCGCGATTGACGATGGTTTGTGCGGAAAATGTTGTGGAAAGAAGTATTGAACAACAAATTAAAATTAATTTAATTTGTTGGGGGGGGTAAAGGTGAGATTTGTAAATTTGTTTCTCATTGTTAAAACATTTTGAAGGTGAATAAATTTTGACCAGACTTTTCCAGTCGTGTTTTCTGTTACATCAAATATCGTAAAAATATATGAGTTTGTCAAGTAGGGCTTTAAATAATTCTTTATGACACATACTTTTTAACGTGTTTTAAAAATTTGCAATAAACTAATAAATCATTTCACATATATCCCGTATTTTGAGCATAAATTCACAACTATGAAAAATACCAAACTATTCATCCTAATTTTCCTATTATCTTGCTCGGTGAATCTGTCCGCCCAATCCTACCTCTCCACCCACGGACAGGCAATCGTCAACGAAAACGGCGACACCATCATCCTGCGTGGCATGGGCTTAGGTGGTTGGATGTTGCAGGAGGGATATATGTTGCAGACGCCAACCCTCCTGACGTGACGACGGAGTTTCCGCAGCGGTGTATGTGAGGGTATTTTAGTAGCTCTTTGCAAGTCTTCCTGAATAAATCGGCATATTTTATTAGTTTTGTAGAATACTGTACTTTGGATATTGGGTAATTAGGCTAAATTTCTGATTATCAAATTGTTAATTTAATATTATTTTTACTTTATATTATTTTTACTTTAATTTTTATTTAACTAAAAAGTAATACGTTAGCCTGATTACCTAATTACCCAATTCCTTAATATCCAAAGTATAGTAGAACAATATCAGACATGAAAGAATTACCGATAGGGCTACAAAATTTTAAGGAAATCATCGAATCCGGTTATCTGTACGTGGATAAGACGCGGCAGATTTATGACTTGATTGACAAGGGGAAATTGTACTTCTTGTCGCGTCCGCGTCGTTTTGGTAAGTCTTTGTTACTCTCTACCTTACGTTATATTTTTGATGGGGAGAAAGACTTGTTTAAGGGCTTGTATATCGCCGAACAGACGGATTATACTTGGAAAAAACATCCTGTTTTGGAGTTTAATTTTGCGTCGTATGGTTACCAATGTGACCCGGACAAACTTAAATTGGCAATAAGCTACAGCCTTCAAGAATATGGTCGAAAATTTGGAATAGAATTACCTGACAAACACATTAAAGTTCAATTGGATACTTTAGTGGAACAACTCTCTGCCAAATACAATAGAGTCGTCATATTGATAGATGAATACGACAAACCGATTATAGATTTCATTATGGAGCCGGAAAAAGCAAAAGCTAACAGTGATGTATTAGCGGCTTTTTTTGCGTTTATCAAGAGTTTGGAGGCACAAGGCTATCTCCACTTTTTACTTGTCACGGGCGTTTCTAAATTCGGAAAAATGAGCTTATTTTCGGATTTGAATAATTTGAGGGATTTAACATTGAGTCCAAACAAACTTGAGTTGACCGGAATAACTCAAGCCGAGTTGCTGACTTATTTTGGCAGTCATATTCTATCTATTGCGGAAGATTTTGACACTACAACAGAAGAATTACTTGAACATATACAATCGTGGTATGGTGGTTATTCTTGGAACGGTGAAACCAAACTTTATAATCCTTCCTCTATCATGAGTTTTCTCAATCATAAACATTTTGGTAGTTTTGGATTTGCTACAAATACTCCGACTTTTCTGGTAAAAGCCACTCGAAATAAGCATATCAATCCCGATGATTTTGAACAAATAAGAGTTCACAGTACTTTTTTCAACGAATTTTCTATTGCCGAACCTGATATGGCAGGCTTACTTTTTCAAGCGGGATATTTGACAATTAGCAAGATAAAATACAAGAGAATGCGACCTGATTATTTCCTAAGCTACCCCAATAAAGAGATGTATATAGCTTTCACAAACAACTTGTTAGAGTAGTTTGGATATTAGACTTTGGACAGAGGAAATTGGGGAATTGGGAAATTCGGTAAATACTTGTTTTTTAGATTTCAATACGAAGTAATTAATCAAATACATTATTATTATAATAAATATTATTCGACTGATTATCAATTAATTACAAATTTAAACCCAATTTCCCAGTTACCTAATTCCCATTCTGTCCAATATACAATCATACACCAATGTCGAAAAAACGATTTATCTGGTCGGTATCGGTTTCTCCAAAATGGAGCGTAATGTGGCGGCTTGGGAAGCGGAAGTTTGGGAACGGTAGTGACAAACTAAGGAATAAGCGGATGTATATGGATGGTGTGCGGGTGTTTCAGTAAGAGAATCGTGGTTCGTTGTCTCATACATCAACGAACCACGATTTTCAAACGAAGAAGAATGTCCGTGCTACCTTACCAACACAAACCGCTCCATACCAACGACTTCCCCACCGACTACCAAGTGACAAAAATAAGCACCTGCCGGAAGATATTCGCCCAACTCCACACGTACACTACCCGCATGTGCAGATAGCGACTGTGTATGTACTACCTCGCCCGTGAGGTTGTGGATAGAAAGCCTAAGTTGGTCGGGCATATCGGGGAGGTGATACTCGATAGTGATGTCACGATTGGTGGGATTCGGATAGATAGCCAGCTTGCTGACTGCTTGTGTGACTTCTTCTACACCGACTATCGGGTCATCTTCCTGACAGTCGGCTTCATAGCAGCCGTACTCATCTACTTTAAGCACAAAGCCTGTCTGGACGAACTCTGGAAAATCTGTACCCTCTCTTGCCTCAAATTCTCCTGCAATGATAAAGCCACCATCTGATGTTTCATTGATGCCATACATACGATAAAAATAAATTTGCTCGTAACTAAACTCAAGATTCAAAGGATTATAGTGCCTTGCCCAGATAATGTCTCCTTCCTGACTAATCTTGAATAGCTTATCAGCTCCCGCAATGATGAAATTATCATCTGATGTCCTTATCATTTGTTTCATGATATATGCGGTGGCATCTATATCCCAGTCGTCTATTTGTTCTTGAAGGGTTTTCTCCCAAATCTTATTTCCGTCAGGGGCTATTTTAGCCAACCACATAGTAGCATCGGGATTTATTTGAAAATGAGGTGTACCCGGTGTTTCCCAAAAATTATCTGCCCATACACAGAGATAGTTCCCATCATCGGTAGGCTGTAGGAGGATATGCTCCGAAGAGTAAGGGTCGCCCTCTCCGCCGGGATGTATGCGCCACTGTTCTATACCTAAGCTATCTGTTTTGATGATATTAGCTACATCGTGGTCGTCAATACTCCAACCATTATTACTGTTTCTTTCTTCGGTATGGGTAAAAATATAGCCTCCATCATGCGCCGGATGAATATGGCGCGGCACCATCCAGCATGAGTTACCACCACAAGAAAAATTATTTTCCCAGATGATATTACCAAGTGTATCGGTGGAGAGGAGGGTGGAGTTGACGGTGCTGCCATTGAAATCGTCCGTAGCTTGTAAAATTTTATTATCGCCTAATTGCTGTGTAATGTACATGATAGCATCCTCAAGTAAAGCAGAACGTTCAACTATTTGGCTTGCTTCGTGATTGAGTTTTAAATATTCTGCATTTAAGACAAAATCAGGTGGTGACTTAGTTGTAATTCCAATGATGTATTTTTCCTCGAAATTACTGAAAGATTGTTGATTACGGATTTCGGTTGTAACAGCTGTTGAGTCAATTCTGTAATCCCATTCCGATAAGAGATTTCCTGATTTATCAAACGTAGAAAATTGAATGTATTTAGTATATACAGGAGTTAATGTAAAATTCATTCCGACAGTAGTGTATGTACTATCGTCTTCTGTAGTGACATAAGTTATCCAACCTTCAGTAAAAGAGAAGAAGCGTTCTTGTGCCATCATTATATTTATTGATTGCACAAATATAAATATAGTCGATAAGAGTATTTTCATAACAGAAAAAATAATCCGACCACTTTTAAGTGGTCGGAATGTGAGTAATTGTTAATGAACTAAAATAAACCTCTCTGTCCTGATGATTTTATTGCCGTCTTTTAACGTGCAAAAGTATTGTCCAGTAGGAAACCTATCTGTTATAATAACTAATTCATCCTGAGGGTAGCCAAGTTGTTTATTATACACTATTTGACCATTCAAATCGGTTATAATTATTGATAGCTCTTTAGAAAATTCTATGGTCGCATACTCTATAATCACATAATCATTAGCAGGATTAGGGTAAATGAGTAGCTTATGCTCACTTAACACAGGTACTTCTACCGAGACTAATGGGTCGTCTTCCTGACAGCCCTCTTCCAAGCAGCCGTACTCGTCGAGTTTGAGGGCGAAGCCCGTCTGCATGTACTCGGGATAGACATCGCCGGGATATGCTACAAAATCACCTGTCAAGATAAAACCTCCATCTGAAGTTTGATTTAATCCAT
>Ga0209093_1001892_pt1 | contig 11868 bp, 19 predicted proteins | sample SidtaG_4_FD_187450 | JGI IMG/M metagenome (GOLD analysis project Ga0209093, IMG submission 187450) | Marine algal microbial communities from Sidmouth, United Kingdom - Sidmouth_Male1 metaG (SPAdes) (version 2) | ecosystem: Host-associated > Algae > Red algae > Unclassified | place: Sidmouth...
ACCCACCTGCCCCGCGGTGCGCCGATGCGCGCGTTTTTTTTTGTTGCTGCTCGCAAGCTGCACAAGCCAGGCGCGAAAGGCTTGCTGCCGCTCTTCCCACCTCAACGGCCCTTTCCAGGGGGGGGGGGCGTCGGCGGCGGCGCTCGGAGCCCCAGCCGCGGGGCCCGCTCGCCTGCTGGCCAGCCCGCCCGCCGCCACCGCGCCCGCGCGCGCCTGGCAGGTGCGCCCAGACCCCCCCCGGCGCGGCAATTGCACGCACGCGGCGGCCGCGGGCGCCAGTGACCCGCCCCAAACGCCCACACACTGGGCAGAACGCGCGCGCGCGCGGCGCCGCCGCCGCGCCGCCGCTCTGCACACCACCCCCCCCTCAGTCGCAGCACCGCGCGCGCGCCCGGCCGACGAACGGCGCTGTTTCAAGACCCTGCCGCCCTCCACCGTCGACAACTGATGCCACCCCCGCCGACCGCCACCCATCCGCACACCCCCATCGCCGCCTGCTCGCTTGTAGCCAATCCCCCGACCGCTCGCCGCCCGTTGCCGTTGGGGGCCCACCCACCCACACGCGCGCACGCGCAAGGTCGGCGCCCGCCGTAGGTCTTTCGTACCCCCTCACTGTCCCCCCTAGCGCGGCCACCACCACCCATCATGGCGGACAACAACGCGGGCGCGACCACGGTCGAGGATGTCGTTGAGCACGTTGCGCCCGCTGTGGAGGCGCAACTGGAGCCGGCTGCCAAGAAGGCCAAGGTGTACGTCTAGGGCGTTTGAGGGGGCGGGCACCCAGTTCCGTGGCGGACGTGGGGGATGCAAGTGTGTGCGGTGGGGCTGTGCGAGGCACCGTTGTGGCGTTGGGAGGCACGGCGTGCCTGGTCGTCTGGCGGCTCTGTGACATCTTCGTTACATTCCAACTGGTTGCTGACGTCTCCCTGCACATTGCCTCTTGTACTACGGTCGTGTGCTTCTCCCTTGCGACGCGGCATGTGTGGCTTGGGATGTGTGCAGTGACGACCCGCTGCCCGGTCTGAAGGAGCTCCCCAACTACACGATGAACGTCAATGGCGCGCTCGACGCGGACGTGCGCAAGGACAACCTGCATGGGATTGCCGACCGCCCCATCTCGTCTCTCCTCGGCCTCGGCGAGCGCGCGACGACCATGTTTAAGGAGTTTAACGTGTCGACGATCCGCGACCTGAGCGAGTGGTCCCTCTACAAGAAGGCGTCGGCCATTGCGACGCTGGCGAACATTGAGGAGGCGGGCGCTCGCGAGGCCCCGTGCATTTTGAACATTGACGGGGCGGTGACGGAGGAGTACGAGGTCAAGAGTTTGAAGGAGATTGTCGACGCGCCCGTCACGGCGCTGCAGGGCGTTGGGGAGAGCGCCGCGGAGGCGCTCGCCATCCACCACGTGGATACGGTCCGCAAGCTCGCCGAGTTTAAGTACTGCGCCTGGGCCACCGCGCTCATCACGCTTGCTGAAGCGGAAAACACCCAGTCGGCCGCCGAGAAGACCCAGGAGACGCTGCTCAAGCGCCTGGCTTAAGCGCCACCGCGCTACCGAATGGGCGTGGATGCAAGCGGCGGGCGTCGCGAGCAGATGGCGGGGCGAGTGGCGGCGTGTGTCGGTCCTACTCCCTCGTCGCCTGGTCGGCACTCTACAGATGGGCGGGATGTTTGAGGGCCGCCCGCTTTGCTGGCTGAACCGCAACATCGGGGTGCAGTTTGTGCTTGCTGGTAGAGCGAGGTCGGCTGACGTGCTTCCTGCCGCGTGAGGCTTGGCCACGTCAGCGGCGGCGCAGCTGCCCTTGTCCCGCTCGACGTCACCTCGCCCACTCCTCGCTGCCTCACGTGGGGCCTCACGTGGGATCCCGTTTGCCACGAGCTCCACGTACAGGGCGCCTTTTGTAGGCGGCAACGTTTTCCTGTTGACGTGCTTTTGTAAATGTTTTTCTGGCTCGTTCTTCACTGCCGTCCTTTGTTGAGGTGGTCTAGGTCCGGAGTCGCGTGAAGCTGCGAGGTAGCTGGACCGCTCCACAATTGCAGTCCGCCAGAGGTGGCTAGCCCCCAACAGACGAGAAACCAAAACCATGAACGATTGGTGCAGCGTCGGATGGGAATCGCAACATGACGTTCGATCCACAACCCGTTTACTGGCACAGCCGCCACGGATGTAAAAGTCGATAGCCACAGACAGACAGACAAAACAATGCGAGTGAACGGCGCACTCCAAAAAGATGCTCAGGTGGTGGTGTCCATTTCCCCAGTCGCCGGCGTCGCCGCGCCCTCCATCCCAGCCTCGGCCGCCACCACTTCCTCCACCACCGCAATCTCCTTGAGTGGGCGCGTGAATTTGGACGACAGCACCGCGGTCGTGCCCGGCGCAAATGCGTACCCCGCCGGCCGCCGGTACTTGCGCGCATTCTCCGTCGCGTAGCCGCGGAGGTACTCGGTGGAGCCCCGCTTGATGATGCACAAGTCGACGTTGCCACCCGAGCCGAGGTCGTTGTAGATACCCGCCGAGATGCCCTTGTACACGAGCTGCTTGGCGTCGTCCAGGGACATCTCGTCCTTGTAGCCGCATTCAAACACCGCCATGGCCGCGAGGGAGCCCGACCCCATCGTCACGTACGGCAACCGGTCGGTGGAGCCGTGCGGGTACACCGTATACAGGTGGGGACCGTGGAGGTCGACGCCGCCTAGCACCAGCGCGGCCGACACGTGGCCCTGGTAGCGGAAGAGCATCCGCTTGAGCATCGTCAGGGAAGTAGACACACGCGACTCGCGGCCCGTCGCTAATCGGTGCAGCTCCAGCTGGGAGGAGATGAGGCCGGTGGAGCTCTCGGTGTCTGCCGAAGTACCGGCGCCGCAGCAGTAGATGTTGGGGGCGATGTAGTGGATCTTCTCGCAAAACTTCTCAAAGACGGTGGACCCGGACGTGGCCCTGAGACGAGGAAACGGGAGGAGGCGGGGAGCCACGCAATGCCATCAGACAGCATCGGACAGAGCGACAAGAGATGAAGACACCGAGTTAGTGCCAAGCCGAGGGGAGCACAGGCGTGATCGAGGCCAAAACGCATGGGACAGTCCGGCAGCCGCCAGAAAAAAGGGCAACGATGACATCGGCTCTAGCCAAACCACCCCACAACCACCCTGCATGCACGCAGCCACAGAACCCTGTCCAGAGGCGCCCGTCACCCGACGTACCGAGTGTCAGCGCCTAGCACGATGCCATCAGCAAAGACAACGCCGGCGATGGTCGTCCCCGTCTTCACGGGCTTGGGCATCGTATAGCCCCTGCAGATGTACACCAACCCAGACAATATCACATCAAGGGGCAAACATCCAAAACGAGCACCACGAGAGATGATGGGCGCAGCGGGAGGCGGTCAGACACAGGTACGACCAAGCGCACAAAGAGTCAAACACAGCGCTGCGGCAGCCCAGCCAGAGTAAAGACGAAAATTTCACACCAGAGCGACACCCGCGCGTCCCCACGATCGACCCACCAACGTACTTGGACTCGAGGTGCTCATTGCGGAGGACATTGTCAAAAGAAAACCCGCCACGCTCCTTGACAGACAACATCGTGGATGCGTGGCCCGCTCACACAGCGGTGACGGGTTAGACTGGTCACAGCGCGCCACCAGTTGTGCCAACCGACGACCGCAAGCACCCTGGAGCGGCGCGGGGGGAAGGAAGCGGGCCGCGTCGCACGGCTGCGCCGCTCCGCCAAGACGGACCGCGGCAGCACGCCCGGCGATGCACACCGCTCTGGCGAAGTGGCAGTCTCGGATTTGATCGATGCTGCTGGCGTCTTGCTGTCCTGCCCCGATCCTGAGAAGTACGGGCCGGACCACATTTTCGCAGCAAATTCATGCCGACAGAGATGTGACTCAGGACATGGAACAACTGAATGTGGTTCCCGCGACGCCCTGACGATTCTCCCGGGCGCGGTCCCTGCGGGGCGCCACCGCCGCCGCGTGGCTGGCGGCACCGCCGCGGACGCACCCACCCCCGTGCCTCGCCACCGACACACCGACCCGCTGCGTGTGCATCAATGCGCTGCCGCCGCGCCCGCCAGCCCCGCCAGCCGGCAGTCCCCCGCGGCCGCCCAGCCGCGGCGCGGCGACGCACGGCCCGCCCGGCGGCGGCTTCCCCCCCCGCCGCGCAGCAGAGAATGCCGTGGCTGCCGCGTGGCGGTGGCCGCCGGCCGCTGCCTGTGCCACGTGCGACACTCAACGACTTACTTACGAAGAAACTCACAGATGCACGCAATCACGGCCGTGACCGTGAGCACCGACACCGTTGACATTGTCTACCGTGACCACCGCCACCATCGCCATCAGCCCCGCCGACCACGCCCGCGCCCGCGCCCGCGCCCGTGCCTGCCCGTCTCCCAATGCTACAGCCTCTCCTCTCCGCCCCTCGACCTGTACGGCAGCTGTCTGTGTCTTTCAACCAGCCCCCCGACCCTCCTGTCAGTCTCCATGGTCTCCAATGGCCACGGGTGCTTCGCCGCGCTGGATAGTCGGTGCAGTAGCCTGCCACGCCGGGGGGCCCCCACGGAGGCGCGCTCGTCCCCGGCGTCGCGTGGCGCCACAGGCGCCCCCGCCCCTCCCCGGCACCCGCCCCCTCTCTTGGCAGCCCCCAATCCCCCCTGCGGTCTCCCTGCGGCTTGCATGGCAGCGGGGTGCGCCCCTGCGCTGGATACTCGGTTCGGTAGTGCTGCCACGCCGGGCCCCCCCCACGGGTGCCCGTGCATCCTCGGCAACGACTGGCGCCACGGGCGCCACCACCCCTCCACGGCGCCCCCACCCCTCCCCGGCGTCCCCCCCGCTCCCCGGGACCCCCACCCTCTCCCGGCAGCCCCCCAGACCTCCCGGCGTGCTACCTGAGGCTCCCATGGCCGCGGGGTACCGCACCGCGTTGGCCAGCTGAAATGGTGACACACGCTCGGTTCTCCTGCGTCGACGCTGCCGCCCCCTGGTATTCTCGTGTACGTCCCGCCTCGCGTGCCCCGGCGTCCATCTCGCGGCCCCCTCTGCCACATGGGCTCTTTTGTAAGCTCTGTCTCATGCCTTTGCATAAATCGTAGCGCTTGAAAAACTTTTTGAACCAGACCGTCGCCACTCCCCGTGGGGGCAATGTCTGCGGTTCGACTCTGGCCTGGGCGCCCCTCCGCTCTCCCCAGATCTCCCGACTACCCGTGTTACCCATATTGCTGCAGAAGCCAGACCAGAAGCTGGAACTCTGTTCCGCTTTTCTCCGTGCTTCCACGCAGCTGCACGCTCCATCGCGCCGTTTCTACCTCTGGGACGCCTCAGCCGCCCGGGGCGGACCTCATGCCTTTTCAACGATATTGGGCGACAGTGGCAGAAAAGACAGCAGAGCTGTACTTGACAGCCGCGGCAACCGCGCTGTCGCCCAACCCGAGTGTGTGCAACGCGCGACGCACCGCCCCACCCGCAGCAGGAGTTGCACTATAGACCTACTGGCGCTTTTAGCTTTCCATGACGCTGCCACAAAGCTCAACTACCAGAAACCAAACCGTCGACGTGCTTGCCGTATTTTTTTAGCGCTACGGACATACGAGTGCGGTTGACCGTCAGTCCCGCCATGTACCACAAACAACAGTGCTGCAGCGTCATGATAAAGCAGCGCTACTCGCTTTCGTTGTCGGCCTCCTCCTCGGATCCCCAAACAGACTCGCCCTCAGAATCACTATCAGCCTCTTCTCCGCTCTTACACCCGCCATGCACCCCACCTCCGCACACACGATCGCCGGCGGGCTCTCCCATATGCCTCACCACACTTACCGCCATGAACCTATCGCTCCCTCCCTCCGTGGTCAGAGGCTCATCCGTAGACGACTCATGGGTAGAGCAGTTGGCTGCGGCAGAGTCCTCAATATGGTCCTGCGGGGCCGACTTGAGCAACCAGTCCAGCGATCCCGCCGGGCAGGTACAAGCCCGCCGCACGCACTTGAATTCGCGGAACTTGAAGTAGAACTCGTTGAGCCGCACGCCCGTGTTCTAGGCATTGGCCTGCGGGTGCAGCTTGAAGGCAGCCGTCAAGTTCATGTAAGAGAGCTGGGAGATGCGGTGCGCCATGAAGGAGGCGGGCGACATGTACGCCAAGTGCCCGTGGAACTTCACCGATATGGGGTGTTGAACCTCCGCCGCCTGCGTTGTGATCCCGTTGATGACTGACAGGGATTCGTCCGGGAAGTAAACACAAGAGCACGTGTGGCCCTTGGAGTGCGCCCGGTCGAGACAGAAGCGGACCTGGTGCTTGGAAAGGATGCTCCGGACCCACTGCATTCCGTTGCGATCCATCTTGCAAGCGACATCGTAGAACACCACCTTGGGCAGCTTCGGAAACCGCTCCAGGATCAGGGACAGCGCGTCGGCGACGCTCTCAACGCGGACCATTACGCGGAAGCCCATCGTTACCACGTGCGGACAGACGACGTTGAAGACCCCGGCGGTCAGGTGCGAGTGATTGGGGAAAGCTTTTGAGCAACGATCACTCGCGTCCTCAAGCTCCGCTTGTGCGCCTTTCCGCCGTCATTGTGCGGGCTGCTGCACCGCCGTCCTCTTGGACCTCGATAGTGAGGAAAAGAGAGCCGGGCGCACGTGTTTGAAGAAGCAAAAAAACTCCAACGAGGTGCAGGGCGATTCTACGTCCTTGTCCTTGCAATCGGGGTGCTCCTTGGCAAACGTGTCGTACTCCTGCGAGCCCGACACGACGCACCACCGCCGGATAAACTCCTCCGTCTCGGTCTTCCCGGCATCAGCGGCCTTTCGGGCCGCGCACTCAAAGTCCGCGTCCACAATAGCGTCGACCTCGGCGCAAAACAGCAGCAGCGCCCCCACCGCCACGCGCAGCGCCGGCTCCCTCTTGGGCAGCGACATGCCCCGGGCTGACACGTTGGCAACGAAACCCGCGGCACTAGCAGCCGAGCACATCTTGACCTGCTGCGTCCTTTCGACCCTGTGCAACTCCGTGGCCAGCTGCTTCACAGGCGAAGTTCTATACCATTGAAAGCGGTTGAAAACAGGGTCGCCTAACACAGCCAAAAGAAAGGGCCGCATGGCGGCCCACTCCGTGCTGGAGGCGTCTAACAGCTCCAGGAGGAGGCGGCACGAGCCCTTGCGCCGTTGCCAGGGGATGGCGGGAGCGGCTACCTCCTTGATAATGCCGCGCCCGCTCGCAGTTGCAGCATCATGGTTGGAGTCGTAACATACAGGAGGCTCGGCGGCGTCACATGAATTCCCCGATGTGGTGTGGGCAGCGGCAGCTCCCGCCGCGCCCGATCTGTCTGCCGCTGCGTTGGCGGCGTCCGCGTTGGGCTTCCAGGAGACAAAAAAGAAAAAGGCGTCTGCGGCGTGGCGCTTGAGCTGCCAGTTGATGACCGCGGCCGAGCGCCCACGCGAGTACACAGATGTGCGCATCTCGTAGAAGCGGCTGAGCGCCGAGATGTCTGTCTTGTTCAACGCCTCCCCCGACCTTGAAAACTTTCGTATTGCAGCCCGTATGCTCGGCTCGTGCAACACGGCGTACTTGTTGATGTCCAGGTTCATGTTGGGCAGGTGGACTGCGGGTCGCACAAGGTTGATTCCCTTCCGCAGCCTGAATCAGAGAGACTGTCCGTCAATAACAATGTAAGCAGGATCATCCCCGCACTTGGGGCACACAACCAGCTGCGGTGCTGATCGCTGGCACGTCACGAAGCAGCGGCCGAGAAGAACGATCGTTTGCCGCCGGAGGCCAGAGCCCGACCTCAGAGACGCAAGGAAGGCCTCCACAGCCGCGTACGACGACCTCAAGTTGTATATGAACGAGACAAGGGTGTCGCAGAAGCCGCGACTGAACAGCATCACTCGGCCCGAGTAGTCTGCCTTGCGGAGGGAGAATAGGCCGTGGTTCCCGCCGTCAAAGGCGACAACGTGCTCTGTGGGGCACACCCACACTCCCACAGTCACCTACCACAGAAGACGCGGCAGGAAAACACATATCATCATACCACCGAAGCAAAGAGACGATGACAGCTAGAAAGAATAGCTAACAGGTGTTAGTGGATGCAAAAACGAGCAACGGGAAGCAAAGAAATACCGACAACAATGACACGGACAAGTTTAAAACGCTCACAGCTCGCCACGGCTGCAAAGAAATGACGAGAGCATACCTCAATCGGGGCGTGGACGTCCCCATACGTGCTGACTACCCCGTTTTGCTTGCTTAGATCCGCGCCTTCCAGCGTGTTGGCGGCGCTCACCGAGCAGCATTGCTCGATCAGCACGTCCGCCGGGTCAAACACAACGCCCAACTCGGACATCCGCTTGATAAACTTCTTTGGCGCCGCCCCAGCCTCGGCGCTGCCTGTGGCGACGGTAGCCGATTACATTGCCGGGGCGAAGCAAATTGCGGAGATGGTCGGGTCCGCCGCCCACTCTGCGGAGCGCGCCCACTTGCGCGACTGCTCGTCTTCGGAAAGGAAACTGATAAGGTTGCGCTGCTGCCGCTCGAGTCTGATGGAGACGTGCTCTTCGTCGTCAAGATCGACGTCGCCGTCATCGTCGGAGCCATTGTGGCCTCTCCCATCGTCCTCGCTGCCATCCTCGTCGGAGAGGGCCGACCAGATGTCCTCACCGTTGACCGACGCCAGACGCTCCAGCGCCTGCACAAGCTTCGTGTGCTGGCACTGCCGCTGCGTTGAACGGCATTCGACCGCGATGCACGTGATGTCGCTCCGCTTTGTCGCCACCACGGGTGCGTAGATCGCGCCATCAAAGGCGACGGCCGCCGCGCCCCTCTCCGTCGCAATGTCGACGGCGTACGAGATCGTGACGTCTTGACCGAGCGGCAGGTACTTTCGCAACGTCGGCAGGTCGTCAGGCACGTTGTCCATCGCGGCTTGGAACGCCGCGGCATGCCAGCACGTACTCGAATCGCCGGTGATTGACAGAAAATCCACGTTCTGGGTGTGACCCCAGCAAGAACACAAAACAGCGCCGCTGGGGGAGAACCACTTCACGGAAAGATCCACGGAATGGGGACCTACAGCACAAAACAAAAACCGCGCGCGATCAGCCGAGGACCCGGACACTCTGGCCATCATTCCGCTTCCCGATGACGCATCCGCCCGCGTGCGCCTCCCGAGCAGGCGGCACAGAGCCGCGAGCATGAGGGCCGTCAATGCCCGACGGCGCTAAAGTTCGGAGGTTTTTCGCACACGCCCCGCGCCAGGTAGAGAGTTGCGGGGAGTGCTAAGAGCCGGGGCAGTGCTGGGGGGGGTGGAAGCTGGCATGGGCGACGGACGGTCCCAAATCGTCGCCGAGCATGAAGATCCCATCATCGCCGGGATCGAGCTCCAGTGGGGAAGCATGCGTCCCTTCCCTCCCGGACGTATATCCGTCCAGGGTTGACCGCCGCACCGCGGGCGGTGGATGGCTCCGCGCCGCGAGCGAGCGAGCTGGACGCGACAGGGAGGGCGAGAGGTTGAGGGCACCCAGCGTTCCCATCTGCGTCCGCCGGCACTTGAAGGACGAGTAACCATCGTCACAGCTGCTAGACATCGCGAGAGTGGAGCTCACTAGAGCAGCCGCGAGGAAGAAACTCAACACGCACTCGAGTGCGTCGATGCGAAGGCGACGGACGCCCGCTCTGCGACGATGATTACTTGGAAGATGACACTGATCTGGTCACCAGTTGTCGACAAATTTGCAGTCAAGAGTCTATAAACATTATTTTGTCTGCGAACAGGTTCCGTTGCCTGCGTCGTCGGATTACCAATCACACAGCTCTTGGATGACTGAAGCAAGTCATCCCGAAGAATGAGCAAGCGCAGCCGACGACCAACTCTACCACGTATCGCAGAAGAACCTGGTTTGACAGCACCACGTACTTTTGGAAGTGTCAAATATGAGGGCCGCGCTATTGAGGTTTTTGTAGTGGCCGCGTATGGGGGGTCAGCTTGATGGCTGACAAGCGCCGCCATGCACCAGCAACGTAGTCGATCGTGCAGAGCCTGCTGTGGCGGGGGCTGTGCGTAGGGGTGTTCACTTGGCTGATTGCAATCTGTTCAAATCGGTTGATTGGCCATATGTCGATGATCGATCAACTGTGCGGAGATGACTGACCTGTCGTACTCTCGTTGTACTTGAACGACAGCAATGTGCAACCGTTTGTGGCTGTACCGTCTTGATAGCAAACTGTTGTAGAAAGACCTGACTGCGACTCCGACTGTTGGTCATCTCGTGCCTGTTGCAGAGGTCGTCCCACGTCCCCTGAACACGCTCCAGTTGCGAGCGCCATCTCTCCTGACCATCCCCACCACGGCTAGCACGAGCCTTTCTGCAGCTCCGGCTGTCGCTTTCGCGCCTGTGGTGACACTTCCATGCTCCTGTGACTAGAGCCCGTTCCTCTCGCCATCTCGTGTGCATTGTGTACCCCATTCTCCACATCCTCGCCTGGGCATGGATCCTTGTGGCGCCGCGGGGTAGAGCTCGACGGACCCTTCGTGCTCGCCACCGGGAGGCCGCCGCGGGAGGGCAACCCTAACCCGCCGCGGGAGGCCGCCGCGGCCGTCGCCGCTCTCCCCTCTCTGGCTCTGTCCCCCCTTCTGTCCCTTTTGGTCACCGCGGGTACTCTCCCCGCGGCCTGGCGGTCTCTGCGCTGACGGTTGATACGTGCCCTCCACATCTTCCGCAGGGAGAGTGTGAGACGCGCCAGGACACGTGGCGAATGAAACGTACTCAGAAGGGGCTACGGTTGACGGTCAAGGCCCCGTCGAAGACGATGGGGGCGACGACGGAGGGCACTAGGGATGTCGATGGGTGTGACGACGGTGGAAAAGGTCGGGAGGGGTCACAAGGGAAAAGGTTGTCTTTGTAACTGAGGCTGCCCCTCTCGATCCCCCCGAAGGAGCTCGGTTCGCTTGACTATATACTCTCCCTGGGGCACCTAAGGTTCCCTAGAACATGCATGCGCTCGTCTCCACACGGTGCGGCACCATAAGGGTCAAAAACAAGGGGAGACGGGCGTGTGCCGCCAAAACGCGGCACCAAATGGCTCAGGAACGAAGGCAGACAGGCGTGTGACGCCAAAACGCGGCACCAAATGGCTCAAAAACGCAGGTAAAGAAACGTGGAGAAGCAGGCGGCTTTCGAATCGAAATCCGAGAACAGAGGGCACCTCCCATTGGATAGTGCGGCGCTCGACAGCCCCAACAGCAGGGCATAACAGACCCAGTCCTGCTGTCTTCGGATCGTAGTAATGGATTGTAAGGGACGCTGAAAATGATGTCGCGTCGCCGTAGGCCTACACGACTGACACCAACTCCCATTGGTGCATTGGAGCTGACGCCGAATCATCCGGAGTCCGACGCCGCATCATTTCGAGTCAGCGGGGCGCTGGATGGCCTCACGCCGGATCAGGTCGATCGGCGTGTCCGTAGCTTCCACTAAACAGATGGAGGCCGTTGTAGCGGATGCTGGACGCGTACAGCGAGTCACGAAGGAAGCTTGCCACGTGGAAAGTGATGTTTGAAATGGGTGAAATGTTGAGAGTAGGTTTCTGTCGCATGATACGTCGTGTCACCCCAGCCCATAGAAACAGATAGGGACACCTGCCCAGCTGAGGGAACCCACCCGCACACCCTTGCTCTACTCTCGCCCGGTGACACGGTCACCTAGGAAAACATCCGAAGGCGCAAAGAGGGAGGAAGGAGGTGAGAACGCAGTAATTTTTTTGTGGGGAAGCCGGGCCACGGGCGCCCCGCTGTCCCCTTAAGCTAACCGAGCAAGCGGGCCCAAATGGCCCCGAATCCCACGCAGTAGCCTCCCCATGGGGAGATCTGGGGATCCATAA
>Ga0209093_1001894_pt1 | contig 11865 bp, 12 predicted proteins | sample SidtaG_4_FD_187450 | JGI IMG/M metagenome (GOLD analysis project Ga0209093, IMG submission 187450) | Marine algal microbial communities from Sidmouth, United Kingdom - Sidmouth_Male1 metaG (SPAdes) (version 2) | ecosystem: Host-associated > Algae > Red algae > Unclassified | place: Sidmouth...
AACCTAGCCACAGTGCATGGGCAAGCCCCGTCGTCATCGTACCAAAGAAGAATGGCAAGGCCCGCTTCTGTGTCGATTACCGACGACTCAACAACATCACCAAGAAGGATGCATATCCCCTTCCCCGAATGGAGGATTATCTGGACTCCTTAGGAGATGCGAAGGTCTTCACCTCGCTAGACTGTACGGCAGGCTATTGGCAAGTGCCCCTACGCCCTGCCGACGGAGAGAAGACTGCGTTTACAACGCATGCGGGTATATACCATTGGCTGTCCATGCCCTTTGGACTGACCAACGCCCCAGCTACGCTTCAACGCGCCCTCGACATTACATTGTCTGGACTCAAGTGGCAGCGTTGCCTCGTCTACCTAGATGATGTCATCATCTTCTCTGCATCTGCAGAGCAACACGTCAAGGAAGTTGATGTGGTCTTAACACGGCTGCGTGAAGCCGGTGTCACTCTCAAACTTGAGAAATGCACCTGGTTCTCCGACGAAGTCGAGTACCTTGGACGCATTGTCCGACCGAGCAAACTCCATGTTCATAACAAGAACATCGACGCGCTGAAGCACGCTTCTTTCCCCACCACCAAGACCCAGCTTAAAAGCTTCTTGGGGATGTGCAATGTCTATCGACGTTTCGTCACAGACTTTGATAAACGAGCAAAGCCGCTCAGCGCAATGACCTGCGCGGAGGTCCCTCCAGACTCACCAAAGCCAACAGACGCAGCCCTCACGGCCTTCGACGACCTGCCGCAAGCGCTCCTTGCACCATCAATTTTGGCCCTGCCAAAGGCCAAAGGCCAAATGCTTGTCGATGTCGACGCCTGCGCCGACCAACTCGGATGCACCTTGCTGCAAGAGCAACCGGACGGTACTAGAATACCGGTTGGCTATGGGAGCCGTGGACTCAGCCCAGCTAAGAAGAATTATTCCACAACGGAACGCGAGTGCCTCGGCGTTGTGTGGAGCGTACTCAAACTCAGACACTTCCTCGACGGTCATCGTTTCGTAATGAGGACCGACCATCAAGCCCTAAGCTGTATTTACAGCACCACTGACTCAAGTGGTCGGTTGATGCGATGGCGCCTACGGCTGTCCGAATATACATTCGACATGCAGTACAAATCCGGTGCATCGCACAACGCCCCAGACTTCTTGTCCCGAACGGACAATGACGCTGCCGTCTAAGATATCAACGACGATATCCCATGCCTTGCATTGGCGGAGACGGCCAACGGCGTGCTGACGGGGAGGTACACGGGTACCGACATGCCGGCCCCCGTCGAGTACGACGATATCGTGGAAGCCGAACAAACCGACGCGTTTTGCGTCGAGTTGGCTAAACGGGTGGCGCGCAAAACGACAAAGGCCTTCTTTCAAAATGAAAGCCACGCCCTCTACAGGCGCGCACCGTACGGCGACCAATTGGTCATCCCGAAAAGCCTACGCGAGCGCATCCTTACGTTGGAACATCACGCAACGGTGTCAGCCCATCCGGGTATGAACCGGATGTACTATGCCATGCGGCGTCGGTATTACTGGCCATCCATGGTCACAGATATTTACAACACTATTACCAAGTGTACCACCTGCGCCCAAAATCGGCTGTCATGACGACGACACATGTCTCCATTGACGCTGTTCCCAGCCACGGAACCATTGACAGACCTATCGGTCGATATCTTCAGGCCAATCCCCGCTACCAAAGCTGGTAATCGCTTCATTCTGGTCATTACCGACCGCTTCTACAAGCTGACCAAATGCGTCGCCTTGCGGCGCATAACGGCAATCTCCGTGGCATCAGCCATTATTGACGCATGGGTCGCCTGTTATGGCCCACCTGACGGAACCCTATCGGATCAAGGGCCCCAGTTCATGTCGAACCTCTTCATTTCCGTAATGAAAGTGCTCGGCACCGAAGCAGTGCGCACCTCGGCATTCCACCCACAGACTGATGGTCAAGTCGAAAGGTAGAATCGTACCATGGTTACGCAACTCCGAAATTACGTCACAGACGACCCGCGCCGTTGGGATGAACTAATCCCCGTATTGACCATGGCTTATAATAGCCAGCCACACAGATCAACAGGCATTGCGCCATTCGAACTCGTTATCTCGAGACGAATCCCGAGTTTGTCGGTCCGCAACCTCCCCCCAGGGACGCCATTGACAAATAAGGGTACCCTCAATGATGGGTCACCCCTAGCGCGTAAGCGCGAGTTCACGGCCAAGCTAAGCCAGCAAATTCCAGCCGTCTTAGAGGCCTTGCAAAAAGACTCAACAACGCTATAAGCGTAACTTCGACTCGAACGTGGATACACGTAACAAACGTGTCCGTGTCGGTGACTACGTCTATACGACGAAACACCAACAAAAGAACAAGCTGCAAAGCAGAACCGTCGGCCCATTCGTCGTACTCGACGCAGATGATTCTACCGACGTCGTAGACGTCAATGGCGAAAAGCGAAGAGTCAATAGTGACCATGTTACCCCGGCCCCAAGGCCGTCGACCCCAGACGAGACACCACATCCACTATTGGACGGACTCGATAAGCCTGAGAGCACACCTTCGGTACCCGAAGAATACGTCATTGACCGCCTATTGAAGCTCCGTCGGAGCAATGGCATCTACAGTGCCAAGGTCCGATGGTTACTCTATGGTCCCAAGGAAGATTCCTGGGAACCCTTGGAAAACCTTCCTCGGAACTTGGTCATCCAATTTCTCCGAAGTAAAAAGAAGAAAATTGCTGGGTACTCTTGGAGTACAGTCAGTCTCCATTCATATCCCGTCCGGATGCTGGCCTGCTGGGATATGGACGGAATTCGATCGGGTTTTTGAATTGGACGACTGCTTCTGGACTGAGGTCGACTTCAGATCAAGAACTACGATTGCAAGTGGATCGCAATCGACTCCACATCTGCCCCGACGGAGACCTCACACCGCCAGAGAGTCGTCCAGAGTGTCCATGAGCATGCCCTGGTGCGTCATGGACTGTCTTTGTGCTTAAAGAGTGGTACACTCGCCATCTGGAGGTGCCCCAGCATCTCTTTCCGTGCTGCATTCAGACAGAGAGTCCGATCCGTGAAGTCGGATGCGCGTGTTGCAAGACCCCGGATCAACTCTTGCAGCGTCAGCAGTCCGCATTTGAATCAGAAAGTGCGGCTCCGGACGAGCGGGCTACATACTTTTTCAAAAGCGACTGTGCAACACGGCAACGGCACCTGTTCTTCCGGAGGGTGGGATATGAACGGAGACTGACTGTATTCCCAAACCCCCGTCTCGGGGCACCCGCCGATCACCCAGGCTTAATCAAGCCGAAACGGCGTTGGTAGAAACCCCCCAACGCCAAGAACCAACGTGGTCCCCGACCATTCTTGGAGTGTTTTCAAGTTCCCATGGCGAAATTCGAATCACACTGAGTTGGATTAAGATTAACCGATCGAACTCAGTTCAGGAGACTTTACCGATTTGTTGGGTTTGACTGACATTACCCGAACGGACGCGAAATATCTCCCACGACCCCTGGTTGGCTCTTTGGCGTTTCTCCGAGCTTTTCTTGAGTGGCATGGGCCGTACACCTACGAGTGGCCCTGCCCCCCGTCCTTACAGGGCAATGACGCGCCACCCGCGCCTGTTACCCAAGGGGTTGGATCCGAGCCTAACGAGCTACTGTTACCTTCGGTCCTTGACCTAACCACAACGGTTGAGGACCTGATGTACCAAAGTACAGAGACGACGCTCATAGCCCCCAGATGGGAGGGCGCCCCCTGGTACGCCGACTCCAAAGCGGCTTGTGCATCGCACGAGGTACTACTGCACGCGACAATAGTCCATAATGACATGACCACATGGGCACTTGTTGCCTTTCACTTTAACAGGAAAACCAACAATGCTACACAAGCCAAACTGTCTCTGTCCAAATGACAGCAACCCATGAGCGGGCAAGGTATATATAACACCGCCACAGCATCACCTGCCGACGGGCATCGGCAGTAAAACAAGCCAAAAAAAACAGAGACACAAGTAGAGCCCGCACCGGTCTTAGACCACCCGCCTCAGTTTCGGAAGTGCCCCCGGCTACCCTCGTCCACCGAAGAACTGCGACGGCGCATATTGCGCGGAGGCTCCTCCTCATCCTCGTCGTCACGGCTGAGCCGCCGGCCGAGGATGTCGCCCGCGTCAAAACGCACATGCGAGGGAGGCACCGCCGCCGCTTGGCGCAGACGTTCGACCTCCAGAGAGAACAGGTCGAAGGCAGCCGCCGAGTCTGCTGCCACTCTCATGGCCCGAGCCAACACCGGCATGGCGTCCTCCAGGACATAGCCATGGGCGTCACGAACCGCCCGGCGCAAAGCCTCCGTCTGGCGACTCCACGCCGAAGCCAGGGCGGCCGCCCCGACGCCACGAGGCACGCGCTGACCGTCCATACGACGACTCGGTCCGAAGCCAAACAAGGACACCGCTGCCTGAAACGCCTCAGGCGAATTCCAAACGTCCTCTTGCGTCGGACGCGCATGTCCTCCGGACGCGGCTGTAACGCGCGTCTCGCGCACCGGCGAGAGCGACCGACGGCTAGGAGAAGCAGACCGACGCGAAGGCCCACAGGCCGCCCGCGGCCCTTGGCGAGAAAAACCGCCTTTGCCTTGAGCTGCCGCCGCGGGCGTATCGCCATCTTCGTCCGCCCCCTCCCCACAAACGGGAAGAGACGAAAAGCCCCGACAAGGGTGGTTCAACACGAACCCGTATTCGGACGATGAGTCCAAATGGACGTGCACTTGACGCGCCGCACACGTCTGCGTGTCCCGTCGAATGACGTCCTTGACCACAATGGTCCACGGGAAAACTTCCGTGGCCTTGTTCATCTTGTGGAAGGTGTCCAGCATCGTCTGGCCACCCGGCCCGCTGGCCATACGGTACAGGTCCAACTTGGACATCCGCATAAGGGCCTTGCCAACGATCCAGGCAAAGACCTTGTCCGTCAGCAGGGTATGCACCCAACTGGCCGCTAGGAAGTAGTAATACTCCGCATTGTCGACGTGCCAAACGGCACTGAAATCGTCGACCAGCTTGTGAGCGATGTATGACAGTGCGTAAGGCACCTCCATCCGCACCCCGCGGTTTAACCACCAGCGGGGGTAGCGTGGAATCCACCGCGACAATTCGAAATGACGGGGCGCCCGGATAACACCGGAACACGAAGCGGTGGGGAGCAGCCCGCGGCTCGAGATGCGGGCCGCGTCTTGAGCACGCCGATGGGCGGGGGCATAACTCGGCGCCCGAAAGGGGAAAGTCAACGCCAATGTGCGGGCGTAAAACTTCTCCTCCACGGCGTGTTCCGCCTCGTCAGCTGCCTCGATGAGCTCATCGAGGTACTACTCCATGCCGGCCTCCTGGGCAAAGGCCACCGACACCTCCGTGGCCGTACGGCGCGACAGGAAGACGGCCTCAGACCAAACCAGACGCAGACGCCCGCAGTTGTTGGCGGCGAACTCAAATTTCCCCATCTGATGGACGGGGAACAGGAGGGCCCAAGCGTAAAGACGCGTGTGAAAGTCATGGAACGGGCGTCCGCAACGGACCAACTCGTTGGCATAGGTCAGATCCTCATACGCCTGCCGCGCCTCGCCTTGGTTGCCATAGTTGGCGTTTCCGTGCACCTCCGCCACGACGGCGTCGACATGGTCAACGGGGACCCCGTTGAGGATGTCAATGAACCCCGGCGGGACGCCCCAATGGCGTTCTTCAATACGAACTAACGCCACGCGGCGGTTGTTTGTCGCCGCGTCCATTAAAACGTCGTCACTCATGACGGGGACGTCGTCGCGTGTCCCAAGGGACGGAGGGCTGAAGTACGACCGCCCGAAGGGCGATGGCCCCGCCCCCTCGATGAGCGGCGGCTCGTCCTCTTGGTCTTCCGCCCCATCGGGGTAGTCGCTGCCGCGCATGTCACGCCCACGGTCGGCTGACGACCCGTCTCGCCGCGACCCCGAGCCGACGCTCGCCTCCGACCCGGCCCGCCCCGCTGGGCTGCCCGCGTTATTGGCACCGCTCCCAGCCGCGCCTGCCGCGTCGGCCATCTGGATGTCGTTGCCGCCGCCCGCCATCTTGGCCTTTTTCTTGCCGCTGGCACACGGCGTTGGGCGGAAGACCATGGCCAACACCGCGCCCCGTCTCCCCCCTCAATAACACAAGCCCCACGCTGTCCCGGCACGACCTAGGGTCAACCAGCTGTACACAAGCCGCGCACCCGACCCCTCAGTGGCTATGAGCCCGACTCCGCTCCCCCGCCCACCGTGTGCGCTAAAGCGCAACGACCCCCACCCGCCGAGGGAAAGGCCGCGACAGCCTCGCCTCGCGACGGACGGGGCCCGGCAGACGGAGGACCCAGAGGTCAACAAGTGCGCAAGCGCAGGCCACCGCAACCGGCCCAAATGGGCTACTCAACCCGGACGCCAGGTGGCATAGGGAACCGGAGGGGCCCTGGCCGTGCCCAACCCCCCGGTATATATACCACGAGACGATCCCAGAGGCCCGCCCAGCTGCCCCTGGCTGTGCCCTCTGCGGCACGCGGGCACGAGGCCCCCCTACCCTGTAGAAGCCGATCTGATGCCTGCGCGGCCGCTGCCGCCCCATGGGTGCCCAGAGGCTGCCCGTTCACGCCCTGTTGCCCCCCGGCACGCATCGGCCATTCTGGGCCGCTCGCGACCGTTCGGGCCGCCGGTTCCATCACCCCGCCTCGCGCGAGGGTGTCAGGGGTCTCTTTGATCTTCTTTGCAGGCGCCGGCCAGGGCGTAACGCCCACACGCCCCTTCGCGCGTGGTTACGCGACACCTTGATTGGTTGCCACTTGTGACGTTCGTGGTGGCGGATCAGTCGATCTGCGCCCACTCGACGGGACGACTCGAATCTCATTAAAGGGGTATGTAGCATATCTCCTTAATATTTGGATATTGGGCCCGGTAGCCCCCCTGACTGGTCAGAAATCACGTGGAGGATTGAACTGATTTGTGGCTCGCCCTTTGGGAGGCTACTTCCGTCTTGTATATATGTCCTTTCTTTTATCGTCTCTATTTTGGTGGTTATTCGATCTTTATGATCGCTCGGTCGATCGACCCCGCCCCTTTACCCTCTGATAATAAAAACACCATGGGACCGGGGTTCGCCGTCGTCGGCACCCCCGGCTCCCCATCGGATGTTGCACAAACAAAGGTTCTTCTTCCTCGCGTCTAAGGCGCTAGTGTTCGCCATATCGTGCGTCTACGGTCGGTCGCTATTTACTGGTTATTTAACAAACGTCATTAATCCCACAATAAACGCCGCACCTGCCCTCACGTACCGTTTAACCACGATTGTGCTTCCGCCGACCGTACGGGCGATGAAGACGTCGCCACATCTAGCAGCTTCACAAAAAGATGCGGACAGCTCTGGCGCATGTTCCCATAGTCAAGAAAACGCCGAGTGTCGTCCTCCAACGGCGTAGGGAGCCAAACGGACCGCCAAGAACGTTTTTTTACGTGCTTCCGCAACGTGCACTAGAAAAATGGACATTTTTTCGATGTGTGGCTGTGCGAAAGAACCCTCCACTGAAGTCCAGGGAACTGAGAGCGCGTTCGCGAAAACATCCTGGACTTGGCACCGTGTCTAATATTGTATGAACGAGGCAACCTCCTGAGCGTGGACCGCCTGACAGAGTGCAAGGAAGCCTTGCTGAGGCCGAGGACCCGCAGTGACTGGAGGTAGGCCAGTTTGGGTCACATGAGGCGCCCTCTGACCCACCACAGTGCGAGACGACCCCCCCTCAACGCGGTCCGCCACGGCAATTCGCTCAAGAACCGACCCTCCCCAGTCAAAAATTCAAAAACATGCCCCTCAGAGAGCAAAAACGCATCTTCGTCTTTAATACAGTCAACTGCTTCGACCGAGTGCAGCAGGAATCGTCGTTTCCAGCCTGAAAAACGCACTCGAACGCGTTCCTGACCCCATGAAGAGCGACGCGTAGCTGGAAACCATGCAAACGTCCCTCACAGACGACGTGGAAACTGTCTCAAAAAAGGAAAGACATGGGCGACATTGCCCAAGGTTTGTGGACATTTTCATACCAAGAACTTACAGCACAGCGTCCTGTATTGTTGTCATGGTCTCGTTTTACGAGCACAGCGTATCGTTCTCAAGTACTCCCGCAACGTGCACTGGCCTCAGAAAAATAATTCAAAGGGGCTCACGGGGTGGACGGTGGTCAGTGTTTGCTCATCACGAGTAGTACCCTGAACTTAAGTCCGGGGAACAGGAACAGAGGCGAGCTGAACAATGATGGCGTTGCCGAGGCAGCCAGTATCCATGAAAATTGTTAACTGAGAACGTGTCTTTTGTACATTTGACCTCCATTTGGCTCATTTCGCGACTTGAAGACCTCTCCTTTTGACATCAAACCGACAGCTGTCTTTCTGGACGCTGTCAGTACGCTCCTCAACTCCATATTTACGCCATCCCTGGTTTCATTTACCGCTTTAAAGCTCCCACTTGCGGTCCTCGAACACGCTTCTGCGGACCGACGCGGCAGTCTCAGACATTCTGACCCAAGAAGGGCAGCAAGGAGGTACAAGTCTTTCCGGCTCGCCGGGAAGAACTGGCCTAAGCGGCCACTTGGGGTATCCCAGGGGAAACCCCCTGAGGGCACGGCATGTGCATTCGTGCCCTCCTCTAGCTATAAGCTTGTGGTCAGGTTATTCCTAACAGAAGGTTTTGACCTTACTACCCGGGCCATCCTGGATACAGGGAGTGGCCCCACGCTGATAATCCGGCAGTTAATGCCGGACGGCACCCAGCTCCTACCGCTGGGTCACTTTGCATCCATATTCCATGATGTCAATGGCGGCTGGCTCCCCATTGTTGGTTCGGTATGCCTCGGTGTGGCCCTTGGGGGCAGACCTCATACATAGCCTTTGTAGTTGTAGAAAATAGGAGTGTCCCAGCTATAGTGGGCACCTCCTTTACGGATTTCGCTACAAAAAATATTGAGACGCAAGAGCAACATGTGGAGCTTCTCAATGGTACCAAAGTACTTATACAAAGAGACAGCGCCCGCAAGGGGCACCCGGTTGTGTCAGTCAGTGCGGTCTGTGCGTGCCCCTAAGGGGTCACATCTATGCTAAGGCCGGCACGTAAGACCTGGGTACAACCCGGGACTATCGCACACATCCCCGTGAGGAGTACTTACACGGGGCATGGCTATATTGAAAGGCGACCCCCTTTTTACCACAATCCTGGGTTACAAGTCTTCCAAGGACCCGCGGGCGAACCATTAACCGTCCAAGTGATGCACTTGGGCGCCACGCCCTTGAGGCTGCCGACCGACATGGCCGTGGGCTATATCAAAATCTATGAGGGGCCGACCTACGAGATGTCCCCGAACGAGCGCAAAAAGCTCTACGGGAAAACCGAGGACGATAAAGAATCCCCACTCCCAGGAGTGGACGTTTCGTCCGTACCCGACGAATGGTCCGAGGCCCTTAAGGCCCTCTTGAAGAAGCATGTCCCCCTCTGGGTGACAAACATGAGGTTGATAAGCGGTGTAGAACACCATATTCGGCTGAAGCGCGAAGCTGTCACCGTGAGGCCACACACCTACAAGGCCAGGCCATTGGCCCGGGAGATAGAGAAAGCCGAAGTCGAGCGCATGCGCTCGATGGGGGTCATCGAACCCTCCACTGGGGAATGGGCTAGCCATGTCGTTATGGTGCCGAAGCCAGATGGCTCGGTACGCTTCTGTATTGACTACGGAAAGCTGAACATGATGACCGTCAAGGATGCGTACCCCATTCCTAGGATGTATGAGTGCATAGATTCCCTAGGGGATTCCAGGGTTTTCTCCACCCTGGTCTGCAACGCAGGCTACTGGCCGATACCAGTAGCCGAGGAGGGAAAACACCTTACGGAGTTCACGTGCCACTCGGGCGCATGGCCGTGCGTGCGACTCCTCACTTGGTTGTGCAACGCCGCCAAAACCTTTCAACGGGCTATGGATATGATCCCATCCTGGATCAAGTGGCAGATATGCTTAGTACATCTGAAACACGTTATCGTCTTCTCACGGGCCCCAGAAGAACACTTAAAACACCTCGATGACGTGTTGACACGCCTAGGAAGAGCAGAGGTCACCGTGAAGGCGGCCAAGTGCCACTTCCTGCAAGAAGAGGTGGAGTAACTCGGTCATGTTATCAGACCGGGAAGAGTACATGTCCTGGAGAAGAATCTCCGGTCACTGAGGGCCTCCGGTATCCGGAGACCCAAACCTAGATGAAGAGTTTCCTGGGTATGTGCTGCGTATATGTCCGCTGCATGGCCGAATTCGCCCATATAGCTAAGCCCCTGACAGCCTTGACGAGCACAAAACTCCCCAAGAGGCTACCTTCCCATAGGGAGAAGAAGAAGAAAGCATTCAAAGAGCTACGAGGGCGGCTTTTAGCTGCCCCCATCCTCGATCCCCGCAGCAGAAACGGGCACTACATCGCTGATGTAGACGCCAGCTATGAACAACTGGGTTGTTGTCTTCAGGAACAACAACGTGATGGGCATTATCACCCCACCGGTTACTATAGCCGTGCCATTCTCCCTGCGGAGAAGAATTACTTCGCCACCGAGATAGAGTCGCTCGGCGTCGTCTGGGTGGTGGCTTACTTGAGGGCATACCTCGAGGGGGCAGAGTTGTATGGTACGGTGTGACAACCGGGCCCTATCATCGGTACTCACGAACATGAGTCCCATCGCGCGTATCAACCGCTGGCGACTTTGAATATCGGAGTACACCTATGAGATCCGGCATAAACCGGGTAAGGACCATGAGGTTGCGGACGCGTTACCGCGTCTGCCCGCAGAGGGACTCGACTCGAATCCCTTGGACTAGTATATCCCCGTCCTCTCCATCGAAACCCGGGAGAGTGACGTCCTAGAAGCCGCCTTGCCAGCCAAAGCCCCCATGGGGGCGCTGTCGGTCCAAGATATAATCCTCGGCCAAGCCGAGGATGCCTTCTGTCAAGAACGGAATGAAATATCAGCATCTTTTTTCGCCACCCGACCCCAAGTGAAGTCGGCAAACGTTCTTCTATCGAGAAAAGAACGGGCTTCTATGCCGACATTCGGTACATGGGACGGAGAACTAAGTGGTCATCCCCGAGACGCTGAAACAGCCCCTGTTACGGTACCAACACCAGTCGGTGTTGGCCCGGCACCCCGGCTCGCGGAGGATGTATAACACCCATCGCCGGTATTTCTACTGGCCTCCTACGGTAGTAGAAGTATACAAGCACGTGGAGCAATGCCCTGCGTGCGCGAAGAACCGCCTCTCCGAGAGCAGGAATAAGTCCACAATGAAACTTTTTCCAGCTCTCGAGTCCTTCTCGGGGCTTGCAATGGACTTGCTAGGCCCATTGACCACCTCTAGTGTCTATTCTACCAACAGCATCATTTGATCCTTTTAGGATCATTTGATCCTCTTTTTCGGCACGCGTTTTCGAGTGCTTCCCAGCGTCTAACGTCTTTTCTGACGCCAGAAACGAACTCAGCGCGGTCTGTTTGCGCATGGGAGAACTTCGGTGCATCCCAAAAGGAGAGAAACTCGACCTGTTGCACTTTTTATGGCGCGCGGCAAGCACATTCCCGCCACTCCCCCGTTCCGTATGGCGTCCACCGAAACACCGCTCTGAGCTCACACATCGGCCCCACTGCAGGGGGCGCGGGCAGAAAACGGATGCCTGCTGCCCGCCCAGCGGCCCCCCCTCGCCCCCATCAACGCATCTTGAGCCGTTGGCCGCAGACGGCCGTGCGGTCGCGTGGTCACTGACCGAGACCGCCCCCCCCCCCTTT
>Ga0209093_1001895_pt1 | contig 11862 bp, 18 predicted proteins | sample SidtaG_4_FD_187450 | JGI IMG/M metagenome (GOLD analysis project Ga0209093, IMG submission 187450) | Marine algal microbial communities from Sidmouth, United Kingdom - Sidmouth_Male1 metaG (SPAdes) (version 2) | ecosystem: Host-associated > Algae > Red algae > Unclassified | place: Sidmouth...
CGTCACCTGCCGCTGCGCCTCTGCCCGCGCTGTCGTCCCCACGACATGGGGACGGACAGGCCGCGTGCGCCGACGCCCGGCACGGGCGTCGCCCCTCCCCCTCCTCAACGGGGCCGACCGTGGCGGCTCTGCCTCCGCAAGCACGCATCGCTGCGAGCCGACCCGACCCCTCCCGGGGCGGAGCGCTGGTGACCAGGCAGCGCCCGCCCCATAAGGGCGTCTCGTAGGCGTGTGTGCCTGCGGGGCCGGTTCCGTCGGCTCGATCTCGGTTCGGGGGAAGAGCACAGCGGCGCCGATGTCGGCTGGATACGGCTGCGGATCTGACTGCGGCGGCGCCGTTGGTGACCACACGCCGTCGTTGCCGGCGGTGTTCAGGTTCCTGACGTCTCATTTTCTTTTTCGCAGCAGCCCCCCTTGTGTCTTGGGCTCGCCCCATTCATTATCTGCTTCCTCCTTCTCTCGCGTTGCGCGACACTAGTCGCGTCGTTTCTTTTCCGGTTCTTTTCGCAACAAAGTAGCGCTGTCTGCCGAGGTACCCCGGGGGGGGGCCGGAGGTTCTCCGAGAAACTTGACAGGGCGTCATCACCGGGATGGGCTGCCACGAGCAAAGCCTTACCCACAGTTCCGGCGACGCCGGGGGAAGACACCGATGGTGACCACCCCGCCAAGAATCTTGGTCTTCATCCGGCTCAAGCTCCTCCGTCGATTACCCCGCCGGGAATCCATGGGAGCGCTCTCCAACGCTGAGCACCGCCACGTTCCGGGTCGCCAATCCGGAGCAGTAACGTAGCCCAGTGCCAAGGACGCCATCTCAATCGTACCGCGGCGCGATCGGGATGAACGTGTTAGAGACATCGCCAGAACCGACGCAGCTCACCGGCCAAGCACCGCTTGACGTCACCCGCGCCCCAATGGGAAGTGGCCAACGTCCCATAGGCCGGCGAGGCTTGATTCTAGGGGTTCTTTGGAGGCCCCCTGTCGTACTAAAAAACGCCTCCTTCCTACTTTTCTCGCCCCTCTAGGTTCACAGCGGCCAGATGCGCCGCTACCGCGTAACGGTGCCCTGTCTGCCTGCTGGCCAAGTATCTGTGTGCGTTGGCTGTGTTACAACTCATACGCTCGATAGAGGCTAAATAGCCACATCAGGACGGCCGTAGGACCACCACGGCGCATTGTGTCCTTTCAGCAAACCCAGTCACCCCAAAACCCTGCGTACGAGTCCCCTGGGGAAGCGGCATACTGGAAGTGCACTCTAGGACCTCCCTGAAATATCCGTGAGCTCCCGGCGCACACCTATCCATCGTCCGTGACAAGTTATGGGCGAATGTATCACAGTCATACTACACCGACGCCGACCTCTACCGCAGCCGGCTGTTCCCACCCAATCACCACCACCAGCTGCCCCACCCACACCCGACGGCCGCGGAACGCCCACGCCAACACCTGCCACCGGCCAGCCGCCACCGACGGCCCGACCTCCCACGACGGGGTCGCCGCCACCGACTGCCGGCGGGGGCGGCGGACAGCCGCGAAAGAGGTGGACAGGGGAGAGGGCGGCTCCAGCAGCGGGGCCCGCGGCCAGGGGCGTGGGCGGTGGTGGCGGCGGCGGCGGTGCAGGCAGTGGAGGCGGCGGGGGCGGCCAAAGCCGGGAGCGGCGCCAGCGGCGGGGGTCACGGCCAGGGGACGGCGTGGCGGTGGCGGCGGCAGCGGCGGCGGCGGTGGGGGAGGAGGGAAGAGGCGGGCGCGGGGGCTGCGGCAGCGGCGGCGTTCAGGGGCCGGGGAGGCGGCCAGATCCGGAAGCGGCGCCAGCGGCGGAGGCCACGGCGAGGGGCAGGGGCGGCGGCGGCGGCGGCGGCGGCGGCGGCGGCGGCGGCCGTGGCGGCGGCGGGCGCGGGGTCGGAGGCGATGGCGGCAGTGGGGGCGGCGGGCGCCGGGGCGAGGGCGGGGGCGGTGGTGGTGGCGGCGACCGGAGGGTGCCGGGACGGGGCGTGGCGATGCCCGGACGGGTGTGGCAGGGAAAACGTTGCATCATCGAGGCTGTTCGTCATCGCCAAGTTAAGGGAATTAATCAGCCAAGGATCGGCATGCGCGCGGCCTACATTGAAGGGCACCGCCTGAAATGTAGGCTGCCATTACCTCACTTGTGGCGCGGGTGCTGCGCTGGTCGCGTCAGCTCCTCTGGACGAGGCGGCCTCCATGTCTTCGCCGCCCTCCCTGGCCGCGGTGGCGTCCTTGGCCACGGCACAGGCCAAATTCGCGGCCTCGTAGGCGGCGCGGTTGTTTTCCACCTTGCAGAGAAGAGTACACGCGCCCCAACTGCGCTCGTCGGCAGTCCTGCCCTACGTGAGTTTTTGGTTCGCTCCAGGTGACACATTGGCGACACAAGACGATAGAGTGTCACCGAGGTGTCGTGCACAAGGGCACATTGATTTGCAGACGGTCGCACCTGGAGAGCACATCAGCAGCGGATAAACATCCGGACGTGCCGGATACAGGACGGAGTTATGCAGGCGTCGATTGCATTTATGAATGCAATTAGTTTTCGAAGATTGAAATGTGATGAGATTGAATCTTGGAACGAAGAAAATGCAATGAGACTTCGTCGTACCGGGCACTTGTAATACATGCTGAACTACACTTGTGTCTTCATCAAGTTAAGAAGCATTAATGCACCGCACCGACGCGCCGCAGGCATCAGCCAGACACGCCGCAGACATCAGCCAGACGCGCCGCAGACATCAGCCAGACAAGATGATATTGTAAATCCGCGGGGCACACAGCACAGGTGGAGAGATCTTGAGTCTGTCAGAAGGAACAGAAAGCCTGACAGACGCAGTGAGACGGAAACGAGAATGCAGATAAAGATGCAGGTCATGAGGCGGCCACGAGAAAACGAAGGGCCTCGCCGACGCAGTGAGAGGGTCCCAAGAGTGCGGATAAAGGTGCAGGTCATGAGGCGGTGACTAAGAGCACAAAGGGGGCATCGACGCTGGAGAGCGGGACAGCACAATGGGCAGTGTTGTTGGGCCGTGGGTCGTCTCGATAGCCGCAGCGGAAGCACGTCGGTCCAAGAGGGACTCGAGGACCTGTCGCGTGACCTGCATTGGCAGGTCCTGAGCGGCAGTAACCATCGGCGCTGCGACCGGGTGCCATCAGGACGCACGAACGCCCCGGATCTGCTCCCAGCCCCAGCCCCATCCAAACGCCGACCGCCATCACCGTCAGCGCCGGCACCTCCGGGACTGCTGAAACGGCGACGGGGGCTGCCACAGCCGGTGACACCTGGGCTGCCGCCAGTTGTGTACCCTCAACAGCACGCGCCGCAGCCCAGCAGCCACAACCGTCCCATTCGCCCCAGCCACAGCGGATGCTGTCGCCGCCGCATCCGCCCCGCGGCCCATAACGGCAGCCGGAGGACGGCAACGGCTGCGGCCGTAGAATCACCAGCGAGGCGTCCGTCCGTCACTGCCGCAATCATCGCCGCCGGAGCATGGCAGTGGCCACAGTGGAAGCTCACAAGGTGGTGGCCGCCTGGGCCGCGTCGATGGCATCCGCCCGATCATTCCGGGGGCTGGCCCCGCGGCTGCCATTGTTGTCGACCCCGCTGCAGCGGCCACCGTCGTCGCTGCCACTGCCGATGCCGCCGGGGCCCCATCGCACGCGGCGTCTGCCAATGCGTTGCGTTTGCTGCTGTCGCTACTTCCAGTTTTCGGTCCAGCAGTGCCGCTACAGACGTCGCCTGCGCGTGCGAGCGGTGACCTAGAGCGTCTTAGGGCCCACGGCCTGAGACCGTGGCAGGGCCACGTCCTGGGATCGTCGCAGGCGAAACCGACGCTGCTGCCACCGCGACGTGCAGCCTCTTTCACGGCAGAAGCAATCCCAGCATTGGCCTGGGCCGCGGCCGTATCGCCGCGTGGAGTGGCCACCGCCGCAGTTGTCACCGTCGCGGAAGGTGCCGCAAGTCCCACCGCCGCAGTTGCCACCGCCGCCGGAAACGTCGCACTTGTCACCACTCCGTTCCACTCCTGTTGAGGCAGCGTGGCCAGCACTGGTTCTGAAAAGAGGAGCAACTAGACGCGTGACACACGCACCGAAACAAACGAAGAGCGGAGTCCATGACATGGAACGCTTGTATATAATCGCGCAGGGACACCCCAATGACCACCAGAACTGACAAGCACTGCAAAGCGGCATGCTCATAGTGGCGTCCCTCCCAAAAGATCAGTCAGATATTACCTCAAGCAGTTGTGCGGCGACGCTTGGCCGCTTGGCGCGGAAGGTCTCGCTACTCCCTATCCCAAAGAGCCGAGACGCTCGTGCGACTCCCATCCCCCTCCGATGAATATTTCTCGCGTCGTCTTCCGGCATAGAGCGACTCGCCTGGGGCGTCACTATCATCTAGCAAGTGCTGCCGTCGACGGTCGGCACGGTCGTCGGCCGACGAGATCTCCGTGTCGGTGGCCATGGCAGAGTCGAGCGCGGCCTCCTCTTCGACATGCTCATCAGTTCCATGAGGATCTGTGCTATTACATCACAAGTGGGTGTGCAGGAAAGAATGCTATGCAATCAAGAGATAGCAGGTACAGCAGAAGAAAAGCACGGAAAATACAGGGATACGACAGAATAGCGGAAGGGTTTGTGTGCGTCGCGAAACACATGGACAGGTCAGAAAATGTGGAAGAAGGCAGAGCAGCCCCAAGCACTGCTCAGTCCAAGGATGAATTTTCACACGTACGTTCACAGAAATCCACGCAGCCGCGCTCTCGTCGCAACCGAACGGTCCCCATCGACTTCAACGCAGGAGCTTCCACCCTTCTTCTCCGATCGGGAACAGCCGGGAGTCGTGCTGTTCCTGCCAACACTGATCTTGAACGCTCGGTACGCCTCTACAAAGCCCTTGCGGCCGCCCACCGTCATCAAGTAGCGGCGGCCGCGGAGCAACTACTTAGTTTTCTCCGTACTGGTGGTCACAGGCGGCGCTGCCACCCTGGCAGTGTCCTGCTGCGCCGATCTCAGCCCCGCGTCGAATGCGGCGCCCGCAGACAACGCCTTTTCGACTGTCCGCCCGGTCGCGTACAGCGTGGAAGATGGCTGCGCAGAGAGCGAGCTTCTCCTTGATGGATTTTGCTACGTCCCACTCCGCGGGTATCGTGATGGCAGGAAAGCGGCTTCCGGTCTGAAGTGGTGCCGAACGGCCGAGCCCACTACGCCCCCCTGCGACGTTGGGACTGCGAAGAGAAGCACAAGAGAGGAGATTATCTTTTCTGCGCGACAAGCCTGCAGGAGCAGATGACGGAGGGGCTTCCTCTTCGTCGTCCTCCTCTTGATCGCCGTGTTCAGCTGCCAGGGACACAGTGTTGGGCGGTCGGCGCTGCAGCAAGGGTAGCTCGTCTTCGCGAGCCGCCAAAGCGGCACTAGCTGCTGTCGGGGGAGCCACGGTATCTCGAGCTCTAGGACCTTTCTGCACCAGAACGCGGGCCTCCCGGGGACGGTCCGGACACGCGGTAATGAGCGCATCTGCATCTGCTACAGGGATTTCGATGTCGACGCCATGGTCGGTGCGGCAGCGCCCGGGGCGGCCAGCTCATCTACCGCGTCTTTGGTGTGATGACGCGTCTTCGCTCTCCGCAGCGGTCGAATCTCCGTCAGTGGTCCTGCGGTAGTCGAGTGCCGCTCGTCGCGCATCCCGTGGGCGCACGTGCTCCGTGAACCTGCGCCTCCGGCCCGCCCAAATTCTAGCGCGCTCCTGGGCGACCAGAAGACATTCATCAGCCTCTTCGCCGCTCCGTACCGAGGTGCGTGCGCCTCTACCACGTTGTACTGCAGCTGCTGCTGTCGCTGGGACGGTGCCCGGCTCTAAGGAGTCGGGCAGACGACGAGAGCGGCCTGGTCCATCATCAGACGCACGGCCCGACATTGCCGCCGCCCTCGTCGCGCGGGTGTGCTGCGCAGTGTCCGTTTCATTGAAGTTTTCGACGGCCCCCATAAATGCCACGCCAAGACGTGAAGGAGCCCTTGAAGAACAAGAGCCTAGAGTTCCGCTGCGTCCAGCATGCTACCCTTTCGACCCAGCGGTGGCCGCCCTCCATCCACGCGTCCTTATCCGCGTTGGATCCCCCGCTTCCGCGGCAGGCGCTACTGAATATCGTGTTATCGCGCGCGCTGGCGCCACGACGGCGACGGGGCACGCTTCCACATCCGTAGCGCACGGCTCAGCCACCGGCGAACGCTCTTCATTGTTTTCGATATCCAGCGTCACCCCGGCATTTGAAGAATGGTCCATCGACTCTGCAAGCGGGAGCCGAGAGCCCGCCAAAGACCGTTTCCAGGGACGCCGGCTAAAGGCATGCTCGGTGTGAGTTTTAAAGCGAAGCACTGTACCCAAAGATGGCCAAAATACAGGCGCCGCGTCACTCTGGGTCTCCGCCATGTCTCCCGCCACGCTCACGGAAGCAGCCAACCCCGCCCCAGCATCACCTACCGAAACGTCTGCAGCTGCCGCCGTGCTCCCGTGCGCATGTTCCGCCCCGTCGCCGGCCTTTTTGACACCGTCGTCCGCGCCGGTCATTACAGCCGCCGGGAGCGTCTCGCCCGCCGACCGAGTGCAGTACTTGCTGTAGTCCCGGTTTCTGCCAGCACCGCCGCCGCGAAGGGCTCCGCTCGCGCCGATGGAAAACCTCGTCGGCGGTAGCGGCGGCAACTGGCTCTTTCCTGTCGTTGCAGGACGTGCAGGAGCTGCGGCAGCTGACCTTGGCACAGGGAAGCGGTAGATACTGGTATGTAAAGAGGAGCTCTCCTATACCGGTGACGCAGAAGAGTGACTTGTTTCAGGCGTCGCCCCACTCTCTATGACGGCGGCGTCGCACGCTAACCACCCGCAAATGGCCGCGGCTGCATGTTTTCTACTGCGGGCGTCCGCTGCCTCGCCGCCGCCGGCATCAACGCCGTCGTACGCGCCACTAGGGACGGTAAGCGGCATCGTGTTTCCCACAGTGTGGCAGATGCCGTCGTCGACGTGGCCGTCTCTCCCGGTGGTGGCACCAACTCCACCGTCCGCGGCACTTCCGGTTGCGGTCTGGGGCAGAGGCGATGAGCTGTCGATGGACTTTACAGAGGCGACGCAACTGCCGTCGTCGGCGACGTCACCGTCCGAGACGCCGCTCAGACGCGACCGGCGGAGCTTGCTGCTGTCCACTGTGCTTGGCGCGCGGCCACCGCGGTCCGCGGAAGCGGCTGACGCTGCGTTGAAAATCGAAGCAAGCTTCGCAGCGTAACCGGAAGAGACGTTTGGGGAGCCGATCGAAGCGGCAGCTGCGACGGCGAGTTCGTGAAAGCGAGCGATCGAGTCTTTGCTCAGAGGCAAGCGCGACATGGAGGTCGCAGCTATGACGGGAGAGTAGTCCTCAGAGCCGGCGTGGTGCCTGTCCTGGGGTGACATGGGACGAGCCGCACCGCTGTCGTCACGGTCCCCAGTCCGTTGGCGTCCCCGATGAATCAGAGCTCCGGGCCGGTGGTTTAAGCGTTCGCGTTCCTCGTCCAGAACCTCTGCACGCGGTGGCGCGCGGGCGCTCAAAGAGGCGGTGACCACGCCAGTTGGCCAAGGACTGCACTCCACGCTGCCTGAGAGTCACAAGGGGGGCGCGAACGGGCCCGACGGATCTGAGGGAGGTTTGATCGAGAGCTGCCCGGTGGCGTCGCTCAGAGTGTCATCGCAAATTGCTCCGACACAGGTGGTCCTGGAGAGCATGATGGAGAAGCACATGGCGCAGACATTGGCACTCCGTGCCTGTGAGCGATACGAGTCAGCCTTCTAGGGGCGCTACTGGTCAACTATACGGGAGAAACGGCGCGCAGAGGGGCCCAACGCAACCGCGCTTGAGAGGGTGGCAGCAGGCTTTCTTGAGCGGGAACCTGCATCGAACGAGCCCAGGAGACGGGCCCAAGGAAGTATGGGTGGAGCACCGTTGATGGCGCCGCCACAGGGCCATGCGTGGACGCACCCGATGGGTTGGTGGCGCACCGTGCGGCTTTTGAGGGTGTTGGACGAACAGGCACCAGACATCCGGCCTCAAAGGGCCGTGCCGCTGCTCCAGATGGTGGAAGACCGAGCACCAGAACTGGCACCTCAAGGGAGCACCTGCGAGCAGGTTGCTTGGAACCCCTCATCCGCCCGTATCTCAGTTGGGCCAACAGCAACACGGAATGGCCTGCTGTGTGAGGAGATTGGGGGCCGCGAGGCGGGCCCTGAGTGGGTGCCGTGGAGCACCCTCGCCGTTGGGCACTCGCATGCCAGGACAACAGTCCACGCAGGCGGACGGGATGAATGGTAGCCTCCAATTGGTCAGATGGCACAGTGGTAATCAGAGCTCAGGCGTCTTGACTCTTGCTGAGGTTCGGTACATTCCAGGTCTTGAGTTTTGCATGTTGGAACGTCTGTGGCACTGCAAAGCAGCCCAGCCAGTGGTACGCATCTGTGGGAGGTGGATCAGCATAGCGTTAGGCTCGCCGACGCTTTCAGAAAGGCCGTGCATCCCTGAGTTCGTTCGCTACCCTCTGTGTGAAGCTTCGTCTGTCGCACAGAAGATGGTGCATCCAGCCTCTGTCTCCGACTACCCCGTAATTTGTCTGCTCCCTGGCGGGAATCTCCTCATGCAGTGCATCCGGGTGGCACCGGAGTGAGGTTGAGGCCGATAGATCATTGCCGGCGTGGCTGGGATTGAGCGCTTGGCTGGGATTGCTCTGGATGAGCACAGGCGAAAGCCAGTGCTTCTCGACTTTGATGTGAGGGGATGCCGATCTGCCTCACTGGCGACGATGGAGCGTTGATGGCGACGGTGCTGCGGCACCCGCTTGCAGCACAGGGGTGCCGGCCAGACACAAAGGGTCGCGCGGCGGTGGCGTGGGAGGGCCCGAGCGGATTGGGTTTGTGGAGGGTGAGAGAGTATATTTACGTTATCCACGACCCGTAACGTGTTTCCGAACCGTCTTGTACGCCCCCTCCCACAGTTTCATGTCGACGGCCGTGGCGCTACACCTGGAACCCTTTCTCGCGATCGCAGCCCATCTTCTGTGCAACCAGCGGGCTCGATGGGCCGCACGAAGACGTCGAGGACGAGAAGCATAACGACTGCGCCCACCCATACCCGCGCCGGCAAGAGTGTTTCGGGCTTGAAAGACCTCGGCGGCCAGACGCCCGACGGGCCCCGTAAGAACGGGTTGGCGCCCGTCATGCGCGCCTCCCTGGCGCTTTCAGCTGCGCTAAATGATGTGCTGCTTGGAAGCGCTGCTGCTGGCGCACAGTCGTCGGCGGCCGGGGCTACCGCTTGTGCTGGCGGCGCTACCGCCTCTTCTTTCAGTTCTAAGGCGTTCGTGCTGGCGAAAGCTGCGCGCGCGGCCGAGAATCAACAGGCGGGGCAGCGCTCTCATGACATCACGCACGCGCTGCAGGCTCACCCAGCGGCCGGCGTGCAAAGGGCGCGCCGGTACCGCCCCTGATCCGTCGCCCTGCGCGAAATCCGACAGTTTCAAACGTCCACCGAGCTTCTCATACCCAAGAAGCTGTTTCAGAGCCTCTTCAAGGAAGATGCCGAAAACTACAAGGACTTGAGGTTCCAGTCTCCGGCTCTTGTCGTGCTTCAAGAAGCCGCTGAGGACTACTTTGTCGGTATTATGGAAGAAAGCGTCTTGTGCGCCGTTCACGGCGGGCTCAGGACGCTGATGGCTAAGAGCATGGCTCTCGCGCGCCGCATCCGTGGTCCGGAGCGCCTGTGATGCGAGGTTCGATGTCAGCGTGCACACTAGTTGCATGAGTTTTGTATTCGATGCAGGCGTAGTGTTAGCCTGCCCGTGCGGATGTTCTTGTTCACTCGACACGTTGTGCCTCATATTTGGTGGCTGTCGTGATGAGACACAGAGAAACACTGCACCGTATCGTCAGCATTCACTCTGACAGGGCGTCAAGATGTAGTCGAAGGTCGGCCCCGACGGCGGGTCCGCGTGGGCGTCGTCCGTAAACCCGAGGTTCGAACGGCGGTAGCCCACCTCGCGGCGACGCCGCACCACGGTGATCGACGAGGCTCCGTCGTCCCGGGACGGCACACGGGCGTGCGGCATCGCGGTGTTCTGATTCGCGAACGGGTTGGCGGGGCGCGCCGGGTCGATCCCCCGGAACGTCGCGTGGGCCAGCGTCTCGGTCACGTCCGGGCGCGCCTCCTCGCGCGCCCACGCCGCGGCCGACGTCGAAGGGTCGGTCAACACGAGCAGGGGGCCCACGGCGGTGCCATACATCATCTACTCGCCGGCCATCGAGGTGAACAACGCGGGCGCGGACGCGGAGAGATGCGGCGGCCGCAGGGTCCTCGGAGGGGTGGGGCGTGTGGGCAACCACGAAGGGAAGTGGAAGGCCCACAAGGGCCGACATAAGCAAGAAGCGACGGGCCCCACGGGGGTGCAGTAGACGGCATGTCGTTGGGTGGGAGGAGGAACAAGTCGGGGAACACCCCGTCGGAGCCAGCGCGGAGGGGTTTTCGTCGCGAGGTGGTGGGGAGGAGTCACTGGGAAATGCGTGGGGGAGAAGAGAGACCGGGGTGTGCGTGCGGGCCCACGGGAAGAGGCGAGGCCAGCGCTCTCCGCCGAGGGGCGCGGCGGGCGTGGGTGCTGCGGGACACCTGATCGGGCCTGCGCCACGCCGCGGGCGCAGGGTTGGCCCGATCCGACCCACGGACCGACCTCGACAACCCCCCTGGGGCGAGTATCGGCGGGGGGGGCGGAGGGGCGGCCGTAGCCGGCACCCTGTCAGGGGGCCGGCCCGGATCGCGCTTCCCAGGATCGTCGCGAGACGGGCGGGGACGCCACGTCACGCGACGAGGTGGCTGTGTGACGGTCGAAGGTTCCGCGGCTGGAATGGGCGTGGCCCCTCGTCTGTGGACAGCCCACCCCGGGGCCACCCCAAAATATCCCGATCCGGGCCAGCGCAGGGAAGACCTGTGCGGATCTCAGGGAGATCCGGTCTGGTGGGGACGGGGGTTTTCCCCAGTGGTTTTACCAACCCCCGTACTACATTTTTGAACTTTTCGCTTTGGAAAGAATTATCTGCTTGGCGCAATTCGGGCGGCTTCTTTGGCGGCCGGCGTTCGCGTTAGAGAAGGGTTTATGGACAGCGGGGACGGCCAACCCCGGCGGCGTTTGATAAAACCAACTGTGCTTTGGACAGCGATTTCCCCCTGAGCTTTGCCGTGATCCTCTCCCCCGTTGGGGATGGCTGGGCTGTGGATTGTCTTCCGGGGCAGTTCTATCGACGGAGCGAGCTGATCAAGAGGTCACGTTTACTGAACGACGAAGCAGCGTAGTTGTTCCAAGAACAGCTACAGGTACCTTTGTTTTTCAACGAAGTCCCAGGTAGGAGGTTGCGTACAAACAAACTCGAGATTCTTCGTGGAATAACGAGCTCGAATGGCGCAATGCCTGTCGACCGGTGCGGTTGGCTGTCATAGGCCATGGTCAATACAGGGAGTAGCTTGTCCCAGCGGCGGGGGTCGTGTGTGATGTAATGTCGGACATGAGTGGTCACCGTACGATTGTACCTCTCGACTTGACCATTTGTCTGTGGATCATACGTCGTGGTGCGCCCCGTTTCGGTGCCCAGCATGTAGCGGTTCTAAGCACCACCACGTTGGTTCGTCGTCCAACCGAAGTGACCTCTTGATCAGCTCGGTCCGTCGAAGGAACTGCCCCGGCAATCGACCCACAGCCCAGCCTTCCCCCAACGGGAGGAGAGGATCACGGCAAAGCCCAGGGGGGAATCGTAGTCCAAAGCACAGTTGGTTTTCTCAAACGGCGGTGGGGACGACCTCCCCGCTGTCA
>Ga0209093_1001896_pt1 | contig 11861 bp, 12 predicted proteins | sample SidtaG_4_FD_187450 | JGI IMG/M metagenome (GOLD analysis project Ga0209093, IMG submission 187450) | Marine algal microbial communities from Sidmouth, United Kingdom - Sidmouth_Male1 metaG (SPAdes) (version 2) | ecosystem: Host-associated > Algae > Red algae > Unclassified | place: Sidmouth...
GAGACCCGCGGTGGCGGGCACCGGCACGTCCAAGGGCAAGCAGGAGTGGACCCCGACTCCCGCTAGCCCGGGTCGACGTGATGCGAGCGGTGTCCCCCCGGACGTCGCTTCCTCCCCAGCCGTGCTGTCCTTCCTGGAATCCCTACGCGAGGAGCTCCGGGCGGACATGGCCGGGGCGGTCGAGACACTGACAGCATGGCGAACACTCGGCGGGCTCGCATCCCAAAGCGCTGGTATGCGGCTGTCAGGGAACCGGGTGGTGACGGGTGGAGGCGGAGGTGAAGACGGGGGACCGGACGGGAGTACCAGTGGGGACTCTCGCCGGGACCGTCGGTCGCGCCGGAGCCGGCGCAGCCATCGGCGTCGTCGGCCCCGGTCTTCCTCGAGTGACTCATCCTCTCGGAGTGACGGGGAGACGGTCCGGCGGACGCTGGTGGATTTCCAGATTCCTGTCCACAAGGTCGGGGACAACTTGCTCAAAACGGTGACGGACTGGCACTCCTATCACCTGGACAACCAGAACCAGACCTTCAGTAGCCAGCTGCGTCTTCAGATTAAACAAGACCGGAAGAATCTACGGGTTTTCATGGACCGGGTTCGCTTTGACGGGACCAAGCCGGCCGAGCGCTTCTCCTTCTTGCGCCGGTTCGTCCGGGCCTGCAACGACAGTATCGTCTGAGAGAACAAAGCGCTCTACCTGGTCGGCTCCTTTCTGACCGGGGCAGCTGCCACTCGATTCAACAAGATCCTCCCTGACACGGCCGGGCACATCCCGGGCCGGACTGTTGCATCCTTCCCGGAGGCGGTGCACTGGCTCCTGGTCAATTCCTCGGACTCCATCACCCTGAACCAAGCCGTGTCGGACGTGAGACGCGCCTCCTTGGGCGCCCACGAAGTACCCGATGCCTTCGCGGCGCGCTTGCGGGACCTGGGGGAGGCCTGCGGGAACGAGTACGGCGAGGACCGGCTCAAGATGGCGTTCATCCAGGGGCTGCCCAAGAACTTGCAGGTGGACGCCCAGCAGTACAACCTCCAGTTCACAAAGCACACCCTGCAGCAGCTAGCGTCGTTCACCCAGGGCAAGCATGAACAGATCAAGGCGCTCCAGCGACTCCAGCCGACCCCCCCAAGATGTACCTGGCACGACCGTCTAGTCGGGCGGGACCCAAGGCGCCGGTTCTGGCCGTGGGCGAGTCCTCGTCCCAGGCCGGTGGTCGCCTGGAGGGTTGGCGCGGGTGTTTCACGCCCTCTACGCCCCGTGTCACCCGGGGGGGGGAGCGCTCGAACCGGGTTCGGGCTTGCTGGCTGTGTAACAAGGAGGACCACATCGCGGCAGCCTGCCCGGAGGTTCCCAAGAAGCTCCAGGACAAGCTAGCCCGCCAGGGGATCCAGTTCGCCAAGGCCGTTCGCTGGGCTGACCGGCAGGCCAAGGGCGCCTCCCCTGGACGGCGGGACCCAAAGACGGTGCACAACCTCCGGGTTGCGATCCTGCAGAGCATCCAGGCGAACCTGTACAAGGAGAGTCCTGAGGATTGGGACTCCCATCCCGAGGAAGAGACCACGACCACGGGTACCTCGGGATCGGGTAACGAGGTGAGGAGGTGCGCCCGTAAGCGCCCTCCCGTCTGTTAAAGGCCCCGGTAACCCGTTATCGGCCTCAGTTGCATTCCTGGGCCGGTGCGGTCGTCGGCTACGAGCCAAGGTAGCCGCATGGACACCGTGTGCCTGTCGGTGTACCCTGCTCGTCTTGCGTTGGGACAATTTCAAGGTCAAGACCACCTTGAGTTTCGGGGGTGAGGACCCGGTTTCTGTGGCCGCTGTGGTGGACACAGGGGCCGGACCAAGCGTCGTCAGCGAGGACCTGCTCCCTCCGGACTGGCGCGCCCATGCCTGGCATGCGCCTACCTGCACCCAGATCGTGGATGCCTCGGGGCAGGCTCTCCGGGCTCTCGCTCGACTCCCCCTCACCCTGCATCTACATGACAACCCTAAGCATTTCCCGTTTATTGTTGTGAAGCGCCTCTCGGTCCCGCTAATCATTGGGTGTGACTTCCAGCGACAGTACACCAAGGCCATCCTGCCCCAGGACGGAAAGATCGAGTGGACGACGGGCGCCGTCTCAGACATCCTGGGCTACCATTTAGGCGCCAGGGGGCGACATTACAAGGCACCGGCCAAGCCCCGGGTCCGTCCGAACGAGCTGACGCTTGCGGGCGCCACGGTCCTTCCCCCTGGTGCCCAAACCGAGGCCCACGTTGTACCCCGGTTGACGGGCAGTTGCCTCATCAAGGGACGAGCGGAGTTCCTGGCCAAGCATGGGCTGCACTTGGCCCACGGACACCACAAGAAGGTGCACCGGCACAAGCCCTTCTCTGTACTCCTGGTCAACCTGGGTCGCAAGACCAAGATGTTTGCCAAAGGCACCCGAGTGGGGGTCGCGGAGCCGTACACTAGCGAGGCGCGACCCCTCTCCCAAGGGGCCCGTCTGGCCGTCCAACAGGAGCAGGCGGCCCGACAGGAGCTGGACACGCAGGCGGCCATGGCCACAGCGGAGGGACCGCCGAAGCCCCCGGTTGTATCGCCCCCCAAGGAACCGGAGACGCCAGAGGTGAACTGGGCGGGCGTACCCACGGAGCTGCATGGCAAGGTGAACGGTCTTCTGGATCAGTTCAAGGGCATGTGGTCGGGGAAGCTGGGTGAGCTCAAGGCCACCACGCACCATATCCAGCTCAAGCCGGACGCCAAGCCCGTGTTTTCGGCTCCGTACCGGGCTGGTCCGCCCCGTCGCTTGGAAAGCGAGAAGCAGGTCAGGAAAATGCTGGACCTGGGTGTCATAGAACCCTCGGGCGCCGAGTCGTCCTTCCCGGTGGTTTTCGTGCCCAAGCCAGGTGGCCATTTCCGGTCTTGCGTGGACTACCGGTGGCTGAACGAGCGCACGGTCAAGGATGTCTACCCGATCCTGAGGATGGACGAATGCCTGGACTCCCTCGGCGATGCCACGGTGTTCTCTACCCTGGACTGTCACGCCGGGTGCTGGCAGATCCCTGTGGCCGCCGAGGACAGAGGCAAGACGACGTTCACGTCTCACACGGGCTTGTTCCGGTTTCTCCGGCCCCCGTTTGGTCTGGTCAACGCGCCATCCTCCTTCCAGCGGGCTCTCGACATCATCTTGTCCGGTCTACGGTGGAAAACGTGCCTGGTGTACCTGGACGACGTGATTGTCTTCTCCCGGACTGTGGACGACCACATCCGGCACCTCCGGGACGTCCTCCTCCTGCTGGAAAAGGCCGGAGTCTCACTCAAGCCCTCCAAGTGCCACCTGCTCCAGCAAGAGGTGGAGTACCTGTGAAGTGTCTTCGGTCCCGGGCAGCTGCTGGTGAACCAGAAGAACATCAAGAGCCTGGCGCAAGCGCTTCCCCCACATAACCAGACGGAGCTCAAGAGCTTCCTGGGCATGTGTAACGTGTATCGGCGTTTCATCTAGGACTACGCACACATCGCCAAGATCCTGACCAAGCTCACCAGAAAGAAACTCCCACCCGGACTTCTCCCGCTGAATGCCGCCCAGATGGCGGCCTTCGAATACCTCAGGGAGCGCTTGACGTCACCCCGATTCTGGCGCTCCCCCGACGTGAGGGCCTCTTCATCCTGGATACCGATGCCTGCGCCGTCCAAGTCGGCTGTACCCTGCTGCAGCAACAACCGGACAAGAGCATCCTCCCAGTCGGCTACTACAGCCGGGGCCTCATCCCAGCCGAGCAGAACTACTCCACGACCGACCTAGAATTCCTGGCCGTGGTCTGGGCTTGTTTTCTTCTCCGCCCCTACCTCGAGGGACAAGAGTTCCTGATCCGGACGGACCATTCCAGTCTACGCTGGCTGCTGAACATTGACAGTGCCCAAGGACGGGTCGCTCGCAGGCGCCTCCGGTTGTTGGAGTTCCGGTACAAGGTATGCACCAGACCGGGAAGGGAGCACCACTGCGCCGACGCCATGTCGCGGCTCCCGACGCTTGCGCCGGATCGGTCCGTCATCCCGGAAGAGATTCCTTGTCTCGCTCTGGCTGACTCCTCCCGTGGCTGGGTGGCACAGAACTACGGGGAGCCAGACAAGGAACAACCGGTCACGCTCGCGCGTATGCTGGCCGCACAGAAGGAGGACCAGCGGATCCAAGAGTTACGGGATAGGATGGACCAGAACACGCACTCCCGCTTCTCGAAGACCAAGGAGGGGCTCCTCGTCCGTGTCGCCCCCCTAGAAGGGGCTGTCCAAGTGCACGTCCCGTTCACCCTGCGCCAGGACCTCCTGCGGTTGGAAGACGACGTGGTGCGCGCTGGACATCCTGGGGTTAACCGGATGTACGCCGCCATCAGGCGCCACTACTACTGGAAGTCCATGGCCGCGGACGTGTACGACTGGGTGGCCAGCTGTGCGTCTTGCGCCAGGAACAGGATTGCACTAAGGCGACGCACGGCGATGCTCAAGTTGTTCCCGGCGACGGACCCCTTCGCGAGCCTGTCTATGGACCTCCTCGGACCCCTGACAGAGACCAAGACCGGGACCGTCTTCCTCCTCATCATTGTGGACCGGTTCACGAAGCTGTTCCGAGCCGTCCCCCTGGCTGGCATCACCGCGACGGCCGTCTCGTCAGCGTTCTGCCGGGATTGTATTTCCGTGTATGGGCCCCCGGACACAGTCCTGACGGACAACGGACCCCAGATCGCCTCCCTGTTCTTCCGGGGTGTGTGTAACCTGATGGGCATCCGGAACCTGTACACCTCCACGTACCACCCGCAGCCTAATGACCAGGTCGAGCGCTTCAACTAGACGCTCGTAGACATGTTCGTGCACTACATCGAGGACCACCAGGACAACTGGGACGAGCTCGTCTCCGTGTTAGCGCTGGCGTACAACTAGAGGCCCCACCGAACGACGGGCGTGGCCCCTATGGACTTGGTCACCCCCCGGCGCCTGAGCAACTTCTCCTTGGAACGGATGCCAGACGGCATGACGCCGGACCCGAGCCCGTCGGTGGCCGAGGCAAAGGATGCTTTCCTGGAGTCCCTCAAGGCCTTGCTTCCCCAAGGACGGGACTCGATTGCCAAGACGCAAGCCCGGTACAAGAGGGACTATGACAAGAAACTCCGCCCTCGCCGGGTATCGGCGTCCAGTGGTGACTGGGTGTACCTCCGGAACCACACCCGGAAGCACAAGCTCGACCCCAAGGTGACAGGGCCGTACGAGGTGCTGGAGACCGACGAGAGAACCCAACTGATCGACTAAGACGGACTCCCTTACCGGGTAAGCGGCGACCAAGTGGTGCCGGCGGGACCGGTGGACCCCGCGAACCGCCCCAAGCAACCGCAAGTGGCAGTACCAGACGCGCTCCAACCGGGTGGGTCCGAGTTTGTGTTTGAGCGGTTCGTGGACCACACCTGGGACGAGGAGGGCGTGCTCTGGTTGTTGGTCCGCTGGTTTGGCTATGGGCCGGAAGACGACACCTGGCAACACTCGGGTCGCCTACCGGTAGCGGCCATGTACCGGTGTTTTCGTCGCAAGGGGCTTCTCCCCCAGGTCCCAGACAAGGCGAAGCCGGGTCGGGACGCCCAGGAGGCATGACGGGACAACCGAGAGACAACAAACCATCTTTTATGCAAGTACTACGTCTCCCGATTCATCCCTCGCTAAGGGGCCGGGAACTACCCCGGCCAACACGAAGCACACACAGGCTACCTAAACCGAACGACGCCGACCTGGGACACGCCACCTCAGTCCATACAACGACGAGTCGAAGACGGGCCCTCATACCCGAACGGACCATCTTGACCCCCGTAGGTGCGAATATACCCACGCGCGTTATCAACCGGGCTGCTCGCTCGAGGACGCGACTCGTACCAGCCGTTCCCCGGTCACGTCTGGTTACCGCCACCTTCGGTGCCACGCTTGGGGCTCCCAGGCGCGTCGCGATACCAGGTCTCGTTGGCTCCCGTGGCCTCTTCCCGCCGATCACCGGTGCCCGACCCGCGGGCGCGCCAAGTACCGGCCTGCTCCGCCCGGCGAAGATGGTTCTCCTGCCGCTGCTGGCGGATGTTCAAGAGACGCCAGAGCTGGTCGTTCAAGCCGGCACGGGACCACCCCTGCAGGACCACCTCCAGAGCCTCGGGGTCCCCCACCGGGTGCGTCTCCGCCCAGGTGAGCAAGTCGTTCGACAAGCTCCCAAGCAAGTCGACCAGCGAGACCAAGAGCACGCTGGTGGGAAAACTAGCCGACGCCCCACGGAGGCGCCCGACAAGACGATCCAGCCAGGCCTCACCCTCCGACCCCAGCGTTGCCGAGGTATCCGACAGGAGTGCGTCGGGCACCGGGGGGGGCAACGGCAAGCGGTTGGCCGTCGCAACCCGGGCCACAGTACTCACCACGGGAGTCGCCGGGTCCGTCCGAGACGAAGGAGCCGTCGTCGCCAAGGTCACCGGGCTGGCGAGAAGGGAAGCACGGGAAGGCGGCACCAGTTGATGACCCTGGAGGGGCTGACCACCCAAGGGCGAAGAGCCAGAACAACCGGTTTGCTGCGCCACGGCGGACGCCCACCCCGACGGGACCCCGACAGACGCGAGGGGAACTTGGGCACGGCCCAGAGGCGCCTCCGCCGGGACCGCCAAGCAAGACGCCGGGATCGAGTACGCCGCGGCGTCAAGGGGGTCCTGGATGACGAAGCGCACCCCGTCAGTGTCGTGTCGGTTCACCACCGTGAGCCACCCACCCCGGTCCTGACGAGAAGTATCCACACGGCGCACGGCGTCGTGGAAGGCTTGCTCCTGGACCGGGAGAGCCTCCCGCAGAGCCAGCACGGCCTGGAAGAAGGCCAAGGCATCCGTGGCATCACCGGAGAGCTCCTCCGGCGCGAGCTGCTTGACACAGCCAAACAGGGCGTCCGAGAACAGCCAGAAACGGCCGTCAAGCACCTCCTCGTACCCGCGGTTGGACGCCACCACCAAGTGCTCGGTCACCCAGATGGCCATCGTGACCGAGTGGGCGTCCCGACACGACCGGTAGATCTCATCCTGGGCGTAGTAAGCAACCAAGGAGCCCCCAGTGGTGAACCCAATCGGGGGCTCCATCTGGAAGAACCAAGTGGGCACCGCCGCGAAGAACTGGGTGCGCATCACCGGGGGAAGGCGCCAAAACTCTTGGTGGTCTCAGCTGATCAGGAAGCCCCGACGCCGCGCCCGTTGCTCGGAGTTGGCATGAGACGACGGGGGCATGATGGGCAGCTTGCGCAGGTACGGACCCGGAATCGGCATGTAGAGCAAGTTGGGGTACGCTGGCGGCGCGGCCAAGGCCTACGCCCGGGACACCGTCGCGGCCAACCACACCGGGTACTCATCCTCGATCGGCGCGCGGATATCCGGCTTCGAGATGATAGCGTCGTAGCGCACGGCGGGATCCCGGACCAAGCAATCTGTGAGACCGGCAAGACAAGTAGCCCAGGCGCTACCTGGAACACGAAGCGCGCGGTCAGCCCAAGGGCCAAACCCGGAGCGGAGTGCACAACCTCACCCGCCCCGCGGTCAGCCGAGACAAGCGCCGTCGTGTCCTGCCGTGTCAAGGACCTCCGCCGCTGCTCCCGGGACCAGCTCAGCGCCAGGTCGGGGCGCATGGCCAGGAACCCTTAGAGGCGCTCCGACGTGTTCACATCCTCGGGCGGCGCAGGCACGACACCCACGGCCACCCGGTACAAGCGCACAAACCTGGCGGGTGCCAGGAGACTCGGCGGGGGCGTGTCGCCCGGCCCAGCCGCGGGCAAGGCCACGGCAGGGATGACCCCACCGGCAGGCGCCGGACTCGTGCCGGCGGGACCGCCATGCTCCCCAGAGTGGTCGACCGACCCCGGCGCGACCTCCACGGACCCCGAAGACGACATCTTGACCTTGGTCCGGGACGCCTTGATCTTGCCCTTGACCTTGGTCTGGGATGCCTTGCCCTTGTGCCGGCTACCTCCACCACGACCGGACCTCCTCCAGGGGACAAGGTGGGGACTGCGGATGGTGGGCCTGGTTCGGGGTCCCACGGGGATAAGGTGTGCACCAGTGGAACAACACAAGGGGGGGGGGGGACGCACGTGCGGAATCTCCCTCACGCGGGGGTGTACCCTTCTCCTCTCTCTTACCCTGGACGACCCGCGTCCCAACCCCAACGATCCTCCTCCTCACGAGCCACCCACGCGCGGGAACCGGTCGGCCCCGGGGTCGGGACGGACGGCAGCCAGGCACGCACGCCACCCCACGGACCCGCGCGACACCGAAGGGTCGTGACGAGGCGCCGGTTGGGGAACCGCCTGGGCTGGCCCGGGACGGTCCACACTGAGAAGGGAGATATGTCGCATTACGAGTCCCAGCCCACGCCCCTTGGCTGGCCAGGAGGTCGTTGGTGCGCCGGGCGACGCAACTGACGTGTCACGCCCCGGTTCGGACAGGTGGCGCTGGCGGTGCTGGGTGGGATCTTGATTGATTGTGGGTCGTTTGCATTTGTATGTCAATTGCTTGAATTATCTACTTTACAGTAGGGGGGTCCACTGTTAGGGATCCCCAGATCTCCCCATGGGGAGGCTACTGCGTGGGATTCGGGGCCGTTTGGGCCCGCTTGCTCGGTTAGCTTAAGGGGACAGCGGGGCGCCCGTGGCCCGCCTTCCCCACAAGAAAATAACTGCGTTCTCACCTCCTTCCTCCCTCTTTGCGCCTTCGGGTGTTTTCCTAGGTGACCGTGTCACCTGGCGAGAATAGAGCAAGAGTGTGCGGGTGGGTTCCCTCAGCTGGGCAGGTGTCCCTATCTGTTTCTGTGGGCTGGGGTGAAACGGCGTTTTATGCGACAGAGCGGACCAGGGTGTCCAATCTTTTCTCTGTAACGTTCTTGAAGCTTGGATTGTGTGTCCGTTGCGTGTCACTGTGTGTTCTCTCGGAGTGCGAGGTGTTTTGGAGAACGGCTCCAATGTGTTGGACAAATACCAGATGGCAGCGAGCGATCTCCGGGCACATCGTCGACAGCCAAGGTGATTGAAAAACTGGGCTATTTTTTGTCTTTCGTCGCGCACGGCAGCTGTCGGGCGGCAGGTCCGACTCAAAACGCTTCTCAGCTGTGAAGGCACATCAAGATAGCGAAATGGGCAATGATGCTTGCGTCGTTTTTTCTTGGCGATGAGTATCGAAAGTACTTCCTATCTGACGTAGCTGTTGCAGAATCTAATATACTCTGAATAGAATCCCTATTCTTATTCATATCCTTTTTTTTTGGTCTAGGATACATATCCTATCCGTAATCAAGAAGCTGCGGCAAAACTCTTATCTGATTCAAATAATGTCAATGTTGAGTATATCGGAGTGGTCCGAAAATCGGCAGATTCATATGCCCCTGGTCTTTTCCGACTACTCTTGTGTCAGGACCCAGCGCAGTTGGTAATCGCTGGCGTCCGTGTCCAACACAGAGGCCCCTTTAGACCGCTGAAGCTCCAGCATCGGGGCGATTGTGAGCCACCTCTTGAGCTTCATAAAGGCATCCAGCTGGTCTTGCGAGAACGAGGGAAGTGGGTCCGGCACCTTAGGACTTTTCAGGGCCGTGAGGGGTCTAGCCACTTGTGCTTCGTCCTTCACGAACCGGCGGTACACGTAGCACATGCCAAGAATTCTCCTTAGGTCCTTCTTGGTCCGGGGTGGTTCGGCAAGATGTAGGCCCACTGGGCTCTTTTCGTTCACCCGGATGTGTGCGTGGCACACGATGTGCTCCAGATATTCTACCTCCTCTTGGGACATGAAGCACTTGGACGCCTTCACGGTCACACAAGCGCGGGACAATAGACCAAAATCCTCGTCCAAGTCGGTGATGTGCTCCTCGACTGTCCGAGAGAAGACAATTATGTTGTCCAAGTAGACCAGGCAGTTCTTCCACGTGACGCCCGACAGGATCATGTCAATGGCCCACTGGAAGGTGCTCGGCGCTTTGGTCAAACCAAAAGGGGGCCGGATGTAATTGTAGGTTTATTCGTGGCACGTAAAGGGCGTCTCGTCCTGGTCCTCAACGGCCACAGGAATCTGCAAGTAGCCGGAGTTGCAATTCATAATGGAGAAGACGGACGCCGCGCCCATGAAGTCTAGCAATCGTCCATGCGGGGCAGCGGGCACTTGTTGTTGACCGACACGTCGTTCAAGCGGCGATAGTCCACGCAGAACCTTGGGCGGCCGTCCAGCTCGGTCACCATCACGACCGGGCGGGACCACTCGGACTGAGACGGCGCGATAACCCGCACTTGGAGTTGCTTCTCCACATGGTCCGCCAGGAGGCAACGGTGATGGAAACTCGTCCGGTCAGTTTGGGACCGCATAGGGAGAGTTCCATGGTGCAGCGGGATTTCTTGGGGTGTGACATCGATCGCTTCCAGCTTTTCACTCCATAGGGCCTTGTAACGATCCATCAGCCGCTGTATCGCGGGATGCAAGTCCGGCGGGATCAGCGCAATGGCCACCGCCGGGGACGGCGCCGGTTTCGGCGGCTTTGGATCCGGCGATACCAGACCCCGTAGCACCCCGTTTGTTTTCTTGGCCTGCGCTTCGACTGGGACAAACGGCGTTTCCGTTCGCGGTTGATCTTCCGTCACCCCAGCCTCAGAGAGCGGTTCCGCCCCCACATCAGCGGGTTGGTCATCCGTCATGATCTCGTACGTCGGGCCCGCGTAGGGCTCGGCCAGGGCGATCGCGTAGTTATTCGGTAGGTTGACGGACCTGTCCGAAATGTTGGTCTGGTGCACGATGAGTTCATGTCAGAGCGTCAGGATGGCAAGGGCACTAAGAAGGCGGAGTCTCTTTTGGGCCAGCGCCTCGTATCGTTCAGCGAGTCGACGCAGCTGCTTGACACCTCGTCACCCCCGCCGCCACCACCACCTGAGCGCCGCCGCCGACGCCAGCCGAGTCACCCGCCACCTCCGCCGCCGCGACCAGCACAGGATCGCCGCCGGCACCGCCTGTCGAGTCGCTCGCGACCTCCCCGGCCACGGCCACCCCTGGATCGCCGCCGGCGCCGCCCACCGAGGCGCGGGCCGCCTCCCTTGCGGTGACCAACCCCGGATCGCCGCCGGCGCCGCCTACGCAGTCGCCCGCCCCCGCCCCCGTCCTCTCAGCGCTGCCACGACACGTGCAGGGCCAAAAACGGCGGCGGCCTGTGCTCAGCCCCCCATTTCCTCGCCGTGATCGAGGGCGAGATCCCGCGAGCCCCCTCAAGACATACGGAATTAACCCGATGTCCAGTTCGCCACGGAGGTGACAGGACCATTTAGATAACAGCATCGAGCACTGATGTACAAATGACGAACGATTTCCATTCAAGAACAAGAAATCGGACCTCGAAAACGAGTAATAGCCGCCAAAGATGTGAAGAAATATTCCAGCAGTGCAACTGTGGGTTTCTACGGCCAATCACAATGCTCATAGAGAACAGTAACGCGCAGAACTACATACTGATGAGCGACGTATTCAAGGATGCTTAATATTTAAAATATTCTCTGGAAAGTTTTTGAGCACCTGACGTTTCTTGAGATCAATTCTGTGAATGCTCATTGGTAGTTCTTTGTGGCGTGCTCGAGCTTGACCGCTGCAGCGGCGGCCGTCCAGACGGTGGCGGCGGCAACGGACGCAGTTTCAAACAGTTTGTCAGGCACCGCGACTCTTGTGGGCGAGACGACACACGTGTCGCCGCGACGGTCGCGACAGTCCACCCCACTGTCCGCCATCCCCCCGCCGGACTGTCCGCCATCCCTTCGCCCCACGTTTTGCCCCGCCCCACCTCGCCGCGCCTCCCCGACCCCGCATGACCCCCCT
>Ga0209093_1001897_pt1 | contig 11861 bp, 12 predicted proteins | sample SidtaG_4_FD_187450 | JGI IMG/M metagenome (GOLD analysis project Ga0209093, IMG submission 187450) | Marine algal microbial communities from Sidmouth, United Kingdom - Sidmouth_Male1 metaG (SPAdes) (version 2) | ecosystem: Host-associated > Algae > Red algae > Unclassified | place: Sidmouth...
CGCCGGCCGAAGCACCCCTGGGGGCGCTAATGGCCCAAGAGATCATCCTCGGCCAAGCCGAGGATGCGTTCTGTAAAGAACGACTGAAAGAACTAGACGTTCTTTCTCCACCCGACCCCAAGTGGAGCCGGCAAGCCTTCTTCTTTAGGGAGAAGAACGAGCTCCTATGCCGACATTCGGTGTATGGGAGGGAGACCCAAGTGGTCATCCCCGAGGCGCTGAAACAGCGCCTCCTACGTTACCAACACCAATCAGTGTTGGCCGGTCACTCCGGCTCGCGGAGGATGTATGACACCCTCCGCCGGTATGTCTACTGGCCTACCATGGTGGTAGACGTCTACAAGCACGTGGAGCAGTGCCCCGCATGCGCGAAGAATCGCCTCTCCCAGAGGGGGCATACTTCCACTATGAAGCTGTTTCCAGCTCTCGAGCCCTTTTCGGGGCTCGCAATGGTCCTTCTAGGCCCATTGACCACCTCTAGGGGTGGTCACAAGCATGTACTCGTCATATGTGGCCGGTTCACCAAGTTGACGCGGGCCATCCCTTTAAGGGATGCGACGGCGCTGACGGTATCGTCAGCGTTCATTGACACTTGGGTGGCTGCCTATGGCATCCCCGACTCTGTCCTTACGGACAATGGACCTTAGTTTGCCTCAGTATACTACCAGGGCATTCTCGGGTTGTTGGGTATAGCCTCGAACTATACCTCTGCCTACCACCCCCAGACCAATGGGCAGGTGGAGCGATACAACCGCACCTTGGTGCGCCAGCTCAGATGCTATATTGCTGAGCATCAGAAGGAATGGGACAGTCATCTGTCCCTTCTTACGACTGCGTATCATACGCAGGCACACGCGAGCACTTGGGAGATCCCCTTTGCCTTCGTGAGCCCCAGACGGCTCCAGCTTATTGGCATGGAGCGCATGCCTCGGCTTAGACAAACCGAGGAGAGAACCGAGGACGCCTCCAAGGCGGCGGAACAGTATGTTGAGGACCTTAGGGCCCTCATCTCGGCGGTTCGCCGGCAGCTGGGCAAAGCCCAGGCCACGTATAAGCGGGCGTTTGACGCCCGCACCAAGGAGAAGAGCCACTCGGTCAAGGCCGGGGACTGGGTCTATCTAGATGCCCACTCCCGTTCTCCGAAGAAGCTTGGGTTTAAGACCCAAGGGCCGTACATGGTGCTACAAACCGATGGATATCGGTTTCTGATGGAGAGCCCTAAGGGTCTCCGTACGGTGAGCAGTGACCATGTCACTGGTGCCCCCGCACCACCGGCGCGGGATGGCAAGTGGACAAGGGCCCTTAGGGCCCAAGCCTTCTTTAAGGTGGGCGACCACATTAAGGAGGGCCCTGAATTTGTTTTCGAACGATTCCTCAACCATGGTCGGGATGATGATGGTCAATTGAAGGTCTTGGTAAAATGGTTCGGGTTTCCTGAACAGGAAGCCACGTGGCAATTGGCTTCTTCCCTCCCTAGGGAGGCAATTCGAAAATATTGCTTGCGAAAACGCGTCAAGCTCCCCGCCTTGACGCGGGAAGATGTTTTCTTTTCTGACCAAGTCGGAAGACGGCCCTTCGGGGCCCCTGTGACTTCAAGTCACTGGGAGAGAGGAGGACACAAGAAGAGAGGCTAAGCCTTTTGTTCCCCACGGGGCCCGAGACCAGTCTATCGTAAGATAGAAGGCGCCCGCCCCCTTAGGGGGGGCGACAACGGGCGACACACAAAGCAAAGGGGGAACACAAGGAACCCTTGGTCACCCTAGGGTGACCAAGTCACCAACCGCCAGGACGGACCCCATAGCCAAGATCATAGTCCTGTCTACGATCCTCCTCGGGCTCGGGCGCATAGTAGTGCGCCCCCGAGTACGTCGGAGGGTTCGCCAAGGGACCCGTCTCAGCCCCATATAGGGCTTGAGAGGAAGAACCGGCGCCCGCCCCACAGGGGGCTCGGGGAGAAGAACCGGCGCCCGCCCCATAAGGAGCGTGGGAGGAAGAACCGGCGCCCGCCCCATAAGGGGCGTGGGAGGAAGAACCGGCGCCCGCCCCATAGTGGGCGTGAGAAGAACCAGCGCCCGCCCCATAATGGGGCGGGGGAGGAGACGGCGAACGCCGAGGCGCCGCCGGCAAAGCAACCCCTCGGGGCGGAGCCGACGAGGCGGACAAGTTCCGGAGTGACCATCCGGCCACTACCGTGTTGGTTTCCGCCACGGCGGTGCCATACTCCTCCGTTAGATAACGGCGGAGCGTCTCGACTGTACCCAGTTGGTACAGGGGCACGACGTCCCGTTCCCCAAGGGGGCGGGACCTAATGGCAGCACTTTCGTTGCGCAGCCGCACCAAGGTGCGGCTCAACGACATGATGAGCGTATGGTCCACCCCAGTATTGAGTTTGGACGGGAGTTCCCCAAGGGAACGCCTCAAACTCGACCATATGGCCGGGTTGACAGGGGAAGGGTTACCAAACTGGGCCGACCCATCCCAAGTAAGGAGAGGAAGGGGCTCCAGAGGGGGGCCCGGGGGTCCCCCGAGAGTAGCAGTCGTCCCACGGCTACCCCCAAGGGGGTAGGCCCGACGAGGTCGCGCGGGTGGACTGGCCAAGCGCGAGACGTAGGTCGGACGTGACACCCTCCCCCAAGAGGGAGGCAGTAGGGCGAGAGGGGCGGAGGCCGAAGCGGCAGGGGCCGAAGGGGGCTCTGGAGCCACCGCAAGGCCTGCACGAGCCGACGCAGCGTCCGCCAGGTCCCGGTCCAAGTCCCGGATCCGGGTATCCGCGCGGATGTCCCTCCCATACGGGAGGCGGGCGTCCCCCAGACCCTCATGAAGGACCAAGGTCCCCTCGTCATCCAGTGCCTTGGCACAACGGAAGACCCCTCGGGGTCCCCCTAACCAAGACAGCTGAGTCGCCGGCGCCTGCTCCTCGATAAGTCGAAGGAGCTTGAGCCCGGCCTCAAGAAGAGGTTTGGCCGACGGGTCGGCCGAGCACAAGCGCTCAGGCGTCAGGTCGGCAAAGGTCGACAAAATAGCCATTGGCAAACGCCAGAGGTGCCCATGGTGGCGGATACTCCCCAGGAAGACATCAGCCACCTCGACGGCCCACAGGGCCGCCAACATCAGGTGATAGGGACCCCCAAGGGGTTCCTTCATGAGCTGGCTCCCCCGGAGTGCCACCATCTGGGGCACCCGCGCGGCCATGCCTCGAGGCACTTCAACGTGCTCCCACCACACTGGTGTGGTGGAATACAGGGCCTTGCGACGTACCACAGGTACGTCGCGCACGTCACGCTGTTCATACAGCGTGAGGACGCGGAGGGAGGTACGGATGGTCCACTCCCCCAGCGCACCCGGCACATGTACGCCGCGGTCCATCTCCCCCAACTTAGGGGGAGACCCCCGGTAATAGTCCCTGGAGAAGTTGGGCTTCTCGCCCACCTCGGGAGGGATCTCACGGACGGCCAGGTGCTTGAGCACTTGGCATACACGCCAGTCCTCCCGACTGCGGAGGAAGGGAAAGTCCGTCGCCGTCCCCTCGGGGACAGCGCAAAGGGTATCATACATACCCCAAATGGTCGTCCATACGGACGTCATTCGACGGCTGTCGATAGCGTCATAGCGCTGCTCGACGATTGACCCCCCTAGGGGGGCCCAGGGGAACCGCCTGTACTGGTCGTCGACGACCGCGGGAGTCGGCCACGAGGACGACAGAAGGTTGGCAAGGATGTCGTCGTCGATGTCCTCTTCGGGGCCCAAAAGGGCGCCCGCGCCATCGGCCTCACGGTCGACCGCCATGGCGGCCGACGCGTCGGGAGCCGTAGAAGACGCCATCCCGCTTCGAGAGGCAGGGACCGGGAAGATAAGGATGCCCCCCCTAGGCTGGGGTCCACGGACGACGCCGGACGCGGGGAGAACCCGGTAGCGCCCGACAGGGTCGTCCTCCCGGTGACGACACGAGTGCCGACCCAGAGGGTCGAAGCCCCAGTCACCGCTGGCGGTGACTGCCTTATGGGACTGACCCGAGGGTTCCCCGGCTCGGTGAACCCGTCGGTCCCCCGCCGTATGGCGCCCAAGAGCGATCCCCCAGGGGCACGCTGTCAGAGAGCCACAGGACAGGGTTTCCCCCTGACCTAGGGAGGGGGTGGCGAGACACCGCCCCCGGTCCCGCGAGACGCGGGCTCTGAGGTGCGGGATATGTGGGGGAAACCCCCTGTCAGGGGTGACACGACCCCCCGGCATGAGCCGGGGACGGGTCGTGAACAGTCACGCAACGCCCCCCTAGGCGGGTAGCGAGGGACAACCCCCTTGGGGGGGTGTCCAGGGAGCCCCAGGGCCACACATGAAACAACCCCTCTAGAGGGGCGTGAGGCGGGGAACACCCGATCGGGCCCCCTGGGGGGGGTCTGACACACGCAAGGAAGACACACGTCTTCCCGAATCCGGGCCCTCTGGGGGGACCGGGAAGCTTGTGGAAGCTTCCGCAATCCGAGCGTAAGCCGGACCGAAATATGATCTCAACCAGGGATAAAATCCCACCGGAATTCTATCCGAGAAAATTGAAAAATCTTGGGATAAGTCCCAGGGTATTGGTTTTGGGTAAATCTTGAAATCTAGGAAGTCTTAGTGACTTTCCTGCTTCCGCCCGAGACGGGCGGGGGTCCCCTTCCAGTGAAAGGGCTGTCAGGGATGCTGGGCAGGGGCCACTAGAGGCCCGGGCCTGAGACCGTGGCCCGTTGGGTACCGGTCCCCCCAAGAAAAGAATGGGGGGCCATGTATGGATACGTTCAGAGGGGGCAAACAGCGGGGGAAAAGAACGCCCCAGAGCTGCCCCCAGGGGCTCACCCCATTGGCTCCCCCCCCCTTCAAAATCCTGCCCCCCCTTCAGGATCGTGTCCAGCACGATCCTGATGGCTGTGGTTTCCACATCTCGCCCGGGGGCCAACAGCATAGCGAAAGCCCGCCGCTCTACCAGCGACTAGGGACACCACTACGTAGGCGCCGGGTTAAACATCAAGATGACAACGGGTCCTACCAGTGATATTTGGACTACAAAAGCACTTCACCATCGCAAAATGGCGCCACACGGTACAACACCGGTGTCGCCCATCCAGCCAATCAGACGACGCGAGTGGCCCCACCCACCACCGCGACAAGTCAGTAGCCATCGCCAAGGCCTCCCCCTTCACGCCGTGCAGGAGGCTGACACCAAGGCTGACAGTGACGAATCTATGGATTCACATGATCTGACACGCGACTGCGATTGGAAGTCACTTCTTATAGGTCGCTGAGCTGGTTTGCGACGCGCACCTGACTGCACGCTCCTCCGTGGTGCTCCACGGTCTCGCCGCAGTGGCTCTCAACGACCGCACGGGGGTGGTACTGCGGAAAGCGACGCTGGACGGCGTCAGAGTGGCAGTGCGGCTCGAATAAGGTGGCCGCACGGTCCACGTGCAGCCCGAGAACGTGCACCCGATCAAGGCAGCCCGACCGCCGCTATTCCGGCCCGTGTCGACCGCGGCCGCCGTCAATGACCGGTGCTTCTTCTAAACATTTGGCAATATTCCGCCGCCGTACGTGCTGCCGGGCGTCGGGATGCACGAGGCGACGGCGAACGTGCTGGTGCTCGGAATCATAGACTTCCGGGCCTTTCTCTGTGCCGTGTTCCGCGCCCGGAAAGATGGCACGGCCGCGGCGGCGCGGCGCCTCCAATATGACGTAAGTGACCACCAACCCCACGTGGAAGCTCGCATCATGGCGCTTCTCTACGTGCCGCAGCATGAAGACACAAACGCAGGCGCCTTGTTGTACATCTGGTTTTACTTGCGCCTGTCTATGCGTGCTGACGCGGCGCTTCCAGCAACGCCGCGCGCCCTCACCTAACAGGGCGCTGAGGCGGCACTGTGGCTGCTGGGAGGCTCTGTTCACGCGGCGCACGGGATTCCCCCGCTGCAGTCCATTTGGTGCGCGTGGCTGACCTGGAAGCTCTAGTGAGACGTCCTCCAGTCGATGTCGGGACAGGTACTCGAGGCGGCCTTCGAGCAGCCCCTTACGACACGTACCGCTACCTTTAATGCCCGTTTTTGCTCCTCCACAAGTTCCACGACCCCTGCAACCCTTTCGACGCGTTCGAGGCTGAGATTGCGCACTATTTCCAGACGGGATCGTTGGCGCTGGAAAAGTAGCGGGAGCAACCAGGCGGCGGGTGGAGGCCGCGCCTTTCACCGGGGAAAGCTACCAACCAGACTCTCTTGTCGGCGCCCGACATGTCAGAAGTTCACTACGGGTCGTTCGCTTTTCCGCCTGTCTGCTCTTCCAGCAGAGGTATGCCACCTGGCGGCTGCTGGAAATCCCAGATGCAGCTGTCACCAGCGGTGGAGCCACAGCCGTCACCACTGCGCTTGGCACTCTCTTCGGGTGGGGCGGTCCACGCAAGCAGAAATCCCCGCTCGCTCGCAACTCCCGCCGAGGTGCCGGCTTGCGGAATTTCCGCAGTCGCGTGAACAAACTACGGCGGCCGGCGTGGCGGCCGATGCGGCAGTAAATGAGGCCTTCCGCCGCCGGCCTCCCGCTGGCAGGCGGCTCAGAGGCAAGTCGTCATCCTCGTTCGACAAGCGCCGCGGAGCACGTAGCTGACCCCTTCGGTAGAGGGGGGCATTGTGGCGCCCAAATTTGTCCCACAGACCGCCGAGAGGCGCTGCAACAGTATCGCTGCACCCCTTTCCCCCCCTCAATAACTCTACAACGCTAAATGAAAACAGAGACCTTTCCGGAAGCCCATAATGAAGAAGGGGACCCGCACCCCCTCGGCTACGTGCAATATCCACTGCACTGCCGCTGTGCGTGGCAGTGGGCCAGCAAGGGGGGATCAGGAGGAACGCAGCAGCGTTGCTGTGGCTTAGACGCCGCGGAAGAAGTAGCAGCAGCAGCGTAACGGCTGCGCCAGACTCTACCCGCCTTCCCCTGTGCCACCGCAGCAGCACTGTGACGAAGCGGCGGTCATGGCGCAGCGATGTTGTATGTGAGTGCGACGCTGTAAATGTCAGGGCCGCCTATCGGCGCCACCGCCGGAGCCGTCGACTATTTCGCTGTAGACGCATGGTACGCGCGCACGCCGGTAACGGCGTTAGCCACCGTCGCAGGAAAGGAGACAGCCCCAGCTGCGGAAGCGCCGCCCACCACTGCCACAACAGCTACCATCGGCTGCGGGTCGCCGGTGGGCAGGCGTCAGTACGTGCAGCTGACCATGGCATTAGTGGACTATCGGCAGCCGCTGGTCAACGATGTGGGGGGATCCATCGCGGTCGTACTGAAGCATGCCGCCACCTGCTGCCCGCCGCCGTGCCGCCCAATAAGCTTTACACTCGACATTTCACAGTCTCGGCTTCTCGGTCGACGCGCCATTTACGTAGCAGCCGGCGCTATGGCAATGTCTCGTTTCGCTGCAAACAGGCAGTTCTTTCAAGAGACAGCTGCTCTGGGCGAGGGGAGCTGGGGGGGGAACGCCATCATCAAACGCAACAGAGCGACAGGGTGGATGTGGGCACCAATCCCCGAGCGGCCTGATGCTGTGGGCGCCGCCGGGGTTGAGCACGTCGAACCTGCGGCCGCGTACCCCCTCCCCGCACTTGCTCTCTCGTGGCATACCGTAAAACTATCCTCCACGCACTGGGAGGTCATCCGCTGTGGCCGCTCCGCGCCGTGGTGGCGGCGGCGGCGGAGGCGCGGTCAACCGTGCCCATGTCTTGCCACTGAGCCGCCGGCCGGCCGCAAACAGCTAGGGTGCACATCGGCCGTGAATACACCCGTGGACGGCCACGCTGCGACGAAGTATCCCCTCGTTCGCGGCCGCCACGTCCACGCACGCCAACCTTCGCCCCTCCGCCTCTGATCGCGGAATTTCCGCTCACGTGCGTGGGAGAGGGTCTCCTCTCCTTTTCCCACCGTCCACCCTTCATTTCCCCAATTCCAGGGCAGCAAAATGTATCTACGCCTGTGGCACAGAGGACAGCAGCCGGCAGCCGGCAGCTTCAAGCCTCTCGACGGCGGGAAACCACATATTGTGAGCGCCTGCAGCTCAGACTGCGCTAGACAACAGCAGCGAGCGCAAGCCTTGCATGTCAGGGACACGTGTTGTGGCGACTGCGACTCCATACCCTACCACCGCCGCTGCCACCGCAACACCCACTAACACGAGCCGCGTTGGAGGCGCGCCGCACTTGTTTCACTTTGCACCGTGGCGGTGCTCGCATAAGTATCGGCGATAGCAAGGACGCAGCTTTTCGCTCACACCGCCAGCGGCCACATGTGCTGCCGCTGCGAGTCAGAATTAACGGGGCTCGGTCGGGGTGAGAACTCCCGAAGGATACGTCTGCGGCGCGCGCACCAGCCGGAGAATTGCCGCGGATGGGTGATGGCCGTGGACCCGACATGACTATGCGCTCCTTTTCTTCGCCATCACTGACTCTTGGTAAGGAGTAATTGACAGCTCAAAGAGCGCAGGTGGTCAAAGAAATCCTGCTACAGACGAGGACACAGTACAAACCCCACTCGCTCGTGGTGCCAACGTTTGAAGAAGAAAGAATTTCAGCACCGTGGGAGCCCTTAACGACCGTACTCGACACACCTCGACCGCATGGATCAAGCGGCCTCCGAACTCCATCGAAGTGCTTTCGGGGCAGTGCGTGATCGCTGCGAAACTCCAGTCCAACTCTTCAAGGAGTGCGCGTCATTCCGCTGCGTTTGTGTCATCTGGTGTCCAGAGAGTACAGAAAACCAGAGTCACGTAAAGATGTCATATTGTTCCCCCAACAGAGAATAGGGCTACTTTTGCCTTGGGTCCCTAGTTAGCAGATGGCAAGGTCCTGTGAAGGAGCTCTGAGGACGCCCTGTATCCCGCTTTGTATGTTTTGCAGCGTGCGTACGCCCTTCTTCATCGTGTTTGACGACACGGCGCGGATGTTGGTTATCTCTTGGGTCCTGTTTGAAGGCGTGAGCACCACTGAGGCGGCAAAACGCTTGGTGTGCGACCGCACAACGGCGGCTGCGTGGGTCAAGGCGTACAATGACACCGGCGTGTGGTGGCCGAACCCGGCCATCCGCAATCGTCATGCGGACAATGTCCTGTTTGACGAGCACTTTGTCCGCGCTGTGAATGCCGTCGTCATGTCGGACCCGAAGCAGCTGTTAGGCGAAATGAAGGACGTCATTTTCTTCTTATAGACTTTGCCTGGTTATCGCGACTCCTACAAGTGCTCAATAGCCACCCTCCACCGCGTGCTCCGGGCTGCGGGCTACTCTTACAAGCAGCTCTGCGGCGTGTGTCGTGAACGCGATCAAGCAAGGAGGGCGGCATTCGCTAAGCTATTCTTGTAAATCCCGCTTCGGTGCCTCGTGTCAGCCGACGAGACTCACAAGGACGGCGGGGTCTTGCGGCGACGACGTTGTCGGTAATTACGTGGTGTGAGTTACGAGTGCCAGTCGCGTGACCGGAGGTCGATGCTGAGGACTTTAACGATGATGGCTGTCTCCTACTCGGATGAGGTGCTACGCTCGGTCACCACCCCCACCCCCCGTTGCAGAATTCCGACGATTGGCTACTCTTCCTCAACGGTCTGTTGCCGACGATGAACCGGTTCTTGCCCGGTCTATCGTGGAGGTTGCAACGAGACCGGTGTGTTCTACTTTATGACAAAGCACCTATCGACTCGGCGGAGGCGGATGCATTCATCGCCACCAACGGCTTCTTTGCTCTGCGTCTTCCACCGTATAGTCCTGAGTTCCAACCGATAGAGGAAGTGTTTAGCGAGTATTCTTACCAGCTCAAGACGGCTCACAACTCGTATCCCGGGGTTCCCGAGGCGCTTCTACACGCAGTAGCATTGTCTAAGTTGACTGCCCCCAACACTGCGTCGCACTTTGACCAAAGCCTGTTGGAGGCTGTTCGAAACGTTCCAGAGTTGTGTGCGCCTGGTGGGCCGTTGGAAGGTCTCTTTGCATCTCTGCCGGACGTGCGCGATTAAAGGAGCAATATCAATGTACAGTCGATTAAAGGTACATCAGATGACCATAACAGCAAGGCACTAAGGACGATGGAACGTGACCCACGACAAAACCAAGTCACGCAGTCCCAGAGCGACGGACGACACATCCGGATGCGGCTCACCCAGCTCACCCCACTTATACAGAATCACAACTAAGACATCCATCGCACTCACAGTCGAACCGCAAACAGTGTGACCACGTAGAAACCCGGAAACCATATCCCGACGGGCCTTCTCCACGAACGAAGAACGCTCGGAATCGTCCCCACGCCCGAATGCGAAGGAAGCCAGGTCCTCGGCCAGGGCGGTCGCCCCCAGCTGCCGAAACGCGCGGTCACGCGGCCCTGTGCCAGCTGATTCAGTTCCGCCTGGTGCAGCAGCACCAACTGCGCCGACGGTCTCGGGAATCGGGGCGGTTGGGGGTGGTTCCTCTCTAGCGTAGAGGGCCCGCCTGTGAATTGTTCGACCAGATGCAAGAAACAAAACAAGGGGACAGGATAGAGAGCGATGGAAACGGAACGGAAGATTAGAATGTCAGGTCGAAAGACAAGTAGACGAGGACACACCCCTGAGCTGAGAACCGGGCGTATCGGCACAAAGCAAGCATGCTCAGCATAAATTGAAGCAGAACTCACACACGGATAGATGCGCTGGCCCCGCCCACGCTGCCGAGCCGGCCATCGATCTTGGCAACCTGCGCAATTCGCTTCTCCGCCGCAGTATCCGCCAAACGCTTGCGAACTGCTCGGCGCACCACGGTCGAATTCGGGACCTCCCCGCTGGACGGTGACTCAGAGTCGACACCTGCTTGGCTCGCTCCCGCAAGCTGCAGTGGCACGTCACGCGGCATCCCCGCCGCCAAACCAGTAGGCAACGATGAGTGGTAGGTCGCTCCGAGCGGATTCCGCAATATTGCAGCTCGGGCGTTCGGACCCGATAGCGTCGTCGCTGCTCGAACCATAATGGCTCCACGAGCCACATCTGGCTGCTCGACAAAGTCAGATCGGAAAGCATCCCGACTCCGACAAACTTGGGCTTGTGCTTCATCGGCGGCGGCAGTGGCCGACCGAAAAGCAGCGGACGCGACTTGCTTCAGGTGGGCGTCCGTAGTTTTCGCACACGCCATTGATGCCACGTTTCATTGCACCCCCTTCCTGCGGCGCACCAAGAGCTTACCTGTGGGGGTAAAGGACAAATCAAACGCCTTGGACAACGAAAGAGTGTGGGGAAGGTGGCCCTTTTGCAAACACAAATTGCAACTACAAAGACAGGGAGACACAGAGATACAAAAGATACAAAGATAGTGGTCAGAAGATTCCCAAGTCAAGCAGGCCGACAAAGAGATCACGCCACGATGACAAAGGAACGAGAACTTCAAACACTTACTGTTTACTAAGGGCGCAACGCTTCACCCTTGCAGCCGAGCACGTGCACGCCTGCGTCAGGACTCGAGAGGGCACGTTCGGGCTAGGCGTACACTCACGCACGTTCGCCTCGCATGTGCCAAGGCTATGGGCATCGTCTACAAAGCGCCGGCGGTAGCGACAAATAGAGCAAGCGTTAGCCGGCGGGGCGCCAGCTTCCGCCACATCATCATCACCTGAATTGGCCACTCGGCCGCCCTCGGCCGTCGTTGTGGCAACATGGCCACACGGAGGCCATCTGGACTTGACAGCTGATGGGGCCATTAAGTGGAAGGCCCATAGGCGGACACGCCGTTGAGGCGGGTCTTGCTCGGAGCTCGCCTAAGTGAGGCTGAGATTCCTGGTTACCGGGATTGGCTAGACTAAGCTAATTCCTACCGATCACGAGACCCACTGGGTGCGATCG
>Ga0209093_1001898_pt1 | contig 11860 bp, 10 predicted proteins | sample SidtaG_4_FD_187450 | JGI IMG/M metagenome (GOLD analysis project Ga0209093, IMG submission 187450) | Marine algal microbial communities from Sidmouth, United Kingdom - Sidmouth_Male1 metaG (SPAdes) (version 2) | ecosystem: Host-associated > Algae > Red algae > Unclassified | place: Sidmouth...
CCCGAGAACAGGGGGGGGGCGGGGGGGGCGCCACCGCGGCGGGCCGCCGCGGGCGCCGCCCGCAGCCATGGACGGCGCGCCAGGCAATTGCGCAGCGCGCGCGGCCGCGCGAGCGCCTTGCGCGGGCGCGGGTCGGGTGGCCCCGCCCAATTGTGTGGGGCCCCAGCCACATTTCGTACACGGTAAAATACTCCAAACCTCGTGGCTGTTTCCAAGGCCTTCGGCCACCTCGTGGGTTCGCGCACACCCGCCCAGAATGCCCATCCAAGAGCCCAACGAGGTCGTACATTCGGGTGCCTTCCAAGGCTGTCTCGTGTCTGACACGTGCAAGCCTGCTGGCCAATCAAGGCATCAGGCATGGCGGGCGCATCTGAGGCGTTCCCAATTCAAAATATTCGATGTTCTGCCACCAGCCGATCTGAGAACATTGCGGCCAAGTGGGAGGCCCCATGTGACCGCTGCAGGCGCCTCCCAGATCACCCAGCAATCGCTCGCTGGGAGGGGCGTCGGTGACGGTCTGCCCCGGCCCCGCTTCCCGGGGGTCGCCCACCGCCACCCCCGTCGCCGCTCCCATCGCTGCGCCGCCGCCGCGCCGCCGCCGCGCCGCCGCTGCGCCTCCCTTCCGCGCCGCGCCGCCGCGTCGGCGCCACCGATGGCATTGGCGGTGCCATCAACGACGGGTGACGCTCTTTTTCCCCTCGACGCGGTTTCTCTTTCGCCGGCGCTACGCCCGGCTGGCGCCGCCCGCCCCCGCTCCGGTCGAGGTCCGGCCGGCTGGCGCTTCCCCCCCGCCCTCCTTCCCCCACTCCGCCGTCGCGTCGACTCTTTGCCGAGCTGCACCCCGCACTGCCACCCCCGGGTTCCCTCACCCGGCGTCGGCGGCGGCGGCGCTGCCGCCGCCTGCCCCGCCGCTGCCGCCGCCGCTCCTCGACTGCTGCGGCCTCCGTCTCCGGGTCGCAGTGCCCTTGGGGGGCTGGCGGAGCGGAGCGTCATTGTCGTTGTAGACCGTTGACAATGGCTTGGCATCCATCTACATGGCGTGCAGGTTCCGCGGTCGCGGCGAGCTTCTGCGTCGGGCGGTCTCCGCGGATGGCGGTTGCGGTTGTGGCTGCGGCCTGCGTTGCTGGCATTCTCGGCGCCACTGGTGGTGGCGGGGCTGACCCCCAGTCGTCCACGACGGGCTGTGGGGGGCCGGCAACGCTTCAAGTCGACGCACATGCCACGATTGACTACTCCTCCGCTGACGCGCTCTTTCCAGACCTGGCCGGCGTGGTGCCGCCCGCGTGTTCGGGGTCGGCGGCGGTGACGCGCCACTCCGCGCCAATATCGGTTGGCGTTGACGGCGGGTCCATTGAGTACCTCCACGCCGATGACGTTCTGGCTGGCGCCTTCGGCGAGGCACCCACTGTAGATGGCTTTGACGCGTCGATGGCGCGGGTCAGTGCCGGTGGCTGGCCCGATGCCGGGCCTGGACGTGCGGAGGGCTCGGGGTTTCAGTTGCGCCGGTCGTTGAGCGACGTTCTGGTCGTGCTCTTTTCGACCACGGCGTACCGAAACCTGCAGGAGCGATTTCACGGCTCGGACGTGGTCATCTTGTCGATGACGGGGCTGCGGCAGTTGAGACGCAAGTACAAGAACGTGACGTACACGGGCATGCGCGGCCGCGCGTGGGACCTGGGGCCGAGCAGCACCATTGGCATCGTGCTCAAGTTTTGATCCAGCGGGCCTCGCAACGCCCACGAACAACACGAGATCCTGGTGGTCACTGCGTCGCTGACGGAGGCCGAAGACATTGTGTGTGCCTGAAGTGAGGACGAGCGCTGCTTCCAAGCAGACGGTTGCTCCATGCGCGCTGCCGTTTTGCGCGCCCTGGATGAGGTGCAGACGGCCATGCAGGTCACCCGGATGGACATGTTCACCGTGATTGGTGCATCGGTCAACGCGAGCCGCTTGCAAGCCGGCGGAGAGTCCTGTACGGGGCTAAGGTGTGCGTCTTCCGCAACGGCAGGACAAGCTGGCCATTCTCGGCCGTGCGTCGCACGCGCGGCGGCTCTTGGATTGGCCTCTCGTGTCGGACTGGGGACGCGACCAGCGACCATGCCTCTGCGGCCATCGCGGCGGTCAAGGACGAAGCAGATGGGCTGGGCGACGACAGCTCCGACTCCAACATTGAGGAGGAGGAAGAGAGCGACGAGGCGTGCTTTCTGCAGCTGGCTGGTTTGCGCGCTGCGACCAACGATCAGGCAACTGGCGCTGCCGAGCTTCCACCGCACCTGCCTCCGCCCACCGATCCGCTGGTTCCTGTCAATCGAATCAAGTGGCGGGCACGGTCAGACGCCAGCCGCCATCTAGTCCCCCCTGTCGCTGCACAACGCGAGCGTGCCGCCCTTATGCGTGCCCTTCGGGACCCGTGTCACAGGGTGTGCTACACCGCTGTCCGGCGGTGCCCCTTTTGCCTCGTCGGTCGCGCGCACAAGACGCCAATCGAGACAAAGAATGGCAAGGTGGAGTTCGAAGACGGTGTCGCGCCGGCCGCGATTGAGACGTGGCGCTACCACCAGTGCCTCTTTCTCATGTTGCCCGACGGCGTGGCTCGTGGCGTCGTCTTTCACTCATGCTACGCTATCTACTTGGAGGCGTACCTGTTTGAGTTGGCGGTCAACCTTTCACGAAGCCGTATGTCCTTGCATGCGACGGCCTACCTGCGGCTGGCGTACGCGGAGCTGATCAGCGGCAACAAGTACCCGTTCGCATCCAAACACATGCGCTCTGTTACAACGCCGGGAAAAGCGCTGCTATTGTACCTGGCGTTGGTCATCAAGGGCTTGCCGTACGACACCGTGTCGTGCGCAAATTGCAAGCGTGCTGACAGCAGCAACGTCATAGTCTCTTTCGACGGCCTCCAGCTGGGCTACCGGGTGAAGTACAAGGTCGCGTTCAACAGCACTGACGTCAAGATCCACCCCGTCGCGCGCGCGTCGCTTGTACCGCGCTTCATCACTGGCGAGGCTGTGTCGAAAGCCCTCGGCCATGTGCTCTCCGTCAAGAAGAAGGGCTTGCCCGATGCGCCCACCAAGCCTATCACCACCGTGACGGCCATGAGGGGCCCCGTGATGGCCATGATCTTGCTCTTGGTCAACGTGGTGATTGGGGGCAGGGATAAGACCTTTTCCGGGGCCAAGCCGCACATGGAGGGCAGCACGGCGGCGCGGGGATGGGACCCTATTATCGATGGGGGTGCGTCGGAGGAGGTTGTGGACTTTCTGCGTGCTGTGTTTGACGTCCGCCCTGCGGCCAGGTCTTTGGCTTTGACCATATTGGCGGCGGCTGACGATCTCCGGCGCCGCGTACCGGTCGAGCTCATGGCTCATGTCACTGCTCTGGTGAGCAATGTGCCGCCGCCTGCTGCTCCCGATGCCCCCGCCACCCTTCCATCTGCACTTCAAGGCGCAGTGGCGCTGGACGAGCACGACGCGGACCTGCAAGAGGCAGACGCAGAGCGGGGCCGCGCCAAGCCCTTGCGCCGTGAGAAAAAGACCGAGGGCGACAGCGGGTCGTCATCCTCTGGCGGTAGCACCAGGGGGTCGGACATGTTCGCCAGTGATGGGGACGGCTTCGACCTGGCCCCGCGCATCAAGGAGCCGATTGAGGTGGAGTGGGACCAGGACGCGCCGCTCCTCCACTATGAGGAAGCGCTGGAGGAGCCCGCCTTGGGGACGAAGAGCGGCACCATTGGGGCCTCGCGGCTGCTCAACTTGAGCCAGCCGCTGCAGGCTCACATCCCTGGCACGGCGGGATCGACGCTGAAGATCCTCGAGTTTGTGCGGGCCATCCTGGTGGATCCTGTGTTTGTCTGGGCGCCGCAGGGGTCGTGGGCGGCGGTGGACGTGATGCTAGAAGCACTCAATGCTCCAGAATTCTCTGTAGACTTTCTCGCGGCGGCACTGAGCTTGCCGCCCGTCAACGATCAACGGCTTTTGCGTGGCGCAGTTGCATGCCTCGGCCCCGGGCTCGATGCCCACCCCAAATTGCGGCGGCTGCTCGCGCGGTTGCTCGCCGGCATTAAGACGCGGGAGGCTGAGTACGAAAAGTTTGTCGCCAGCTCGGGCCAGCCCGCCGCTTTGGACGAACGGGGGACGGACGCATTGCGGGAGGAGACGGCAGCGGCGCACCCACAGCACAACCTCTCGCGGGAGCAGTTCACAAGCGCGTGGCTACTCCCACCGGCGACGGTGGCGGCCTACCGGGCCGTGTACTGCGAGTACCGGGACCAGTGGGATGACTACCTTCAGACGGGGATGTGGGCCCCTGGCTTCCCGGTGACACGGCCGATGCCGGGCTTCTCGGGCGCGGCGACGGCCTTCACCGACCTTCCTGACCGTAGTCACGAGATGGGAAAGGAGAACTTGCAAACAGGCGGCACCGTTGGCGTCTTTTGTACGTGCTCGCACCCCAAGTCTCTCGGCGTCACTGTGCTGAGCGGTTCAGAGAGCCAGCGCATGCCGCGGGAGCTCGTAGTGCAGCGGTTTGTAATGATGCCTGTCAATATTATCTACGACTTCGCATGTGCCACGCTCAAGACCGCACTCGTCCGCCTACCGCACCTGGCGCGGGTGGTCTGTCTCAAGTGCGATCGCTTCCATTGGCGGGAGAACCACACCGACTGCTGGGCTTGTATGTGTCCCGACTCGTACGTGTTTCTCGACGGGGTCAACACGTCGTCCTGCGAGCAGCGCAACGCCCTTTCCCGCCGGCAGCAGCACCACCTACGCCACATGAAGCCAGACTAGTTTATTACTTTTACCGTGTACCAGCAAGCTGCCTCCAAAGTGGTTGCCATGCATAGGGAGAACGCGTAGATGGAGGTGTCTTGTAAGTGGCCAGAGAGGTATAGACGGACGCATGTGGACGTACCTCGCGACCAGAGGGACAGTGAGTGATATTAAACGCTTTGGCACAGGATCCACTGCTCGGCCGCCCGCTCTCACTTCCTACCATCCAGTGACTCAGCTGTCCCAAACCACACCCATACCAATTCGTGGCTGCTGCCCCTGCGGCCGCGTCGCGCACTGCTTGTGGCAAATTGCATCATACTTGGCAATAACCGCTTTCCCCCACACTCAGTGACCGCCCCCTCAGATCTGGTACCTGAGGTTCTGTGTCCACCGGCACCCACACTCCACATGTTTGGTCTAGGAAGTGGCCGGTTGGCCAATTCCGGTGCCAGACGCAGTGCCGCGCTCTTCAGTGGCAACTGATCACGAAAACGAAAGAGAGAGCCAAGGGAGCACGATCAGGGGCTGCCCGAGAACCTACCTGTACCTGGAAGTTGAAGCCCATGACCCGGGATGTGCTTGCAACAGCCTCTGGGGGGGGTGCCCTGGCACTGCCATGTTGGGGGCGTGTGATTTCAGCGGCGACTGTGGGGTCTAGGAGGCCGGTTTTGATCCGCTTCTGATAGGGCCGAAATGGGGGTATGCCGAAACCACGTCTACGGGGTCTGTGGCTGGGTGGACTGGCGTCGAGAGTGCCGCCGGCGCGCGCCGGTGCGGCCCCCGCCCTGTCACTCCTCCAGCCCACAGCCGCCAGCCCACCATCCCACGGCCACCAGCTCACCGCCACAACCCCGACGCCGCCACCCCGCCTTATCGCCCCTCCGTCGGCAAACCCCTGCATCTACCTGCCATTGCACCATCGCCCCCCTGTCGCTCCTACATTCCGTCGTGTCGCATCCCCTTCTGTTGTGACTCGGCTCTCGTCTGGGAGACCTGTTGGTGTGGTGGACAGAGTGGCGGTGGGATGGGGCCGCAGCGCCAACTGTACTCTGTGGTGGCTCGGTGTTGACGGCATCTGCATCTGTGGTGGGGTGCCTTTGGGCTCCGGCCGCGCGGGTGTGGCTGCTTGTGCTGGGAGGTCGCTCCGCGGTTGTGGACACTGATGGGACCGTACTCCTTTTGGCGCTATGCCGGCAGCTGGCCATAGTCTACGCAATGCTGCCCCTCCAAAGTGACTCTGGCTGATGGAGTCTTCTTCTGCTCGGGTTGTTGATGCAAAGTAGTGCCGCTCGGGACGGAGTGGCGTGCCCTCCAAGAACATGTGTGCAAGGAATGTGTTTTGAATAACCACGATTAGTATGAGAAAAAGAGAGTCGACACATAGGCACAACCATCATGCTCTTGCGGCGCGCTGGTCCTCCATTTGACGCGCGCTCCGAGCTTGGCCGTTCATCAACACAAAGTAAATAGAAGAGAAACGCATGTGGTCGCCGTCGACTGGCAGCGACAAAAATTCCACCCATACACCGAGCACCAGATGTACGCAAACGCGAACAACCCGCAGTTGTAGTCGTCGTGCTGCGCCGGCTGGTTAACCTTCATTCATTTCCACTCAATGTCCTTCTTGGCGGCGGCGGGATGCACTGTGCGCCACCGGACCTCGGATTGCCGTGCGAAGAGAAGCAGCCGCGAGAGGATGTGCCGCTTCGCGTCGCAAAAGCCCCCTGCCGAATCGTATACAGTCACGCAGCCAGTAGACAAAGATACAGAGGCGGATATCCAGTGCTTGTTTTCAATGTTCAATTGCATTACGAACTGCGTCATAGAAGCGTCCCACATGTGGAGCACCTCCAAAATAGATGCCATGGCTCTCTTCACGCCCACCTCACCACCTTCGATGCTCGTGAAGGACGCTGACTGCGTGCAAGATAACACAGCGGTTCCAGTCGAACCGTCACCGCAACGACGCTGCACCTCCGCAAGACCCGCATCGAGAAGTGCATTGGTCATGTACTCTCTCTGTACCGCGTCCATCACTTCTTTGACGTTGACGGAGCAGCCGCCGAATCCTCCCTCGCTGGACACGGCGGCTGCGGTCGACTGGCTGCCCCGAGGAATGGTCCATACGCAGTCTCCGAGCCGCCGGCCGGCCATGTTGCCGCGCACCGCCTCCGCCAAGGGACCGACAGGCAGCATCATGCGCCACCAAAAGTCGAGCGGCGCCGGCAGGTACGCCCCAGATGTAGAAAACCCGCTGACCCACGACAGGAACTTGTGCGACGACGCGATGGCCTCTTTGAAGGAGATGACCGTGCTCATTTGCATCAGAGTGCTCGAAAACACCATGAAGGGGTCAAACTCTCCAACGGTGAGGCGCACGGCCAGCTCCGAGTTGTCGACGGAAATCTCCGACGATAAGGAGATGACGCCCACGGGCTTGTTCAAAGCCGTAAACGCATCCTTAAGAAGATGCCGAGGGAGGACAACGCGGACGGGAACTCTTTCTCGCGCGGCATTGGAGAGAGCAGAGCCCGACAAAGGAAAGACAGAAAGTACATTAGAGGAGGGCAGAAGGGCGGTGGCCTGCCTCCTCCAGACCTGGTACCGCGGCGTCTGCTTGCTGGCGTGCACCAACACGCACAGCGGCTCTTTCGCAGCTGGGACGATGTAATTACGCCCACCTCCGACCGCAGCGCCAGCACCGACGGATCCTGCTCCCACGGAACCAGGATAGCGTCTGGGGTGTCTTGCACGATGGTCAGTACCCTCCATATCACGAGAGCAGTTCTTGGGCGCCTGGTGGGAGCCGGAGGCGATGTCGGCACCCGCAGAGATGGCGGCGCCCTTCACGGCGGCGGCCTTCACGTCTGCTACCACCACGTCGGCGGCCTTCACGTCGGCGGCCTTGGTGGCGGCGGTCTTGGCGGCGGCGGCCTTAGTGGCGGCGGCGGCGCCGGCCGCGGTCGTCCCGCCGGCGGCCTTCACGGCAGAAAAACAGTTCTCATCCTTGGAAAGCTTGGTAGCGGCTGGCGGCTTGCCTTCCTTCGCGCGCTTCCTTGACGATATCTTCTGGGCGTCCACAATGGGGTCACTCGTCCGGTTGCACCTCTTTTTCCCGCTTGCGCGGGAGGCTGCAAAGCAGCGCCGGAAGATGTGGGCGTAGAACAGGGACAAGTGCGCCACCACGCACATGAAAAGCCGCTTCCTCTCGATAGCGACGCCCTTGGAGCCCTGGTGGTTCATCGGCACCTGATTGCTGCCGTCGATGGAGTGGGCGAAGCTGGGAGAAGACCACTTGTTGCCAAGTAGTGAAAGTGGGCACGCCCGCACCCAGGAAAACTGGGAGGGCGACGCGCAGCGTGCTCGTAGCACGCCCGCGGCCTTCGTGTACATGTAGGCAATGTCGTCCCAGGTACTCTGGTTGACGTTTTCCAGGCCACCCATGGCGAGCACCTTCTTGAGCTCGTCGTCGGTCAGCGTGCGGCTGGCCATCTTCTCGCCACCATCGGTCTTGACAATCGACCGCGTGTGCATCTCAAACTCAGGGTGCGACGCCGAACTGGAAGAGGACGCGTCCGCGCCTCCCCCCCCTTGCTTTCCGCCGTCACCATGGCCGTCTACCTTGGCTTGGTCAGCTTCGTCTTGACGTCCGTCTGTAACGTGGTAGCCGGGGCGGTCCCATCAACACCCGGGTTGCCCAACCGCTTGTCGCTCCTCTCATCACCTCCGGCTTGTGCCCGCTGCCGCCGCCGACGGCCGTCATTGCCGCCCCGAAACTCCCACCAGTCCGACGCAAAGGCGTCGCGCTCCGCTGTCGTCGTTTCACCGGCCGCGAGGTTGATTATCTTGCCAACAAAGGGAGCTGCCGCCGTTCCATCTCCGGCCTCGAGCACGAGCCAGATGCCCGTCCTCTTTGGCACGGCACCGACCAAACTGAGCAGCTGATTTTCTGCCAGGAAAATCAGACGGAAGATGGCCAGCGACCCAGCGTCGTCCTTCCCTTGCCGCTCCAATCAGGGGACAACCGACGGTCGCGCTGACTGTTCTGGTTCCGACGGAGACGGGGTGCCGCCGCTGCCATCGGCCCGGTCGATCTTTCTGGTCCTTTCAGACTCCTTGCGCTTGAGAACGAAAGCGGAGGTCGCCTTCGAAGGCGCTTGTTCGGCGGCCGACGTGCCCGTAGAGGCTTGCGGGGAGGCGGAATCACCGGAGGCGCAAGGATCCGGTGATGGCGGGGAGATACCGTCACTGTCATCCGCGAGAGCCTCAGCGGAGGCAGCAATAGGCTTGGATATGGAGGCATCAGGAGGCCGCGTGTAACCAGGCGAGGAGAGCGCTGAGGACAGAGGGGCAGACGGTGGAGCCGGGGTCCAGGGGGGGGGCAGAAGGAGTGACGTGGGGGGTGCACGAGGCGGGTGGGTCGCCACTGCGACGGCAAGAGTGACATTAGCGGTCGGCGCCGGCAGCAGCGACCGCCGCCGCAACCGCGGCGTCAGGGACCGGCGAACTGGCGAGGCCAGCGGTTGCGACGGCGGTGGCGACGGCCGCGGCGGCGAGGGCAAAGGCAGCGGCGTCGCCGACGGCGGAAGCAGCGGCGGCGCCGATGGCGGTCGCGACGGCGTCGGCGGCGGCGGCGGCGGCGATGACGGAACCGCCGCCACTGCCGGTGAGGATGATCTCAACAGCGCGGAAATTGGGGATCGGGTGGGGAGGGGCGAGTTGGGAACCGCTGCCCCTGTCGAAAGCCATAAATTATCGACGGGGAGCATATGCCCCTCCGCACCGATTGCAGCAGGTTGCGGTGCGGTCGGTAGAGAAGGAAACAATGGGGGCAGGGAGAGCGATGGAGATGTAAACACAACTGGACGCCCCGCCAGGGCCGGCTGGCCGTAGCCATCCAACCGCCGCTCCTCCGCCCCGTCACCCACGGCATGCTGCGCCGAGGCCGTAGCTGCAAGCTGTGAGAGCGGTGGTAGCGACCACCCTGGCAGACCGTCAGGGTCCTGGGACCCAAACGCAGATGGCGGTCGTCCCCAAAGCCGCCGGCCCGTCCAATCCCCACCCGACTGCGACCAGGCCACCGTGTCAGAAGAACTTAACGCGAGGCGCACGCGCTGAAGAGCTACGTCGAGACGAATACCAGCCCGTCGCTCACCCGCACCGTTGCTCAGCTGCACCGCTGCTCACACGCACGGCGTGCACGCACACGGCCGCCAAAGCGTAGCGCCGTGGACGCGAAAAGAAGAGAGGCAGCCCGCAGACCCGGCGCCCCGACTGCGCTCGACGCCCCGCAACTCACGCGTCTAGCGTGCCCCATGGTCGCAGACGCTGCGCTCCCCAATCAAGGACAGAAGCGTGCGTGCCCGTAGCGCGCAGAAAAGGCGGAAAGAAGCGCGTTGCGTTTCACGCAGGAGCAAAGAAGCGTGCGTGCCCGTAGCGCGAAGAAATGGCGGCAAGAAGCGCAACGCGCCCCCGGGGCGGCAAGAAGCGCCACCCGCCCCTGGGGTAACCGGTGCGGGGATCGCGGATTGCACGACCCGCCCCGCAATGTACGAGGTGCCGTGAGGGGCCGAACAAGCACTGATGTGTACCGCGGTAGCCCCCCCATCGGAACAAGAAGTAGACCACACCTCGAGGGGGCCTGACACGCGCCGGCACGCGCAAGCACGTGTAGATTGTCTGCGAGGTGCGGACCTCGTGCCCCTGCAGATGGTTTGTCGAAGGGGGTGCGGCCGGCCCCGCGGGGTGCCCCCATGTGCTTGAAACAGCCACGAGGTTTAGGAGAGTTTATCGATGCTCCCCCGCCCCGCGGCGACCGACCGGGCCCCGCCGCGACGGCAGACGAGGCGGTCCGCGCCGCCCGCATGGGGCCCTGAAAACGCGCCCGTCCACAACGCAGGGCGCGGGGCGCGCGCCGACGCGCACGTCGACCCGCCCGCGGGACGGAGCGACCGCCCGCGCCGCGCCGCGCCGTCGGCCGCCGCCGCCCGCGGCCCGCGGCGGTGCCGCCGTCGACGCGGGCCCGCCGCCCGCGGCTCCACTGTCGGCGGCGGCGGCCGCGCGCCCGACCCGACGACCGGCGACCGCGGGGCCCGTGGCGCACGGGCGGCGCCATGGCCGCCCGACCCCCCACCGCGGGGGGCGTCGTCCGCCGGCGTGCACCCCCATCGTCGGGGGTGCCCGCCGGGGATGCCGCCCCGTTGGTGCCCGCAACAGAGGGGGCGCCGCCCCCCCCGGTCGTCCCCGCCGCCGACGCCGCCGCCGTGGCGGCGGCCGCCACCACCACCGCTCCACGGATGCGGCCGTGGTGGTCGCGTGCGACCCTCCATGAGGTGCTCATTGCGACGATGGTGGTCCCCTACATCGCCCCCGTCGGCTGCTTTGTCGGCGTGGAGTTGGTGGGCGACCGTGTCGTCTTGCGCTCCTTGTTAGAGGTGCCGGGCGGCAAGGTCGTCCTCGTCATTGGCGCGGTGTTCCTCATTGGTTGGGTGCCCGTCGCGGCCGCCGCCATTGTCAAGCTGCTGGCCGCCGCCGCCGTGCTGGCCGCCGCCGCGTGGCGGGCGTGGCGCATGGGAGGGGCCGTGTGGCCGCCACCGTCAACGCTGTCCGACGGGTCGCCCGCGGCGCAGCCGGTACGGGCGGCCACCCTGCTCCTCGGCGCCGCTTCATTTGCGCAAGGCGTCGCCGGGTCGCGTGTGGTGTGGAGCATGGCCGGCAGCGAGCCGGTCCCCGGGTCCCCGGCCGCGTCGGGTGTGGTCGTTGCGGTGTCCGCCGCTGCCACCGCGGCGGGGCTGGCCGTCGGCGGTGGCACCGTCCTCTCCTGGGCCGTGCCCGCTGCGGCCGCGGCGGCCCGTTGGCGGCGGGCGACCGCCGCCGCTGGCACCTCGCCACCCGCCGCCGCCGTGGCTGCCGCCGTGGCCGCTGCGCGGGCGGCCGTGGCGGTCCCGCCGGCGTGGACCCAAGAGACGCCCCGGGCGGTGGCCGGCCGAGCCGCCACGGCCGTTTGGGTGCTGGTGCCAGCGATCAGGGAGTGGGTGGCCATTGTGCGGCACGTGCGTCGTGGCGGGGAGGCCACCGCGGCGGAC
>Ga0209093_1001899_pt1 | contig 11857 bp, 13 predicted proteins | sample SidtaG_4_FD_187450 | JGI IMG/M metagenome (GOLD analysis project Ga0209093, IMG submission 187450) | Marine algal microbial communities from Sidmouth, United Kingdom - Sidmouth_Male1 metaG (SPAdes) (version 2) | ecosystem: Host-associated > Algae > Red algae > Unclassified | place: Sidmouth...
TGCCCCCCCCCCCCCCGCGACCGAGGCCGAAACACCCTCGCACACCTCAGTCGGCGCACCCACTTCCGGCGGGGGATCGGCGGCAACCCCCCCCCCTGAGCGGTCCGTGTCCGGCGTGTCATTCCCTCCCTTCGCCACGGCGCGAGCGGCGCAAGCGACGGCGCGTCGACAGCCAGGCGGTAGGAGAAAACGCTGGCGGCGGGGTCGGTGGCGGCGCCCAGGGTGACGGCGCTATCGTGCGCCGCTGCCCATCCGCCTCCGTCGAGGCGAACACCCCCGTCCGATTCCCGGGTGGGCGGCGCCGCCGTCCGAGCGGCGGGCGCCGCGTCGGCGGTCCAAGCGGGTGGCGTCGCTCAGCACCTCGGCGGGGTGGGCGGCGGCGACGACGATCACACCGTCGACGACCTCAGGGGCGGCGTCCAGGGCAGGCGCAGCATCGTCCGAAACCCCCGTGACATGTGGGCGAGCGATTTGGGCCGCCCCCCCAACCGAAACCGACGGGTGGGGCGCGCCCCCCCGCCATGGCCCCCTAGCCTCCCGGCACCCGTCTCCACCCGCGCCGCCACGCCCTGCAGCCACCCCAGCTGCAACGCTGACACGTCCGTCCACACGTCCACCGCCGCCAGGAAGAGCGCGAGGAGGGAGAGCACCGCAGGGGAGACCGCCAGCAGCAGCCGCCGGGGTAGACCCACATCGCCCGGTACCGCCAGCACCACTCCCACCGGCACCCAGGCCTCCGTCTGCCACACCCCCGGCCGCCGCAGCGACCGGAACGGAAGCATAGGCGCGCCCCCCCGCAGGGGGAGGGCCGACGGACAGCGCCGCCCCCGCCGCGACTCCCTCACGAGGCATGGTGGAAGGGGGACGCAGCAGAGAAACACCAAGACGTCGAAGGGCAGCCGCCCGCGCGGAAGCGGCACCGCCACAGTGCGGGGACAGAGGGGGGAAAAACATTCCAACAGCGTCCGGGAGGGGGGAGCGACCCCCCCGCCTCACAGGCGCGGGCGCGCGCGGGACCCCCGCTCTCACACCCGTCCGGGCAGGTTTCGCCGGCAGCGGCAAGACTGCGCCGGCCAACGCAAGTGCCGGAACCCGATTGTCACAAATTACCAAAAAATAGCAGTCAGCGCTGTGCAGAAAAGTTTTCGCATGGACTTGTCCGGATCGCCAAATTTATTATCTTGTGTGCCTTTTTTCGTTCGATTGCTTTCGAGCCAATCTGAACATCCCCCTAGCAGTCTTCTGATTGTTTTGGCGAGGGCTTCACACCGTGATCTCGGCCAATCATTTATCTCGTGTCACCTCAAGGCGCTTGAACCATCTTGATGCGGCCCAAATATGGCCCATTTCGAGCCGATTTTTGTCATGCACCGTCGCCGGAGCACTCTCTGGGCATGGCTGTGCTGGCCAAAATCTGTTCGTGTCCAGCTCAGGTTTCAAGCCGCCAACGGCGCTGAAGTCGCCGCCACGGCCACGGCGCTCGGCTTCCTCCGTACGGTTGGGCAGGACAGTGACGGACCGGCGGCAGCGGTGCTGGCGGCCGCTGCCGCCGCCGCTGGCCTCAACGCGCCTTGCTGCCGCGGCGGCGGACGACGTGGCGCGCCGGGTGGGGAGGCGTGCTGCCAACAGTGACGCGCTCCGCCCCCACGCGGCTCCGGGTCGGCGGCGCCTCTCCAACCCCCCCCCCCCGTTGCCCCCGCCGCCGCGCGTCTCGACGTCGACGTCCGGAACTGAGTGGCCGCGGCGGCGACGACAGGCTCCCCCGCCACTCCCCACGACGCGGCGGTGGCCGCTGCGGCGGCGGCGACGGCCGCCGTCGCCGCCGTGACGGGCGAGGCGGTCGAGACATTCGCCGCGGCCGCAGCCGCGGCCAAGGCCGCGTTTGTCGCCGTCGCCGCCATGCCCGCCGTGCTAGCCGACGGCGCTGTGCCGGTGGTGCTCGTCGTCGGCCACATTGCCGTGCGGGTGCCGCCGCCGCCGGCCACCGCGGGTGGGGGGGGGAGGGTCGACGCGCTCGCCTACGCGGCGGCCGCGGTGTGGGCGCTGGCAGGCCTGGTCGACGCGGTCATGGACGTGGCGGGCCAGCACAGGGCGGCCGACGCCGGGGCGAAGGCGACGTATGTTGGACGTGTGGCGGCGGTGGCGGCGGCGGGGGCGGCGGGCGGCGGGGGGAGGCGCGCCGCTGCGCGGGCGCTCGTCGCGTCGTTGTTTCCGCCGAGTCGACGGCGGCGGATGCGGGCGACGCGGGGCGGGCGGTTGCGGTGGGCGGCAACGTGCGCTCCCTGGCGTGGGGGGGTGGGCTCGCCGCGCCGCCGCCGCCCGGCGTGGGGACAGCGGCCGTGGCGGTGCGTTCGGTGCCGAGCCGCCGCGTCGGCGGCGCGGCTGTAAAGGCGCCTCCCCGCCCCCCACCGTCCGTGGCAGGCGTCAGCAGCGGGGTGATCACCCCGCTGAGAAGCGTTGCCGCCGCCGGTACCGCCGCCGCAGAAGTGGATGTCTTGTCGTGCTGGGCATTCGACGCGGCGGGCGCGGCGGCGGCGTACCGCCGCTCCGCGTCGGCGTTGGACTCCGACATTGTACTGCCGCCGGCGTCGGCGCCGGGATTCTGACGTTTGTGCGTAGGGCGGCGGCGGTTGGCAAGGCCCAGGCGTTATTGGCGGGTGTGGGGGTGGAGGTGGGCCCCCGAGGACGTCGACCGCACGGCGTAGCTGGTGGGGACGTGGGAGGGGGCTGCCGTCGCCGCGGCGGACGGGGCTCTGGGCGGCGCCACTGGGGGAGTAGGGGGGAGGACGACGACAACGACGATGACCCGGCGCCGGCCCTCCACCTGCTCCTCACAATCGCCACTCTGGCCGCCGCGCGGCTGCCGGCCGCCACGCTCGACGCGTTGCGGGCGGGCGGCGTCGCGTGCCCCGACAACACGCGGTCGCCGGCGGTCCCGATGCCCGCAGCCCGCGGTCGGCGGCTCGCCGCCGCCGCTACTGCCCCGGCGGCGCCGGGGACCCCCCTCTCCGTCGGTGCCGCCACGTCGCCCCCCCACGCGTCCGTGCCCCCCGCCATTCACCTGTCGGCGTCGGTGGCGGTTGCTTCTATCGCCGGCCCAGACGCGCCCGCTGTGGGGTTGGGCGCCACCGCCGTCGCCGCGGGGGGGATGGGCGCCACCGCTGCCGCCGCGGGGCGGTTGTTGGACATACGCGCGGCGGCGGTGGCCCCGTCGGAGAGGGCGCCATTGGCGCGGGAGGTGGCGACGGCGGCGGCCGGAGACCCCCCCCCGCCGTCCGCGGCGGAGGGGGGGGGGGCGGCAACGCCACGCCGCAGTGCGTGGCCGATTCTCCTCTCCGGCCGACTGCCTGGCAGCTGTGCGGGCGGCGCTGCCGCCGCCGCCGGCGGTCACGGCCGTCGCCCTCTCCCACCGCCGCCACTTGCTCGACGCGTGGCGGGTGACGGCGGGGAAGCCGACGCGGCTCGACCGGCTGCGGCTGCCGGCTGCTCCGCCCCCGGCGGTCGCGGCGGGAGCAGCCAATCTCTCCGCGGCGGGCGTGGCGGCCGCCCTCGACGCCGTGATGGTTGGTATGACGTCGACTGCCCTGCTTCCGCAGCCGTCGCGACCACGACCGGGATATTGCTCGGCTGACAGGGGCGCTGTGGGATGGGTGTCTCGGCGCGGGTGCGGGTGTGGGTGGCAAGGGGAGTGGGGTGGGTGGGGGGGGATGAGGACGACGGGGGGGACCTCGTCGGTCTTTCCGCTGCGCTGGCCGCCACGCGATACGCGTGCCACATGCAGTTCTTTGTCGGCGCGGCACCGGTCGTGTATGGTCCGCCGTGGGTACGCCGCTGGGGGGGGGAGGCGCGGCCGGCGGCGGCGCCCGTTTCGGAGGCGGTGGCGCCCGCATGGCGGACGCGGTGGAGGCCGCCGATGCCGACGCCGACACCGAACCTGACGCCGGCTTGGAAGTGGTGGAGGGGGCGGAGGCGGCGGCGCCCGCTGCGGCGGGGACGCCCGCGGCAAGGAAGCGGGCGCGCCCGCCGCGGGCGTTAGCGACGCCGCGGCGGCGGGCGGCGGCAACGCCCGTGGCGGCGGCGGCGGCGGCGGCGGCGACGCCGGCCGACGGGGCGGCCGGTAAGGGGCGGCGGACAATGCGCTCTTGCGCCGTGCGGTCCTCGCGGCTGACGTGAACGGGGGGGGGTTGGGGGGACTCCGTGGCCAGCGGGTGGGACGGGTATGTCCGCGCGCAGTGTGTCATGTGTTTTTTTGTGCTCCTCTCACCCACGCGTACTCCCGAGGCTTTTCGTAGCGCTTAGCTCCTTTTTTAATGTGTTTTTTACGAGGTAAAGTGCTTTGGCTTTCACAGGTCGGGTTAAAATAGGCCGCCTGGCGGTGCTTGTGACGGGGCTTCTTGACATCAGGTCAAATTGTCGCCATCATTGTTGTGCCACGTCCGTTTCGTGGGTTCGGCTCGGTTGCTTCTCTGGTCACTTCCAGCACGTTGGGCGGTAGCCGACGTGCAAGTGACGGTCGAGCCTTCGACAGCTGTGCAGACGCTGGTGGGTGTGGGCGAGCGGGATGCCTGTGGGGGTGGTGATATGAGCGCCCTGTGCATGATCCTTGCAAAGGACCGTCGGCGCAGCCGGGTGTGGAGGTGGCGGCTGCGGCGGCTGGCGGCGGGCGCGGTGGTCGTATCGGCGGCCGCATCCCCCGTCGCGCCGGCGGCGGCTACTCCAGCCTGCCTGCCCGCCAGCGCACCCGCCTGCCCGCCGGATGCCGCCGGCTGGGTGGCCGCCGGGGGCGCGGGGGGGGCAGTCGCCTGCGCAGTGCCGCGCCCGCAGCCGCTCTTGCCGCGCGGGGGCCGCGACGGCCGCATCGCGGCGGAGGGTGCGGTGCGGCCGGGTGGACGCCAATCGGTGGCGCGAGTCGAAGCGGCGTCACTGGCTGCGGTGGCGGCGGCGCGAGAGCGATGCGGTGAGCGAGGGAGGGGGGCGGGCGGGCGCTGGTGGGAACCTGGCGGCGACGGGCGGCGGCAAGGCCGTCTGAGGTGGCGCGGGAGAAGAGGGGGGGCCCGGAACTTCTGTCTTTGTTGTGGTTTTTGAAGGAGGTGGCACTTTTCTCGGCCGCAGATAGGCACACGCCCAGCCGCTGGTGTCACCTGCCGCCGTTGCTGCCGCTGTGTCGGCTTGTGTGGCACCGTGTTGTGCTTAGGGCGCAGGGGGGTGGGGGGGTAACAAGTTTCATTGGGGTAGGGGGCAGGGGAGACAGCGGCGGAGGAGGTGGCAACTGCGGTGCCACGGGGCGGCGAGGTCGGTTGTGGGGACCAACGGCGCAGCCGTGGCGGCCGCCCGCACGCGCATCGTCGAGGGCGCCGGACGCTGCCACCGCCACCGCCGCTGCGGCGCCAGTGATGGGGCTGTGGGCGGCGGTGTCGCCACCACACATTCGTACGCCGATGTATTGTGGGGGCCCCCCCCCGCCGTAGTGGCAGTGCGAGCGTGAACGCCACTTCCTGCACAGGGGGGAGCCCCACGCGACAGTGCAGGAGGTGCGAAGGGGGCGGCATCGAGGTCGTCGCGTCGACGACAACGACGCAGTCGGTGCTGCTGGGGCGAGCAGCGATGGCGCTGGTGGTGGCGGCGGCACTGGACGTGCCGGTGGGCGGCGGAGCGCTGCGCGTGGCTTTTCTGACCTGGTCTCCCCCGCCGCAGGTGCCTCCCCCGCCACAGCCGCCGCATCGCGTGCGGCGGAAGTACTTCCACGGCGCCGGCGCCGCCCCTCCCCCGCGCCCGCGCGCTGGTTGATTTCGGCTGTGTCACCGCCGCCAGCTGCGTGGTGGAGGGGGGGGCACCGGAGACTACGCGAACGGCGACTGCCGGCATTGCTTTCGCCGTGATGGCCGCGGCGGCAGCGGTGGCGGTGGCGTCTGCGGCGGCTGAGGTTACGGGGAGGGGGGGCGGGGGAGCTCCCCATCGGCTCCAACAAACATATTTCGGCAGCAGCGTCGACTGCCATCCAGGCGGCAGGGGGTGGGTCCACCACGCTGTCGGCATGTTTTCTGGGAGGGGGCGGGTATGGCGTGGCCGCACGCAACTGGGGAGTATCTTTGGCGGCCCGGATGGGGGGAGGAAGGTCTGTGTCGGGTATAGTGGCGGACGGCGCACCGCCGCCTCGCGTGACGGGGTTGGGAGGGGTCGACCGCAGAGCATGGGCATGACCGCAAGAGGCTGTTTATAAAAGACGTTGTATCCAGACATGTGCTCGCGTCCGCTAAGACGCAACAAGTAACCCCTAGATGCAGTATCACGCACGGTCAAACGAGGCCTCAATGCGGTCCAAGGCGACGACGGAGAAGGACGCCTGCGAAAGCAAAGTCGGTGCCGGCAGTAGGTCACCGTCGAGCTCCCGCCTGTTGTTTGCACCTAGGTACGACTCCATCCGTTGGTAGGTTGTCCAAAAGCCGCGTTGCCGCACACTAGACAACGACACACCAAGGAGCAACAGCAATTGCGTCCCTCCGCGCCGCATGCTGTGCGTGCCAATGAAGTGAGCATTGATACACCCCATTGCGTCCAGTTCGTTCTTAAGGATGTTCCTGAACTTGGGGTACAACCACCGGGAGCCGAAGTCCAGCTGCAGGCGTACACCAACCACTTTCCCGGCCAAACTGACCTCGTTTGTCCTGTATGCCGGGAAGAGGTACCCATCATGCAGTCCCCTGATGCTCAACCAAACGCGGAGGAAAAAGATCGGACATACTCTGCATCATGCACATGAAACCGGGAAAGGGAAGAGAAGAGGAAATAGTCCAATGCGGTCATCGTGAGTAAGTCATCTTTGTCTTGCAACTCGGACGACACGTCACAGCCTTTCTTCTCACTGATATAATAGTACTGACCTGAGCGCACACATTGCCCTCTGCCGTCAGAAAGCAAACGTACCTCAGGTCCCCGGCAAGGGTGCCCGGCCACCGCACAACATTGAAGCGCACGGTTGCTCCCTTCTCGGCCTTGGTGCCGACTAGGATGAGACGCACGCGATCGTCCTCAATCTCCATGGTATCGACACTGCGAGCGCAGACAGCCAAAATCGGTCCGGGACAAACAGCGGCTGAGGAGGAAGAGACAAGTTGGTCAGAAGATGAATACAAACACAGAGTCAGTTGGACACAGATGAGCACAACGACGGACGAGAGAGAAAAGAGCATGAGAAGAGTGTCGGAACATACCAAAACCGGCTGAGGTCGTTGAAACGGACGCAAATGTTCATTCCCGTCAGCAAGGACGTGTATAGCATCACCCGTTCCGGGTCCCACTGCCGCAGCGGCTTGCCGGCAAAGTGGGCCTCATAGAACAGGTCCAGGTCCTTGTAGCGGATAGGGTCAACGCCTTTGACAGCGGTAGCGGCGCGGCGCCGCTTCTCAACGTGGTTCGACCTCACCTCCTTGACCACTGGGGAATCGACAGGGTTACCCAGCACCCCATTCCAGGGACCCTTCGACCCCTCGTCATGGAACTTGCGTGAGAGTGCAGCCACAATCTTCTTCATCTTTCCCTCCGAGCACGACCACCCGTCCGAGCGATCGGCCATAAACGCATGGACGAGCTCGTCGCATCCGCGAGGGGGAGAGGCGTACAGCTTGCGCATATTCACAACGGCCGGACCCACGGCGCGCCCAGCTGGGGGAAAGATGTTCCCCTGCTTGGTGATGAAGTCGGAGGCAGCCGCCTCCCCCACCATCTTCCGCAGGTTCCGTGCACATGCGTACTGGACGAATGTCTCAAACCTGCCCACCTCCGCCGCGTACTGTTTGAGGGTACTGATGGCCTTGCCTGCGTCGCGCACGGCGGGGATGTTCATGTCCAGAACCACCTCTGCAAGCGGGCGGGGAACGTACGTGCCTCCCCGCCGCAAGGGTGCACGCTGGATGGCGCCGCCCTTCTCAATGCCGCCGTCCTCTTCATCGCTCTCGGAGTCAAAGGGGTCGTCGCGGGTGCCGTCGGGGGAAGGAGCCCCAGAAGTGCCTGATGCAGGCGACTCTGCAAGCATCTTCGAAAGAGCAGACTCCTCCCAGACCGCTAAAAGCGCCGCTGCGTCGCCGCGATAGCCCGCCCCGTGCTCGCGGGTGTGGAAATTTGCGGTGTTGTGGAGAGGCAAGGTGCGGAGGGAGACGACGCCGGCGACGGAGGGAAAGACAGGGATCGGGACGAGGACGCTGATCAGAAGGCAGGCGTGGAAACTTCCGATGGCTGCTTGAGGCAGCCCATAAGCTGTATCGCAAGGCCTCCTTAGACCTGCCGCGGAGCAGCCCCGCTGCGCTTCGTGTTTCCTGCAGCTGTCGTGGCTCAGTCAGTGGACCAGTCGGGCCATGCAGATCAGCCGAGACCTCCTTCGATCCGGAACGGCGAGGGATTCGTGTGGTCCAGTCAGATTCAGATTCTCTCGCATCCGCTGTTCGCCACACATTTGGTAGGAGGCCGCCAAGGACGGCCGCCACCAAAATGGATCATACGATCTCGAGAGAGACCGCTTTCCAGCGAAGAAGCCGGGCGCGGTGTGACCGCTGGCCGGCGGCGTCGGCCCCCGGTGCAGCCGCCACCGCGTCCACTTCCGGTCGGGGCTGCGGCCCTCGGTGGCCGTCGAGACGGCGGACTCTCCGCCGCCCGTGACAACCTCTCCACCGGCGGCGCCGTGCCTGTCGATGCCTGTATTCTGTGGGACAGCAAGATAGTTTCTCTGACAGCCACCCTCACAGAGCGCCACCGCTGCTGTTGGTATCCCACATGGTGAGCTGGCTCTCTCGCGATAGAGGTTTCAGGACCCGTTCCAATGACCTTGTGCCATAAAACTCGGCAGAACTCGTAGCAGACACTCGAGGCAGGCTGCTTCCTGTCCGAGGGGTGTACCTCTCCTCGGCGAGAGGTCCCACAGGGCGTCCCTGCGTCCCGCTCTCTCGTCTCTGCAGAGCGTGCGGTGCAAATTTATCAAGCTACTGCTACTCTTATCCACGGCAACAGGTAGCCCCCCATTATACAATGAAATAACGTTTTGGTCTTCGATAGTTTCCCGATAAGTCATGGCCAAGTCTGCAGAAGTCAGTCCGTTATCTTAGAAGGGCAGAGGGTCTCTCCCGGAGAGGCGGGCAGCTTGTCGCCACCGTGAAGAGCTGGCTTGGTGGCGTCCCCCGACACCGACCGAGAGGTCGCCGAAACCCCCAAGTCTCTGGAAGCGCTGAAGCAGACCATCTCCGGCAGCAGCGCCCCTGTCGTCGCTTTCGATTCCACGTCATTAAGAGCAGCGAGTGGTCGCGGCACTCTTTTTGGCGGTCGTGCAGCGCCCGCCGCCTGAAACCCGGGCACGCGTCACTCATGTCCGGTCTCTATTTCTCCCCCCACCACCGCGCCTGCCGCTCGTCCCCCGGCATCCACGGCGCCGGTCGGGTGGCCGACCGTGCCTGACCCCGGTGTCCGCCCCCCCGCCGAGTCCCCCGTTTCTACGGTCGGGCCCATCCCTGCAAATGGCGTCTCAGCTGCCACCTGCATTGGGAGTACATGTCCGGCCCGTCGGCGGGGGTCGCCACGACCGGCAACCCCCCCATCCCCACGTGCTAGAAGGCTGAGCGCGACAGGATTCCCTGACATTCTCTGGCCCCACATAGTTTAGAACACAGGAAGAACAGTCCGTGCTCTCCATATCCCCAAAACTCCACCCGAGAGCCCATAGGGGCGCAAAAAGGAATGCCCGATGCAGGAGACGCTCCACATCGTCGCAACAGTATCTGCTCCAAGAATCGACCACCCCTCAGAGCGGTCGCCCTGGCGGCGTCGTTAAGCCACTTTCGGAGAACCCCCCCCAGGATACCCCTGGCGGCCATAAAAGACCACAAGACCACTTGGCGGCGGACCGTTTTTTTCAAATCTGGCCCATGCGGCTTTTTATGCCAGCATTGAGACCGCCATACTGGGGATACGCTGGCGTAGGAGGGACAGCCTCTGGCGATAGCCGGAAGTGCTCTGTAACATCATGTTACTCGTCACTAGGAACTGCTGTTGACAGAAGTTCTAGGAGAGCAGTAACAAAAGTGTTACCAATAGGTTCCTGCCATTTTTTGACGATGTGCTTTGCACCATCGTGATCCGTACACCAAGGCCATGGTGTACGCGCTACTTTTGACTGTGTATAGGTAGCAAGAAGGCTCGGTAGGTCGGTCTCCTCTCGGCGGTGCACGCTGTGGGTCACAACCTCACTGGACACCGGAATCCGTTCCAAGGTGGCTTGAAAGCACGTCTGGGAGGGGGCCACTGTTCGTCCGACCGTCGCCGGGAGTTTCTGGCGCTCGAAAGACAACAGAAACGATCGTCGTTGATCATGTCACGTTTTGAAAATGTGATGGTAACACTCTCATGTTACTAAATGCCACTATCCATGCGGTCTCTGTTGCGAGTCAGCCAGAATCTGGTTGGCTCTCCAAGCATCAAGCCCTTACAGAATCAAGGTTCTGGTTTTCCTCCAGAGCTTCTTATGCCGTACTAGAGCACAGTCTATATCCGGTTGTATACTCTCCAGTTATATATCAGGGTGATATATAACTGGGAGAATCTCGATAGACAATCTCGACTCGATCAGCAGCCTACCTCGATCGTCATCTGACATACAGTCGGTGCAGAGCCCAATCCGGAGGAATTGAATTTCCATGAGCAGGGCGTATGAACCTGTGCCCCAATGGGCCCCACCCCAGTCGTGTTTGAAAAGAGGGCCGGGGACGCCGACGACCACGGTGGACGGAGTGAGGGCCTGCTGAACAGCCCGAGTCTGTGACCCGGAGGGAACGGCGGTGCGAGGGATGAGCTGTCGGATTGCGGGGACTCTGACGACGACGGGGGTGAAGACCTGCCGCAAAGCGGGGTCTCTGTGAGTGATGGGAGTGAGGGTGACATCATGGACCTCGAAGAAGGATGAATTTTTTCTTGCATCGCTAAAGTGGTCGTCGGTCCCAAGACCACAACAGCCTCATCGCCATAAGCAGTAATCACGAGTATTTCTGTCGCGATGTGTTTACGCTCATACATATCGTGGGAGGGGAGGGGGCAGGTCTGGACGCGGGCAGGGGGGCTGAGAGTTAAGAAGGCCACGTCCCTAGTTAAGTCGAACGTTGAAAAAAAAAAAAAATGAAAAAAAAAAGTCGAACGTTGCCTGAGCGAGTCTGCCTCGTCTTGGCGTTGGATGGATCCGGTCAAAAAAGCACACGACGTCGCTGTCTCACGGCAATCAAATCCGTAATTGTAGCCTTCCGGAAGCGATCGACCGACGGCAGCGAGCCAGTTTGTGACAGAGAATCTGGCGATCGGGCGTGCTTCGATCTGGGTCTCGTCAGTGACGATCCACGACGTCCCAGCACGGTGCGCCACAAGATTGCATCGCTGGAACCGGGGCTACAATGTGCGCAAGGGTGATATATAACCGGATATTGACTGTAAGTGGCGAGGTAGCCTATAATTGTTCCTCGTCGAGATTCACTGGAAGAAATGGAGCAAGCTGCTGTAAAGGAGCTCTTGAATCGGAAGATGGTGGGCCATTTGGGGCGATCGTATGAGGTTTGAAGGGTTTCTTCGGAAAGTTAGTACCAACCATGCCCGAACGACGCCCTGCTCGACGGGACAATAGACGGCGCCGTCGCGGGCCGCAGGCACGCCTAGTTAAGGCGGCTCTTCTGGGTCTGAGCTTTACACAGGCCAGATGAAAGCCAGACTGCAACGTGCTAAAGATCCACTGGTCGAGAGCGATTGAAAAGCGTCCCAATTTTCTAGGACGCGTCCCAATTTTCTAGGCCTTCACAGCCTCTGTGAGACGAGTACGTAGCTCATAAATCAGGAT
>Ga0209093_1001900_pt1 | contig 11855 bp, 5 predicted proteins | sample SidtaG_4_FD_187450 | JGI IMG/M metagenome (GOLD analysis project Ga0209093, IMG submission 187450) | Marine algal microbial communities from Sidmouth, United Kingdom - Sidmouth_Male1 metaG (SPAdes) (version 2) | ecosystem: Host-associated > Algae > Red algae > Unclassified | place: Sidmouth...
CCTCAACGTCTAGGCTTGCCCCTCCTCTTCACCCTCGGCGGTTGCGGCGACCACCGGGTACTCGGCAGTCACATCTGCCCAGCTGCCGAGCCCCGCGCAGCAGCGGCGCACCACCTCCACCGCCGCCGCAATCGACGGGCACCGCACCTGCGCCGTCGTGTCCCGATCCCGCACCGTAATCGACCCGTCCGCCACCGTCTGGTGGTCGACGGTCACCCCAAACGGCGTGCCGACCTCGTCCGCCCGCGCGTACCGCCGGCCAATCGACTGCCCCGAGTCGTCCACGCGGATGGACAGGCCCGCCGCGCGCAGCGCGTCGGCCGCCTCCCCGAGGCGCCCATTAAACACAGACTGCCGCATCAGCGGGAGGAGGATGACCTTGACGGGCGCCACCTCGGCGGGCAGCCGCAGCACCGCGGCGGGGGGGGCGTTGGCCGCCGCCGCCGCGGCGGCGGCGCCCGCGTCGCCCGACGGCGGGCGCACAAAGTAGGCGTGCTCCCACAGGCAGTAGAGGAGGCGCCCAATGCCAAACGACGGCTCGATGACTGACGGGTAGTAGTTGCGCCCGTGCACCGTCTGGGTGACGCGCTTGAAGGAGAGCATCGACGGCTCGACGGTGGCGGTTGCCTCGCCCGACGCCAGCCCGCCGTCGACGGCCACGACGACCGGCTCGCCGGCGCCCGACGTGGCCGCGTACGCGCCGAGGGTGTCTTGGTCGGCGGCGGCGAGGGCGGCCATGATTTTTTGCGCGTCCTTTTTAAACGACTTGCCGAGGGCGCCCTTGTTCGGCACCGCCACCCACAGCTCGTCCGTTTGGGGCGTGTCAAACACTTCCCGGACGGTGAGCTCGACTTTGGCGGCGGTGCTGTGGCTCGTCAGGTCAAAGCACGCGCGGTCGGCAATCCCCGCGCACTCAATCCACCGGTACGAGGTGTTGACTTCCAAGTCCCAACAGTCCGACGCGTAGTGCGCCATCTCGTGCTCGAGGTGCTGGCGGAAGCGCACGTGCTCAAGCGTGAGCCCCATCTTTTCCGCAAACATGTCCGTCCGCGCGATAAAGTAGCCGAGCGTCTCGTTGGCAATCGTGCCCGCCGCGACAGCGTCCCCCACCGCCATGGGCACCGCCACGCGCGTCGTCAGCTGCTGCGCCCGCGGGAAGAGGTTGACGACCCGGTGGGCGACCGACGCAAACTTGGGGTGCCCCTTGTGCCGCGGGTGCACAAAGTGCTCGATTTCCGCTTGGAGAAACTCGCGCACGCGGAGCACCCCCGCCCGCGGACTAATCTCATTGCGGAAGGAGAGCCCAATCTGCGCCGCCGCAAACGGCATGCGCCCGCCATTGTAGTCGAGGAGGCGCTTAAAGTTGACAAAGATCCCCTGCGCCGTCTCGGGGCGGAGGTAGCCGACGACGCCGGCCTTGGGGCCAATCTGCGTTTTGAACATGAGGTTAAAGGCGTAGGGCGTCGCGAGGTCGTTGCCAGTCTCGGGCGCCTTGACCGCCCACGCTTTGAGGGCGGCGGCCATTTCGGCTTCGTCGAGCTCGTCCAGCCGCGCGCGGAGGGCGGCGGCCTCTTCCGCGCGCTCGGGCGTCAGCTTGCCCGCCTCGACGGTCGCGACGAGGTGCTCCTCGAGCAGGTGGTCGGCACGATACGGCGCGCCCGTCTCGGCATCCTCGACGAGGAGGTCGGTGAACTTTTCCACGTGGCCCGACGTGCGGAGCACCGGCTCGGGGGTCAAGCAGGTGCCCTCCAACTCGAGCATCCCCTCCTCGAGCACAAAGTGCTGCCGCCACAGCGCCACCACATTGTTCTTGACCGCACACGCGGGCGGCCCGTAATCGTACAGCCCCGACACGCCGCCGTAAATGTCAAACGCGGGGGAGTAGAAGAAGCGACGGCGGAGGAGTGACGCCACGCCGGTGCGCGAAAAGGTGGCGGTGCTCGCCGCCGCGGCGGCAGCGGCGGTGCCGTCGGCCGCGTCGGCGGCCACCTGCAGCGCGTTCATGGCTTGCTGCAGGGATCGGAGGCGCGACTCGGCGGCGGCCAAGTCGGCCGCATCGCAGGGGACGGTCGACCGCAGCGCGCGGACAACGTCGGATTGGTGGAGGTAGGCGGTGCGGGCGGCGGGGAGGTCCGCCGGCGCGTCGGCGGGGGGGGCGGGGGCGGGGGGCATCGTGGCGGTGACGGGGGAGGGAAGCGACCACAACAGAGATCAGTCGGTAGCAGGGGGAAGAGGGAGACAAGGAGGGGTGGGAGAGGTGGGCAGTGCGCGGGTGCTGCAGGGCAGAGTGGTCCAACAGGGCACAGCGCAGTCAAGCGGGCACCCACGTTGACTGCGGTGGGCTGACGGCGGCGACTCCCCGTCGCAGACACCCCTCGGAGGGGGTGACGGCTCTGACACTCGATCCTTCGGCACCGACGAGGCGATCAGCAGCCTCCGAAAATCCGGATGTAGCCCCCTCCTCCTTGATCCGCCGCGTCACCGTCGAGGACTGTCGGGGACATCGTCTGAGACCGCCCAGCCCCGCCGTCCCCCTGCCCCAGACGGTGCCGTCCGGGGCGCTGTCGAGCAGACCCCGCCGTCGCTACCGCTCTGCGGATCGGTGCCTGGACGGCATTCAGGACGCTGGTTCCTGCTGACCGTTGCTTGTCGCCACTGTTTGCCTTCTCGCCCCTGCGGTTTGCCGGGCCGGCCGCTGGCGGCCTCCCCTCCCACCTCCCGCCATGCCGACCGTCTCGGTCGTCCGGGATGCGCTCTTCGAGTGCCTCGGCCGCACCTACACGGACGAGGAATTTGACGAGCTGTGCTTCTCCTATGGCCTCGAGTTGGACGACATCACGACCGAGGCGCCGCCGGCGCTGGGCGGCCGCGCGCGGTCTGGCACGGGCGGGGCGGACGCCCCCCCCCCCCCCGACCCCGTCGTCATGTACAAGGTGGAGGTACCTGCCAACCGGTATGACTTGCTGTGCCTGGAGGGGCTCTCCGCCGCCCTCCGCGTCTTTATCGGCGCCGACACGGTCGCCCCCGACTACACGCTCGTGCCCGACGTGGCCGCCGGGGCAGAGCCGCCGCTGACCCTCACCGTTTCCGCGTCGGCCAACGCCATCCGCCCGTACATTGTCGCCGCGGTGTTGCGTGGCGTCGGCCTCACGCCCGCCCGCTACCGGTCTCTCATCGACACGCAGGATAAGCTGCACGCGACGCTCTGCCGCCGCCGCTCCCTCGTGGCGATTGGCACGCACGACGCGGCGACGGTGCGGGGGCCGCTGCGGTACGGCGCGGAGGACCCGGCGGAGATCCGCTTTGTGCCGCTGGCGGGCGACACGGAGCTCGACGGCCACGGGGTGGTGGCGCTCTACGAGCAGGACGCGCAGCTGAAAAAGTACACCCCGCTGCTGGCGGGTGCCCCGGCCTACCCGGTCGTGCGTGACGCGTCGGGCGCGGTCTTGTCCCTCCCGCCGCTGATCAATGGGGACCGCACCAAGGTGACGCTCGACACGACCGACATCCTCATTGAGTGCACGGCGACGGACTTGACCAAGGCGGGGATGGTGCTCAACACGCTCGTCGCCTGCTACGCCCGCTGGGCGGCCAACCCTTTTACGGTCGAGCCGGTGCGCGTCGAGTACGAGGCCTTCCTGCCGCCGACGGTCGTTGCGGAGGAGGTGGATGGCGCGTCGACGCGGGTCGGCCACCCACACACGCTCGTCACGCCCGACTTGTCCCGCCCGACTGTGGACGCGTCGGTGGCGTACATCAATGGGGCGGTCGGGGTGACGCTAACCGCCGACCGCATCGTCGAGCTGCTTCGCCGCATGCAGGTACCGGCGTCGGCGTCGGCGACCGACGACGGTGGCGACGCGACCGTCTCAGTGTCGGTCCCCATCAACCGGCCCGACATTATCCACGCGTGCGACGTGATGGAGGACGTGGCGATTGCCTATGGCTTTGACGATATCCCCGAACACCCCCTGACGACCGCCACGGTTGCGTCGCAGACGCCCCTCAACCGCCTGTCGGACCTCCTCCGCTCCCAAGCGCTCGCCACCGCCGGCTTTACCGAAGTCCTCACCTGGGTCACCGTGTCGACGGCGGAAAACACGAGCGACCTGTGCCGCACGACGCCCGCCGACGCCGCGCGGGCGGTCGTCATTGGCAACCCCAAAACCGCCGAATTCCAACAGTGCCGCACCTCCCTCCTGCCCGGCGTCCTCAAGACGCTCCGCGAAAACCGCAAAGCCGCCGTCCCGCTGCGGCTGTTTGAGCTCGGCGACGTTGTGCACGTGGCGCCCGACACCGAGACGGGGGCGGTCAATGTGCGGCGGCTGGCCGCCGTCTACGCGGGCGTGGCGGCGGGCTTTGAGATCATGGCCGGGCTGCTGCAAGAGGTGATGGGCGCCCTCGGCGCGACGCGCGTGCCGGGCGGGGGGGGCGCGGGCACGTGGGACTTGTCCCCAGACACGTGTACGGACGGCGCGTTTTTCGACGGCCGCCGCGCGGACATTGTGTACGGGGGGCGGGTGGTGGGGGTGCTCGGCTGGGTGCACCCGCAGGTGCTCGCCAACTTTTCCCTCTTCTACCCGTCGTCCGCGTTGGAGTTGGACGTGGAAGCGTTTTTGTGAGCGGCCGTGGCGGGGGGGGGGTCGACGGGGTGGGGGGGGAGAGGCAGCGGACAGGGCGGCGGCGGGCGCGGCGGTGTCCGTCGGCGATTGAGTGGGCGGGGCCGTCTGTCGACCCCCGTGGATTGCCATGAGCGGTGGACGGTGGTGCCGGCGGGGACCCCTGTGGCGGCTCGAGCGCAGACATGAACGCCGTGTAGAGGTTGCAAGCAGACAAGTCACCCCAGAGACGCCCGCGTGGTGGAAGACGTGCCGACTTCGTGTGGCCCCCGGCACGGGCACCACGGCAGCGGCGCGCGCTCGAGGGGCGTGATGTGACAAAATCAACTCTTTTGACGTTGGCTGCCTCGTGACGGCGGCGGCGTGAGCGCCGATGGCGCCCCCACGCCGCCCTGTGCAAGAACTCAATGCTCTCCCGCGCTTTTCCCCTTGTGCGGGCGCCCACCCCCTGGTCCGCGCACCGCCACCCTCCCAACCCTTTCCCATCAGAAGCCTCCCCCCCCCATCCCCCCCCCAGACTCACCTCAATCCTCGTCGGGCCCGAGCACCCCTCCCCACTCGACCCCCCCCTGCTCAAAGCTGTCCCCAAACTGCTTGACGTACACCTCGTCCTCCTTCTGCAGCACGCACGTAATGTCCGAGCGGGGCTTGGACACACACAGCAGCGCGTAGCCGGCCTCCCGCATCTGCCGCAGCAGCCCGAGGGCCTCCCGCTGGTCCACCTCCCCCGACGTCACCCTGACCGCGCACGTCGTGCAGCAGCCGTGGCGGCAAGACGACGGCAGCCGTCCGCCCGACGCCTCCTCCATGGCGTGCCAGATGTACCGGTCTTCGGGGACGGAGAGGCTTTGGACGACCGCGCCGGTGCCGTCGAGGACGGTTACCGTGTGCGTGGGGGAATCAGGGGACTGTTGGATTGCAAACGGAGCAGATGCGAGTGCATAGGTAAGGGCGGGCGAGCGGCAGCAGAAGACACACAAAAACACAGGGGGAAAGCCAGCACGGTGGCTGCAGGGGCTCGCCGCAGGGGGAGGCATGAATAGGTCAGTCACAGCTCTGCGCATTCGAAAAAAGAGCCAGCCACGCAAAAGGAGCTCGTGCCGGAACTCCTAGCACAAACGAGAAACTGCTACCGCGTCGGGTTCTCCGCTGACAGCTGAGAGGCACCACGGTGGCGACGGGACCAACAGACGCACACCGAAACGTACCCCCGGCAAGGATGCATCCAGGGCGGCCACCACAGGTGGCCGCCGGGTCACGCGCGTTGGCCGGCCGCGGCAAAGCGCATGACCGGGACGGGCAGCGGTGGAAGCGACAGAGGCTGGGGCGGTGACAAAGGCCGGCCTATCGGCGGAGGCAGCAGGCCTTGGCGATGAGATCATGGTCGTGGAAGACGATACTCCGACCGTTGCAGCTCGGCCAAGATGGTAGGCAAGTGAAGGTAGCAAATGAGGAACGAGGCTTGGGCGGGTAGAAAGGAAGACAGGGAGCTGTAGCGCAGACGAGAGGAGACAAGTCGTTGTCACCACGCAGAGGGCGGCACCAGACCACGCGGATCTCGATAGAAGTCAACGCGTTGAGCGTGTTCGCGGATCAACTCCCCATCAACTGTACAATGTCTTGGGCCGGATAACCAACAACACAGTTAAATCCAACCGAATCTACCTTTTGCCGTCAGCCGTCCAGCTTGGCAGGGCCACAGCGCGAAACCCGCGGCGGGGGAGCACCCAAGCGAGTGTCCAGGCTGTGGTGTGCAGCACAGCGCACTGGCCCAGTTCTCGCCCGTGGAGGTTTTCCTCGGCCCGTGTGCCGCTCATGCTGCGCGCAGCTGTGCGTCGTCAGCACACACTCCAGCGCACGACCGGCGCGACGACCGTCATCGTTGCGGTGGCAACCCGCACTCCCCAACGTTCGCTCCCTTTCTTTATCCGCACGGGTCGGCAGTGCACACTTGCGGCGGCGCGCGTGGTTCCCCCCTCCCGGTGCCCACCATGGTGTCCGAGTCGCGTGCCATCTTCATCGGCAACTTTGAGTATGAGGCCAAGCCGTACGCGATTGAGGAGCTGTTTGAGAAGCACGGCCGTTTGGTGCGATTGGATATGAAGCACGGCTTTGCGTTTGTGTTTATGAACAATGACCGCGAGGGGCAGATGGCCATTGACGCGCTCGACGGGTTGGAGTTTGGTCACCGCACTGTGCGGCGGCTCAAGGTCGAGTGGGCCCGCGGTGACGGGGCGGTAAAGCGCCGGGAGGACGAGCGGCGGCAGCTGGCGCGGTCGGTGCCGTCGACCACACTTTTTGTTGTTAACTTTGACCCCTTCGAGACGCGCTCCCGGGACCTCGAGCGCCATTTTGAGCCGTACGGCCGTATCATCCGGTTGGACAAGAAGCAAGGCCACAACTATGCGTTTGTCCAGTACGAGACGATTGACAACGCCAAGCGGGCGGTCGCCGAGTGCGACAAGTCGCGCCTGATGGGCCACGTCATTACGGTCGAGTACACGGCACAGGTGCGGTCGCGAGACTCGCAGATGGCACGCGGTGGGCCGGCCGGCCCCGACCGCTTTGGCGGCTCCGACCGTGGGGGCCGTGGCGGCGGCTATGGCGGCGGTGGCGGCGGCTACGGTGGTGGTGGCGCTGGCTATGGCGGCGGTGATCGGCGTGGCGGCTATGGCGGCGATCGGGGCGGGTATGGGGGCGATCGGGGCGGGTATGGCGGTGACCGTGGCGGCGGCGGCTACGGCTATGGTGGTGGTGGTGGCGACCGCGGGCGGCGCTCGCCGAGCCCCTATGGCGGCCGCTACTCGGGCGTGCGGCGCCGTGGTAGCCCCGTGTACGGCGCCGGCCGCCGCAGTAGCCCCCCGTATGAGATGCGGCGGGAGCGCAGCCGGGAGCGGTCGCCCAAGCGCACCCGCCGGGATTATGGGGACCGCGCCGGGAGCCCGCCGCCGGCGGCGGCGGATCGGGGCGGCGTCGAGCCGCCGGCGGCCGCCTATGTCGACGACCGCCGGTCGGGCGGCGCCGGATATGAGCGCGAGCGCAGCCCGGTGGGCGCGCGCCGCAGTCCCGTAGGGGACGGCCGCGGCGGGCGGTCGTCACGCAGCCCGGGTCGGTATGGCGGCGGGGACGTCAAACGGGAGGCCTCGCGGAGCCCGGGTCGGAGCCCGCTGCGGGGGTCGACGCGGAGCCCGGCGCGTAGTCCGGCGCGGAGCCCGGCGAACAGCCCTGGGCGGAGCCCCGCGCGGAGCCCGGCAGGCAACGGGCTGCGTGGCCGCGAGCCGAGCCTGTCCCCGCCGCGTGGTCCGTGAAGTGGTGCGTCGTGAGTTGTACGTGTCGGAGCCAGCTTGGGCTGTCTCCTTTTTGGTGAGCTGTTGCGCTTGTTTAGTACCGTGCTCGTTTCTGTGACTTGGTGGCGCACGCGTGGATGTGGATCGCGCGTGCGTTTGTCCGGGGTCGCTCTGTTTTTGTCTCTTGTTTGTGGGAGCCCGGCCCAGGCCTGTATTTTTTGTGGTGTGCCTGTGTTGCGTCTGCGTTTGGCTGCTATTTGTGGACTGTTGTGTGCAGTGTTGCGGCGTCGCTGGCGGCGCTGTCGGCTGCGGTCTTCCTCCTGCCCTACTTCGTGTCTTCGGCTCTGTGGGCGCTGTCCTCTTCGGGGCCGTCCGTCCCTGGTCGCTGGTTAGCTGATGTCTTCTCCTCGTGTTTGCCACCCTCGTCTAGACGCCTCTGTGCGTCCTGGCGCCGTCATTGCTTGTGCACCGTCTCTTGGTGGGTGCCGTCGTCCTCCTGTGTCCTCTTACGATTTTTTAGGTCAACGTCTTCATCGCCCGGCTACCTGCCTCCGCGCACCTGCCTGCCACACCCTCGTGGCTTGCCCAGCTCTCCCCAGACATCCTTGGCAACAGGCTTCCCCCCCCCACCGCGCGGTGTCCTCCCCCGATCTGTTCCCTGTCGGACTTCCTGTCCTGCATGGTGCCGCACCAGCGTCGCCTGACTTCGTCCTGTGTGTCCCCGCCGCGCCGGCACCTCCCCAGCGACCGGCCGTCCACTCCCTCGGTTTCTTCCACGCCTTCATCCCCGCCGCCCACACCGACCCGCACTCTGCTTCATCCTCGACAGCCGTCCACGTCGTTCAGCTCAGGTTTTTTGCTTCGTCGTTGTCGACCTCCTACGGTAGTCGTCATCGTCATTCGCCCGTAGTGGATTGACTGCTCGCACGAGCGGCTCCTTGCGTTCGCTTGTGCGGGCACTGCACGTACAGTCGTTGGTGCAATACTGCCTTCTCCCTTGTCGGCGTGTGATCTGGTTGACAGCCCTTTTTGGTCCGCTGCACTGCGTTCCACGCCATTGGTGATGATTCCTTGCAGTGTGCCCTATGCTATGCGATTGTTTGTTGTATGATGTGATGGTGCGAGAACGCGGTGCCATGCGTGTCATTTTTGCCACTAACTCTGGTCTCGTCGCGTTTCCTCTCGCTGGCTGCCGTGCTCATCTTCATTTCAACCTTTTCGTCCTACTCACGCGCTCGCTGTGCTTCGGTTCCGGTCTCTCGTTGTGTATGTTATATGGAGGTATGGACGGCGCATACTGAGGATGCCTGTGCCTTGGGTGATCCGCTGCTGGTAGGTACGTGTATGGCACGGGACACTAGAACTCAATTAAAGGACTCACGTTTTGCAGGCTCTCGGGGTCGCCGTCGAGCTTGCCGGTCGGAGCACTGCGGACACCCACACAAGGTCGCCTTTTCCCGTGCTGCCAACGCAAGAGAGAATGGGTGAGCCCCAAAAGAGCGAATTTGGAACCGTATCAACGTCGTACCGAGACAGAACACCTAATATCCCACACGCACGCACGGCACATCCACCTTCCAGCACCGTCACGTAACGAGCGAGCACCGTATCCGATGCCCGTCCGTCCCGGCCGCCCCCGCTGTGACAGCCATAGTAATCGCGCACCAGCCACCATTGGCGCTACGGCCGGCACCTCGGCGGCGGCCACCGTCTCCTCCACAACGGAAACCGACACCCAACGGGCGGAGGTCACCGCCCACCGTCAACCCGCACCGTCCCAACCAGCAACACAACGCGCGCAGCCTCCACGACCGCACCGACAGCAGCGGCGGCTGCACCCGCAGAGGCGGGGCGGCACGGCGGTACACTCCTACAGCCATGGTCCTCAGCCACCACCCCCACCCCCGTCCCGCACAAGGCCCGCGGCGCCTAGTTGCGCTTGGAGCGGAGCGCCTCGGACAGCTCCTCACGCTTGCGCTTGGCGCGGAGGTGGGTGCCGAGGCGCTTCTTGACGAACTTCAATGTCCGCTTGTCCTTGCCAATCCGCAGCAGCTCCAGAGCGCGCTTTTCATACGGCGAGAAGCCGACAACCTCCCGGATGAGGGTGCGCACAAAGCTCACCCGCTTGCCGAGGGTGCCCTTGCGCTGCGACGGCTTGGGCTTGACCGCCCGCTTGGTGACGATGTGGCCCTTGTTCAGACCCGCGGCAATCCCCGACTTCGTCATGGTGGGCGACAGCAGAGGCGGCACGCAGCCGTACCGGAGAGGGTTTGGGGGGGGGGGGGGGGGGGGGGGGGGGGGGGGGGGGGGGGAAGGGGATGATGGACGCCGACGAGGGGCAGCTGTCTGCAACGATGGCTTCGACCACGGTCGTGGTGGGCTCGACGATGGCCGCAGTCGGCGACATGGCCGGATAGCTTATAAATTTCACCAAGTAGCACGAGTCTCTTCAAGACGTAAAAGTGGGATCACAGCGGACAGGTGGCACAACCGCGCACCTGGCATATTCCAAGTACGCGATGTTCCACTCTATCGTGCAAGTTGTGAAACTACCAAAAAATCCACGGCCGAGGATGCATATGACACAGTACTTAGTAGAACGCACCTCCACCGTCGATGACAAAAAGGACGCGTCGAACGACCAGCGGCACGCGCCGTTGCCCGCCGTGTCTGCAGACAGCCTCCGCGCCCGCCGCTTCGCCACGCCGCGGCCGCAACGTGCGCGCCGGGCGGCCCACCCGTGCCCGCTCGGCGCCCACGCAGACAGCGCCGCGGCGGCGGGCATGGACGGGACGGGCGGGCGCGGGCGCGGTGGCGTGCAGCGCCACCCGCGGGTGGCGCGGCGGGCCCGCCGCGCCGTCCGTCTGCCTCGCCACCGGCCGCCGCGCGCGCGCCGCCGTGGCCGCCGTCGCGCCGCCCCGCGCGCGCACTGCACGCCCGCCGGGCGGCGAGCCGCGGGCCGGGGACGGTGACGGCCGCTGCCGCCGCCCGACGGCCGCCGCCGCGCGCGGCTGTCGTCAAGAAGCCGCCGGTCGGCGCCGCCGCGGCGCCTGCCCCGGCCGCCGCCGCCCGTCCCCACACCGCTACGGTCGTCGACGGTGGGTGGCGTTGATCCTCTCCCCGCTCCCTTGGCCTCTGGCTCTAGGGCATAGTCACCGCCGCGTCGGCCTCTCGCCTGCCCCCGCTCCGCGCCGACGCGGCCGCGTCTCCGACGGCTGTCCCCACCGCCGCGGACCATGGCCGGTCGGGGCGCCGGGACGCAACCGGCGGCCGCCACGCGGGTGCTGCCGCTGGTGGTGCTCGCCACCACCGCCGCCATGGCGGTGGCCGTCGTCTCCCTGGTGGCGATGCCCTCCGCGGCGGTGGCGGTGGCGGCGGCGGCGACGGCGGCTGCCGCCCCCCCCGCCCTGCTCATCGCCGACACCTACATGCCGGCGGCCGACCGCCAGCGCGGCGCCGACGGTGCAGACGGCGCTGATGGCGCCGACGGCGCGGATGGCGCCGGCGGAGCGCGCGGCGGCGCCGGCGGCGCTGGCGGCAAGGGCGGCGTCGGCGGCGGCGGCGGCGGCGGCAGCGGCGGCGCCAGCGCGTCTGCGGGCGCCACCGCCCGCGGCGCGCGCGCGACCGCCACCGCCACCGCGTCCGCGTCCGTGTCGGTGGGGCGGCCGCGGGCGCCCCCCCCCCGCCCCCCCCCCGCCACCTGCGCCGCCCCCTGCACGTGTGTGTGTCCGCGGCCGCCCCCGGCGGTGGCGGCCGCCGCCGCTGCCGCCGCCGCCGCCGCGCGGCAGCGGGAGGCGGAAGCGGCGGCGGCGGCGGCACAGCGGCGGGCGGCGGCGGCCGTGGCCGCGGCCGCGGCGGCACGGCAGCGGGCGGCGGCGGCGGCGGCGGCGGCCGCCGCGAGGTCGGGGGGGTGGAGTGGGGGAGCGGGGGGGGCGGGGGGGGCGGGGGG
>Ga0209093_1001903_pt1 | contig 11853 bp, 7 predicted proteins | sample SidtaG_4_FD_187450 | JGI IMG/M metagenome (GOLD analysis project Ga0209093, IMG submission 187450) | Marine algal microbial communities from Sidmouth, United Kingdom - Sidmouth_Male1 metaG (SPAdes) (version 2) | ecosystem: Host-associated > Algae > Red algae > Unclassified | place: Sidmouth...
AATAACAACATCACCATAAACCAAATAATCCCATAAGACACCGGAGATTTGCGCCGTAAACCCCAAAAAGCCGCCACTGCCATACCCGCGTAAAGGGCGAAGGCGGCGAGTGTCCGCCAACTCCCCCAGCCCACCAAAGGTACTTGATTATACGAATAATCATAACTCAAAGGGTGCGGAAAAACCAACAAACCAACATACCGCCCAAGTATCGAAATCGCCGTCGCCAATCGCTCCGAAACTGACTCCGCGCCCATCAGACTATTATTGATAACGAGCATATCCGAGCCAAATGTCATACTATCCATCGCTGCCATTCGAAAGAAAAAATAAAGCAATCCCGGTATTAAAAATAAAGCACTCCGTGTGAGGATAGTTTTTAATTTTATTTCTGTAAAAAAATACAAAGTAAACGGCACAAGTCCGAACATCGCCAAACCCGTTTCTTTTGACAATACACACAAAAAATAAAACACCAAACTCGCCAACAACCATATCGGCTGCTTGGTGTGTACCTGCCGCATGAGTGCGTACAAACTCAACATCATAAAAGCAAAAGCCAATAATTCATCACGCCCTTTTATATTCGCAACCACCTCTGTATGAATAGGATGTGCAATAAAAAGCACCGCAATACCAAGCGGCAACCAAATACTTTCTTCTCTAAAAATTAGTTTTAAAAATAAAAATAAAAACACGCCGGACAGCGCGTACAGCAACACATTAAAGAAATGATGAACGGTAGGATTATTCCCAAAAAGCTGTTTTTCGATAGCCATATTTGCCAATACCAAAGGGCGGTACGATTGGTCATTTTTACCATTAAAACCATACAAATAACCATGCGTAAATATATCGTCAATCCCTGAAAAGCCCTCTTGTACAAAACGATTTCCCGTGGTAATTATCGGGTCGTCAAGCACGTAATCGTGTGTAATGGTATTGGCATAGAGCAAGAAGCCAAAAAGAAATACCCCTATCACAAAAGCGATGTTTTTTCTCGTAGGGACAGGGCATGCCCTGTCCCTACGAGAAGAGGACGACAACGATTTTTTTTTATTTTTTGACATTTGAATAATGAATTGACGAATTGTTGAGTTGTTGAATACACAAATTACGAAATCATTGCGTTCTGAGAAAATCACATTTCAAACCATCTATCTTTTTAATTTGCTCTAAAATATTATCGGTTTCAGACTGTCGTAAGGCAAATTCAATCAAACCTGCTGCTTCAAATTCCTGTTTAATCACATTCAATTTTGCTTTTTTTACAAAATTCATCACATCACTCATTATCTCGTAGCCAAAATTGAGTTGATACACATTATCGACGGTCTTTTCGATGGTCTCGGCTTGTTCGAGGGCGTCGATAGTGGAGCGTTTGTAGGCATTAATCAAACCCGGAACGCCGAGTTTTGTCCCTCCAAAATAGCGCACCACAATCACCAAAACATTCGTCAATCCAAAGCTATCTATCTGTCCCAAAATCGGGCGTCCTGCTGTGCCGGAGGGTTCGCCGTCATCATTGGCTCGATATTGCATACCGTCCGTACCGAGTCGCCATGAAAAACAATGATGCCGTGCTTTGGGGTGTATTTGTCGGACTTCTTCGAGGCAATTTTTGATGTCTTCCCTGCTATACACGGCATAGGCGTAGGCGTGAAACTTGCTGCCACGGTCTTTAAATTCGCCCGTTGTGCGGGCTGCTATGGTGATGTATAGGTCGCTCATATAGTTGGTTTATAAGGTTTATTTGGTTTATTGAGTTTATAAGGTCGGTGAACTTAATGAACTTAGTAAACTTTATAAACCCCATCAACTCAATAAAGCCTACAAACTTCGTAAAATAAAAATATATTTTGGCACAAAAGTGGCATTAGTCACTAAATATCATTAAATTGCATAAGTATTTGATTTGATAATGAGCTAAACCAGTTCATTAAGTATCCTCTCCGTAGTTGTTTTTTTAAAGTAAGAACCAATTCACGCGCAGGTGGTTTTCGAGGCGCAAAATACATCCAATTATTTTTGTAAATTTCATCTTTATGCAGCTATAATGCTGCGACATTCGTCTTGCGTTTGTTGATTCTCCAAGTGTTTTATTTCTTGATTTTCTACCTACCCGATTCGATTGTCACTATTTTTACTTTTAATTTTTTATCATGAACATTTTTGTAGCAAAACTCAACTACAACACTACGGAGTTCGATGTACGTGAATTGTTTGAACAATTCGGTGCAGTAGATTCTGTCAAAATCATTACAGACCGCGACACAGGACGCTCTAAAGGTTTCGGTTTCGTGGAAATGCCCAACGACGAAGAAGCTTACGCAGCTATCAACGCACTCAACGAAAGTATGGTAGATGACTTTACCATAGCAGTCAAAAAAGCAGTTCCCCGCGAAGAAAGAAACGACAGACGCGGCGGCGGCGGCTATAATCGTAACCGTGGCGGCGGTGGCGGTGGCGGTGGATACAGAGAGCGTCGCGGTGGTGGCGGCGGCGGTGGATACCGTGACCGAAACCGTGATAGTGGCGGTGGCGGCGGTGGCGGATACCGCGAACGCAAGAAAAGAGATAGCTGGTCTGATGACCGTAGCAGTAATAAAGACTGGTAGAAGAGTTACGGGTTACGAGCTAACACGTTGATTAATACAACCTGTAAGGATTTTGAAATCCTTACAGGTTTTTTTATTTTTAAAACGAGTTGATAAATTGATGAAATAAACGAATTATAATAGAGATTATTCTGAAAAATTTTGTGTTGACAGCTACTCGTCTGACGAATGTTGTTTTGAAATGCCGTGACTTATGGTATAAAATATTCGCTCTAAACAAAGGGGGGCGTCTGACGGGTATTCTATTGGGCAAAGTTAGACGGATAGCCCTGAAGTTGTGTGGGCTTTTGTTTTATAAGTACTTACGAATGGTGAAATAACGTAAATGTTGTTTTTTGATATTAAAATTCTTTCTTTTTACCTGTTCCGCAGAAATATATCCTTCGTTTTTTTCTGAAAAACAAACACCTTCCATTTGCCCTCTAAATACAAATCTACCCATGCGGACACGCCTGTATGTACCCGAAAAAAACTGCGTCCCTATGTAGTCATTATAAATCCACATAAATAATTTTCCGGGCGTATATCCCGTCAAAATGACGGTTTTCCCATCGGGGCTGATGTCGGCTGCTGTCACCTGTCCTTCTGTGTTAAAGGTCATTTGCAATTTTGCTTTATGATTGCCTGCCGATGTGGGAAGGGTGTAATGTTGTGTCATGCCGTCACCGCGATTTTTGGTAAATAAATGCAGTTCGCCATTCGATGCAAAGAAACCCTCGCAATCAAAATTATGTGTATTACTTTGTTTAAAATCAGTCTGTTGAGGATAAATGAAAGTGATAACTTGGGCTTTTACTGTGGGGCTTTTCCCGGAAAGCGTTGAGCGTTTGATTTTATAAATCGTGAGGTCTTTTCTCATGCCATAATTATTCCCAAAATCGCCGATATAGACGTGGTGTTCGTCTTGGGCGATGTCTTCCCAGTCTATGTTTCTTGCATTGTTGATGAGTAATTTTTGTGTGATTTTACCTGTCTTTGAATCAACTTTGTAGAGGGCAGGTTCGCCGCCGCCGTCGTTATGCGTCCAGAGGTTGCCATTGTCGTAGAGTAGCCCTGATGTCTCATTTAGTACTTGGTCAAGCTTGGTGGTTTTTTTGAAAATTTTACATTTTTGGGGAAGTTTTTGGGCGGTTGTTTCAGTAGATAGAAAGCAAAATAAAAAAGAAATAAGTAATATATATATTCTATTATTCATGATAATATTTTTTCTGTGATAAAATTATTTTTATAAAAAAAAGTGACAGAATGAAATATGTAAGTGCAATATACTTATATTTAAATATTGATGATTTCGTTCATTTTTGTGACACCATAAAAAACTACATTTTGTCTTGTTTTGTTTGTTTTACTATTAAATTAAATAAAAACATTTATAAATTTGGAAATCGAAATTAACTTCAAGTACCTGTATCTATGACAAAAGTGGAATAAAAATTCCCTTTTCTTCATTATTTCTCCAATGTACTTGCCAAATAAACAAAAAAAGATAGAACCTATATTTTTAAGTAAAATTTTTCTATAAATTACTTGAAAATAGGTAGTTATAAATTTTATTTAATTGTATCGCTAATCTTCCTTGAAGATAATATGGCGTATATAAAATCATTTAAAACTCATCAAAATTCTAGCTATGAAAAATTTTAGAAAAAAAATACCCTTTATCTTGGGTATGTTATTATTGACCGTAATGTTTGCTTTTACACTCAATGGAAGTGTAGAAGATGACACGACACCGATGCAACCACATAGTAAAACTGAAAAACAGGCACTCAAACAAGCCGAAATCAAAGCAGTAAAAGCAAAAAAGAAAAAACAACAAGAACGAAAACCTGAATATACGCAGGCAGCCGCCCAATACTTACGTTCACTCGGACATCCCGAGTTCTTAGACATACACGGACCGGAACGCAAAGAAGCAATCAAAACATGGCTTGAGCAAAATAAAGACAATCTAACCGAAATTCAAGCAGAAGTAAACAGATTAAACCAATAATACTAAATTGAATCCAAATATCATGAAAAATTATATCAATCAATCAATATTATTTTTAGTGTGCATTTGCCTAAGTACTTTAGTAACCTATGCACAACCTTGTAACAGTGCTACCGATTTAGGTGGTTTAGACCCTTGTCTTTCCAATCAAGAATTCACAATCAATAATGCTGACGATTCGGCAAATAATCTCGGTAGCTGCGGCTTTGACGGAGATGATGCTACATGGGTATGTTTCACACTTGTTGCGCCTTCTACCGGGGTCACCATAGATGTTGCAGATTGGGGAGGCTGTAGTGGTTTTGCATGCGCCACTGATATTACCGGAGCATTATATGCCAGTGCTGATGGTACTTGCGGAACGTTATCTGCTGTGGATGACTGTATAGATTTTACAGGCGGATTTCTCAATGGAACAAGTAATGGGCCATTCATATACAATTCATTAGCTCCGGGCAAATACTTCCTTCGTCTTTCGGAAGAAGATGACCAAGGCGGTAGTATTGAATTGCAGATTCACGGCAATCCACTTCCTGGTGATAGCCCAACCAATCCGGTAGATTTAGCAACCGCCAATGGCATCTATTGCAACTTTACCGCAACAGGTAATGACTGTACAGGTGCCAATGATGCTAATTCTTGTATTGGCTCAGTAGATAACACTATATTCTATTCCTTCACTGTAGATGCCTCTACACCTCAACCCGTTGAATTTGGATTGGAGAATATCATTTGTGACGGTAACTTGCAAATGGTTGTAGTGACAGCCGACTGTTCAGCATCAGTCGGGAGCGGAGGAAACTGCGGTGTAGGCACCGGAGACCCTGCTCCACAATTGACCGAGAACCTGCCACCGGGTGATTATTTGCTCGTTGTTGACGGTTTTGCCGGTGACGACTGTAGCTGGGGCTTGACCACCAATATCCCGCCTCCCGGATGTGCCATCATCGGTACACCTACGCTCACGCCCGGCGCATGTGTAGATCCGGGTACTCCCGGTGATACTACTGACGATACGTTTACAGTGACACTTGATATTGACTTTGCAGATGCCACTTCCGCAGCAGTTACGCTTGACGGTGCTGCGATGACAAGTGTCAATACCATGACGACTACCGGAGGTGTTGTGCAATACACCATTACGCTTCCGGCAGATGGTAGCAACCAAGCAGGTGTTATTGTTGTGGGTGACGGTTCAGGGGCTTGCACCGTAGATTTAGCTGATTTTACAGCACCCGGTCCATGTTCTACCACAAATTCGGCATGTAACATTACGCCCGGCGTTTGGTCGAAATAATATCTAATCCAATTTTTTAACATTTTTAAAACAAAAAAGATTAGATATGAAAAAATATAAAATAACGAAAAGGTGTAGCCAATTGCTCATGGCAATTGCCGCCACATTATTCAGCATAAATACTTTCGCACAAACCTGCGATTTTACCATAAATAACGGTGGCGCAACCGGAGGCGATACCGAATACTTCCTCCAACTGGATGCTGCCGGAAACATCGCCGCAGTCACCCCCGGACCCGGACCGCTCAACATCACAACCGTAGCAACCGGCACCATTGTAGAAGTCTTGCACTTAGTCTATGACTCCACCGACCCACCGACCAACGTACCACCCGCAGTAGGCGACGACCCGGCGGCAATCGTAGGTTGCACCAACGACCACCTCTCCTCACGAGTCATCCTCGAATGTCTCTGTGTAGAAGACGCCCTCACGATTACCTACACCCCCGGTGGCGGAGATATGCAGATGTACTACCTCGTCGATCCCGCTACGGGCGCGATATTGGACGCCAACACCACCGGAGATTTCGGAACAGACGAAATAGCAGGAGATTACTTTGTACAATCAATCTCCTACGACTCTACCAATCCACCGACAACGCTTCCCGCAACTGGCGGCAATATCAGCGACTTTTCTGCCGATGGCTGTTACAACCCTGATTTCCTGAGTTCGGCATACTGTGGACAGAAGATAGTCTGCTGCCCCGACTGCGCTGCCGCTACTGCGGCGGATTTAATGCAACGCACTTGCGATGACAACGACCCATGTACCATCAACGATATGGAAACCATCGTAACTTGTAGCGACCCGGTAGAAATATGCGTACCCTGTGCAGGAGAGGCAGTCGGACCACCCATTCCCAGCCTGACCTGTCCGCCTACCGAACTCAATATTTGTAGCGGCGACCCATACAACTGTATGTTCAGCGATCAAAACCCTAACACAGCAGCGCAAACCGAAGCCAGCCCTATCATTGGCGGACCGGACGCAGGAGTAGTTGGTGCAGACGGCATTATCAACCCGTCAGCACTTACACAAGGCACTTACACCTTCACACTGACCTACGAATCACCAACAGGCTGTATCGCCGATCCGGTGACTTGCACTTTCTCAGTTGCGGCATCATCTGCACAAGGAGCTAACGCAGGTAGTTTGAATGGAAATTGATTGTCGCCTGACGAATAACTCGTCCTACGACTACCCTCAAAAACTTCCGTCTTAAACTTAACACGACCGTATGGCTTTGCTGTACGGTCTTTTTTATGTCTTTGCCTACTCTAGTGAGAAAAATTCAAAATCATAATATAAACTCGTTCTCGCTCGAAAATTAGCCTGAACTCGTCTGCCATTTGCAAAATGTCAGCCGTGTTTAGGCTAATTTTCGGGCAGACTTGACCTCCAATTTCAAATCATATTCCAAAAAATTTGAGGCAGACTCGCCTTGCATTTCCAAAATGCAAGGCGAGTTTTCGGGCAAAAACTGAAGGTCATATTATGATTTTAAATTTTTCTCACGTAGAGTAGCCTCTGCCCGAAAATCAGTAGTGCTTAACGAAAGCATGATCAAGCAAAATTCCCTTGTCGTCAGACGAATTCAGTTGAGCAAAGAACGCATTTCGGTTGACAAACCACCAATTTTGACAAATCCTTCGTCTGCCCACTATTCCATACTTTACTCGAACAGCACCCGAAAATCTTTATGCAAAAAATACTCAACAGCTTTCATTTTGGTATGGGTAATTTAGTGGTTAATAGCATTACCTTGACAATGTTATGTTCGATTATTGTTTAATATAAAAGAAAATTTTCGTTTGAATTTGGGCTAAAACTCGTCTGCCATTTGTAAAATGTCAGCCGTGTTTTAGTTCAAATTCGGGTGGTGGGTTAAATCCGTTGATACTCTACATAAGAAAAATTTAAAGCCATAATATGAACTCATTTTCGGGCAGACTATTTTCCTCACCTTCCCAAATCAACGGATTTAACCCACTACCCAAATTCGGGGTAGATTCCCCATTTTAAGTATAAACACATTTCTATTTTTTAAAGATAACATTGTCAAGTTACATATACAACACTACCTTCATTTTTTATACATTATAAAATAATTTTAAATATAATTCGATAAAAAAGTATAGTTTATAAATGATTATTTTTGTAGTAAAAACATGGCAAACCTTAAAAAGATATTGGAAATAAAAATTTTATTTTGTTTAAAATTAATTGTTTGAGCAATAATTTGGCACGCAAACATTTAATGTACACTGATTTTAACTTTTAAAACTGTAAATATGAGTAATGGATTGTAGCTTCTTGATATGTAATAAATTTAAAAACGTGCCTATTGTCCACTGATTGATATACATATGTTTTTATTATGTGAAAATGCTTTTTGAATAGAAAAATGACTGAACTAATGCGCCTATTAATCCTAATTTAATGTTTTATTTACAATAGAATGACATAAATTAGTTAAAAGTATTTCGATGTAAATAATGTTGACTATCAAGTCTTTGTGAATGTCTAAGTGATTTTTAGTCAAAAATAACTTCCAATCAAATTTCTTTCAAAGAAAAAATACAAAAATGTGAAATTAAAATAGGCAAAATATTTTTTTTTTAGTGAATAAAACCTTAAAATTGTGGGTCAGTATGCCCTCAAAAGGGTAAAAGCAGTCAAAGTGAAAAAGTCAAAAATGATTTTTTTGCATGTAACTTATTATCACAGAGATAATTATAATTTACTATAAATCCTAACAAGAACAATAAGCAACAAAAAAACAGAAAATTGAAGACTACAAAAACGCATAGTTTTTTACACTTTTTCGGAAGCCAAAAAACCGCGTTTTAAGATATATGACATTTTTATGATAAAACCGATTCTATAAATGAAATCCGGCATGAAGAAATTGAAACTTTATCAACAAAAAATTTATAAGCAAATGGAAACCACGCTTATGAAAACCAAACTAAAAGTCCCAACTATGAGAGAAAAAATACCTATAAACTTTTTATTTATGAAACCTAAGATACCATGTTTGGCAGTCGTGATATGCTGCCTGATGTTCTCAGCTACCAATGTGGCTTGGGGTCAATTCAGTTTTGGTGAACCGGTAGGGACGATTAACTGTCAGGATGGACCAAACATGGTTCCAAACTTTAGTTGCCAGACCTGTGATGACCCGTTCGCAACGGTGGACATCCCGATTCCTCCCGATGCACTTCCTGTTTGTTCACCAGTTACCATCACGGTTTGTCGTGCGGGTGATTTTGGTGCGGCATCAGAATCAGTACTGATAGGTGATGAAAATTATACACCTTTCGGTGCAGGGAATATTCCCAGTACGGTAACTCCCGCTACCACTACTGGCTACTTGGGAATTGTTCTTGGCGGTGACGGTATGGGAGGCTCTACTGCTGACGACTGTGATACTGGCGCACTCGCTACTGCTTGTGCTACAGCAGTAGTTGATGGTTGTGACTTTAACAATCAAGTAGCAGACGGTGTGCTTACTCTTACTCTTGAGTATGGAAGTCTCGGTAATGCCAATCCTGTTCAGTATGGGGTATGTCCCGGACAGGGAGGTTGTTACCGTGTTGACGAAGTGTCATGGACTGCACCAATGCCTGCGGCACCTGCTATTATGGGTGGAATGAACGTATGCCAAGATGGAGGACCTTTAACACTTACAACGGATGCGGCGTGTGTGGCTAGTTTTACAGAAAACTGCCCTGCACCTGATAATTCGGCTGCCGGATTAGAATATGGCTGGAGTGGAATGGGTGTTATTTGTAATGGTGACGGTACAGCTACCTTCGACCCCGCTGCAGCTCTTGCTGCAAACGGAGGATGTGCCGGTGATTTTACAGTAACACTTCTGACACCTTGCGGTGATGCTACTACTACTATTACAGTGGATGCGTTACCCGACCCATCATTCACCTGTCCTATGGATGTGTGTTTGAATGTTGCTGGAACAGTTGATTTACTTCCTGTAGATGCTAATGAGGCGGCAGCTTGTAACGGAGTAGCAGCGATTGCATGGGGTGGTACAGCAGGTGCTTCTGTAGCAAATAACCAATTAGATATTACTACACTTGCTCCCGGCATGTACACACTTGACCTCACCATGACATCTGTGAATGGCTTGTGTACGGATACAGAGTCCTGCTCATTTACGGTATTTCCTCCTGCCAATCCACCTGCACCGGTGGATTTAAGTGTTTGTTTAAACGCAGCAGCAGATATAGCAGCAAATGGCGCAGGTGGTACTTATGATTGGTATGAAGAAGATCCAACGGTCAATCCTGCCGCACCTATTGTATTTACGGGGGATCCATTCCCCGGCAATAGTACTGCTTCAGGACAGATAACATATTATGTTACTGAAACGAATGGTGATGGCTGCGTGAGTGATCCTGCTGAAGTGACACTTACGGTTTATCCTGATTTAGAAATCACGGTCAATGTAAAAAGCTGTGATGCGTCAATAGATGATGAGCTTCCTAATCCAATAAGTGATGGTGGCGCAGGTCCGTTTACAACTTCTTCCGATCCGGGAGATGATATTGTTACAATGGATATTACGGTTACCACTTTAGGTGGTGCATTCCCTGTTGGTGGTATGCTTACCTTGGTAGATAATAATGGTAATATTTTAAATGGTCCATTTACCACGACTGTTGCTGCTGGAGATACCGAGTATACATTTACCGATGTTGAAGTAACTGGTGACGGTGTGGCAACTTTTGATTTTATGGTCACCTATGATGACGGCATAGGCAATATGTGTGATGTTAGTTTACTGTTTGATGCAGTTGGCGATTGTTCCTGCTACGATGTAGTGTGTGATGATGAAGTCATGTATCAAGGACAATTGACCACTGGTGCTGCTCCCGGGCCTACCGGAGGCAATATCACGACCTATGTATTATTAAATATGGCGGGTGGTACTATCATTCAGGAAAGTCCTACAGCTGAATTTGATGTGACTGGACTTATCCTTGGCCAGGCATATCCTTATCATGCAATAAATTATGACCCTGCATCGGGCGTTACGCCTCCGGCAGTTGGTGGCAGTATAGATGCCTACATCGACCCGGCAGATCCATGTCAGGATGTAGATGTCTCTTTTCATTGTTTTATAATAACTAAAGATAATCCTCCGCCTCTTGACAAAGACGCAGTGAATATATGTGAGGGAGATCCTCCAGTAGAACTAATGGCACAAGACAATGGCGATCCTACGCCATGTGTTGATTGGACATGGTATGATGCTTCAGTTGGTGGAAGCCAATTAGCTACCGGACAGACTTACCTTCCATTGGTCACTGACCCAGGTACGTATCAGTTTTTTGTATCCTGTACTGATATAGACGGTTGTGAAAGTGATCGTACTAGATGTACTTATGTAATAGTAGAGCGTCCACCCGCCCCCGCGGACATAGATAGAGAGATATGTCCCAATGATGATATACCAGCTGTCACTTTAGTTGGTAGTGTAGCCAATAGCTTATTTAATGGTTATGGAGGCGGTGTATTAGTAGAAAGCATGGTATCCACCTTAGATTTAACATTGACTGGCTACATGATAGACAATACGACCCCCGGCATATACACAGTAATCTATACAGAATTAATAGACAACGGAACAATTACTTGCGAGAGCAGCCCTGCTACAATTACTATCACGGTCTTAGACGGTCCCCCCACTCCTGCCCCGACCAACAGTGGACCCATCTGCGAAGGCGAAGATGTAGAGTTGACGGTCGGCGCGGCAGCGGGCAGCACTTATATGTGGTTTGAGGATGACAACGGCAATGGCATGCAAGATGCCGGTGAGGCAACAGCTTCCACAGCTTCTACCTTCACAGTTAGCGGTTTGATGGCAGGTACTTATGACTACTGTGTAATAGTAACTAATGCAGACGGTTGTGTAAGCGAG